>Ga0210401_10000578_pt1 | contig 44486 bp, 56 predicted proteins | sample IncBWH32MmetaG_FD_150866 | JGI IMG/M metagenome (GOLD analysis project Ga0210401, IMG submission 150866) | Forest soil microbial communities from Barre Woods Harvard Forest LTER site, Petersham, Massachusetts, United States - Inc-BW-H-32-M | ecosystem: Environmental > Terrestrial > Soil >...
CCATGCTGCGCTTCTCCTTCTGATGCTTGAGGCCGTAACCAAGGACCTCGTTTCACCATCAGCCTGAAGCGCAGCACCCAAAATCTTCAGCTATCCACAAGCTGGGCCGGCCGATTACCCCATCTTTTGGAGAGAAGCGGACATCAAGATGGTAGCCAACACCGGCTGGTTTGGTCCCGAACGACCCAAATCGGACCTTCCTCCACGCCGCGCTGTCGATGCGGAGCTTATCGCACTGAAAGCAGCCAAGCAGAGAATGCACGAATGATCTTATGGCAACTTTTTGGGCCTGAATGTCCTCCCGAATTGCCGCTTGATTAAAAATCAAGATTTCAAGTTATGAGTAACGGCGGTTCTAGAAAGGGCGCAGGAGCGACTGGCAGACTTGGCTGATCCGTGCCGGCCGTGGTTGGGCAAGAGCGCACCGGGCGCCGAGCAGGGTCTGCCAAAGCTGCAGGAGTTGACACGGAGTCTGTTGGAGCGGTCCCGGACATTTAGGAATAAAAAAAGCCAAAAAAACCAAAGTGGCGGTCCTCAAGCCCCGCCGTCAGCTCTCTCGTCCGTTCATGAATGTTTGATTTTAATCAAAGGAAATTCAATCAAAGGACGCCCCCGATTGTGCCAAGGGCTTCAGGACGCGCTTGACGGTCGCAGCATGCCATTGTCCCCCGGCCGGGGTCGCGACACCTTGCGCGTTCGGCTCCGCAGCCATCTTCCGGTGGGACATGCCAGTTAGGGCATAATCGCGTTGCTTTTGAGCCTGACGGCACTCGGGCTCTCAGCCTGCCAAAGCGAGCGCCTGAAGGAATCGTCATCCGTCGGTGCCGGATATCGGCACCTGCTTGAAGTTGAAGCGCAAGCCTGAGAAAGCGCGGGACAACCGGATCAGGCCGCGATCATGCGCGAGACCGCGGTCGCGGCGTACGGCTTGCCGCACTGCCGTTGGTCGGTGTGACGAAGCTCTGCGTGCTCCCGCAGTTCGTGCATTCGTAGACGTGATGCACGAATCCTGGCTTTTCTTCCTCAACGCAGGAAAATCTCATTTTCCCGGCGGGCACGCCACCACGGAGAAGGTGACGGGGCTTAGGGGTGCGCCACCGCGGGAGCGGATAGCGCGGAACCCACATTGCCAGATTCCACGGCGGTGCTCGCAGTTCTTCCTCTCAATCGCCGCCAGCATGTCACACAACATTCCGTCAATCGTTTCGACGGGCTGCGCGAAAAGGCGGCGCCAGGGCGGCCAGAAGGGGCGCTGGTGCGCGAAAAGCACGGGCCCCGCTCGTGTGCAGCCGCCGCGGCAGCGCATGGCAGAGCCCGTGCCGACCCGATGGCGAAGCCTTGCGGTGCCAAGGGGTCTGGTGACAGCTTACGCTTTGGCCACGAAATGTCGAACGCATCGCCAACGCGAGCAGGCATTGTCGGCGTGGTGCTGTGTCAAGGCCCTCTGTCGTGCGACGGCCGGATGAGCATTAGGATGGCGGCACCAACGAAGAACAGCGCTCCGATAATCACACTTTCACGGGCACTGACGGGCAGGGCATGGAATAGCAAACCGCCGATCTCGCCGGGCAGGAGCCAGCAGACAGCGCCGGCGAGCGCAAAAACGATGGCTAGAATCTTCATCGCCATAGCTGCACCACGTCTTTATGTCCCACGCCGCCTGAAGCAGTCCTCCGAAAAAGGAAGCTGCAGTTAAACTCACCAGTCCGCCTTGGGGAACCTTCTCGCCCGATCTTTGATTGTCTCTCGGGTCTTTGGCGCGACACCTAAGTTTAGCCTGCCTCGGGCCATCCACCCGCGAGCGCCCCTGCTGGGGGTCGGGCTCCGGCGGGGGTGTTTTGCAACGTCATTTTGGCTTAGTCCGCGGCGCCAGCTTCACCCGTTGGCCTCGCTTCATGCGCCTGCGTCGACCGCGAAAGGGCTTCGGAATCCCGGAGCCAACCGCGAGATCATGCTGATGTCGACGGCGTAGCTTTTTGCGATCTCGGCCAAGGTCTCACCGGCGGTGCGGCGTTTTAGTGCTTCCTGCCGCTGGTACTCTGAGAGCTTAGGCTTGCGCCCGAACTTGACGCCCTTTGCCATGGCTCGCTTGCGGCCGTCACCGGTGCGTTCGCGGATCAAGTCACGCTCAAACTCGGCAATGGCTGCCAACAGCGTTGAGAGAAGCCGCCCTTGCGATGAAGACGTATCCCAGAGAGGATCCCCGAGAGACCGGAACGCCGCGCCGGCAATGCCGATGGCCTCGATCAGGTCGAGCAATTCCCGCGTCGAGCGGCCGAGCCGGTCAAGCTTCGTCACCAGCACGATGTCGCCTTCCTTCAGGGATGCCATGAGCTTCGCCAACTGCGGCCGATCGGCACGGGCGCCGCTGATCTTCTCGCGGTAGATGGTCTCGGCGCCGGCCGCCTTTAGCGCCTCGAGCTGGCCGGTCAAATGCTGGTCCTGGGTGCTGACGCGGGCATATCCAATGAGGGCCATTTGCGCGCACTTTCACAAGTAAGTTTCGCAAAGTGTGACACGTTGATTTTCCATGTCCAGCGTTTTCTTGCGAAACTCCTAAGTTTCACAAATTGTGCGGGACGATCCGGCGAACCAAAAATAGCCCGGCGCTTGAGAACACCGGGCTAGTCGACATTGCGGAACTTGGGCAGCGCGGAAAGGTTCGGCGCGCCCAGCCGCCACCGCGATGGGGTCAAGGAGGCGGCCATGACAAGTTTATCACCGCCATGTGACAGTTGGACGACGGACGCGACGGCCGGCGGTTCCGCGTGGCGCGCGGAGGGCGGCATAACAAAAGGCCCGGCGCGAACACCGGGCCAGTCCAACCAACGGTATCGAGACCGGCTGCGGGCGCAGTCGGTCCCGCGATCACAACTCCGGGCAAGCAAGGAACGTTCCACCGGTGATAGTGGGGCAGGCCGCCGGCGCCGGACGGGCTGGGCGTAGTAGGGGAAAGTCGCCGTTCGGGCCGAGGCCTGCCCCATAAGCAAACCCCGCGGGAACTCTTTGTATTCCGAGAGCAGCAAAAAGGCCCGGCACGCTTGGCTCGCGCCGGGCCCAAGTCAGGGAGGAAAACCGCCCAGCCTTAGGGGGCCCAAGGCCAGGCATCAGAATCCAAGCAAGCAGCGTGCCGCAGCCCTGATCCGCGAGGCCGGTTGTCCCTTGCAAATATCGCGCCGTTTATCGTGCAAATTCAACAACTTAGAGCAATTCTAGCGCGCGTATTCATGCACTTGCATGGATTCCGCAATGGGGTCGGGCGAGGTGTTGCGCGAACGAGGGCGAAATCGGCCACCTGGCAGCGCCTTTTTAAATAGAGAGGGGCGCGCGTATTACGGTCGTTGCGGGCGGAAGGGCGATTTGGGTGACGCGGCCGTTTCTAGTTTGCTCCGTCAACCGATCCAGCCGGCCCGATCAAGAATACGCACCGGCATCCCCGGCAGCGCCTTGCAAATGTTCGACGGCGTCCGAAAGATGATCCATTGCGCGTTCTAGGTCATCCGCCGCGTTAATCGAAATTTGACCCAATGGCGGCGATCTACCCTCGAACGCGCTTTCTTCCTTGATCCAAAGATCGTGAACTTGCCGTTGAGCCGATTCCAACGTCCGGATTAGCTCGTGGATACGTTCTCTCCTAGCCTGATCCATTCCTGCCCCCTAATCGCCAGAAGCGCTCACTTAGGTGGGGCCGTCAAATTGGAGGGTTCGCCAACATGCCCTTCGAAATAATCCTTGTAAGCGCCAAAGAAGAACTGTGACTGACGTTTAGCCACACACTTGAACTGGTCCGTCTGCTTCTTTTCCAATACTTCAGACATCGCTCGCTCGGCTACCGTCATTTGGTTGAAATCGTGCGCGACGCGGTGCGTCTTTACACCCGACCATGGATCAGGACTTGCTGTTGGGCGCCAAACATTTGCTAAAATCGGCCAAGACGCGAGCGCGGGCGTTACGGGGAAGAGGCAAATTGGGGGTATTTTTTAAGTGAGGCGCGCGTCCGTGAGGGGCGCCCGCGGGGGTCGAATTCCGGTTCTGTTCCGCGAAGATGCCCATGGGGGGTTTTGATGAGCGAGATGAGCATCTTCGAATATATCAATAACTTAGCACCTACTCTGATGAGCATCTTCTAAGGCGCTCATGAGCATCTTCGAAGGTGCTCACCACACCCTCCGCTAAGTCCTTGATTTTCGCGAAGGCGTTCATCTCGCTCACCCGTACCTAAAACTCGCGTTCTTCCTCTTCTGTTGGGAGCCTGATGGCCCATCCGCCGCCCAGGACGCCCTTTTCCTTTACTGATTTGATCTTGAGCTTCTTCTTCGCGCGCCGAAGCGTTGCCACGGTAATTCCCGCGGCCTTGGCCGATTCATCGATCTCGGTGGAGGGTTTTGCTCCCATGCAAAGCTCGGTGCGGAGGAAATCCGTGGCTTCGTCCAGTTCTTCACTGGAACGTTTGTTGCCACCCCCGGATTCGGCCTGCATCGCCTCGGTGGCTGTGATCTCGACGTGATCCTGGCCCCAAATCAGATACGGCGCCCATATCTCCTTGTCGTCCTCTTCATCTTTTCCAACAAGCTTTGAGCCCGTCGTGTAACGGAGGGCTTTCTTGTCTGTGGCAAGATTGTTCTTTGCCTTGACGAATAGGCGGTGCCCCTCATTCTCGGTATCATCCACGACGACGTAAACATGCCGCGCGGCCGCGACATAGGCCAGGCTGTCGGCAATGCGAAGCATGGCGTTGGTGATATCTGCCTTTTTGTTGAAGTGCATGATGCCAAGGATGAAGACGCGCAACTCGGACGCCATGTCCGTCAGCGGACACAGGAAGCTGCGAATGTCTGACGTTGAAGCCTGGTTTATCTTGCCGTGTCCCTGATAGGCCGACATCGGGTCGATAACTACCATTATGACATCGCCGATCTCTTCAATCTTCGTCTTAAGCGCAGCGAGGTCGGTCACCATGTTGAACATGCGCGGGTTGCCGCTATCGTCCATCATCTGGACAATATCGACCTTGTCGAGATTCGCCCCGGCCGCCATCAGGCGAGGGACAACAGTGTCGTTGTAATCATCCTCCGCCGTGAAATAGAGAACACTACCATGCGGCGTATTCCCTTCCTCGCATGGCAGCGGATGACCGCTGGTGATGCAGGCAATCAGGTCGCAGGTGATGAGACCCTTACCCTTGTCGGGCATGCCGCCGATCAACCCGAGCTTGCCGAGCGCAAACCGATCCGGCCACATCCAACGAATGGCCTTTGGCTTGATTGCTGACGCCTTCTTCGTGATGAGAACGGTCACGCCGTTGGTTTTTTGCGCGCCTTTCTTCACCTGTTCGAACTTTTCGCCAGGCACTGTTGCACGGATATTCATGCCGCGTCCTCCTTGGCTTCGGAGGGCGGCAGATCTCGGCCGTCACGATCAGCAATCAGATTGAGAAAATCATTCCAGTCCCCGCATTGATCCGGTGGGGACCGCAGATAAACTTTTCGCCCGATACTGGTGTGGATATCTGCAGCGCGTCTTGCGCCCGTCCGCCCTGGCTCATCATTGTCGACGAAGATATGAACTTCCTCGACCTCGGTCGGCAGCTCGACGCTGTGCAGCCGAGTGGAACCGAGAGATGCCCAGACCGTCCCTCCCGTCATTTGCATCGCGGACAGTGCGGTTTCGACGCCCTCAGCGAGGCCCATGATCCTGGCCGGTGCTCCCAATCGAACGGCGCCGGTGCCGAGGTTGCCGGTCGTCAGTCGCTTGGGCGACGCTTTCTCACCATCGGGTGTGAGCCACGTCTGCTGGATCGCAATGATCTTGCCGTCCGGTGCCTGAACCCCGACGACCATGGACTTACGGTCAAGCCTGCAGCGAAGCATCGATGGCCGCAGATAAATGCCGCGGCGGTTCAGGTATTCATCAACGAAGGTTTCGTGAGCCTCGACCGTCGCCTGCCATATGGCCAAGGCGCCAACGTCAGCGCTTGGCTCAGCAAAGCGGTGAACGGACGGCGTGAACCGAGGCAATGGGGTCGATTGCCTCGAGTCGGCTAGTCCACGTCGTTTCAGTTCGCCGAGAACGTCGGCGAAGTCGCAGCCGGCGAAACAACGAAGCAGCAACCGTCCATCATCGCCGTCAGCAACTGAGAGCGATGGGAAACGATCTCCTCGACCTTTGCCATGGTTCGGACACGGGCAGCGAACGAGCCAGCCGTCCCCGTTGCGGCGCCCCTTCAGGGCAATTCCAATCTGTTTGGCGTTCGTCATGGCCGCGCCTCCCATGAGGCGGCGATCGGCGTGTTGCTCCAAATTGGCAAAGAAGATGATTGCCCGCGCGAAGGCGGACGATTATATGTTATCCCCATGGATGGCCGCCTCTTACCCGGCCGTTCTACTCAAGCCCCGCAGCGTGCCAGCGCTGGCGGGGTTTTCGTTCTGGGACTGCGATGCAGCCCCGGTGATTGCCGGGAACGAAAATCAGGGCGATCAATGACTTGTCGTTAACAGCTCCTTAAATCGCCAATTCTAGATTCGAACGGGCGAGGTATGCCCGGTGGTCCAATTCCGGATCTGACATTTGCGTTTCACGAGCCTGCGGGAAGGCGGGTAGCGAATGTCACATCCACACCACTGGCGTCCGGCCGGCTCGGATCTTTGAACTGAAAGACTTAACCCGAATGGCGCGAACGCCCGCCGCTGGATTTTGGTCGCGATTGCGCGCTTCTCCGCGGCCGCTTGCGCGTAGTCGAGGGCTGACTGCACGGCTCGCGGCGCTGGCCAGTGTCGTTGTTGTTGTCTTTGCAGGCGCGGCCCGCGCCGAGCCGGTGAAGGGTGAGGCCAGTTTCTCCGCCGGCGGCGGCTTTGCCCGGCTGGTTCTCAAGTTTTCCGAGGATGTCACATCCGAGGTGACGCCCGCCGGATCGATCATCGTGATCCGGTTCGAGCGTCCAGTGGACCTGTCGGTCGACAGGCTTTCCACTGCAGTTCCCGACTTTGTCGGGGCGGCGCGGCGCGATCCGGACGGCACGGCGATCCGGCTGTCTTTGACGCGCAGGGTGAGCATCAACACCATGACCGCCGGCGAGCGGTTGTTCGTCGATTTCCTGCCGGAATCCTGGAAAGGTCCGCCGCCTGCGCTTCCGCAGGATGTCGTTCGTGAGCTGGCCGAACGCGCAAGGGTCGCCGAGCGCGAACTGCGTCAGCAGCGGGCCTTGTCGGAGGCGAAGAAGCATCCGCCCGTCAATGTCCACGCTTCGGTTCAGCCGACTTTCGTGCGCTTCGTATTTGAAATGCCGGAGGGCGTCGGCATCTCTTCGGTGCTGAACGAGCAGAAACTCAGGCTGCTGTTCAGCAAGGTGCTGGTATTCGATCTCGCGGATGCCAAAGTGGCCGCACCGCCAAATGTCGCCTCGATCAGCCAGAAAAGCGACAGCGAAACCTCGACGGTGGAAATCGCGCTCGTGGGCGACGTCGATGTGCATTCCTTCCGCGACGACAAGAACTATGTCGTCGACGTCGCGTTCCAGCAGGCCGAAAAGGCGCCCGGGCTGCCGTCGGTATCGGACGCCTTGCGCGCTTCAATCAAGGCTGCCGAGACGCGAGCCGCCCCGATGCCCGCGACCGCTATGCCGGCCATGCCACCGGCCGTTTCCGAAAAGGCTCCCGCGATAGCCGAAGTGCCAGAGCCGCCGAGCGAGGTCGTACCGCCGGCGCCGGAGATGCCAGTCCCGAAAGCCGGCTCCGAATCGAATTCGACCCCGTCGCCGAAAATGCCGGCAGCGGCGGAAGCGCAAATGCCCGCGCCCGTGCAAGTTCCCGCCGCCGCGACCGAGGCTTCGTCGAAAACGGCGCCTGCCGCGCCCGCACCGCCTGCGGAAGCGAAGTCCGGCAATTCCACCGTCAGCGCCGGCCGCGACAGCGACGGGTTGCATCTGACGTTTTCATTTCCCTCCGCAACGCCGGCGGCCCTGTTCCGCCGCGCAGATACGCTGTGGCTGCTGTTTGATTCGACCAGGCCGATCAGTGTCGAGCCGATCCGCTCCCAGGTCGGGGCCGTTATCGCCGATGTCGGTGTCCAGCCGCTGGAGAAGGGGCAAGCGATCCGCATCCGTCTCAATCGGCCGCAATTGCCGGCGCTTGCCGGCGAGGATGTGGCGGGCGGCATGAACTGGACACTGACCTTCGCCGATGTGGTCGGGACGCCGACGCAGCCGCTCGCGGCGATCCGAAATATCGCCGAACCTTCGCTCGCAAGTGTGACCGTGCCGCTGCCCAGGGCCGGCCAGCTTCACCGCTTCGTCGATCCCGATGCCGGCGACACGCTGCTGGTCGTCACCGCGATGCCTCCGGCTCACGGTCTCATCAAGCGGCAGGATTTTGTCGAACTGTCGCTGCTGGAGTCGATCCACGGGGTTGCGATTCATCCGAACTCGGATGAGGTCACCGCCGACGTTGCATCCGACAAGATCATTCTGGGCAAGCCCGGAGGGCTCACGCTGTCGCCGGCCGACACCGGCGCCGAGCGTGCGCCGACCGCGGTGCGGCCGATTTTCGACCTTGGCGAGTGGCGCAGGAACCAGGACGGAAGCTTCATCGAGCGCGAGAACGCGCTGATCGAGGCCGCGGGCATCGCCGCGCCCGAGCAGCGCACCCGCGCCCGCATCGACCTCGCGCGCTTTTATATGTCGCGCGCAATGTTCTCCGAAGCTGCCGGCGTTCTCGAACTTGCGCTCGCCGACGCCAAGCCCGGCTCGGAAGACACCGCTGCCGTGATCGTGCACGCGGTCGCCAGCATCCTGATGGGACGTCCCGAGCGGGGGCTGAAGGACCTCGTCAATCCTGCGATCGGAACCAACTACGATTCCCAGCTCTGGAAAGCCATGGCGAGCGCGAGGTTGGGAAAATGGCCGGACGCGCGCGAGAAGTTCAAGAGCATCGAATTCGCCATCAGCTCGCTTCCGATCGATCTGCAGCGCATCGTGCTCGTCGACGCGATGCGCGCTTCGCTCGAGGTCAGGGATTATTCGAGCGCCGCCAAGCGGGCGAGCGAGCTCGAGGTCATTGGTTCGTCGGCTGAATGGAAACCCGCGATTTCGGTGTTGCGCGGCAGGCTTGCCGAAGGGCTCGGGCATGACAAGGATGCGCTCGATGAGTACAAGGGCGTAATCGAGTCCAACGATCGCGCCGCTGCGACGGAGGCCAAGCTGCTCGAAATCGCGCTGAAGCAACGGCGCGAGGAGATCAGCCAGGCCGACGCCCTGCGCGAGCTTGAGACCCTTGCGGTGACGTGGAGGGGCGATGGGCTCGAGGTGCAGACGCTGGAAATGCTGGCGCGCATCTACGCCGACACCGGACGCTACGCCGAATCATTCGCTGCGGTTCGGATCGCAAACCGCCTTTCGCCCAATTCGGAAATCTCGCGCCAGGGCCAGGACGCGGCCTCTGCGCTGTTTGCCCAGCTGTTCCTGGGCCAGAAGGGCGACGACCTGCCGCCGATCGACGCGCTCGGAATGTTCTACGATTATCGCGACCTGACGCCGATCGGGAGGCGCGGCGACGAGATGATCCGTCGCCTGGCCGACCGGCTTGTCGCGGTCGATCTGCTCGACCAGGCGAGCGAATTGCTCCAGTACCAGATCGACAAGCGGCTGGAAGGGGCAGCGCGCGCGCAGGTGGCGGCACGCCTGGCGATGGTCTACCTCACCAATCGCAAGCCGGATCGCGCGATTGCGGCCCTTCGCTCGACGCGCATTGCCGATCTCTCCGGCGAATTGCGCCAGCAACGGCTGCTGCTGGAGGCGCGGGCGCAAAGCGATATCGGGCGTCACGATCTTGCGCTCGACATTGTCTCCAATCTGAGCGGTCGCGAGACGATCCGCCTGCGTTCCGACATCTATTGGGCGGCGCGGCAATGGCGCGAGTCCGCCGAGCAGATCGAACTGTATTATGGCGATCGCTGGCGCGATTTCCGCCCCCTCAATCCGGTGGAGAAGAGCGACATGATCCGCGCGGTCGTGGGCTATGCGCTGGCCGAGGACAGCATCGGCCTGGCGCGCTTCCGCGAAAAATACGGACCCCTGATGAGCAGCGAGGCCGACCGGATGGCGTTGGAGACCGCGAGCAAGCCGGTCGGCGCTCCAGGCGGCGACCTCGCCCAGATCGCCAGGATGGCGGCCAGCGTCGATACGCTCGACGGCTTCCTGCGTGAAATGAGGACGCGCTTCCCGGACACCACCGCGCGCGTTACCCCGCCCGGAACCGCGAAAGCCGATCCATTTCCGACCGGCTCCTTGCCCGCCATCGTCGGTGTGAAGCATGCGGGCGTGGCGAAGTAGCTAGCTACATTGTGTGGTGACCCCCTCGACAGATCGTCGCCGAAGCGTCAATTTGCGCCTGCCAGCACGCAAGAGGGGAAGCCACCGTCATGAGCAAGCCCACCAAAACCGAAGCCGAACTCGTCGCGATGGCAAGGGCTGAGCTCAAGGTTCACGCCGACGGTCCGGATGGGATCGGGATTTTCGTTGTCACCACCGACGACGGCTGGGAATTTCGCACCGAGGCCGATGAAGAGACCAGGGCGAGGCCCGGTTATGGCGAATCCGTCGCGATGATCGTCCAGATCGGCGACCACCTCAGCAAGCAATATGATGTGGCGGGGTGAGGCGCGGCGCCGTCGTCCGATAACCGCGGCCCAGAGCGGGCTCACCTCAAATCAGCCAACCGCGGCGCGGAAGATGCGCATGTAATTGCCGCCGGCAATCTTGCCGGCCTCTTCGGGTGAGAGACCGCCGCGCAGCATCGCTGCCACCAGCTGCACCCATTGCGCATAATCCTGCACCGCGCCCGGATTGGTCTGCTGATCGGTGCCGACGCAAACGTGATCGATCCCGACAACGTCGATCATTTCCTTCAGGCCATCGACATATTTTTCAAGACTGCCGAAGAAGTGCCAGATGCCGATGGCGCCGCCAGTTTCGGCGATCGCGCGGGCGTGGTCCGGGCTGATTTGCCTCGCGACCAGCGGCGTTGCGCCCATCGCGCGGGATCCGGACAGCGCGGTGTGCGACAATAATAGGGGCCTGGTCGCAACCTTGGCCGCCTGCTTGACCATTTCCTCGGTCGCATGCGCGACGTCACAGACAAGTCCGAGCCGGTGACAGGCGCGAATGACTTCCGCGCCGTAGGAAGTCAGCCCATGATGGGTGACGATGCCGGTCTGGAAGTCGCCGATGTCGTTGGGAGTATAGTGCACGAGCTGGACGTGCCTGACGCCGCGCTGATGCGCCTGTTCCAGTCGCTCGAGTTTTCCTTCAAGAAAATCCAGTCCTTCGACGTCGCCCACGATCGCCGGCTGTCTGGCCGCATGCGCCGCTTCGAGATCGGCGGCCGAAAGCGCCCGCCGCAGGCCGTGATGCGCCACCATCTCATCCACCCAGGCAAGACGCTCCAAGTGATACCGATAGAGCTGGCCCGGTTCCGGCGTCCGCAACGCGGTCAGTACTCCGGCCGCGTTCCTGCCAAGAACGGGAGCATCCGGCACATCGGCGAGACATGCCACCGCCAATGATCCGGCCCGCATGCCCGTGGCGAGACCGTCATTGGGTGGGACCTGCGATGTAATTCCGCTCGTCCCGCCATGGGTGTGAACGTCGACGGAGATGGATTTGCGCAAGATCTCGAGCGCGGCATTGGCGGTCTCGGCCGTTTGTGCAGCAGCGGTCGAGCCGCGTGGTTCAGCGCCGCCGGCAAGCAGTGCTGCAAGCGAGGTCAGCGCCGAACGCCACATCCATTGGCGTCGCGTGAAGGTGTGGCAATGACTGCAGCAATCCATGTCGCGTTTCCCTCGAAAGCGGCCCGGCGCGCCGTCGGGGGCGGCTAGAGCATGATCCGGAAAAGTGGAAACCGGTTTTCCGAAAAGATCATGCTCAAAACAAAGAGATGAGATCATGATGCGATTCCACTTAATCGCATCATGATCCAGCGCGCGACCAATTGAATCCCAGGGCGAGATCCGGTTCAAGCCTCGGTTGCGCGTACTTCATATGCGCCCACTTTGATTGAGGCTTGCCGATTGCCCGCCAACGCCTCGTAGACGGCCTGGAGAGGTGAATGCCGCGCTCTCAGCCTCCGTAGCTTTGCACGAGACTTCCGGCTACCAGCGACCAGCCGTCGACCAGCACGAAAAAGATCAGCTTGAACGGCAGCGACACCACCACCGGCGGCAGCATCATCATGCCCATCGACATCAAGACCGAGGCGACCACGAGGTCGATGATCAGGAACGGCAGGAACAGGAGGAAGCCGATCTCGAAGGCGCGCTTCAATTCGGAGATCATGAAGGCGGGCATCAGGATCCGCAGCGACATCTCTTCCGGCGTCGCAGGTGGTGGCTCGCCCGACATGTCCATGAAGAGCTTCACGTCCTTTTCGCGCACGTTCTTCTGCATGAAGCCGCGCAGCGGCACGGCGGCACGTTGCAGCGCGTCCTCGACGCTGACCTGGTTGGCGACCAGCGGTTTGATGCCGTCGTCGTAGGATTTCTGCAGCACCGGCGCCATCACGAACGCGGTCAGAAACATGGCAAGCGCGATGATGACGGAGTTCGGCGGCGCGGTCGCGGTGCCGAGCGCCGTGCGCAACAGCGATAGCACCACCACGATGCGGGTGAACGACGTCATCATGATCAGGATCGAGGGCGCGATCGACAGCACCGTCAACAGCGCGATCAGCTGGATCGCGCGCTCGGTCACGCCGCCATTGCCCTGGCCGAGATTGATGCTGATGTCCTGCGCGAGCGCAGGGGCCGCCAGTGTTCCGGCGGTAATCAGGGCGAGGAGAAATAAAACTCTACGCGGGGAGGCGGCCAGCCTCACGAAGGGTTCTTTGGACGTCCGAGCAGGGACGCCATCTCGTCTTCAAGATTGTCGAATCCGCTCTTTGTCGGCGGCGGAGCCGGTGGTGGTGTCGGCGGCTCATTGCGCGCGGCCGGGGGCGGCTCGGGCGCGACGGGCGGTGCGACCGTGTCACCGGCCGGCCGGCGAAGCGCGGCTTCCAGACGTTGCGCCATCTCTGCGAGGTTTTGATCCGCTGCCGACAGCGGAGGGGATTGTGCCGGCGGCGGTGGCGGCGGTGGCGGTGGGGCGGCGCGCTCTGAGCGCGGGGTTGGCTTGGAACCATCATTCATGCGCGGCGGGCGCGGGATCAACGGCTCGCCGCGCGACATTCGTGGCATCCCTTCGGGGCGAGGCTCGCCACGGCCGCCGAGCGGCTCGGGCGCAAATCCCGCCAGCGGATCGCCGCGATCGAGGCGGCGTTCGGACGCCGGACGGCGTATTTCGTCGGCAAATGGCGGCCGTGCCGGGCGGGGCGGCGGCTCCGGCATTTGCGGTTCGGTATGATCGAAGCCGTCGCCGCGCTGGGAATCGCCATCGCCCCAGCCTGCAGCCTCGGGGACGGGCGCTGGGCGCATCTGCGGCTCGGGGCCGGCGAGGCCCGGCCGTGGCGGCATTTGGTCCCGACCGGGCATGGCACGCACGATGTTCGGCTCCACGACGATGTCGGTCGGGCCGCCGATCATCAGGAGATGTTCGATGTTGTCGCGACGTACCAGGACAAGCCGCCGGCGTCCGTCCACGGCGGCGGCATCGATCACCGCCAGACGGGGCATTCGGCTGCGATTGGTGTTGGCACCGAGCCGATTGCCCGCGAATCGCCGTACCAGCCAGGCCGCGACGCCGATCAGCGCCAGGACCGCCACAAACGCCAAGAAGAATGTAAGTGCCTGCATGCTGCGTCCCCGGCAAATCGCGTGTTCTGTGGGCCTCTATTGGTCGAACGCGGGTCGAAAGCGATCCGCCGAACGGCAAGAGAAGCCTCGAAGTCTGGCCCGAATTGTTAATCCCTCACGGCAGAAACTGCCGTCCCGATCACTTAATAACCTATGAATCGGCTGGGCCAAAATGACTTCTGGTGGTCCCGATATCGATGAATTTGTTGGTTAACGCAGCATTCGTGGCGAAAATGCGCTCGGAGCGAGTCCTGACAGCCAAATTCGTCTTCAGGACCGAAAGCCGGCCCGAGGGGGCTTTTTAACCGGCTGATTAGTGCCCACGAAAAATGCCGTTGAGATGATTCGAGAATTCGCTGCCAAATTGGCTAACCAACGCGGGTTAGCCAATCGGTGTTCACTTTCTGCCCCGGCTGATGGCGTCCTTGGCGAGTTGCCGTTGATCCGCTGCTGCCGTGTAGCGTGCGACTTCTTGCGGACTTTTATGGCCTGACCATGAGGCTATCTGCTTCTCGGTCGCGCCACTCTCGGCAAGCCTTCTCAGGCAGGCTTTGCGCAAGCCATGAGGCAGACACCTGGGAGGCAATCCCGCAGCCTCGACGGCGTGACACATCATCCGTTGCAGGCCCGCGCGTGTGATGGGCCTGCCATCCCCGCGCGCGAGGGTCAAGCCATTGGCTGGGTATGCGCGGAGGGCGCGTTCCAATTCAGGAGCCACCGGCAGATAGAGTTCAACGCCGGTTTTTTGCTGGATGACGTGCAACTCGCCGTTAACGATATCGGAGCGCTTCATCTTGACCACATCGCCGCCACGCTGGGCGGTGCGCAACAGGAGTTCAAAGGCCAAGCGCTGGCGGGTGCCCATTGGCCATCGTTGTTCGAATTGCTGTAGCTCGCCTTCGGTCCAACAATGGAACGAGCCGACCTTATGGCGGTCTATGCCGATGAACGGGTTGGCGTCCACGTATCCCGCCTTGATGCCGTATTGCATCACCCGTTTCAGGACCGAGCGGGTGAGGTTCGCCATCGCCGGTTTGGTAGCGCCAATGTCCTCAATCAGTGTGCTGGCAGTCTTGTGGTCGAGCTTGCGGGCATCCCGGTGCCCATGTTTGGCCGCCAATGGTTCAAGCACACATTTATAAGTATGCCGGGACGATTGCTTCAGGTTGAGAAAGGGCCGGGAGCCGTAGAATTCATTTATCAAAGCGCCGAAGCTGCCGGGAAGGGCGCTTCCTAAATGTCTGGCCGGACAGGCATGGGTATCGACCCCAAGAAATTTCTGATAGGCGGCCATGAACTCGGCTGATCCCGGTATACCCGGAAGCGGGCCTTTGACATTCCTATGGCGGAAATAGCGGCGCACCTTGCCGTGACGATCCACATATTCGTGGATGTATTGCAGTCTGAGTTTTGCCATTAGATGTCCTCCCATCCGACTAATGCCGTGGCTGCGGCATGTTTGGAAGGTTCTCCGGTTTCGATCTCAATGCTGCCATCGGGGTAAACCCGGACGGCGCGTACCTTTAGCCCCGTGGCCTCTACGGCTTTAACGGCACGACGGATTTGGGCTTGAGTGAACCGAATTGTCCTCGTCATTTATCATTTCAGGTTCCACCGAATTAGAAGCCGCCGAAGCTTGCTGGCCTTCTGGCGTGCTTACTTCCTTGAGGAAGCCCCGCTCAACAAGCTGAGCAAAGAATTGCTCAAGGAGGCCGAATTGGTTTTCAGCCACTAAGGATTTCTCTAGCCTTTCAACCGCTTCGGCGTTCGCTGAAATGCCCTTTTTCTTAGCGGCCTTCTCGATTTCGCGCCGTAATCCTTCGCGAATTCGAAGCTTGAATTGGACAAATTCTGTAGATTTTCTAGGCATTTAATCAGCCTCCTTCCTGCCGTTGATGGCGGCGGGCAAGGTACCACAATTGCGACCTGTCGCCATTCACGATTGCGTGAGGTACCGAATGTAGTCCTTGCGGATTTGGAGTGGTCGGCGCATGTTTTGGATGCAGGTACCAAAACTAGTTCCGCAATATGACGGGCGAAATCTCCCTTCTTCGCGGTGTCTCTTTGAGACCCGGAGGGGAGAACAGGCGGAGAATCGAATGACACATGAAGATGGAGACGACGCCAAGCTTGCGGCGAAGATCGTCAAGGCCATCAAGGAATACGATGCGGCGACCGTAACCCGGAATGAGAAGGCGGTCGCCGCAGGCAAGTTGCTGGCCGAAGCTCAGAAGCGGCATCCGACCGAAAAGGCTTTCGGTGAGTTCCTCAAGCAGGCGGGCGGCATTCAAATCCGCCGCGCCAAGGATTTGATTGGCATCGCCCTGGGGCGCAAGGACTTCGAGCAGCACCAGATCGACAACGCCGCGGCGCAGCAGCGGCACCGCGACAAGCTCAAGGCCGAGAAAATCGAGAGGGAGAAGGAAAAGGCTGCGCTGCCAAAGCCCGACCCCAAGCCAGAACCCAAAGGCAAAGGGAAGCCGGAACCGAAGCCGGAACCGAAACCGGAGCCGGACCCGGCATTACGTAATGCCGGAAGCGAAACCAACCTTCGAGAGTTTCTGGATGCCTGCGACTTTTTTTTGCCGAAGTTGGACGAAGCTGATCTGAAGAAGGCCATCGTCTATTTCAACGGGGGCGCGTGGAGGCCAAAGCCCAATAAGGAGGTGGCGTGATGGTCAACCGCAATTCGATCATCGAGAAGGTCAAAGCCCTGCTCGCCAAGACGACGGAGAACGGCTGCACCGAAGAGGAAGAGTTGGCAGCGCTCGCCAAGGTCCGAGCCTGGATCGACGCCCATGAGATCACGGACGACGAGTTGCAGCTAAGTCAGGAGGAAAAAGCGATCCTTCACGACGAGAGCGAAGCGGACGCTCGCGACCCCCATAAGATCAAATGGCAGCTGGCCAATGCCGTTGAACGATACTGCAACGCGCGAATCTATCGTGACCGCTCCAAGGCCGGCCTTACCTTCGCTGGTTTAAAGTCGGACATTGAGTTTGCGAGATGGCTGCTCGATCATCTCGCCGATTTCGTCCACGAGGCTCTGTTCGAGTTTCTGCTCGATTGTTTGGCGCCTGAGGGGAACGAACGGAAACAAGAGATTCGCGGTTTTGTCATCGGATGCACCGAGCGCATCAGCGCTCGCATGACCGAGATGTGCGACCAATCAAAGACCGAGCGCACCACAAACGGCAAAGCGTTGGTCGTCATCAAGGACCAAGCCATCGAAGATTTGCTGAAGGCCGAAGGCATATGTCTTGGATCAGCCCGTGCCAGCCGTGCCGCCTTCAGTCAGAGAGCGCGAGTTGCCGGTCGAAGTGCTGGCGATAGGGCAAATTTCGGCAAGCCCGTATCGGGCGCCCATGCGGTGCTGCGGCTTGGCAAGAATTGAGCCGCCTTCTAGGAAGCACTGAACCGGCTTCCGCTCCAGCCAGTCTGGCGCGATACACTCGGGAAGTCCGCCATGAAATGGAAACTGCATTTCACGTCTAACCATAGCTTGCCCGCACGTCCGCGGTGGCAGGACTACAATTCCGAAGTCGCCGCCTTGAGCGCCGCCTGCGATATGATGAAGGCGTCTCATACAACCGTTCTTTACGTCGAGGGACCCGACCACAAGCGGATTGAACCGGAAGCTATCAAGCGCTGGTGCGACGCCAGCCAAAGACCGGATGAGAGTTAAGGCGAACGGTCCCAGCCGCAACGCCCCAGGGCGAACTGTTACCTTTCGGACAGACAGCTTGGAGCCAACCTGTTTTGCTGTCTGCTCTCCCCGAGAGCCAGCCCGCTTGAAGGGGGGAAGTGGCTTCGGTTCGTCACAGCGCCGGGGCCACTTTCATTTGTAATCCAATAAGCGCCTCCTATCTTGGGCGCATGTTTAATTCTTTTGAGTTCTGCCTTCCCAATCTCGTTGCGCTTCGAACTTGGTTCCAAATCCGCGTCACGCCGCCGCGCCCATGCCGGATTTGTGAACGCCATGCTGCGCCCTTGACGCAATCCCCAAACTCGCTCATTTGGCTGGCGGATGAGGCGTTTCATTAACAAAGGTTTAACAGTCGCTCGCCCAGCGCCACAGGTGCCAGGGAATGTCGCGGAATAGCTACATCCCACACAAAACATATGATTTTTTCGCGATCGCGGAAATCTAGCACAACTATTGCATTGCCTCATGAAGTCGGTCGCGTGTCCAATAAGGCCATGTGCAGATGCTGATTCGCGGGCCGGGTACAGGCAACGCTCCGACGACGTGGATCATCCTCAAGCGCAAAAACAGCGCGACCCTCACCGTGTTTGAGACGGGAGGGCCGCAACGAAGCGTCACCACTTGGCAATGAGGACTATTCGCAAATGAAAGATTGCTACCAGTTTCCGAGTCCGTCAACGACGGAATTACAACACGGTTCAGAAATCGAACCTGCCGATCCGGCGTCAAGACACCGCTTCTTGGACCTTTTACTCAAGGTGGAGAGTTGGTTCGTTCGCCTTCACCTGCAAATCGCCTACAAGTCGAGCCGCTGATACAGCAGCCCGTATGGTGCCCGCGCTGCGGGCATCATCGTTCTCTATTGGCCGGTTAGACAGAGGCGTTCGCGTAAGGCGTGAGAAGGCCTGCTGGCCTCCCGCTTGCTCCGAGAAGTTGTGGCATTTCCTTCCACCCCATTGATCTCGCCCATCAGTTGCGCTTGGATCTCCTCGTTGGGGGTGGGCATATGCACAAAATTATTGGTACGACGATTTTCGGGACGCTCCTGCTTGCGCTCATCGCGGCGTCCGCGCGAGCGGAAACCGTGGACGTGAAATATCGCGGCATAGTCGATCTCAAGCCCTTCGTTTGCACCGATATAACCCGAAGCAGCTTCATTCAACGGGTCTGCTACGATAAGGCTCAAAGCTATATGCTGATCGACCTCCGAGGTACCTACTACCATTATTGCGAACTGCCTGCTGCGATCCTTGAGGCGTTCATGGCAGCGCCTTCGATGGGCCAGTTCTTCAATCAAAATATTAAGGGTTCCGGCTCGGATGGTCCCTATGACTGCCGGACACATCGTATCCCGACATATTAGAGCAAAGCGGTCTTGGGGAGTGGGTGAAATGAGAACGGTAATAGCTATTGTTTTGTCGCTGTCCGCTGCCATTTCGGGCGCTCGTGCAGGAGCGGGCCATATAGTCGGACACGGAGCTTATTCGTGCGGGGAATGGACGGCCGATCATCGGAAAGAAGACGTAGCCTCATTAGCCGACGACGTGTGGCTCGCTGGCTACTTGTCGGCTTACAGCGTCTATGGCGACGATAACGGAATCGCCCTACCAGACTCTAAAGGAAGAGTGGCGTGGGTGAGCAACTATTGCCGTAATCACCCGCTGGACCATATTCATGAGGCGGGCGACCAGTTGATCCTCGAACTCAAGCGGCGGGCTTCGCGACGCTAATTTCTCCCTTGCTAAAATGAACTAAAGGCAGCGGGCGGCCTTTTAATTGTCGCGGGAAGCATCCGGCGATGAGCCGGGTGATGGATGCGTTTGCCTGACCGCCTGCAAGGATCACACTTTTTAGGGAAAATGTTCAACGAGCAAGGGAGTTACCCGAATGTACGCCAATATTCTCTTGAGCACGGATGGATCGGATGTCGCGAGAAAAGGCGTTAAGCACGGGATAGAGCTCGCAAAGGCCTTGAATGCTAAAGTGACAGTCATTGCCGTAACGGAACCGCTTCCGGTCGACTATGGGTCCGGACACGCCTCGGGATGGATTCCCACGCAGGAAGAGGTTGATAGCTTTAACGCAGGCCGCAAGGCATCTGCGGGCATGGTGCTCGATGAAGCTCGAGCTATGGCGGAGCAGATCGGGATATCTGCAGAACTCGTGCATATTCCGGACGCGCACCCGGCCACCGCGATTATCGAAACAGCAAAGTCCAGAGGCTGCGACTTGATCGTCATGGGCTCTCATGGGCGTCGCGGCCTCAGGAAGCTTTTCTTGGGGAGTCAGACATCGGAGGTCCTAGCGGACGGAAGCGTGCCGGTGTTGGTAGTGCACTAAACGTGAGGAGCACGGGTAATGGATCAAGCGGCGTGATCGGCCGTATCAGGCTGGCCGCTCGAAGCACTGGATCAAGGTGAAGAACCGGGAGCATCCGGCGATGGATCGAGTATTGAAAGGTAGTTGATGTTCTCGGAGTTCTTCACCTGGCTGAACCAACAGCCCCAGGGAACGGCAAGTTTTTTAGGGACGTTAGCCGGGTCGACCCTCGGCTTTATCGCGCTCTTGCTTGGCGCGATGTTCAACGCCCACCTAAACCGAAAACGAGATGATCGGTTGCGCGATCAAAACCGGACCTCACTTGCGACCGCACTCTACGCGGAGCTGAAGCAATTCCGGGACGATTGGATCGCCGACATTGAAATACTGAAACAGCCGGGTTCTGGTCTGGCGTCGGTGCTTATTCGCACTCCCAAGGCGCGCCTATTTCCGGAACTGGTGACGGAGATCGGGCTTCTTCCGCCTGACGCAATTCGCGCAGTGTCCAATGCATACGGGGTCATTGACCAGTGGGAGCACGATTTGCTGCTTCTAGATCATGCCTACAAGAAAGCAGACGGCGTAGAGGTGCAGAGTAGGCACGCGGGCTTCCTGGTGAAATACCACACGATAAAAGCACAGGCGATTGAAGACGCTCTGAACCACCTGGCTCCGCTTATGAAGTAAAGCGACGAGCCGACCCGCGGGGTTGCCGCTGACTCCAGCCGTGACCGCCCATGCGTTTGATCTCCTGCGGGGTACTTTGACCTACTCGGATAAAGCCTCGCCAGCGGGCTTCCCTGAGTCGGGGGGGGCTATCCTGAAAGCCGATTTTTTGTTTTTGCAATATTTTTGGTTTTGCGTTTTGGTTTTTGGTTTTTCGATTTTGGGTTTTGCTATGTAAATGTCGTTGGACAAGGAAATTTTATACCGGGCGCGGGCATTTCATTAGCGGCCCCCCGCCCGAAAGGTTCACCTCCTTATTTGAAATTGCGCCAGCGTTATTCTTCGCCTGCGTTCGCCTGTGTAATGCCGTGAGCTTTGCTCTACGGCATTGTGATCGAGCCGAGCTTGCATTCCTCGTTGTAAGAACAACGGCCCCCGGCCCAAGCCCCTAAGTCTCGCTTATTTCGCAGGCAGGCGCGATGCACCAATCGGTTGCCTGCATCACATGACCTTTCATACCAGCCACATCGGCGGGGTGAGTTCTTACGAACCCCGCCGAGTGTGGCGACGTATGTAACGGCATTCGACCGGGGTTCGGTTCATCAACCCAAACCCGGAGAATGCAAATGGCTGTTCGTAAGAACGAAACCTCGAAGGCACCCGAAGCTGCCAAGGCGGATATCAGCAAAGCTGCGTCGCCAGTCCCGAGCTTCAACCCGAATGATCCTGCCTTTCAGGCCATCCTTGCCCAAGCTGTGCAGGCAAGGCTGGCTCTCATGCAGGCTGAGAAGCCTGCCAAGCTGTCTGTGGCTGGCAAGACCGAAAAGCAGATCAAATCCGAGATGGCCTGCGTTCGAGCTTTCAAGCGAGCTGGCTTTGGTGTCGTCGTTCCTCACATCGACACCAAGACCTTCGCTAAATGGGCCGCTGAGGGTTTCAGGCCAAAGGAAGGCACCAAGGCTGTCAAAGTGGGAGCGTTTCGACTCTTTCATCGGAGCCAACTGCGCAAGCTAACCGCTGCGGAGAAGGAGAAGCTGGTTGCCGATCAAAAGGCGGCGATTGACCGCCATGTGGCGGCTGAGAAGGCGAAGGTGGTCCCGCTTAACCCGTAAGCCACAGTCATCATAGGGCCGTCCGCTGGGCGGCCCTTTTTTGCCTATACGACAAACCCCACCGACAGGCCCCGCCGCAAACCCCTGTAAACAAAGGGCCGGGGGCATATCCTAAACGACATACAAAAAACACCTGATTGCCGTATGTACTACGGCCCAAAGTAGGGAGCATCCGCCATGACGAATAAGATTAAACGGGCCGCGCTTTACGTCAGAGTCAGCACTGATGGCCAGACCGTGGAGAACCAAACCCGAGAGCTTGGCTTGATCGCGCAGAGGCGTGGCTGGCAGGTTGTCGAGACTTATTCGGATGCTGGTATCAGTGGCGCGAAGGGCAGGGACAAGCGCCCTGGCCTTGACCGAATGCTGAAGGCAGCTTGCCGCCGTGAATTCGATATCGTGATGGCTTGGTCGATTGATCGGCTAGGGCGGTCTCTGATCGACCTCTTGCATACGGTCCAGAACCTCGAAGCCTATGGCGTTGACCTGTACCTTGATCAGCAGTCCATCGACACCACGACGCCAGCAGGCAAGCTAATGTTTCAGATCACCGGAGCTTTTGCCGAGTTTGAGCGAAGCATGATCCAGCAACGAGTCAGACTTGGCCTCAAGCGGGCGCTGGCTCAGGGCAAGCGGCTTGGCAGGCCAGCCGTCGCCAGCGACCTAGAACGCAAAGCGCAAAGCCACCTGCGTAAGGGCACCGGCATTCTAAGAACTGCCAAGCTGGTGGGGCTTGGCACCGGGACCGTGCATCGCATCAAGCGGGAAATGGAAGCTGGATGAAAATAACGCGCTGGAGATCGCTCCGATGCGCTAGTTAGGGAGAGGGGCCGTACATCCGGGCCCTTGGGGGCAAATATACCAAAACTAGCGGCTGAAACGAAAATTCGAAAAGCAAACCGACCGGCACAAGGACAAAACCCCTCTTTTTGACCCCTTTGGCCAAAACAGCCCTCTTGCACCATGACAAACCATAGCCAACCATAGCCACCCGATGAAAGTTATGCTTGGGCCGCAGCGGTTTCTCGAGCATGTCCGCTTTCGAGAGTAAAGCAGACGAAGGCTTGGCTAGCCCGCGAGGTCAGCTTTTGACCCAACTGAGACATTGATTCATCTTCATGCAGACACGCCGCGGGCGCGCGTGCGTATTGGGCGCGCCGCGCGGAAGCTGAAAGGCGGCGGCAGCGAGATGCGAGATTGGCCGCGCAATAGTGACATCTGACGATCAGGCCTCCGCCATCTTTTTCAGCACCGCGCTGAAGCGAACGCTGCGCTTGCCGACCAGCGCGGTCGCGGTAGCCACCGCGCCCCCTTCGCTGTAGGTACCGGAAAAGCCGATGCCGACCTCGTAGCCGCCGAACAGCAACGGTGCGCCCTCGCTCGGGGTGTGCTCGTGATTAATCAACTCGCCCTTCCATTTGCCGTTGGAGCTGGCGTAGGTGCCTTGATAGTCAAAATAGGCGTCGCCGCCGCGCATCGCCCCATCGAGCAGCAGCACAACGCCGGTGTTCCCGCCGTCGATGCCATCGAGCATCCGGATATGGATTGAATAAAGACCGTTCGCGATTCCCTGTCCGGGCGAAATGACCGGCGGCGCGGTCGCTTCACTAATGGGTGTCATCACCAAGCGGAATGCGATGCCGGGCAGTGCCGTCGTGCCGCCCTCGAAATGATATTGCTCGCCCTGCTGTCTGCCTCTGAGTGTCAGGGCGACTACGTCGGTCTTGAGCAAGGGCTGGTGCGCCGGATCGTCGTTGTGGCGCCGCGTCGATAACTCGGCGAAGACCTCGCCGCTGGATTCCCGGTAGGTGCCGATGAACGCGAAAGCCAAGTTGCCACCCATCATCTTGCCGTCATAGACATAGAGAACCCCACGGCGCGTCCCGTGCACCGTTTCCATGTAGACTTTGTAGAGCCCCTTCAGCATCGCCTAAGGCGCTCTGTCGTCCGACGGCCTGATGAACAATAGGATCGCGGCTCCAACGAAGAACAGCGCACCGATGATCGCACTTTCATGGGCACTCACGGGTAGGGTTTGAAATAGAAAAGCGCCCATGGTGCCGGGCCATAGCCAACTGATAGCACCGGCGACCCCAAAAGCGATGGCCAAGACGATCCTCATTGCCATAGCTGCGCCTCCGCACTACCACCTACCGTTAGGCTCGCGCGCGCTAATAAGGTTCAACAGCGGAAGCCGCGTTCGAGCTTCGGGCCGCCATCAAGCAGGGCCAAATCGCCGTCAGCGTCGCGGCGATGGCGGCGCGGCTGCCGTGGCGTCGGATGTGCCGATGGGAATGGCTATGGCGAGGCCGCAGAAGCGCGCTCGGTGAGTAGTTTCCACAGCACGCCTTGACCGAGACGGACGCCGACGAGGCGGTAGGTGAAATAGGGAATGAGGGTCAATAGCATAAGGACGCCGGTGGCGAGGACCTGTTGCAGCGTGCCGCCTCCAATTTCGCCCAAGACGTCTCTCAAGGCCCGTCCGTGAAAATAGCCGGCGATCATTTCCTCACCCACTGCAAGTACGCTGAGAAACAAAAAGAAAAGCACGGACTTTTTGACAATGTCGGCAAGCAAGATACGGGGGCTGCCCCATCGCTCGCCGACCTTGAGCGCGTGCAAAATCAGAACGAACTTTCCGAGAATGAGGGCCTTCACGGCCGCGATGCCAAAAGGCGCGAACTCGATTCCGTCACTGTGAAGGATCGCCGACTTGTAGAGCAGGAGTGCGCCATACCAGACGAACAGATAGGCCGAGATCATCAGGTATTCAAAAAATTCGTGCTGAAGCCGATGCAAGACAGCAGCACGTTTTGGTGCGACGTTCCGCTCGGTGCCTGCTGGCTCGAACCTCGACGAGGCCGAGGAACGGGTCGCGGTTTGGGGCGCGTGCGACAACCCGGGCACAGATTCGGCTTCCGTCCAGTCCGCCATTCCTTCGGTCCAGACCAAGGGCGACTGACCGCTTTGCCTGATGCGCCCGGCCAAATCTGCAAATGTTATCGGGCCTACCGTCTCGTCGTTCTCGATGAAGTACCAGTTGGCTTTCATGGATCGGCCATCCTTCGTCCGCCATTCTCCCCCCACGATAGATGCAGCTCCGGCCGGGTCAAATCTCCACAGTGGCTCGGCTTGAACACTGCACACTGACATACCGTTGCCTCACTCGCCTCGGGCGAGCTCCATCAATCGGCCGCCAATTGGGAGGGCAGATTTCGGTCAAGTACTCTATTCGCCGGGCCCGCAAGCCTCCTCCAAAAAAAGTCTTTCGACCATGTCGGTTCTGCTCGGGCTCAAACGACCATAGGGGTCATTAGTTCGCAGCCGCGGGCTGAGGCATCCATCCCAGGAGGACGAACGTGGCAACCGACCTCAAATATCTCGCTTATATGTCGATGCTGACTGCCGCACTTTGGATTCCGTATATCGTCTGCCAAGTGATGAACAACGGGCCACTGCAGCCGAAGAATTATCTCGACCCATCCTTGCCGCGACCTGTGCCTGCGTGGGGACAGCGCGCTCATCGGGCTTATTTGAATGCGATCGAGGTTTTTGCTCCCTTCGCGGCACTTGTAATCGCCGCACAACTGTCGGGGAAGGCAAACGCCATGACCGCCTTCTGGTCCGCGAGTTTCTTCTATTTGAGACTGGCACATGCCATCGTCTACTGGGCCGGGCTTCCATACCTTCGGACCGTCCTCTTCACCCTGGCTTTCATTACCGAGGTCGGAATTTTCTGGGAGGTCGTTAAGTAGCTTTTTACCTGAGGCAATCTTTATGGTGGTCGCATATTGTCGCGAGGCCGTTTTTTTCTGAACGAACGCGAGTGCAATGGATGGCAGCTTCTGGCCCATCGCGTCATTTCGCTGCAAAGCAGCGCTTCGGTCGCTTTCGGAGGGAAGCGGACATCAACAGGCAGGCACGACCGGTTAGCACGGTCGCAAATGACCCACACCAGACATTGGCCAGCATCTCTTGTTGCAATTGCGAAGTTAGTTTCAGCCCCTAGCAAAGCACTCGATTAAGACGTTACGATGCGTCGTCGTGAGACTTGGTAGCGAGCATGAAGCGGCGCGAGTTCATCACACTTTTCGGCGGCGCGGCAGTCGGATGGCCCATTTGCCCCGCGCGCGCGCAACAGCATAAGGGTCCAGTCCGGCTTGGCTTCTTCCCTATTGGTTCACCCTCCAACGCTTACGACCGGTCGCTCGTCGAAGCATTCCAACAAGGCTTGCGCCGGGTAGGTCTGATCGAGAAACAGGACATTGTTCTCGATGTCGTCTGGATCGGCGATGATCCTGATCAAGCGGTAAGCGAAGAATTGCGGCACGGCGCGGAACTGTTGATACCGTGCGGATCAAGTGCAGCGGTAGCGGCGAAGCGTCAATCCTCGACCATTCCCATTATTTTCCTCAATGTCGGCGACCCCATAGCCATGGGGTTGGTCGAGAGCCTGCCACGTCCCGGACACAACGCTACCGGGTTCAGCGACATTCTTGCGCAATTGAGCGGTAAGTTAGTGGACCTCGCTAGGGAGTTGATCAAACCTCAAATGACCGTCGACTATCTCTGGCACACGGCGTGGCCAGACGGTCGAAATCGCTACCAAGCTACTGAGCAGGCGGTTCACGCGGCGGGAATGCAGCTTCAATCGAAAGGCATTGCGGACATCGCGGAATTGGACGGTGCACTTGCGGGAATAAAACAGAGCGGCTCGACGACGCTCATCGTTCAGCCGAGCCCGTTCACTTACAGGCACCGCGAACGCATCGTTGCATCGGCAATGATGAATGGACTGGGGACGATTTTTGCCTTTCCCGTTGCAGCGAGGGAGGGTTCATTGATCGCGTATGGCCCCGACTACAACCACATGTATAGTCGAGCACCGTTCTACGTGGACCGCGTCCTCAAAGGCACTAAGCCCGCTGACCTCCCGGTTGAGCAGTCCGCTAAGGTCGAGTTCCTTATCAACCTGCAGACCGCCAAGACGCTTGCGGTCGAGGTGCCGCTGTCTCTGCTCATTCGCGCTGACGACTTGCTCGAATGAAGCGCGCTACTATCTGCGACATCCCATCCCTTACGACGAGTGTCGGCTTTCGGGGGTAAACCGCGGACATCGCCAAAACTTCGGTTTTGACCCTAACCGGTCGTTGGGGCTGGGCCACATAAATGTTATCCTCCTGTCGAACGTGCCTTGACCCAGATGGGAGGGTCACATGGCAACCCACATCAGACGGCGAGAGCTCGTTTTCGCGCTCGGGGGCGCTGCGGCTGCATGGCCTCTCGCTGCGCGTGCGCAGCAGCCCGCATTGCCAGTGATCGGATTCCTCAACAGCAGTTCGTCCAGCGGAGTATATGCGCGAATGCTGGTAGCATTCCGACAAGGACTAAACGAAGCCGGTTACATTGAGGGTCGAAACGTCACAATTGAATATCGCTGGGCGGAGGGACAGAGCGACCGACTACCGGAGTTGGCAGGCGATCTGGTGGGTCGAAAAGTGACCGTGATAGCAGCCACTACCACGCAAGCAGCACTGGCAGCCAAAGCCGCGACCGCTACTATTCCGGTCGTTTTCGAGATGGCCGGTGATCCGGTCCAACTCGGCATCATCGCTGCCCTTAATCGGCCAGGCGGCAACGTCGCGGGCGTGACCAATTTGAACATTGAAGTGACGCCGAAGCGGCTAGAGCTACTGCACGAAGTCATCCCCACGGCGACCACATTTGCACTGCTCATTAATCCGAGCAATCCAACTCTCGCCGAGCCGACCACAAGAGACATTCGTGCGTCGGCACGCACACTCGGGGTGCAGCTGCATGTCGTGAGTGCCACCACGGACAACGAGATTGATGATGCCTTCGCGAGTTTGACCAACCTGCGAGCAGGTGGACTCGTAATTGGTGGAGATCAGTTCTTCAGCAGCAGGATCGAACGGCTGGCCTCTCTGGCGGTCCGTTATGCCGTGCCTGCGATCTACTTATGGCGCGAGTTTGCTGTGGCGGGAGGTTTGATGAGCTACGGATCGCAAACTATGGATGCATACCGCCTGACCGGCATCTATGTCGGGCGCGTTCTCAATGGCGAGAAGCCCGCGGATCTGCCGGTGCAGCAGGCCACGAAGGTCGAGCTGTACATCAACCTCAAGACGGCCAAGACGCTTGGCATCACCATCCCGCTGTCGCTGTCCGGTCGCGCCGACGTGTTGATCGAATGAATGCCAATTTTGCCGCACTGCATGAGTCGGCTATTGATGCTGTGGACGGCTCCTCCACCCGGCACGCGAGTGCCATGGATTTGGGGCCTTTAGGGCTCCCACGATCTGGAGGAGCTGCTCAAATGCAAACGATCACGACAATCGGTCTGGATATCGCAAAGTCGGTTTTTCAAGTGCACGGGACTGATGCCACCGGTCAGGTGGTAATCCGCCGTCAGTTGAAGCGTCGCTTTGTGCTGTCGTTCTTTGAGAAGTTGCCGCCGTGCCTGGTGGGTATCGAGGCGTGCGCCTCATCGCACTATTGGTCCCGCGAACTGCAGGCGCTGGGGCATACGGTGCGGTTGATGCCTCCGGCCTATGTGAAGCCCTACGTCAAGCGGCAGAAGAACGACACCACCGACGCGGAGGCGATTTGCGAAGCGGTCACGAGACCCAACATGCGGTTCGTGCCAACCAAGACGATCGAGCAACAAAGTTGTCTGATGCTGCATCGAGCGCGCCATCTCTTCATTCGCCAGCAGACTGCCGTCATCAACTCGATCCGTGCCTATCTTGCCGAGTTCGGGATCGTTGCCCCGGTTGGGCGCAGGGGTGTCGAGCACTTGCTGGAAGTCGTCGCCGATGCAGCCGACCACCGGCTCCAGGAGGTAGCCCGCATGTGCCTTGCTGCTCTCGGCAGTCAGTTGCGGGCACTGAAAGCCCAGATACTGGAGTTCGACCGACGCATCTTGGCCTGGCATCGATCAAGCGCGACAAGCAGGCGACTGGACGCGATCCCCGGCGTCGGTCCGGCGCTGGCCACAGCACTTGTCGCAAGTATTGCCGATCCCAAGGCCTTTCGATCCGGGCGGGACTTCTCGGCCTGGGTCGGGCTGGTGCCGAAGCAGAACTCGAGCGGGGGCAAGGACAAACTTGGCAGTATCAGCAAGCAGGGTGATCGCTATTTGGCGCAGCCTGTTCACGGCTGGCGCACTTGCGGTGATCCGCTATGCCAAGATCCACGGCACGCAACATCGACCCTGGCTTACCGCGTTGTTGGCGCGGCGTCCGACCAAGGTCGCCGCCATCGCGCTCGCCAGTAAACTCGCCAGGATGGCTTGGGCGATGATGGCCAGAAACGAAGGCTACAACGAACCCATCGCGCTCGCGGCGTAAGCATAGCGCCAAGGCTCGATGTGACGCAACGGTTGGGAGGCGGACAGCACGTAATGCAGTGCCGGTCGATCCGGCGATCAGGACAACCCACTTGGGCCATAGCATCTTTGAATGCGCGCTTTTGACCGGGACCTGATCCGCGGAGGTATGGCCAGCGGTCATGAGTGCCGCGCAAACAGGCCGAACACATGGCTGCTCCGACCAATGCTGCAACGTGAAGATTCTCCTTGCCAACCCGGAGCCGTCCACACATGGCCCGTCGCGTCATTTCGCTGCAAAGCAGCGCTCCGGTCGCTTTCGGAGGGAAGCGGACATCGACTGGCAGGCAAAGCCGGCCGGTTCGGTCGCGAATGACCCAAAGCGGACCTTGGTTCGGCACACCTTTCGTTGGGACGTGCGGTGAAGTCTGGGCATGTCGATCGGAGAGGCAGTTCTTCGGTAAAGTCGGAAGCATTTTTTTTGGACATACGCCAGTGATATCGGCAAAGATTGTCCCTTGCGAAAGACTCGAGATTATCGACCAGCCATGGACCATAACCCTGACGACGACCGACAAGTCGCGGACCAACGTTGCAGCCTGTTGGGCCTCGCGGCGATGGCCCTCATCATCGGAGCAGCTACCGGATGTGTCGGGGCGATCTTCCGGCTTTTGCTCGCGCATGCAGATCGTCTGCGCGATGCGATGATCGCCTGGGCCCATGGCCACGCAATCTGGGGATTCTTGATTGTCGTCGGCGCGTGCGCTGTCGCGACCCTGGTTGCCGCGTGGATGGTGCGGCAGTTCTCGCCACACGCTTCGGGCAGTGGCATTCCGCATGTCGAAGCTGTCCTGCGCGAGGAAATTCCACCGGCTCCGTATGGTCTGGTGCCAGTGAAATTCTTCGGCGGGATACTGGCGATCGGCTCCGGGCTAGCGCTGGGCCGCGAGGGGCCGACCGTCCAGATGGGCGCCGGTATCGCGGTTTTCGTCGCGCGCGTCTGCCGGCTCTGCTGGGCGGACTCCCGCGTGCTGCTGGCGGCCGGCGCCGGCGCCGGCCTGGCGACGGCCTTCAATGCGCCGATTGCCGGGCTCGTTTTTGTGCTCGAAGAGTTGGTGCAGAGGTTCGAGCACCGCATTGCCGTGGCCGCTCTTGCGGCTTTAGCAACGGCGATCCCGGTCGCAAGGCTGTTTCTCGGCGACGCTCCCGACTTCTACGTGGGACCGCTAAGCTATCCCAGCGCCGAGTCCGTGCCGCTGTTCTTTGTTCTGGGTGCCATCGCGGGCCTGCTCGCCGTCGCATACAACCGCGCCTTGCTCGCTGCCATTGCAGTTCGTGACCGCTTCGGCCGGTTAGCGGTCGAGCTTCGCGCCGGATTGATCGGCGCAAACGTCGGTATATTGGCCTGGTTCGCGCCCGAGCTGGTCGGTGGCGGAGATCAGATCACGCAGCGGACGCTGATCGGCCACGAAAGCCTGGCGATCGTCGGGTTGGCATTCCTAATCCGGTTCGGACTCGGCGCTGTCTCATACGCTGCCGGCACTCCCGGAGGGCTGTTCGCTCCGTTGCTGGTGCTAGGAGCCCAGTCCGGGCTGTTGTTTGGAGCGGCTTGCCGCTTTGCATTTCCAGTGCTCACAACCCAGCCGCAAGCATTTGCGTTGGTGGGTATGGCGGCCTTCTTCACCGGCGTCGTGCGTGCGCCAGTGACCGGCATCATTCTTGTCGCCGAGATGACTGGTAGCGTGACACTGTTGCTGCCGATGCTGGGCGCCTGCTTTGTGGCGATGCTGCTGCCCATGTTGCTGCACAATGCACCGATCTACGATTCCCTGCGTGAGCATACGCTGCGTCTTGAGGCGCAATTGAAACAGCGATGAGACTCTAATCAACTCGCAAGGCCGCCAGGCGCTCGGCGTCGCCATGCCGTCACACGTGCTCAGACCCGCCCACGCGACGATCGAAAGCAACGAGTCCGGTTGTGGGCCCGAAACGGACATCCCGGCGTAGCATCGCGATGTCCGCTATCAGGGGATGAACTGACCGAGCTCAGATGCGATCCGACTTCCGTTTATGACCCCAAACCGTCATTTCTTTTCGGATTTGAGGATTCTACTGTTCGTGACCGTGGGTGCTGCTCAAGAGCGGTGACGGTGCTCAAGCTCCAGCGTGACGAGGCGCGCCAGCAGTGTTGCTGGATACAGTTGGCCGATGATCGATTCGATATTGGCGAGACTGCGTGCAACTGGATGCAGTGGAATGATGTCGCCATAGCCGACCGAGGTCAGAGTGACGAAACTGAAGTAGATTAGGTTCGCGGCTATGGCAAGATTGTCCGAAAGGGGCGGAAGGCCGGTAAACGCACTGGGGTCGAGCAGTGCTGCGAAGCAGAACAGCGCCACGAAAATTAGTCCAATGTTGAGGTAGAGCAGAATTGCACCAACGACGCGATGAAAGTTGACCTTCCCCGGTGCAAACACGGCGCGGGCGACAACGATTGCAAGCGTCAGGCCGGCAATCAGCCAAGCTGAGGCGTCGAGGTAGATATCGGTCGCCGATGGCTGCCGCAGCCGAAGTATGGTTGCGACCACGACCAGCGCGACGGCAAACAATGTTGTCGTCAGCGCCACTACGCTCCCAGATACAACAAACACGGCGACCACCAGCATGAGCGCGAATGCAAACCCGAAATGGTGCGCTCCGAAAACGCCTACCGCCTGCAGCGGCGCAATCACAAACATCAGTATCGCCAGCATGACGGTCAGCGCTGTCAGCAGCGGATCGGTCAGGCGTTCCCGTAGCCGATCGAATTCCTTTTGGTTCATGCTGCGCCTTCGACTTACCATGGATCGCCTCCGCACATAGCGGAAGAACAAGATACCGCCTATTGGAAACCGGTCGGATCGATAAGGCTAGTCAGAAAACTCCTGGGTGCTGATGGCGCACATGCTTGCCATGGAATGTCGGGTCGTGTCGGGTCGTGGCCCATCGCGTCATTTCGCGTGCGCGCAACAATCAGGTCGCTTTTGGAGAGAAGCGGACATCAGCTGGCAGGCAAAACCCGCTGACTTGGTCGCAAATGACCCTTAACGGACATTCCAGATGCAGGCGCTGACGTCCGCTCTTGAGGGCTGACGCTGGCCTTGCTACTGATCGCGGCGGATCCCCGAGTTCCCGTTTTTGGAGAGTCGACGGGTCCGTTTGTTGGATTTGGAGCAGCTATGTCGCTTCTGGGTAAGGCAGCCGTCGCAATGTGGTGGAATATTCGTCCCGAGCAACGCGCGGAATTTGGCGATTGGCATTCGCACGAACACTTTCCGGAATTGATCGGGCCGGTGCGCGCCGAGATGTCCGGTTTCTCGGGTAGCAGCGCGGGATGGATCAGTCGCTAATGACCCCAAGCGGACATAAGGCGAGAGCGATGGCCTCGATGACCGTCGCCATAAACCGCGCGGCGGCGTGAGTTGTTAAATCAAGTCAGACTTTTCTTTGGCAACACTTCCCCGGGGGGAAGCAATTCCACCGCTCATCTGCTTGGATTGCTCTGTTGCTATGCCAAACTGATTCCGCAGAAATTCGGTTTGCAGTTGCATCACTTCGTTTATGTCCTTGGCATTCATTAATTTGCGCGCATGTTCAAAGGCTGCCTTCAGGTTCTTCTCGGTGATTGCAAGTGCCTGTTGTGCTGCGTCATTCATCGGACTCGGGACCACAGCGACGGATTTACTTGCCGATTCCATAAATGACGAAATTGCTCTTTCAGCTTGGTCGACGCTCTTTACTGCGAAGTCGCGCACTTGTGGGGGCACTTCCATTGTCATTTTGGGGTCTGACATGTCACTCTCCCCTTCAGGCTCATAACCGCGAACGTACCAGGTTGAAGGCTGTGCGTCCTCTCTCAGAGTAATGATCTAATAAACGAGCGATGGTGATGCGGCGATCCAGCAGTTGCGTCTTTTTCGGCGCGGTTCGAAGGAGATGACGACTACGACAGCAGCGCTGTCTTGAAGTTGCCTCGCGACCAGCCACGTTAGCTTGGTCGATGGGACGCGTAGGACCTATCGACATCACGGTAGGCAACGCGGCGCGCCTCGGCGCATCGCAACGTTCCACCACGCGACGCTGCGCGTCGCACCACATCGCTACGCAACGCGCGAGCCGCTAGGGACATCCCGGCGGCTCTCGTGCGTTTAGCGCGGACGGTCTCTAGGTTTTCGATCTGTTCCTGTGCGCCCCCAGGCGCTGTTTTAACCCCTCGTGGCCTAAATTGAATTTTGCAGTGGCCTGTTTTGAATAGGCAGTCACCCGCCCGTCCAGTACAGCCAATAAAAGACGACGATCGCCCTCCCCGCCGCGACAAACGCAAAGAGAATCATCAACACCCGGTCTCGCCGCGATCATCCTTCCGAACCCTCCAAGGCCGCCTCAGTCGGTACTGTCCGTTTTCGAAAGCGAACTAGGCCGGGGCGAGTACAAGCGGTACGGTGACGAAGTCGCCAAAGTGTCGAAGTCGCCTCATCACCTCGGTGGACAGGCTCGTGGTGATAGCTGTTCTCCTCATTGGATCACCTCGCCGGCCGGTCATTCCGACCTAAAAACGATGCATCTCGCGGATGATGGCGGCTGCGCTGGGCGGGCTCAGTGGATCGGTTTGGCTTTCGAGCTTTTCTGAGAGGCGGGCGATGATAGCGTTTTCGGTGTCTCGGATAGCCGCCTCGATAAGCGCTCGCGCCTATCCGACTTTTCGAGCTGCTCGGCGATTGCTTTGGCCCGTTGTTTCGGTTTCATGTCCATCACCATTTTTGCGGTTCTCAAATGATCCCCACGTTTGCTCCGTCATTCCTCGAGCGGCCTCGCCAGCAGGCTAAGGCTCTACTAGCAGGTCTTCGTTTCAAAAATTAGCGGCGACCAGATCATAAGAACCCCTGCTGCCGCGGACGTACACGCTAGCAGCGGCGGCGCATATCAAATCACGATTGGAGTCGAACGCGTTCAGGAAACCCGATTCATCGGGGTGAGCATCCGGTTGAATTCGCCTCAGCGCGCCTTCGTCTATGAAGAATGATGCCTCTATCGCGCTATCGTATCCCCAAAATCGCACGGCACGCCGCGTTCGGTCATATGAACGACTATGATTTGGAAATTCGATCATGTGATTGGGTCCGATCAAATGTAGGTTTGCACGAAGCTCTGTGCCGGCTTGCGCAGGATTTGCATCGAGACATACCATGGTTCGCCCTGACCCGTGACGCGTACGCCGAAACGACGCGCCGTTGACCGACGCAAGATTTGGCAGGGCTAAGGCTTCGCGCAACGGGAAAAAGGTGTTGAAGCGATCCGGCGGCGCCAAGGCGTAAATGGTCACTCTCGAATCGGATTACAACCTGCTCGCGACAAGTAAGTTGCGACTAGCACTGGTTATTCGGCGGACGGTCACCATATCCTTCATATCACCGCGCGTCCCCCGGCTGTTATCGGTGACCGAGAGTGTTGCGCTCCCGCCGCTACAAAAAAAGCGGTCCAATATGTCGAATACCAACAAACTCAGTGTTCGCGAGTGGCTCGTTCCTCCGGTATTGCTGCCGATCTTGTTTGCCCTGTTGATCGCCGCTGCGATACTTATTCAGTGGTAGTTCACCTCGGCAGACCCGCGCCATCAGTTCAAGCAAAAACAGCTAGTTGGCTCCGATGAACGAACCAAGTCATCATTAGCTAACGAGCTGAACAACAGGGCAGTGGCCGCCCTGGATGAAGCTCGTCGACGGTTCTTCCAAAGGAGGTTGTCCGGCGGCGTAACCTTGCAGCGCGATTGCACGGCCTATTGATTTTTGAGCAGAATGCGGCCCCAATCGCGGTGATCTGGCATAAACGAACGCGGTGACCTCAATAGTGCCGGTGATGTCGCCGTTGTCCTTATCGTGCGAATGGGCATCGAGCAGCGCCATCTTATTTGTGCCCTGGGGCTCGTTATTCGAACCTTTGATCCCCATATCGATGTCTATCCTGATCAACCTTCGAGGTTGGTCGGAATGCGCGGAGACTTCCAACGAAAGGGCTCTGCATGTTCAAATCTCGGCAGTATCGCGCGAAAGCAATCGAGTGCGGCGAACTCGTCAAGAGTTCGGGCAGCGCTGAGGAAAGCCGTAAATTTCAAGACTTGGAGGACCGCTTCGTCTCGCTGGCGGATAACGAGCGAGGCCTCGCGGACGCTTATAACAATGCCGCGCACGTTGTGGAGAAGGACCGGTCTCGCGGCGCGGCCCTTGCCGCCGAAGAAGAGCACGTTTTGCGGCATCTTGGGGCGGCGGTCATCATGCAATGGAACACCTTACCGACGTCGCTGCAACGGGAGATCTTCGATACCGCCGGGTCCGTGGGCAAGGTGTTGGAGACAGCGTCGCTCCGCGGGCAGATCGCCCGATTTCTGCACAAGCACAAGGATGAAGCCGGTCGCGGCAAACAGCCCGTGACAGAAGACGCGCCTAGCGATGCGAGATCGGGCGTTGCGGCTTTGTCGCGGTGGGACAATGAGGGAGGCGCAGTCCGCGAGGAACTGCAAATCTGAGTAAACGCCGTCAACGGGAGAATTCCCCATGTCATTCACACAATTCAGCATCGATGACGGACCGCACAACATGGATGGGCTGCGGTTTTTTGCCCAGGATGGAACTGAACGCGTCGAGGCGTTTATAGGCCGCAAGGTGATGGACGTTTGGGCCGAGTCTATCGAGCCTCGTGGAGGACGACGAAGTCTGTTCCGTGATCAATACAATGCACTTGGCAAGCTAAACCTTGCAGCGCTTCAGCGGATCGTGAGCACGAAATACCAGCGAGGCGCCGCGTTCAACCGCCAGCATCCCTTTGTCGAGGTCCTGTTCTCAGACGTCACGGAGAGCGCTGAGGTTCTTGATCTAACTGAACTGGTGCGCGAGCCTTTGCCGCCGGCCTTTCATAGGCTCACTTGAGTATCACGGTGCTCGTGAAAGAGGCTGAGCGCAGAAAAGGCCCTTAACCGAGACAAGCGAGGTGTGAGATGAGGTGCATGATAACTCTGAAGAACGGCCGTGCGATGGAAAGAGCCATGGGGGCTTTGGCAAAGTATAGATACACCGCAGGGGGCGAGCCCGTTGCCCCTGAAGGACATCCACGAGAGTGGAGCCGCTGGCTTCTTGAGATCAACTCGGCAGAATTTGAGGCGATCCACGACAACGTCGATGATGATGACATCATTAATATGAAGCCCGTCAACGAGCTGGCAATCTCCTGAAGCGTTCTAGACGAGGTAGTCGCGTGATTTTTCAGTATTGGGAGAGTTGTGGCAGGGCTTCTGTCTTGGTTTAGCTACGCATGCCCACATCCGCAAAATGACAGACACTCATGTAATTTTCGAAGCTGAGAAAGTTTCGCACAATTGGCAGATCAAATGCCACTGCCCCGGGGGAAAGGTCGATTACGTGACCGGCTTCTTGGACGAGCAATCAACCCAAAATTGGCTGAAGACTGAGCATTGCGCTCATTGGCTCAAAGTGCGGGGCTACCCCGCCATAACGAAATAACGCGCCCTAGACGCGGCTTCGGCGAAACAGACGCAGTCGCTCAATGCGGCCGCACAGTTTGCACCGATATTGGATAATGTCATCGCCCTGATCATCCGGATCGACCTTCTCGAGTTTCATCGCTTGGTCACAGACAATACAATTCATCAGATCTAAGAGCGGGCTTCTGTCGTCGTTCATCGACACGGAAAGCTCCTTCGCAAGACTGAGGCGCGAACTTATTCGTCATCTTGGCTTAGCAGCCTGCCGGTCTTTCAGTGCTGGCGGGGCAGATGATTCACCTCATCGTCGTCTCGGACGTCATCGTCTTCGTCCGACCGATGTTGGACGTTCATCGAGCCGAAAAAAACATTATCCTGGGCTCCCGGCGAACTTCCTCGACTCACGGCGAGGCCGCCGGTCAACTCACGGCGTAAGTTACTTCGGCGGGTGCAAATCACCTTGAAGCCAGCGCCCCAGACCCCTGGACTTCATCGGATCTTCGTACGGTGCAAATGACTCAAGTACGCTATTGCAGATAGCGCAATCAAACTTCTGTAAGTCGATGCCAGGACCTGCTAGCTCGATGCTGACGAGCATCATCGGGGCCTTGCACTTCGGACAGGCGGGACGCTCAACGATTGGAATGATGGACGGCAGGCGTTGAGGCTGCGGCATGATGCTTCCCCGAAAAGGCGGGAGCACAACACTCTCTGTCACCGGTAAAGTGCCTGGGAGGCGGGAGCGGTGATTCCGCAAGTCTACGCCTCTGCGGGGTGCAAATGCGAGTCAATTCGGCGAGAGTGCCAGGCGGTGGTGCCGGCGTTTTCCGCGAAGAGCACAGAGCGCCAATACCGCGAGGCAGATTTTCACATTAACGCGTAGCGCATGGCGTTTTTTATCGCGTCGTTAATCTCGTCAGCTAATTCGAACTCGCCAATCTTATAAAGGCGGGAAGCCATCTTTGACGCCTGGACCGTGTTCATGGAGAGCGACTCGGCCGTTTCGTAGCTGAATTTGATGCGCCAAACTCCCCCATGGTTGCGGTGCGGCTCGATCAGCAAAACCGGGAGATTAGGCAACCCATTCTCTAAAAGCAGTGCTGACAAGGTGGACATCACGGACCCAAATTGAGTTCAGCAGGTGTCACATCGAAGCGACGCGCCGTTTGGCAGATATCGTTCGTGGATTTTTAGGGCGTTGCGTTCCAGGACGCGCCTTATTGCGAAGAGCCGATTAAGCTCCTCGATCATATGGATACTCCGGCACCAGGTATCAACCCTCGCGCTATGCGCGCTTTCGATATAGTAGACAGCGCCGCCTTCAGAATGGACGTGTCCTGAGGGCCGACCGATACTCTTTCGGGCACGGGCCTATTTCGACGAAACCGAGGTGTTTTTGGCTAACCAATCTTTAGAGATTTACCTCGACATCGCGGGGGAAAGAGTATCTGCTGCGGCGCATCACCGTCCAACCTTTGGCGTCTATCGGTGACAGAGAGTTTGAACTCCTGCCAAAGGAAGAGGCGGTCAGTGCGTCGATCCAGAAATTCAATCTTCGTGAATGGCTCGTACCTCCAATATTGGTGCCAGCGTTTCTGGATCTGCTGATTGCTGGCGCGATCATTATTCGGTGGTAGGCGCCGTATCCCGATTTGCATCGACAGATTCTAGCCAACTCTTTTGCTAACCCAATTGTTCTTGCTCCATCTGCTCCAGCCCAGGCTCTGCTGCGAGCGTGATCGAGAGAAAATCGTGGCGATATTAGAAGGATGATATGATGAAAAAACCTGTTCTCTCAATCCACGAGCCAGGGCCGAAGAAAACATTACGAGCCGACCGGCCTCCTATTGAAGGGTTCGTCACGATTGTCGATGGTCATTTTAAGTCAGAATTTGACACCGTAGACGCAGCCGAAGAATCAGGCCGAAAACTGAAGTCGGCTTATCCGATGGTCAAGATCGAAATCTATCACGCGGCCAATAAGGTCCGCACTTTGTTGAGCTAGCGAACCTGACTACCGCGTCGCGGGGGGAGGGGAGCAGTTCGCACGCGGGGATCCCACGCCTTCTTGATGGTCCAGATTGTCACGTCAATCCCGAAAATCGGCGTGGTTCGCGTCTCGGTGACCCCCTGAGAGCGGTCACCTCCATGCAGCTATCGTCGTCGAAATCGACAGTAGCTAATGCAGAAAGGCCCGGCAGCGATGTCGGGCCTTTCTTTTTCTTTTGAGCGCTGAACAGTTGGATTTAGAAATCCATACCACCCATGCCACCCATGCCGCCGCCCTGAGGCATGCCCCCGGCACCGGTGTTCTTCTTCGGCACCTCCGCCACCATGGCTTCGGTGGTGATCAGCAGCGCGGCCACCGAGGACGCGTTTTGGATCGCTACACGAACCACCTTGGTCGGGTCGATGATGCCCTTCGAGATCAGGTTGACGTATTCGCCAGTCTGCGCATCAAAGCCGTAGGAGTATTGATCCTTCTCCAAGATCTTACCGACGATGACGGAGCCGTCCTCGCCCGCGTTGATCGCGATCTGGCGGGCCGGATAGGACAGCGCCTTGCGCACGATCTCGACGCCGGTCCTCTGGTCGTCGTTCTTGGTGCGGATGCCCTTGAGATGCTCGGAGGCACGGAGCAGGGCAACGCCGCCGCCCGGCACGATGCCTTCCTCGACCGCCGCGCGGGTCGCATGCATCGCGTCATCAACGCGATCCTTGCGCTCCTTGACCTCGACCTCGGTCGCGCCGCCGACGCGGATCACCGCGACACCGCCGGCGAGCTTGGCCAGACGCTCCTGCAGCTTCTCGCGGTCGTAGTCGGAGGTGGTCTCCTCGATCTGCGCCTTGATCTGCGCCACGCGCGCCTCGATGTCGGCCTTCTTGCCATGGCCGTTGACGATCGTGGTGTTCTCCTTGTCGATCATCACTTTCTTGGCGCGGCCGAGCATGTTGAGCGTGACGTTCTCCAGCTTAATGCCGAGATCTTCCGAGATCGCCTGGCCACCGGTCAGGATCGCGATGTCCTGCAGCATGGCCTTGCGGCGGTCGCCGAAGCCCGGAGCCTTGACGGCCGCAACCTTCAGACCGCCACGCAGGCGGTTGACGACGAGGGTGGCGAGCGCTTCGCCTTCGACGTCTTCCGCAACAATTACAAGCGGCTTGCCGCTCTGCGCCACGGCTTCGAGCAAGGGAAGCAATTCATTTAACTGAGACAACTTCTTTTCATTGATGAGGACGTAGACATCTTCCATTTCAACGCGCATCTTGTCGGCGTTGGTGACGAAGTAGGGCGAAATGTAGCCGCGGTCGAACTGCATGCCTTCGACGACCTCGAGCTCGGTTTCGAGCGACTTGGCTTCCTCCACCGTGATGACGCCTTCGTTGCCGACCTTCTTCATCGCGTCGGAAAGGAACTTGCCGATCTCGGCGTCGCCATTGGCGGAGATGGTGCCGACCTGGGCGATTTCCTCGTTCGAGGTGACCTTCTTGGAGTTCTTGACGAGATCGGCGACGACGGCTTCAACCGCCAGGTCGATACCGCGCTTGAGATCCATTGGGTTCATGCCGGCGGCAACCGACTTGGCGCCTTCCCGGACGATCGCAGCCGCGAGAACCGTCGCGGTGGTGGTGCCGTCACCGGCCGCATCCGCCGACTTGGATGCGACTTCGCGCACCATCTGGGCGCCCATGTTCTCGAACTTGTCCTCGAGCTCGATCTCCTTGGCGACGGCGACGCCGTCCTTGGTGATGCGGGGCGCGCCGAACGATTTGTCGAGGACGACATTGCGGCCCTTGGGGCCGAGCGTCACCTTGACGGCGTTGTTGAGGATATCGACGCCGCGCAGCATTCTGTCGCGGGCATCAACGCCGAATTTGACTTCTTTGGCTGACATAATGATCTCCGGTTTCAACTGGTCAGATCCCAAAGACCTCGCGACTGGGCGGGTTTCTTGAGAGATGACATTTGGATTTACGGTCCCGATCCTTCGAGACGCCGGCTGCGCCGGCTCCTCAGGAAAAGGAAAACTGGTTGGCGCTTACGCGGCTTTTTTCTTGGCGACGGGCAGATCGGTGAGGACACCCATGATGTCGCTTTCCTTCATGATCAGGAGTTCCTGACCGTCGAGCTTGACCTCGGTGCCCGACCACTTGCCGAACAGCACGCGGTCGCCAACCTTGAGATCGATCGGAATCAGCTTGCCGGCCTCGTCGCGGCCGCCCGGGCCAACGGCGATGACTTCGCCCTGCGAGGGCTTTTCCTTGGCAGTGTCCGGAATGATGATGCCGCCTGCGGTTTTGTCTTCGGCATCGATGCGTTGGACCACGACGCGGTCGTGGAGCGGACGGAATCTCATGCGATCCTCCTTGGCCTTTGTGATTATTTCTGGATTGGCAGTCGCAATGAGCGAGTGCTAGCCAATCTTTACATAAGCCTGTGACACTGGGACACAAGGGCTTCGGCCCACGTTTGATTGAGTTTCTCGAGGAGCAACGCTTGTGGCAATTGCTAGCAGGCGAAGTAATATGCTGCTAGCGCGTTGATTACTATGACCTATTGAACGTTTTCGTTTTTGGCGCATTGAGAATCATGCAACTGTTTTAGTTGGACTGGAGGTTGGCATGATCGAGAAAGATGCGGTTTCCAAGGATTTCAGGAAGCAGCTCTTAGGCTACGGACTGACAACAGCGGAAATCGTTTATCGCCGTCCGGATCGTCACTGGTTGCTGCAAACTTACGTGTGGCAGGACTACGATATGTTTCCGAATTTCCCGGCGCTAAAGGATTTCCTCGCGTTCTGGGAAAAATCACTCGAAGGATCCGTGTTTGCGGTCACCGTCGCGCACTCCAAACTGATCAAGCCTGCCGAACTACGCGCCGTGGACGGAGTCTTCCGGCTGCATTAACGCGGGGGCGCAGCGCTTTGGGGTGATCTCTGTCGCTCATGCGCAAATTGCTTTCAGGGAATTTAATCTCTTCACGCGGGCAAATTCAGTGAAATCACAATCCCTCATTTTCACTTCGCGGGCGCCGACGAAGTGAAAGAATTTTAGTTGTTTGCTGCGGTGCATGAGTCCGAATCTGGCACGAAACGGACACGGTGCGATGTCAGCTGTGAGTCCGTTTTCGGGGGCAAAGCGGAAGTTCGACTTACGGGCCGTCAGGTTAGCTTTTGACCCAACTGAGACATCGCGTCTCAGGCTGGTTGGTACCGTTGCTCCTCGCTAGAGAGTCGCAAAATGCTAGACTTTGGCATTGCACGCGCAGCATCCATGGGGTGACATCATGCGACGGCGTGAGTTCATCGGGCTTCTTGGCGCGGGTTTTTTGGCACCGATTGCTGCCGGCGCGCAGCAAATAGGGAGGACCTATCGTCTGGGTGCCTTGCTGCCCCTTACGCAACATGCGCCTGTAAACGTAGCGTTTTGGACGAACTTCGACGCGGCGGTTTCATTGAAGGGCAAAACCTCTCGGTCGAGTGGCGCGCATATGGGGAGCACTTTGATCAGGTGTCGCTTTATGCGACGGAGTTGGTCAAAGCACGGGTCGATGTCATCACGACCGCAGGGGACAATGCGATTCGCCCCCTTCAACAGGCGACGAAAACAATCCCAATTGTTGCTATCACAGACGATATGCTCGCGTCCGGTTTCGTGAACTCGGTGGCGCGACCGGACGGCAATATTACAGGCGTCAACATCCGCGGGGATCAGAGTAATGGCAAACGACAGGACATCCTGATCGAAGCAGTGCCGGGGATTCGCCGGATGGCGGTTCTTGCTGATGAAAGCCTTCGGCCGATTGACGAGCTGCAGGAGGCGGCGCGCTTCCGCAACGTCGAGCTATCAGAATATCGCTTGGCTAAAGGTGAGGAGATCGCAGCGGCCATTGACAAGGCGCAGGCATCGGGCGCCACGGCGCTCAACGTTTTGGTGTCAACGCTCTTCTACGCCTATCGGCAACTCATCAGGGACCGCGCTGCCGCATTGCACCTACCGGCGATCTTTCCATGGCCCGAAGAGGCGGAGGAAGGCGCCTTTGCCGCCTACGGGCCGGCCATGAATACGCTTTTTGTAGAGGTGATGTCCCAGCAGATCATGAAACTTTTCCGCGGCGCCAAAGTCGCCGAAATCCCTATCGAACAGCCGACCAAGTTCGAGCTGGTTATCAATCTCAAGACTGCGAATGCGATGGGTGTGACGGTCCCCGCGGCACTATTGCTGCGAGCGGACAAGCTGATCGAATAGCGCGTCACTTCCGCATCTGGCCCGAGGCCGACATACGGAAGTCACGTCCGCAATGTCTGCTTCCAGGGGTAGAGCGGACCAAGGCTCGACGACCGACAACGTCTCTGATTGACCTCAAGCCAAGGCTGCTGTTGATTGAGTGAGACGTTCCACGGCCTCAGTAGCGGCAATTGGCACCAAACCGAAATGCCGTAGTCCCTGTATGTCCGGTGTTGAAGGAGAAGCCGACTTAGCTCAGACGCAGCAACTAGCATCGATCAAAGAACCGATATTCCGAGGAAACTGAAAAGCTGGCCCCGGCCTGCCAGTTGCAAGATACTGACGAGATACGGGACTTCGAGGCCGCCTTGAGTGGCACAATCGCTGTTTTCCCCGATGAGTTTATCGAATGAAGCTGCCGCAGTTCCTGACACTTCTCGCCTCGTCAAAGTTAGGTCGGCTGGAAGACGCGCGTGCAAAGCACACTGGTTGGCTGCGCCCGCTCGTTGCGCTGGGAACGACGTGCGCGTTGTTATCGCCTTCCTACGGACAGGAGCAGGGGCGGCAACACGTGGATGCCGCGTCAGGACAACAGGTATTCAACAATGCCTGCCGGACCTGCCACACGACTAAGGAAGGCGACAATCGGTTCGGTCCTCACCTGTACAAGATCATCGGAAGGAAGGCCGGTTCATTGCCCGATTATCGCTACTCTAGCGCGCTGAAGGGCGCCGACTTCGTGTGGGACGAAGCAAAGCTTGAGCGCTTCATCGCAAACCCCGATGAGTTGGTGCCGGGCAACAGCATGAAACCATATGCCGGACTCGCATCCACCGATGACAGAGCAAGAATAGTTTCTTTCCTGCGATTGTCGTCTGGCCGATAACTCCGCCTGGCGCACCCCGTCCGATGCGCGACCGGTCATCGAGACTACAACCGTCAGCGCGCTGGTGCTGTTCTCACGGCGGTAGCGACTGTTTCGCTGCGCACACAGACGATCTTGACTCGCTCGTCGGCATCGAGGTCCCGTCCGATCGAGCTCCCCGCAAGATAGGCCTGCGCTTGCATGAAGCAGGTTGCCGGATTTCCGAACTCGGCCGGCACGCGCATCACCGTATTGGCATTGCTGCGCGTGCAGTCCTGAGGATCGGCCGCGGCCGTAAGGGAGCAAATTAGCACCAACGCGGTCAGCACCCCTAACCTCGCATTTGCATCTATCGAGCTGCAGTGTTGGTCGCCTTCGCGGCCGTTGCCTTCGTCGCGCCGGGTCGCGGAGTCAGGACGGCTATCTGATGGGGAGACGCTGGCATGCCGGCCATCACAAGCGAGGGGCTGGGCGATTGCTCCTCAACATGAGCCGACCCCACAATCGAAATCTGATGGGGAGTGATGGGAAAGCCCATGACCTCATAGGACGGAACAGCCGTACTGGCTCTGTCCGGCACAACGGCTTGGGAGGATTGGTCCCCAGCGATTGCCGGTCCGGCGAGGAGCAGACCCAACGACGTGGCGTAAACATGAATTCGGCTTAGCATGGCGGCCTCCATCTTTTCGTCCGTGCCGGACCTCCGCCGACACATTCGGCTGAAATCGGTGCGGCTCTTGGCTGGTAACCGCAGTCGATCGTGAGGGGGAGTTTGCCAAGGCGCGCGTTCCCGGAGAATCAGCCGGGGGGCCTAGCACGCATGGCGTGTCATTGGGGTCGTATTCCGTTAATCACCAGAAGCATAAGCGAATTCCGGCGTCGATCCTCGATGTGAGGGCCATGCTTTGGTTCTAGTTCTGAGGTATGCTCTC
>Ga0210401_10000579_pt1 | contig 44464 bp, 35 predicted proteins | sample IncBWH32MmetaG_FD_150866 | JGI IMG/M metagenome (GOLD analysis project Ga0210401, IMG submission 150866) | Forest soil microbial communities from Barre Woods Harvard Forest LTER site, Petersham, Massachusetts, United States - Inc-BW-H-32-M | ecosystem: Environmental > Terrestrial > Soil >...
GGCATCTCCGCAGACGGCCACACTCTGACGATCTGTCTCCTCGACCAGCCCCTCGTCTACATCATGCTAGTCGACAATTTCCGCCCGTAGCATCGCCCCGGTAGTTCAGCGAAGCTTTACGTGAGCACGGTCAAATCTTGCGGAAAATATTGGAAAACTAGGCCTCAGCCACCCCTCTTAAACGAACTGGGGCCTATTCACGTCAATGAACCAGCGGGAACGAATCATTCGAGATCCCTTCATTTGTGGGGAGGGAACCCGTCTTCGCCGGCACCCGCGTGCCATTACGGACAGTGCTCGCTAGCCTGGCCGAGGGTGATTCTGCCCAGGACATTCTGAGTGATTTCCCAAGCCTCAAACCGGAAGATATTCAGGCGGCAATCGCCGTCGCAAAGACTTAGGATTTATGTTTTGAACGAGTCGCCTTGGGAAGGCCGACTGCTACCGAAGAGAAGATTTTCTAACCTCAGCCAATAAAATCTTAAAACAATCCTGGAATCTTCATTCCCGCCATGCCGGGGATTCCGCCTGCCAGGCTCTTCATCTGGTTCGCCAGTTCATCATCCACGCGCCGCGACGCTTCATTCACCGCCGCACGCACCAGGTCCTGCAGCATTTCCTGATCCTTGCCCGCAAACACTTCCGGCTCGATCCTTACTTCCAGCACTTGTTTCTGGCCGTTCATCTTGACGGTCACCATGCCGCCGCCGGCCGACGCCTCCACCGCAACGGAATTCACCTGCCGCTGCAAGTCTTCCTGCACCTGCCGAAGGCGCGAAAGCATTTGTTGTAGGGCGTTCACTTCCATGTTCATGTCAGCCTCACTTTGCCGTGTGGCTTACTCTTCGCCTTGCCGCCGCACTTCGGAAATTCTCCCGCCGAACCGCTGCAACATCGATTTCACCATCGGGTCGTTTTCGAACTGCGCACGAATTTCCTGCGTGCTGCTTGCGGCTCGCGATGCATTCGCATCCTTCACCGCACCAGTTTCAAGCTTAGCACAGACGCGCACCGCTCGCCCTAGTACCTTGCCCGAAACGCTACGTATTTTCTCCAGCGTGTCCCGCCCTTCGATCAATCCCGCGAACGTGCTCTTCTCCGCTGGAAAATAAATTCGCAATTCCGCGCCTTCCAGTTCCCATCGCGAAGAATGCTCCAGCAACTCCCCGATAAATTTTTGTTGCGCCTGTATCGCCGCCTTGATCTCCGCCACCTGTGCCGCATCCAATGCCGCTGTAGCAACCTCCACAACTTTTTCCTTCGCAGCGGGTGCTGCCGCAACCTGTGGCACAACCATTCTTGGCTGTGCGCTTCTCCGGTCCAGCGCCTCGCCCTCAGCAATATCACTAGCGTGAGCTGAAACCGCGAAGTTTTCTTTTATTTCCAACGCAGGCGCCACCGCCGCTCCCGCTCCACTCGCTCCGAACGAACTTGCGTTCTGAGCGGGTTTCTCTTCGCTTTTATAGCGGCCACCTTCCGGGGCGGGCGCCTTTTGTCCAATCGCGCTTGCCACGCTCGAAAAACCCGACGCCGCACCAGCCGTAGCAGGTCGGGAAGGGAACGATGGCGCAACAGAACCCGTACCCGCCGTTCTCGGCGCAGATCCTCCGCCCGGCCCATTCCCACTCGCCCCCTTCGCCTCCGCCAACAATTCCTCGAGCGGAGCCAGCCGCGCCGCGTTCACCAGCCGCAACAATCCCATCTCCAGATGCACGCGCGGATCCATCGCCCGCCGCAGCGCATCATCCGTCTGCAGCAAAATCTGAAAATATCTCGTCAGGTCCTCTTCGCTGAAAAGCGCGGCCGCTTTCGCCAGTCCCGGCCGCTGGTCCGGCGTAGCCGCCAGCAAATCCGAATCCGCCCCGCAAACCCGCGCGATCAAAAGATTCCGCATGTGCCGGATTGCTTCGCGGCAGAAATGCTGCAGGTTGCGCCCTTCTTTCTGAAACCGGTGCACCAGTCCCAGCGCCCGCTCCGCTGACTGCTCCGCAATCGCCTGCACCAGTTCGTTCAACGCGTCTTCCGGCACCACGCCCAGCAGGTCCCGCACCGCCTGGTCCTTTATTTCGTCGCCGCAATACGCTCGCGCCTGCTCCAGCAGCGAAAGCGCGTCGCGCATGCTGCCTTCCGCCATCCGCGCAATCACCGCCAGCGCGCCGTCTTCAATTTTCAAATTTTCTTTCGACGCGATGTATTTCAGCCGGTCGGTAATCTCATTGAACGTCAGCGCTCGGAAATGAAAATGCTGCGACCTCGACCGGATCGTGTCTTCCAAATCCTCCGGCTGCGTCGTCGCCATCACAAAGATCACCCGGTCCGGCGGCTCTTCCAAGGTTTTCAGCAGCGCGTTTGACGCCTCGCCCGTCAGCATGTGCGCTTCGTCCAGAATCACCACTTTGCTCCGCGAGGCCGCAGGCGCGTACCGCACCATCTCCCGCAATTCACGAATCTGGTCAATGCCGCGGTTCGACGCCGCGTCAATCTCAATCACGTCCAGCGAACTTCCCGCCGCAATCTCCCTGCACGAATCGCAAACGCCGCAAGGCTCCGCCGTCGGCCCATTCACGCAATTCAGCGCCTTAGCCAGAATGCGCGCCGCCGTTGTCTTCCCCACGCCGCGCGCCCCCGAAAAAATATAAGCATGCGCCACGCGATCCTTCTTGATCGCGTTCGCCAGCGTCTCGGTCACATGCTCCTGCCCCACAAGGTCCGCAAACGTCTGCGGCCGCCACTTCCGCGCAATCACTTGGTAAGTCATACGAGTCGAGGTGCCTTCTTTTCTGCCGTTTCAGCAAATCGTGGCTTCATTTTCAGCGCCCGCCCCGCAAAAGTCAAAACCCAAAATCCCACGTAGCGTCCACCTTCAGGTGGGCACAGTCACCCAGGTGCGAAGCAAAACTATTCTCGCAACCAAAAATATTCCAAATCAATTTTCGTGGGATCTACCGCCGAAATTCACTCAACCAACTGCTTTCTGCTCGCTGCTAACTGTTATCTGATCGCCTCTTACCGATTACCGATCGCTGGTTACCTTCTTCAATCCAAATCGAGGAACTTCGGGGTCTCCGCGGCACACTCGGCTTACCCGGTACCGTTGCTCCCTTCCGGGCCTGGCGGGGTTCGCGGGACCTCGTTGCACGAAGCCCGAAGTTCCACGATTCGACATTCACTCAAATCGCGAATGCCTTTCCAGTCTAACACACACATCTCCGCGTCAAAACGCGGGCGTCACCCGGGCTGATCGGCCGCCGGGAACTCCGGAATCGAATAGATTCGAAATGCGTACCAGAACCGGAGCACCAATCGTAGCCGCGCCGACTGCGGCTATCATGCATGGAAATCCAGAGGGATGGCGGGCGACCTCGAAGCAGAGCGCCGCGGTAAGTTAACCGTCGAAGCGGCGTCTCCGGCGGGCATGCCAATGCATCTACAGGGAAACATTCAATCCAGGGCATGACACTTTTTCTCTGGGGGTGTCCCATACAGGGCATCTTTGCGCCTCCGATTTACGCATGATGAAGTCTGCTGGGATTTCAAATCCGGGATCCCAGAAATCGCGGTCCGGAGGTTTCAATCTATGCACCAAGCACGCAAATGTGTAAATTCGCTTTTCCTGGTGGTTGCTCTTGCGGCAGGCGGGTTCGTCGTAGCCGCTGCAACTCCCCAGGAAGCCAGCGTCCAGCTAAAAGTCTACGACTCGGGACATCATGACTATCACAATTGGGATAGTAAGGAAGACCAGGCCTACCGGGGCTATCTCAACGACTCGCACCAGGATTATCGTGCGTACGACAAGCAGAACCACAAAAATCAGCAGAATTACTGGAACTGGCGCCACAAACACCCAGATCACGATTAACCAACGCGATTTGCTGAATAGGAAAACCGATCGTCACACCGCTTTTCCGGAGGCGGGATGAGGGGTGTGACTTGATCGATGTTCTAGGCGAGGGAGCCGTTCGAAATCCCTCTTGTTAACTCCTCCGTCAAACCTCGCTCTTTTCTGTTGTGCCTTTATCTTCTCTACCGTACCTTTCCTACAGGTTGGAGTTCCTCCCCAACCGCCTGGCTTCAGCTCGCAGCTGAAGCCAGGTCCGCGCGCCAGCGCCAGCCCACCTCGCCGGGGGGTCTCCCCACGTCACGGGGAAAAGACACCTGCACGCACGTGCAGCAGGAGGATTCTCATGAAATCCGTCGTCTCCGTAGTTTTAGTATTTGCTCTCGCCGTTTCTGCCGTTCTCCCTACTTACGCGGAACCTCGCCAAGTCATCCAGGGCACCGAAATTCATCTCACACTGCTCACTCCCGTCGGCAGTTCCACCAGCCGCGAAGGCGATCCCTTCATCGCGGTTCTCTCTCAACCCGTTTCCTTTGACAGCCGCATCATTCTTCCAGCCGGCACCCGCATTCACGGCGTCGTCGGCACCATCCAGAAAGCCAAGAACTTCTCGCTCTTCCGCGGCCAGGCGTACATGAATCTCGCCTTCAAGAGCATTGAAATTGACAGCCGCCTAATCCCCGTGCAGATGAGCATAGTTGCCATTGGTCGCCCGCGCGTTGATTCCTACAGCGCTCCGCGCCACGACGTCAAAATCGCCGAAGGCGAAGTCGTCCAGCAGAAGCATGACTATAAAGGTGATGCCCTCGGCTTGGCGGTCGGGGGTGGAGGAGGCAGCTTGATTGGCGCCATTTGTGGAAACGCGCTACGAGGCATGGGCATTGGCTTCGCGGCCGGCGCCGTCTACGTCGTCGCTCGCAAGGGCAAGGAAGTCAGCATGCCCGAGAAGACCGGCCTCCTCACCCGCCTCGACAGCACGCTAGTCGTCTCTGTAATTGCGGCGGACAATTCCAACGACCCAACCAATGTTGCAACGGCCGCCCGCTAACCCAGCAGGTCGAGGCGCTAAATCTTTCTGGTTTCCGACTGATTACCGATAACTGATTACTGATTGTCTCTTCGAGGGAGGAAAGGGCGTCGCGAGTCGCTCAGGGTGAACTCGCGGCGCCCGTGGGGTTTCTGGCGGGCTGGTATGAGGTACTTTCTTGGGGGGTCGATCTAACACTCTTTAGAGCAATCGATTCTTACCCATCGCTCCTCAGAGCTGGGTACTAACTGTCCCTCCTTATGTGCATGACGCATGCCAATCCAGTTCTCCCAAATCCCCTTGCAAACACTGGCCTTACCCTCCGCCCCAAATTTCCATTCCTGCATCAACTCCAACCCCGAGCCCCACTCCGAAACACGCTCCGGACCATTGTCTCGCTCTGGGGTGCGGCATGCCCTGACCTTGTCGAAGGGGAGATCTGTTCCCGCTTGGCCTTTTCAACCAAGATTATCCGCTGATGTTTTACCCCTCAGATCAGTTCGCTAGGGCCCATCCTCAACCCCCTCGAACCGCCTCTTTCCACCTATCCACTTTTCTTATCCATTCCATTTATATTTCCTCTTGTGGAAATTCCTTTTTCCATTTGACGCTGCATTTCCCCTCGCGCTACCTTTACCCTGTCAGTGATGTCCACTCCCAATTTGCCAATCTGGCGTTTAGCGCTCCCAATCAAGGAGATTCATGTCCACTGAATTGCGCAATTTTCTTTCACTCACCTACGATGAGCTCGAAGAACTCAATCTCAAAGCCAAAGAGCAGCGCCAGAACCGCACCCCCGTCCACAAAATTCAGGAAGAGCGGCTGAAATACCTCACCAACGAAAAGCGCATCAAGGCCGTCACCGTCCTGTTCAGCGACCTCGAAGGCCGCCTCCACATGCTGGATTACGATAAAAAATTCCTGCTGAAATCCTGGGACAACCTCACCTTCGACGGTTCTTCCATTCGTGGCTTCACAGCCCAGCGCGAAAGCGACCTGCGCCTCGGCATCGATTGGGGCTCTTTCTACTGGGCGCCCGCCGATTATTTCGGCAGCGGCAAAGTTCTCGTTTTCGGGGAAGTGATTGACAAGGATGGCTCGCCCTACTCCGCCGATATTCGCGGCGTCCTCAAGGGCTACGCCGAATCGCTCAGCAAAAAAGAAGGCTACACGCTCAACGCCGCCAACGAAATCGAAGGCTTCCTCTTCAACGGCCCCGACGCCGAGCGCCACTATCACGAAAGCGGCAAATTCGAGTACGTCAACACCGGCGGCTACTACCACTCGCTCCCGGGCGATCCGCTCCGCACCTTCATTGACACCACCGCCGAAGTGCAGCGCGCGATGGGCTTCCAGAATGAAAAAGACCACCCGGAAGTGGCGCCCTCGCAGTTCGAAATCAACTACAGCTATTCCGAAGTCGTCAACGCCGCCGACCAGATTCAGCTCTACAAATTAATCTGCCGCCAGGTCGCCAACAAAATGGGCCTCACCGCTTCCTTTCTCCCGAAGCCCGTCGTCGGCGTCAACGGCAGCGGCATGCACACCAACGTCTCTATCAGCGGAAACGGCAAGAATCTTTTCTGGGATCCCAAGGGAGAGGAAAAACTCAGTAAGGCCGGCTGGTCCTTTATTGACCGCATTCTCACTCACGGGAACGACATCTGCCTGCTGCTGAACGCCAGCGTCAACGCCTATCGCCGCCTCGACCCGCACTTCGAAGCGCCCAACCAGATCAAGGCCTCGCCCGTCGATCGCGGCTCCATGATCCGCATCCCCATTGGCAACGAAAAATCCATGCGCGTCGAGGTCCGCTCAGTTTCGCCGGACTCCAATCCCTACCTCGTCATGTACTCGATTTTCAAAACTGGCATCGATGGGGAAACCTCAAAGATCAAGAATCTTCGCCAGGCCGAGCGGTATCTCCCCGACAACATCTACACCGCCATCGATCATTTCCAGAAGGCCGACTGGACCACGAAGCTTCTCGGCGCCGACGTCAAAGCGCGTTACGCCGATCTGAAGCACGCCTCCGCCGACCGCTGCCCTCGCGCCCTCGGCACCTTCGTCAAAGCGCCGGAAGTTCAATACCACCACGAGGTCTACAACCAGTTCCTCTGGAACCTCTTCTAGAATTTCGAGCTTGCGCAGGCCCGCCGACTGCTTGCCCTGACGAAGGAAGTGTGGCGGGCCGTTCATCGATGATCGATGGCCGATCCCCAGATCGGCCATTTTGTTTTTCTCAGTGAACTCTGTGGAAGCTCCGTGCGCTCTGTGTCGAATCTTCTTCCCCTAACTCAAATTCGGATCAAACGCCACCGACAGCTCAATACTCTCCTCTTTCTCCGCCGCCACAAACACCCACTGCTTCACGGCCTTCACCGAGCAGTCTGAGAGGATCGGGTTGCCTCCGATCACCTGCACGTCTTTCACGGTTCCATCCGCCTTCACCAGCACCCGCAGCTTCACCGTCCCGCCGATTCCTTTGCTCTTCAAAATGGAGGGATATGGCACCGCCACCATCTTCACCGCTTTGCGGGTGAAACTCACCTCTTGCGCTGCGCTCAATCCCGCGGTTGCCGCCAACAAGATTGCTCCCGCAAGCATCCCCCGGATCGCCCTGGAATTGTTCTTCATGTGCTGCCGACCTTCCTGCTTTGCCGGACAGGCCGCCCCGTCCCCCGGCATACCTCAAGATGTTAGGAAAATCGTGCATGCCCCCCACCACAGTCCCCTCTAATTTTCTGATTTGCCCCAGAACCTAACTACTCCAAATCTCTGAATCAACGCCTCTTATTCCGACAAAAATGCTCCTCTGCGCTCTCGCAAACGTTCCCTCGTTCGCTCTCCACTTTCTCGCCCAACCTGTCTCACCCCTGAGATTCCTCCGCAGCCGCTGCGACTAGCCCAGCCAACATACAAGCGGCCGCCTTCTGAGGCGGGCGCCTTTTCCTAGTCCGCATGGTCCTCCCAGGCGAGCGCTTTGCTTGCCCCAAAACAAAACAGGGGCGGCCCAAAAGCCGCCCCTCTTCCTACTCGTTTTGATTTGGCTTAGAACGTAAACTGCGCCTTCAACTGTATCAACCGCGGCGAAGCATCCGCTCCCAGCACCGAACCGAATGGTGACGTTGGCCCGGATACCGTCCGGATGATTTGTCCGAAGCCGCCCGTGTTAGCTACGTTGGCGATGGGAAGGTCGTAGTTCGCATGATTGAACACATTGTAAAACTGCGCTCCAATCCCAAACTTCGCCTTCTCCCACTTCGGCACCTGAATGTACTTCATGATTGAAAAGTCGGCGTTGAAGTAGTCCGGCCCGCGCAGTGTGTTTCTTCCGAGCGTGCTGAACCCATTCGGCGACGTTGCAAATAGCCCCGAACCGATGCAAGTGGGCCCGGCTGAGGTGATGCCCGTGCACTTTTGATTTGTGTTCGGTCCCAGCGCTGTTGCAAACACCGTGCCGCCGTATCCAAATCCGTTCAGTGCGGAACTTGTGCCCAGATCCACCGGCGTGAACGGCAAGCCCGAACGCACGAACGCCGTTCCGGAAACCTGCCAGCCCTTCATCAAGCTGTCCGGCCCGCGGCCGAAGGTCAGCTTCTTCAATGGCAACTCCCAAACGTAGTTCGCGTTCAGTTGGTGCCGTATGTCGTAGTCGGCGTCCCCGTAATTGGCTCGCAAGTTAAACGGAGTTTGCGGGAACTGGATCGAGTTGTTTGTCGCTCCAAATTGGGCGGACGCAAACGTCGCGAAGCCGCCGTTGGAAATTTCGTCCAGGGCATGGCTATAGGTGTAGTTAATGCTGAGCTGGCCTGACGAGTAACGGTGTACAACCGATACGGTCAGCCCGTTATAGTTGGAAATGGCGTTGTTGTACAAACCGTTCACCTGGCCGAATTGGGGGTCAGGTGCGGACGTCGGAAGCCCGGCGAAACCGCCGGGAAAAGCACTCAGTGGCGCGAACGCATTCACGCTATTGAACTGCGTCGACTCATGCAGTCCGTGATTTCCCACATAACCCACGGTCAACGCGGTGTTCGCCCCAATCTGCTTCTCGATTTCCAGGCTCCACTTCTCATAGTACGGAAGGGGGTTGTAATTAGGTGTGTAGTTAAAGGAAGGGGCGGAAAACTGCGTGCCGCTGGCCTGCAACTGCGCCAGCGTGATTCCTTGCGGGAATCCGTTTACGAACGCAGCGTTCGAATTCGCCGCAATCGTGAAGAGGCTTCCCGGCCCCATGGCTTCGTTTGGCGTAATGAATCCGCCATTCACAAAGTAAGTGCTCACGTTCGGAGCATTTCCTGCCAGGTTATCCACCAGTTGCCCGGGGAACCCATCGTAGAAGATGCCAAACCCTCCGCGCACTACCAGGCTCTTTCCGAACCTACCGGGCTGCCACGCAAACCCGAACCTCGGCGCCCATTCTACTTTCGTGTAGTCCCGGAATGCCGTCGACAGCCCGGAGTTGATGATTTGGTTGTAAGGGACATTGGCCGCGTTCGCTCCTCCCAGGGTCGGGTCGTTCACCAGCGTCGTGAACGGTTCCACCAGGTTCGAGAAGCAATTGCTCTTGCACGAAGGATTTGAGTCATGGTCGATGCGCAAGGCAAAGGTCAACGTCAGGTTTGGCCGGATTTTGTAGTCATCCTCGATGTATCCGCCCAGTTGCCAGAACGTGAACCTCTGCTCGCTGCTCTGCGCGAATTGCTGCTGCAACGTGGCTCCCGTGTCGCCCGGCACCGTTCCGATTCCTCCGGAGATGAAATCCGCCGTTGTTCCCTCGGTGATCAGTCCGTTGGCGAACTGCCCGAAGCTCGAGTCCGTAACGTCATTTCTACGGAACTTCAGCCCCACCTTGATCGTGTGCCGGCTGAGGCTCTTCGAAAAATCGTCCGAAAACTGGGCTTGGGTCACATTGCGCCCTTGTGGGAAGGCAAAGTCCTGTCCTCCGAGGGTTGTAAACAGGCCGTTGCCAAACTGCAGCGTCGTCGGAAACGCCTGAAACGCCGCTTGCGGATTCGGCTGCGAGAACGGCGCCGAATACCATTGGCCGGAAACGACCAACTGGTTCACCGCGGTCCCGCTGAAGAAGTGCGTCTCGTTGATCTGGCCCTGGTATTCCGGCTGGTTGCTCACCGCGTTAAACACCGGGTTGATGGGGTCCGTGAACGTGGACTGCACGCCTTTATCCTGCTGGTAACGTCCGTAGATCGTGTCTTTCGCTCCGATGTTGTAATCGATGCGGAACGAGTACAGTTGCTCGTGGGTCTTCGCGTTCACGTTGGAAAAGAAGAATCGTGCGCAGGGTGAAGTCGACCCATTTCCAAAGGCTGGATCAAAGTTAGGGAAAAGAAGCGGGCCACCCGCCGTTGTCTGGCATCCCGTGGGGTCGGTCGGTCCTCCTCCGGGCTGTGCTCGGTTGATCCCCGGAGCATTGTTGTATAGATTGAAAATATTCTGATAAAACGCGACGGAATTCGTCAGCCCTTGCTGCTGCAAGTTCCCAATCACGTCGTTCTCAAACTGCTGCGTCGGCACAACCGTCTTGGTTGAGGTCGGGATCACCAGGTACAGCCCTTCCGTGTTGAAGTACCCGAAGAGCTTGTTCTTGATGATCGGGCCGCCGAAATCGCCCCCATATTGGTTTGCATTTACGAACGAGCGGGGCGTTTCGCTGGAATTGTTGAACGTGGAGTTCGCGTTCAGCGCGCTTCCGTTCCAGTAATACTTCAGGTCGCCGTGAAAATCGTTCGTTCCGCTGCGAGTTGTAATGTTGACGTTGGAACCCGCCAGGCCGCCAAACTGGCCGCCATACCCGTTGGTCACCACGCTCACTTCCTGCACTTCGTTCTGTCCCAACGTCAAGTTTGTCGCGCCGGAATTGTTCAGGTTCAGGTAGGGATCGTTGGAGTCCATGCCGTTCACGACGAAAAGGTTGCTGGTCGCCGATACGCCGTTCGCGGAAAAGTTTCCAAAACCTCCCGCCGTGTTTTCCGTCGTGCCCGCGGTCAGCAACGCCGAATAGGTGATGTCGTTCCCCGGATTCGGCACGTTCTGCACCGTTTTTTCCGTGATCGTTGTGGACACGCTCGCGTCGGAAGCCTGCAGCAACGGCGCCTGCTCGGTCACCGTCACCACTTGCGAAGTCGACCCGATGGTAAGCTGCAGGTCGACGGTTCTCGTCGCCCCCAGCGCCACCTCCACCGTCCGGATCTGGCTCTCGAAATCCTTCGCTTCCACCTTCAACTCATAATTGCCCGGAGACAGCAGCGAGAAGCGATACGATCCCGTGCTGGTTGATTGCGTCTCTCGCGTTTCGCTCTGCGAAAGGCTCCTCAAGTGAATCTTGGCCCCCGGAACGATTGCTCCCGCCGGATCAACTACGGTTCCTACGATTTCTCCCGTCGTTGCGTTTTGCGCCATTGCCGGCCGGGAAGTTCCCGCCAGCAGGGCGCTGAGGCATGCGACGGCTATAAACACACCAACCCATCCCTTGAAAAAATTCAAGCTACACCTCTTCTAGGTTTTATTTACTGAGAACTGAATGGCGGAAAAAAACCTGACCCCACCACGAGGCGAGCCAACTTTCCAATCAATTGCAAGACGCCTGCCAAACTCTCCGTGCCCGGCAAGTTCTTATTTTTCAGTATGCACTAAAATAGTGCAGTTCGTTTTTCCTCCGGATCGTACGGTTAATCATAAATTCTCCGCCGCTCCGTTCCATTTTCGAGATCCACTTTTGAAGTCAGTGGAAAAAATCTTACACCCCACGCGTACGTTCGATGGGAACATGCACCAAAACGTTGCACGCCCGTTAAAAATATTTCCCCGTGTAAAAAATAATCTCGTTTTTTTTATTGTACTATAGTGATGTCATCAAACACTGCGAAACAGGCCGCTTGCACGCACGCGCCTCGCGTTCAGTTTTCAAAAGAATCGCCCGCCTGCAGCAACTGAATTTATTTACATAAATGTGACATTAAGCCAGGAATATATTCGAGTCGCGCAAGCACCGAACTCGTTCGTCAGGGAATTGGTGGCAACCCACGGGGATTTGACGCCGCTCGCCGGGAGTCGCTGGGGCGCTCCCGTAATATTTGCGTCTTCACTCTGAAAACCGACATCTAAATTCCAGCAATAGCATCCGGATAAGTGGGCTTCGAAGCTGGATCGAGGCGAATCGTGCAAGACTCATCAAACGCAAGCATTTCCCTTCGTCAATTCGGACGCGCCGACGCCAAAGTTTCCATTCTTGGCTATGGCGGCCATCATCTGGGCGACGCACCCGATGAAAAGACCGCGGTTCGCCTGATTCAGGAGGCCGTGGACAACGGGATCACCTTCTACGACAACTGCTGGGAATACCGCAGAGGCAAGACTGAGCTCTGGATGGGCGCCGGCCTGAAGGGACGCCGCGACAAAGTATTCCTCATGACAAAAACGTGTCCCCACGGGCGAGATGCAAACCTTGCGTTGCAGATGCTCGATGAGTCGCTTCGCCGGCTGCAAACCGACCATCTCGACTTGTGGCAGGTCCACGGCATGGCTTTCGACAATGATCCCGAGCTCTTCATTCGTCCGAATGGAGCCGCGGAGGCGTTGACCAAGGCAAAGAAAGACGGCAAAGCGCGATTTGTGGGATTCACGGGACACCAGAACCCGATGGTGCATTTGGGAATGTTGAAGACGGGATTTCCCTTCGATTCCGTTCAGATGCCATTGAATCCGTTCGATCACGGCTTTATCAGAAGTTTTGAACGGCAGGTCTTGCCGGAGCTGAACCGGCGCGGCATTGCGGCACTGGGCATGAAGCCGTTGAGCGGCCACGGAGAGCCGATCAAGTCCGGGGCGCTGACGGCCGAAGAGGCTTTGCGATACGCGATGAGTCTTCCGGTGGCGACGACGATTACGGGCATAGACAGTTTGGACGTTTTGCATCAGAACCTGCGCATCGCCCGGAATTTCAAACCGATGACCGCCGCGGAAATGGACGAGCTGCGAAACCGCTGCAAGCCGTACGCGGCCGACGGGCGATATGAGATCTACAAGATGTCGCTGCGATTCGACAATCCAGAGTCGCGCCTCGCGCACGGTTTCCCGCTCGATACACGGCAATCGGAGGTCCGAGACATGCTCGGATCGTCTGAGAATACGGGCCATCCCTTTCCAGAGAGAAAGTTTTAAGGAGGAGCCGTGGATTCGAACGAGCCGGAACTCAGCCGTCGAAAATTTTTGCAGGGCGCCGCAATTATGGGCGCGTCCCCGCTTATCCCGAGCCGAGCGCTTTCCGCGAGCGACGCAGTTCCACCGCAGGGCCCCGAAGGCGTCGTACCGAAGAAATCATTGGGGCGGACCGGCGTTCAAGTTTCTGCGCTTGGACTTGGCGGCTACCATCTCGGATCCGTGAGTTCGGATCAGTCTGCGATCGAGATCGTGGCTAAGGCGCTTGATCATGGCATCGATTTTTTCGACAACGCCTGGGAATATCACGACGGCCTCAGCGAAGAGAGGCTTGGAAGAGCGCTGAAAGGGAAGCGGCAGAACGCTTTCCTGATGACGAAGGTTTGCACCCACGGGCGGGACAAAAAGGTGGCGATGCGCATGTTGGAGGAATCCCTGCGGCGTCTGCAAACCGACCATCTGGATCTTTGGCAAATCCATGAAGTCATCTATGAAAACGATCCTGAGTTGGTCTTCGCTCCGGGCGGGGCAGCCGAGGCTTTACTGGATGCCAAGAAACAGGGCAAGGTGCGGTTCGTTGGATTCACCGGGCACAAGGATCCGGAAATTCACTTGAGGATGCTGGATCACGATTTTCCGTTCGACACCGTGCAAATGCCCCTGAACTGTTTCGACGCCACTTTCCGCAGTTTTGAGGCGCGAGTTTTGCCGGAGGCCACGGGCCGCGGTATCGCCGTGCTCGGAATGAAAAGCCTGGGCGGCAGCGGGGAAATGGTGCGGCACGGAGGCATAACCGCGCAGCAGGGATTGCGCTACGCCATGAGTTTGCCGGTTGCGACAACGATCAGCGGCATCGATTCGATGGAAGTTCTCGATCAGAACCTTGCTGTGGCCACGAATTTCCAGCCGTTCACGGCCGCCGAATTGAAAGAGTTGCGCGACCAATGCCGCCAATTTGCCGCTGACGGACGCTATGAGCTCTTCAAAATGACCACCAAATATGACGGCAAAGTCGGGCGCGAGCAGCATCATTTCCCCACCGCTGAGGAATTGCCTCTCTAAGGCGCTTGATTTTTAAATTGGCGGAATCGTACCGTTACAAATCTCCCGCCGCGTGCAATTCCTTCTGCATTCCGGCCCAGCTTTGCCGCGTGGACTCTTCCGGTGTTCCGCCGTGCCAGTGCGTCTCCAGGCTGGCGGCCAGGCGATAGCCGTCTTCGCGCAGGGCGCGAAATTGCCCCACCCAATCTATGATGCCGCTGCCCATGGCCGCCCATTCGTAGCCGCCATCGGGCTTGCGGGTCACGTCCTTGCAGTGGCAGTGGCCGATGCGTCCCTTCGGCAACAGGCGATAGCCGTCGGGGTAAGGCGTTTCGCCGGCGGCGGCCGCGTTTCCCGGATCCCAATTGAGCAGCAAATTTGCATCGGGAATCGCCCCAAGCACTTGGGCCGCTTCCGCCGCGGTGGCCGTGTTGCAGGTCATTTCGTTCTCGAGCGCGAGCTTGATTCCGGCTTTCCCCGCCACAGCCGCGGCATCGCGCAATTTTTCGTTGATCGCTTTCCGGTACGGCGCTGGATCGTCCAGGCGCCAGAAATCGAAGCAGCGCACGCGGTCGGTCTGAAACTCGCGGGCCAGCTCGATGCTGCGGCGGAGCACATCATCCTGCTGGGCGAAGCCGAAGTCGGCGTGAAATTTGTCGCTCTTAGGGCTGAATTTCGATGCCGGAGCGCCGGGCCAATCCACTTTGAAGAGCGGGCTGGCGATATCGGTGACGCGCAATTCGTACTTGGCGAGGACGCGTTTGGCTTCGGCAAGTTCGGTGGCGTCCAGGGCGAGAAGGTTTTTGTTCCACATCCCGCGCAGCTCGATCCAGGACATACCGAATTCCCGCGCTACGACTTCGCACGCGCGCCCGAAATCCTGGCTGATTTCGTCGTTGATCACCGCCAGGCGGAAGGGCGAAGCAGTCGGGAAGCCCGAACCATATGCGCCTCCTGAACGCAGGAAGGGAAGTGCGAGGCAAGCCATGCCGGAAGTTTTCAGAAATTTGCCGCGTGTGAATCGGGTCGCCAAAGGAAGTCTCTCCGCTATGCGGAAGCCCCGAATCGATCAAGCGTGGAACCCCGCGAGGATTTTTCGTGCGGCGAAATTATACCCCGGGATGCCTTAGTAGAGCCCACCTGCTCAGGCGGGCCGCCTCCCCCCAATAATTTTCCGCCCGGGCTGTCGATTGACGCGGCCCCCATTCGACTCACTGTTAGAGGTACGCTGGATGCCTGCGGGCTCAAAAACGGAAAACACTCCATCAACGGACAGGGGAGGGCTTCCCAGATGAAAAATCTCTTTGAAGCGGCGAGGGTGGAAGAAGTGAAGCAGCGGCTGGCGCGCTTGCAGCCGGATAGCCGGCGCCAATGGGGCAAAATGAATCCCGCACAGGCTCTGGCGCACTGTACCGCGGCGATGGATTTGGCGATGGGGAAGATCTCTCCATCGCCGCGAATCTTCATTGGACGCCTGCTTGGGCCGATGGTAAAGAAGTCGTTGCTGGTAAAGGGAGAGCCCATGCGCCGCAACGCGCAGACCGAAAAGAGCTGCCTCGTGACCGATGAACGTGATTTCGCCGTGGAAAGGCAACGCCTGAGCGAAACAATCGACCGCTTCGCGGCCGGCGGGCCGGCAATCTGCACCAGCCAACCGCACTTCTTTTTCGGACCGCTGACTCCGGTAGAATGGGCGGCCTTGACGTATCAGCATCTCGACCATCATCTGCGCCAGTTTCAGGTTTAGGCCGGTGTGTAAGGTACCTCTGCCAAAATGGGGAGGGGGGGCGCTCCAAGGGCTGTAGGTTGTTGAAAATGGGATGGTTAAGTCGTACAAAGGAGAGGACATCATGTCAACCATCAGGAAATTGATAATGAACCGAAAGCTTGTTGCGATGAATGCGTTGAGGGCCGTCGCGCTGGCTATCGTGCTGTGTGGGGTGAGCCACTCGCGAGCACAGGACGTCAAAACCCCGTATCCGAACATGGCGCCGATCGATCAGTACTTGATGGAGCAAAATGCCGAGATAGCCCTGGCGCGGAGCGCTGCCCCGGAATCCATCTCACGGGATGCCGAGGTCAGGGTCCTCGGACGGCATGGGTACGAAACGGCGGTCAAGGGCAAGAACGGTTTCGTGTGTGTCGTGGAGCGATCGTGGATGTCTCCGTTTGACTTTCCGGAGTTCTGGAACCCCAAGATGCGAGGTCCGATTTGTTTCAATCCTCCCGCTGTGCGATCCATTCTGCCACTCACATTCAAGAGGACGGAGTTGGTATTAGCGGGGCTATCCAAAGCTCAGATCGTCGAGGGTATCAAGGCTTTCGATGCGAAGGGGCTGCCGGCTCTGGAGCCCGGCGCGATGTGCTACATGCTGTCGAAACAAGGATACCTGAACGACTCCGCCGGGCATTGGGTTCCGCATCTGATGTTTTACGTCCCGCTTACCGATCCGAAATCCTGGGGAGCGGATCTGCCGGGCTCTCCAGTACTGTTGAATCCGCAATTTCAAGGGGCTCCGGAGCCAATAACTGAGTTCATGATTCCGGTGCTCACTTGGTCGGACGGAACGCCTGCGCCCGCGGATGCACACTGAGCGCTAAGCTCTGATCCGGGGTGGTAATCAGTAATCAGCGATCAGTAATCAGTAATCAGGAAGCGAAGAAGAAGAAGCGGAAACCCCAAGACCCAGGTACCAAAAGGCGGAACCTGGGCCACCCGCCGGGACAGAGGTTCGTTTTTCTTTGAAAGTTGTATCGAGAGTTCCATGGAAAGTGGGTAGACACAAATACCAAGAGCTGAGTCAATCTGAGAGGGTGGCATTAGTTCAGTCTGATTCCGGAGGGGACGATGAACGCGTATCGGCGAAATGGAGTTCAAGCATTGTTGAGAATTGGCTACCGCCGCAATTCAAAAGGGGGCATCGTGAGTATTCATCGCCTTTCAGTCATGATCGCGCTGCTAAGTCTGTGGCTGGCAGCGCCTGGACAGTTGACCGCACAATCGCACCAGGATTCGAGCCCCGGGATGAATCAGACAGACAGTGCAGTCCCCGGTCTTCACGACTTCGACTTCCTGGTTGGTAAATGGCAGGCCCATCATCGAAAGCTGAAGCAGCGACTCGCCAATAATCACGAGTGGATCGAATTCGAAGGCACATTGGTGAGTCAACCGATTATGGGGGGTTATAGCAATCTGGACGATACAGTGCTCAGCGTTCCCGGTGCTCCCTATCGCGGTGTCGCTCTGCGGTCGTTCGACCCGAAGACCCAGCAGTGGTCAATCTGGTGGCTCGACAGCAGGACACCATCCGAACCATTGGATCCGCCGATGATTGGAGGCTTCCACAATGGCGTGGGCACTTTCTATGGGTATGATACGGTCAAGGGAAAGCGAGTTCGGGCGCGCTTCATCTGGTCCAACATCACTCCGACATCGGGCCACTGGGAGCAAGCGGACTCGCCAGACGAGGGCAAGACCTGGGAGACAAACTGGGTGCAGGACATCACACGAGTTCGCTGATCGAGGGGATCGACAAAATAGGAAAAATAGCATCGTGGACCCAAGCCAAAACTAAAACATTCGAGAATGGATGAGAGCGGACTCAAGTTCCACCCGGATGTTGGCCAGTTCTTAGCCGACCCATCTCCACATAAGTAACCAAAAACGGAACCCGGGCCACCCGCCGGGTTGTGGGAGGGAAGCCGGTCCAGCTCGTCCGAATAGAAAACCTCCCTTCTGTCCCCCTCTGCCAAAGCGCTGCACAAATCGATACTTATGCTTCCGTATATGTGAAAAGGGCTGCATGTCCCTCGACCCTGGCATTTGTGGAATGCACCCTTTTGGGAGCGTAAACCGCTCTGTTTTCAATGCCATGCCACCGCAGTCGTTTTACTCAGTTAGCCGCGCGCGGGGCGCTGCGCATGCTAGTAAAGCAGAGCTTTCTGCGTCCCAAGGAGGACAATACCCAGTTCAGCTAATAAGGAGTAGACAAGATGAAAAATAGTCCGAAATTCCTTCCTGTGGTTTCCCTGCTGATTCTTGCCCTGGCTTGCTCGTTGCCCGCCCACGCAGACACCATCATCACCATTGCAGCGGCGTCGGGCACCGACCTGTCAAATGTCCTGGTCGGCGATGTGATCACGTTCGATGTATTTGCCAGCACCACCGATACGGTGTCCGAGTCCTTCTCTAGCTACCCGGATATTCATATTTTCTGGGACCTCTTTTCCCAGGGGACAATGAATCTGCTCTCCTTCACTTTCGCTCCGGGGGTTTTTAGCGACTTCCAGACGGACCCGATCATCGCGACAGCGACCTTCCAGGCAACGGGCGCCGGTTTGGACGGGGTGTTCATCGGCTGGCCGGATTGCACGGGGTTGCCGACCAATGACTCCGGATGCGCGATTACCAATTTGGGCGCAACCCGGCCGGCGGACAGCAACCATATCAACTTCACGATTGGAACCCCGGAACCCAGCAGCCTTCAGTTAGCGGCCACGGGTTTGCTGGCGTTCGGGATCCTGATGCTTGCGTTTCGGCGGAACACGATCGCGTGAGTCGGCGGCGGGCGTTGCGCGGAGGTAATCAGTAATCAGGAAGCGATCGCTCATTACGGATATTCGTTCATTCGGAAACGACGGAGAGTGCGCCATGGTCCTTGCGGCTGGGGCGGACGGTGATTTCAACGTCGTGGCGCAAAGCCGTGAGGAACTCGATGAGGCGTCCAACCGAGAAGTTTCCCGCGCGGTTGCGCATCAGCAAAGAGACCTGAGGCTGCTGCACGCCGAGGATTTTGGCGATTTCGACTTGTGTCATGCCGCTGTCCTTGAGGATGGAATAGATTTGCAGGGTGAGGTGGGCCTTGAGGAGTTCCTGCTCGGGATTGGGAAGGCCAAGGTCTGCGAAGACGTTTCCGCTGCCCTCGGTTACGCGGGCGATGCGCTTGCGTGTTTTTCTGGCTTTGGTGTTCATTTTAGTTCTGCCTTTCTCGATAGTCCCGCTCGGCTGCGACGAGCCGCTGTTTAATCAAATCGATTTCCTTCGCCGGTTCGGCAATGCCTTTCGTGGATTTCTTCCGAAATACGTGCAAAACATAGATGGCATCCTGGAAGCGCACCGTGTAAACGGCCCGCCACGCATCACCATGATGTGAAACCACAATTTCGAGCACGCTGGCACCGCCGAAGCCTTTTAGTGGCTTGGCGGCGGGATCGGTCTTGCCCTCCTGGGCTGTAAAAAGTGCGTGTCCGATGTCGATCCTGACCGGACTGGGGAAAGAGCGCAAATCCCTGAGGGAAGTTCCAATCCACCGGACGGGCTTCCGCGCCTCTGCCATGGCCATATAAATATACTTATAAACATATAGATGTCAAGGGCCGCTTGGATGCCCGCCGCGGCCTCCTCTTCGACCGCCGCTCGGCTTTCAACGGTCTACTCCGATGAACTACTCTTTACATCTCCCGAAACGATCTCATCAGAAGCGGAGTGCGGAGCTATTGCGGGATGAGAGGAGATTAGTGCAATGAAGCGAGCGATCCTATTGGTCGTTGCCGTGGTGCTTGGTTTTGCATGGCACGGTTCGGCGGAGACGGAGCAGGCGAATTCTGTGCAGCAGGAAATTTTGGGGACTTGGAAGCTGGTTTCGTATGTGAGGGAGGAAGTTGCGTCGGGGGCGAAGTCTGACGTTATGGGGGCGCATCCGTCCGGGTACATCAACTATGGGCGGGACGGGCGGATGATGGTGATGATTGTTGGCGGTGACCGCAGGAAACCCGCGGGGGCGGTGGCTACTCCTGGGGAAGCGCAGGCGTTGCTGACGAGTATGCTGGCGTATGCCGGGACGTATACGATCGACACGCAAGCCAAGATCGTGGTGCACCACGTCGAAATATCCTGGGACCAGTCTCGTACGGGGACGGACCAGGTGCGAAGTTACGAGATGGAAGGGAAGCACATTACGCTTACTACGGAGCCTTCGGCGGACCCGGCTACCGGGAAGACAACGGTGCGGACATTGGTGTGGGAAAAATTGGAGTGAGGCTCGCTAGCGGTTGGTAGGGCGGGTCACCCGCCAACGTGTGCATTTTTAAATCCGCCCAGGAGATCGGGTGGCGCAGATTCAGAACCAAAATGCGGGGAAAAAGAAAAGTCAAAACCCGCACCCTGAAAGGCGCAGGGTGCGGCACCCAAATTCGACTTAGTGCGTCGCGTGTACGCCGCTCGCCTGGGGGATCTGTCGCCCCGACGGGGCTTAGAAATTATGTCTGGGGTCCCTGTCGCGCCTCCGGCGCTTTGGAGGGGGTCGGAGAAACCTCCTCGCCGTACAGAGGCGCACGCAAACGTCAAAATCCGCACCCTTGAAAATCACAAAGGTGCGTCACCCAGTAAGAGAATTGCGGGGCGGCGCTACTTAGCGCCGGCGCCGGCTGGGCCGGGGGTCTGGTGACGCCAGCCCACGGACTTGGGGCCGGGGGAAACGCCGGCTTCGGCGCGCGCGGACTCTGCGCGGGCGTTATCCTGGGATTTTCCGCGGTGGAACAGAGATCTCTTGCCGCTGTCGGACTGGCTCTTCTTAGGTTTCTCTACCTTAGCAGCGGCGGGGGCCTTGTCTTTGTGGTGACGGTGAAGGGGCCAGATGGTGCCTGTGCTGGCAGCCGAAACCGGACCGAGCGCGCCAAGCGCGAGTGCGAAGCAAACAACCAAAAGGAGTCTCTTCATAGTGAGGACCTCATCTAGACCCTTTGTAACATTCGGGGTGGGGAGCGACTACTGTACGGAAGGACGGTTTTGCGTGGGGGGAACCGGGCGGAGAGGGTAGGCGAAAGGGAAATTCTGGTGCGAGAGTGCAGTGTGAGCGGCCCGCCTCGGAAGGCGGGCCCTACGAGCGTAGGAGAACCCAAGAACACAGACTGAAGTCTGTGCGACCTGGGGGCGGTTTTGCGTGGGGGGAACCGGGAGAAGAGGCTGGGGGAGAAAGAGGGGAAAACGCCATTCGGGAGAATCATCCCGCAGAACCCGCGAGATGGAGCAGAGCTGGCGTTCCCAAGGGAGAGCGGCCCGCCACGGTCGGAGGGCCCTACGGACCTCGAAGAACCCCAAGAACACAGACTGAAGTCTGTGCTACCGGCGTCAGCCTTTGAACATGGTGCGGAAGGCGTAGAAGAGGAGGCCGGAAAGAGTCATCGCGGCGGGCAACGTCAGCACCCATGCGAGGAGCAGATTACGCACGGTGCCCATCTGCAAGCCGGAAGAGTTGGCCAGCATTGTTCCGGCAACACCCGACGATAAGACGTGCGTGGTACTGACAGGGAGGCCCAAGCCATCGGCAGCGCCAATCGTGGCCATGGCCGTGATCTCGGCTGCGGCCCCCTGAGCGTAGGTGAGGTGGTTCTTGCCGATTTTTTCGCCGACGGTGACGACGATGCGCTTCCAGCCGATCATGGTGCCGAGCCCAAGCGCCAGGGCCACGGCGACTTTTACCCACAGAGGGATGAAACGCGTGGCTCTGTCGATGTGGCTCTTGTAATTCTTGAGGACCGCGACGTCAGCGGCGGCGAATTGCGGTTTGCCGGACTTCTGCATCAGCCGCAACGCTTCGCTGACCAGGTACATGTCGTTGCGGAAGTTGCGGACGTGCTCGCGAGGAACAGCGGCGAGCTGCTTGAACTGCGACATTTCGGTGCCGATATCGTTGATGAGGACGCGCAGGGCCAGCATGGTGCCGGGCTTGAAGTCTTTCGTACGGATGTAGTCTGTGACGTCGTCGCGCGGGTCGCCGACGACCGCGGAGGGCACGACGTATTTGCCCACGGTGTCCGCCGCCTGACGTGACACGGCGATAAAATCTTCGGTCTGCCGGGGAGTGACCGCATGGTTCAACGCATAGGTGGTGGGAACCGTGCCGATCAAGATCAGCATGATGAGGCCCATGCCTTTTTGGCCGTCGTTGGAGCCGTGGAAGAAACTCACGCCGGTGCAGGTAAGGATCAGCAGGCCGCGAATCCAGAACGGGGGAGGCTCCGTGCCCTGCGGGGCTTCGTATAGCCGCTTGTCTTTAATCACCGTCTTCATCACCAGGAGCAAGCAGGCGGCGAGAATGAAACCAAAAATCGGGGAGAGCAGAAGGGACTTGCCGATGTTCAGGGCCTGCGCCCAATCGACGCCGCTGGTGCCGGACTTCACGCTCATCAACTGATTGGCGATACCGACGCCGATGATTGAACCAATCAGGGTGTGAGAACTGGAAGCTGGAAGCCCAAACCACCAGGTGCCCAGGTTCCAGAGGATCGCGGCGATGAGCAAAGCAAAGACCATAGCAAAGCCGGCGTTGCTGCCGACCTGGAGGATTAATTCCACCGGCAGGAGCGAGACAATGCCGAAGGCCACGGCGCCGGTGGAGGTGACGACGCCGAAAAAGTTCCAGAAACCGGACCAGACGACGGCAATGTTGGGGTCCAGCGAGTGGGTGTAGATGACGGTGGCTACGGCGTTCGCGGTGTCGTGGAAGCCGTTCACAAATTCGAACGCGAGGGCGACGAGAAGGGCTACGCCCAGCAGGACGTAGGGCCAAGCGGAACCCAGGCTGATATTGCCGAGGTCGCGCGCGATGCTGGCTCCAATGAAGACCAACCCGAGGATCATCACGCCGCCGAAGATGAGGATTCCGATGCGGCTGGGGGCGCGATTGAGCTTTTCGTGTATGCCGAGTGGAGGGGTGGAGGTTGTGGTTGCCATATCGGTCCTTCATGAAACGAAAGTGTGTCCCGGGTGGTGCCAAGGTGAAACCCAAGTATGCAAAGCGAGGTAAGAGGGAGTGGTTATACTTGCGGGAGATTAACCAACGATGAATGCAGTATTTCTAATTGAAATCGGGGGCTCGGATCGCGCCTTGCGAATGCGGCCGCCGGATTACAGATGGATTTGGCGAGAGTGGCTGGCGGCGGTTTAGAAGACGCGGCCGAGTTGGAAAAACCATTTTTGGTGGCCGGTGTCGCCGATGCTGCCGCCGATGAGGATGGGACCGAAGAAGGTTTCGGCGAGGACGCCGCCGGCGAAGTCCCCGGAAAGTTTCGGGGCGCCGAAGGGGTCGCCATACATTTTGCCGACTTCGGCAAAGCCTGTGAGGTAGACCTGTTTGCCGACGAACGTGGGCAGAGTGAAGACTTTGTGGAGGTAGCCGGTGCGGCCAATGAAAAATTGGTTGCCAATGAGTTCGTTAAGGCCGTAGGCGCTGAGGCGGCCGACGCCGCCGAGAAAATAGATCGGAGCGCCGGGAGAAGAGTGGCCGAAGGTGGAGGCGCCGTTGGCGGTGAAGAAGAGCGAGCCGTGCGAGCTGACGGGCTGAAAGTATTGGACGAGGAGTTCGAGCGAGGGGTACGCGGTCGTGGAGATGGGAGTGGTGTCGAACCACTCGAAACTGGTTTTGAGGTAGACGCCGCGCGTGGGGATGACGGCTTCATTGGTGTGATCGAGGATATAGCGAGCGTGGAAGGAGCCGACGCGGCCGTTAGTGGAAGGGAAGTCGGGGGCGCCGAGGCGCAGGGCATAGTCCTGGTAGCCGACGCCGTAACCGACGCGGATTTCGTTGAAGCGGCTGAGGGAATAGCCGAGATCAACGCCGGTGAGAATGTTATCGAGGCGGTAGATGGCGCGGGGGTCGGAATTCTTGTAGACCTTGAAATTGGTTTGGCTCGCGTCCACGTAAGGCGAGAAAAACCATTTCCCTAGAGGCTGGAATGGACGGTAGAGCTCGGAAGCAATGCCGTAGGTTGCGCCAAAATGCAGATCGGTGCGCCACTCAGAGCGGTAGCCCAAGACATCCATCGCGGTGATGCGTGCGCCCATGGTGAAATCGACGTCCTGCGGCTCGCTGCCGTTGATTTCGACGAAGGGTAGGAGGAAAGGCGGCGCATAAGTTTTTTCGTGCACGCGAATGGAGAGGCCGTTGTGGTTTCCGTCGTTGACGACGGAATAGGTGATGCTGTCGTAGCGGCCAATGCCGGTAAGCCGGGTGAGGACTTGATCGAGCGATTTGGTGTCCAGGGGCTTGCCGACAAAATTCTTCAACAGGTGCTCGATATTCTTTTGGCCCTCGGGATCCACACCCTCGACGCGCACAAATTCGGGTACCCCCGGCGCGCGGCGCATGCGGGAATTTTTCTGCTGGAGATATTCGGCCCAGGCGACATCGTCGAGCGAGTAGGCTTTCAGGATTTGGGCCTTTTCCTGGGCGGCGTCGTAACCGCGCTGGATGAGTTGTTCCGTTTTCTGATAGTCAGTGGAGGAGAATTCCGCCACGTTGGCGTTGACGATCAGGTCGGCGCCGGCCATGCCGCGAATTTCGGTTTCCGCGATCACCAATGCGACAGAGCGGCCCAGGACGGAAAATGCGCCCTGAATTTCTTTTGCGGTGGCCGGCGAGAGTTGCAGGTGAACGGCGATAACCACGTCGGCGCCCATATTGCGGACGACATCGGTAGGGAGATTGTCGACAAGACCGCCGTCGACAAAGATTTTGTCGCCCTGGCGGACGGGAGCGAAGACGCCGGGAATGGAAATCGTGGCGCGCATGGCATCGGAAAGAGAGCCGCTCTGGAAGACGTAAGACTTGCCGGAAATCAGTTCGGTGGAAACGCAGCGAAAGGGAATCGGGAGATGGTCGAAGGAAGGAATGTTGGAGAATTCGATGGTATCGCGGTCGATGAGGAGATTGATCTGGTGGCCGGTGTTGAGTCCGGGAGGGAGTGCGGCGCCGTGTTTCAGGCCGACCTGAACGGAATTGGGGACGGTGTGGGCGTCTTCTTTGCGTCGGAAGGAGAGGTCTTCGTAGGGAGTGCCTCCGCCGAGAAGCAAGGGCCAATTGGCGGTGAGGAGGATTTGCTGCAAATTATCGGCGGACTTGCCGGTGGCGTAGAAACCGCCAACGAGGCCGCCCATGCTGGTGCCGGCAAGGTAGTCGATGGGAATGTGGTGCTCTTCAAACCATTTCAGAACGCCGACGTGGGCTTCCCCAAGCGCGCCGCCGCCTTCGAGGGCTACACCGATCTTGGGGCGAGAAGAGGGTGAAGGTTTTGCTTCCGAGGAGGAGGCAGCGGAGGGAGGCGGAGGCGCTGGCGTTTCCTGGGCGAGGCAGATGCACGCGAGACAAAGGGCGAAAAGCGCGGAGAGTGATAGGCGCACGGTGGACCCTTTCTGGTTATCGGCTGAGCGGAGGAAATCTGTTCGTCCCCAATGTTACCTGTGTTTGGGATAGTGGCAAGCGGCTTAGCGTTGACGATTTGAAGAAGTATCCATCTTAGGCAGACTGCGGAAAAGAAATCAGACGTTGCACTCGTCTTCCGGATGGCGCTGGCGGTGGGCGAGAGCTACGCCGGCGAGGACGAGCACGCCGCCGAGGATTTGCGCGAGGCTGAGAGGTTCGCCGAGGAGAACGGCGGCCATCGCGGCGGTCAAAGGACCTTGCGTGAGAAGGCTGATGGAAGTGAGCGTGGCGGGCAGATGGCCGAGCGCATAGGTGAGAAACAGATAGCCACCGAGTTGGGAGATGAGGCCGAGGCCGAGGACGGCCCAAATGGTGCGGCCGTGGGGTACGCGCAAGGAGATGCCCATGACGAGATTCATCAGCAGGAGGGCGATGGTGCTGGAAATCATCGCCAAGCGCAGGAACGCGAGCGTGCCGGTGGAGTTGCGGATTTTTTCGGTGACCATGAGGTAGACAGCAAAGCACGCGGAGGCGGCGAGCGCTTCCAGGTCGCCCAAGCCGATACGCGCGTGGTGCGCGAGGTCGGCCCACAGGATGACGGCCGCGCCAGCGATGGCCAGCATGAGGCCGAGCCAGAAGGCCCGCGCGGGGCGCTGGCGAAAAACCAGCCAACTGAGGAGTCCGACAAAAATGGGAGTGTTGTTGCCGAGCAAGGTGGCGTTGGCGGCAGAAGTCTGAAGGATTCCGGTGTTGTAAAAGGCCAGATCGAAGGCGAAGAAAAGGCCGCCGAAGGCGATGATGCCCAGGGTGCGGGCATCCAGCGATGGCTTGCGGCGGTCGAAGAAAAATGTCGGCAGGAGGACCATGGCGGGGATCAGCATGCGGTAAAAGGCAGAAGCCGGTCCGGGGATGTCGGTCCAGCGAACAAAAATTGCGGACCAGGCAATGCAGACGACACCACCGAACAGCGCGAGATACGCGGGCAGATGCTTGCTGTCGGCTGTTGTCGTTTTTGTGATGACCGCTTCGGTTGCCAAGGCAGAATTCCTCCGGTGCGAACCAGTATCCCACGCGCTGGAGAGACGCACAGGTGCCGAATTGGCCTCCTTGCGGCGGGAAGGAGTTGCCACGACCTTTTCCAGGGACTAGGGTTGAAACCAGGCGCGGGATAAAGGCGTCAAATATATTGAACGTAATTCGGACTGTCCGTCTATGGCCGAGCAATTTCCCAAACTGCCTGTAATTCTGGAGCCGCTGCCGCCGATTGTGGCGCCGAAGGTGGGCGTGTTGCGGTGGGTATTTCGACTCCTGCGCTGGTCCACGTATCTGGCCACCGTCGTCACGTTGATTCTGTTGCTGCACAAAACGGCTCCGCCTGCGGTGGTTTCCACGCCGGAAGCCGCAGCGAGCGCGGAACAAAAAGTTTCGCAGGTTGAGCAGAGCGTTTCCCAGGGCCAACCTGCCACGCTGCGCCTTGACGAGAGCGAGCTGAACTCCTATTTGAACAGCCACCTGGATCTATTGCCGCCGTCACCGGCGCCCAAGCAGGATGGCGGAGAAGGAGTGCCAAGTGCGGCCGATGTGGAGGAGGCGCGCTCGTCAGTGAGAGACCTCAAGGTGCAGATGGAAGGCGACCAGGTTCACGCCTATCTGGTCTTTGATCTTCATGGGAAAGAGATGAGCCTGGACCTGGTGGGAAGACTGGGAGCGGCCGACGGATATCTTAAATTTGAACCGGTCAGCGGCCACATCGGATCGCTGCCGATTCCGCAGTCGGCGCTGGTAAGCGCGGTGAGGCAATTAATGGAATCGCCGGTAAACCGCGAGAAGCTCAGGTTGCCATCGGATGTTTCCGATCTGCACATTGAAAACGGGGAATTGGTCACCACTTACCGGTAAAGCTGGCTTCCGCTTACGCGTCGCCAGTGTCTCGAATCACGGCCGCCCAATAAATCCACAGCACAGTGCAGATCCCCAGGCAGAGCCTTGCGTCGATGAACGCCGCGAGCGTGGCGAGCAGATAGAGCGGCGGGCCGAGACGATAGTTGCGGTGCGTGGTTTCGATAAATTTTGCGGACGCGTTGCGCGAGAGCAAGTGCGGGCGGAAGGCGCCGTAAATAAACAGCGAAAAGCAGAGCGCGACCAGAACGAAGGTGCCGGCGTAAAACGCCGCGGCCATTTTTGCGGCGGGCGTTTGCAGGTAGGCGGCGAGGACGGAAGTAGGGTAGGGAACAAAGGTGATGAGAAGCAGCAGGCAGCCATTGCTGAAGTGAAGGCGCGAATCGGTGCGATGGACATTGCGCAGGATGGCATGGTGATGCATCCACATGATGAGGATGGTGAAGAAACTGGTGACCAAGGCGAAATAGCTGGGCCAAATCTGGAGCAGCGCCTTGCCGAGCGCGGCAGGGGTTGCGCCGGCCGGCGGGATGGAAGGGACTTTTAGTTCTAGGACGAGCAGGGTGATGGCGATGGCGAAGACGCCGTCGCTGAAAGCTTCGAGGCGGCCGGTTTCCTTTTCGTCCTGGGTGTCGGGTTGTGGTTGCATGGGGAAGCGATTCGAAACTGGTAACAGGGTAGCAGTGAAGGACGGGAATTCGAAGTGATGGGGGGATGGATTGCAGTGTCGTTCGGAATGGGCGAGCTGAAGTTCGCCGCTACTTGGGGAGAAACGTCGCAACCTTACTAGAATTGTGTAGGGATGTTCTTATCGCGGTATACTTGGCAACCGTAGGATCGCCTGGGGGACTGCATGGACGACGAGAAGGTCGGCGGGGAGAAGAATGACCGCGAGCTGGGGATGAATCGCGAGATCACCCGGCGTGATTTTCTGAACGGTGTGGCGATGGGAACGGGCGCCACGATTCTCGGCGGGGCGATTGGCGCAGAGCAGCTTTTCGCCGCGGCGGCTTTCGACGAATTCGCGCCTGAAAAAGCCCCCGACTATTATCCGCCGGCCCGGATGGGTATTCGCGGCAATCATGATGGATCGTTCAGCTTCGCCCACCGGATGCGGGACGGCGAATCGGCAAGCTCTCTCGGCGATGCCGTCAACACCGGAGAGACCTACGATTTGGTGATTGTGGGGGGAGGCATCAGCGGGCTTGCAACGGCGCATCGGTTCCGGCAAAAGGCGGGGAGCAGCGCGAAAATCCTGATTCTGGACAATCATGACGATTTCGGCGGCCACGCCAAGCGCAATGAGTTCCAGGCGGGCGGCCGAATGGTGCTTTCCTATGGCGGCACGCAATCAATCGAAAGCCCGGGCAGGTATAGCGCGGAAGCGAAGACCCTGTTGAAAGAGATCGGGATCGAGACGCAGAAGTTTTACAAGGCGTACGATACGAAACTTTATGCGGAGCGGGGCACCGCGGTTTTCTTCGACAAGGAAACGTTCGGCGAAGACCGCCTGTTGACCGGGATGAAAGCCACGCCGTGGCCGGAATTTCTGGCGAAGGCGCCGCTTTCCGACGCCGTGAAGAAGGATATTGCACGGGTTTACACGGAAAAGGAAGACTACTTGCCGGGAATGACGCGCGAGCAGAAAATCGCGACGCTCAGCAAAATCAGCTACGCCGACTATTTGACCAACCACTGCCACCTGATTCCGGAAGCGCTGCCGTTTTTCCAGACGTTTACGCACGATCTGTTTTGCGTGGGGATCGAGGCGGTTCCGGCTTTTGCGTGTTACGAAGCCGGCGACGACTACGGGTCGTTCACTTATCCGGGATTCGATGGGTTGGGATTTCCGGAACACGAAAAAGAAGAGCCTTACATTTTTCATTTTCCGGACGGAAATGCTTCCGTGGCGCGGTTGCTGGTGCGTTCGTTGATTCCCGCTGCGGTTCCCGGGTCGACGATGGAGGATGTGGTCACGTCGCGGGCGAATTACGCGGCACTAGATGGGGCCGGGAATTCCGTGAGGATTCGGCTGAACAGCACGGTGGTGAACGTGAAGCACCTCGGCGCGAAAGAGGCCGCGAAGGAAATTGAAGTGTCGTACATGCGCGGAGGCAAGCTGAAAACGGTGAAGGGGAATTACTGCGTGCTGGCTTGCTACAACGTGATGATTCCTTACATTTGCCCGGAACTTCCCGAAGCGCAAAAGGAATCGCTTTCGTACCTGGTGAAAGCGCCGCTGGTTTACACGCATGTGGCGCTGCGCAATTGGACCGCGTTCGAGAGGCTGGGGATTCACCAGATTGTGGCGCCCGGGGGATATCACACGTACACGGCGCTGGACTTTCCGGTGAGCCTGGGCAAGTATCAGTTTCCGACCAGGCCGGAGGAGCCCGCTGTGCTCTTCATGCTGCGCACGCCATGCAAACCGGGTTTGCCGGTGCGAGACCAGAATCGCGCGGGGCGCGCGGAGCTTCTGCAGACACCGTACAGCGTGTTCGAACGTAAAATTCGCGAGCAACTGACGGGGATGCTGGGCGGGGCCGGCTTCGATCCTGCGCGAGATATTGAGGGCATTACTGTGAACCGGTGGGCACATGGTTATGCATTCACGCCGTTTGGCCTGGATGTGCCGCAGTGGAAGAGCGGGCAAGAGCCGTGGGTGCTGGGCCGGCAGCGGTTCGGACGAATCGCAATCGCCAATTCAGATGCGGGGGCGAGCGCCTACACGGATGTGGCGATCGACCAGGGTTTTCGTGCGGTCAATGAAATCCTCAGCCGTTAATTCTTCAGAAAGTTCCGCAAATGTCGGCCGCTCCACGTCCGGTGGATAGCCTACTATCGTTACTGATTGCCGGTACATCCGGCGGAGGCTGAGAGGTTTCGGATTATGCAGAAAATAATCCCACTGGGCGCGGTGCTGTTGATTGCGAGTGTTGCTTTTTCTGTGCGCGGGCAGGGCGGCGCGAACGACGACGCCGGGCGCATTCAGGCGCTGGAACTGGCGTGGAACCACGCGCTGGAAGCCAAGGACGCGAAGGCATTGGACATGCTGCTTGGGAACAACATGTTGGCCGTGGATATAGACGGAAGCGTTGCGAACAAGAACGAATTTCTCGCCAGCATCAAGGCGCCGGATTACCAGCCTTCCCAGGCGGTGATCGAGCAGAGCAGGGTGCAGGTGTATGGCGATGCGGCGGTTGTCGTGGGCATCTTCCGCATAAAGGGTATGGAAAAGGGAAAGCCTTACGTACATCGCGAACGATTTGTGGACACCTGGATCAAAACGAATGGGACCTGGCAGTGCGTTGCCACTACCAGCACGTTGATCCTCGCGAAGCAGCCGGCTGCCGATTGAGCGCGTCCTTCCGGAAGTTTGACTTAGGCTTCCGGCGTGCGGGTCGTTCGAGAAGTTACAAAGAGTTGTTCAAGATTACGAGGAGAATGAAATGTCCGTTCTGCGCTTAGGCATGGGATTCTTGGTGGCTCTGACACTGACGAGTGCGAAGTGTTCCGCGAACCCGCTACCGAAAACATCGGTGGAGGTGAAGCCATTCGGGGCCATTGCTTCGGGCGAGAAAACGGATCTGTACGTTTTGAAGAACAGCCGCGGGATGGTGGTGGCGATTACGAATTACGGGGCGACGGTTGTGAGCATCAAGGTTCCGGACCGCGCGGGGAAATCTGAAGATGTTGTGCTCGGCTACGAAACAGCGAAGGAGTATGAAGATGGCACGGCCCACTTTGGCGGCACGGTCGGCCGGTACGCAAACCGGATCGCGCACGGAAGCTTTACGCTTGCCGGTAAAACGTACACGCTGCCGAAGAACAACGGCGAGAATACGCTGCACGGCGGATTACACAGCTTTGACCATAAGATCTGGGCGGCCAAGGAAGTTGCCAGCAAAGATGGCACGGCGGTTGAATTCACATACGTTAGCCCGGATGGGGAAGAAGGATTTCCCGGCACGATGACCGTGACGGTGAATTTTACTTTGTTGAACGCGAAGAATGAGCTGCGGATTGAATACAGCGCCAGCACGGACAAGCCCACGGTGGTGAACATTACCAACCACAGTTACTTCAACCTTGCAGGGCAGGGAAATGGCGACATCCTTTCACAGACGCTGCAGCTGAATGCGAACAAGTTCACGCCGACGGATGCGGGGCAGATCCCGACCGGCGAGCTTCGCGATGTGAGGAACACGCCATTCGATTTCACGCGGCCGGTTGCGATCGGCGAACGGATCAACGCGGCGGACGAACAGCTGAAACTGGGGCGAGGATACGACCACAACTGGGTGATCAACAGGAGGGCGGGCACATCGGCAGTTGAACTGGCGGCGATCGCGCGAGATCCGAAGAGCGGCCGCGTGCTGGAGGTGCTGACGACGGAGCCCGGCATACAGTTTTATACGGGGAATTTTCTGGACGGGACGGACCACGGCAAGGGAGGGAAAGTCTACCAGCAGCGGTATGCATTCTGCCTGGAGACGCAGCACTTTCCGGATTCGCCGAACCACGCTGGGTTTCCGTCGACGACGTTGTTTCCCAGCAGGCCGTTTCACTCCACTACGATCTACAGGTTTTCGGTGAAATAAAACGCGGAGCGGGGCTGGAACCGGGGAGGGAGAAAGAGGAAGAGTGGTTCCGGGGCCTGGACTCGAACCAGGATTCTAGGCTCCAAAGGCCCATGTGCTACCAATTGCACCACCCCGGAATGGTATGGACAACCCTATTAGTCTACTTGAGAGGCGGCGAGTGACAAAATCGTGATTTGCGGCGCAGCGCGAAAAAATCCCGAACGCGACGCCATGCGGATGGAAACAAATTCTGCTAAAGTTAAAAGGTTGCGCACCAGTGCGGAGAGGTGGCCGAGCGGTTTAAGGCGCACGCTTGGAAAGCGTGTGTAGGTTAACCCCTACCGTGGGTTCGAATCCCACCCTCTCCGCCATGAATTCCGTGGTCCCGGTTGCACCGGGATTTCGGCTGCGGGCTCAGACGCCCGCAAATCGCCTCAAGTTCGAATCCCACCCGCGGCTCCAACAGTTTTACTCTCCTTGTTTATCTGCATTGCTCGTGTTCCCCAGAGTGGCCACGGCAAATCCGCAAGACAAGCCCCCCTGCCGCTCGAAAAGGTAACGGGAACGATCAAATGTGGGGGGGAATAAAGGTAAAATCAAAACCCGCATCCTTGAAACCATAAGGGTGTGGCACCCAAAACCGTCCTAATCGTTAATCTGTCGGCCATCCGCATGTGGGTTGCTGGAAGAAGGAATTAGCTGTGCCATCGAAGCCTTCTTCACAAGGACGGGCACAGTGCTCCCCTTCTGTGCGGTTTGTTAGTGTCTGTATGGATACTGATCTCCTACGTTCACATGTTTGGCTTCCAATTTGTAATGAAACACAATCAATTTTGCCTTGGTAGTTCCGCCTATTTGCCACCCGTAGGTTGGTCCAAGTTGCTGAGCGATGCGATTCAGAGCTTGCCGAACAGTAAGATTCCTAAACGAGGCGGTCCAAGCTTCCGCAAACCCCTGCGTTTGGCCTATCCCCATGTAGATTACGCCGCCGCTCGGATCGCCAGATTGACGGTCTATGGCAATTACGGCGTCGCCAACCCGCCGCACATCATGAAAATTCAAATCCGTCAGCGTGCGGCTAAAGAAGTAATTCGGATCACTCAAGCTGGTCTTGGGGAAAAAATTTGCGCCGTTGCCATCCCGTGCCCACCTGTAACGGGTGTCCAATACACAAAGCTGATCTAGAACCTCTGCCAAGGTCACACTTCTCATGCTTGCAGTCAGCTTCGGGTTCGTAACGGTTCCCTCTTCTGGGAGAACTCCCTCGATGGAAATCGAAATATCGAAGGATTGGTTAAGCTGGCCCAACGCCTCCCCTATTGTCTGGTCCCTAAGCTCAAAGCTCTCAACTTCCTGCTCGAAGGGATCAAACACGTGTGTCGTTGGTGTCTGCTTGAGCGGCATGTGAAACAGAACCACGAATAGAAGGCTGGATAATGCACTCACAATTACACCCTCCTTGACGGAATCAACTGGTAGGCCCTAGGTTTGTTATGGTCGGCCCGGATGGTGACCAATTTATAGTGTTGTGCCGAACGATAAAGCCGCCGACCCCCAAGTATTGGTCTGCTGCACAACTTAGGTTGGGTGGCAAGGCCTGGCCCCAAGCAATGCTAAGGTCGTCCACGAGTTGACTGTTTCCATTCAAGCCCCCACTGCCCGTGTTTACAGTCGGCCCTGGAAAGTTGCATTGACCCAACGAAACTTGCTCATATACGGAGATGTTCGGAGCCCCCGTCACCAACTGTCCCTGTGGGTGAGTGTATACGTTGTAAAAGATATTGCTGACAAAGCCGTATGTCGGCCCATTTAAAGCGATGTTTTGAATCGACCCGCTCTGCACCAGGTATTCGAATTGACGAATGGTGATACCCTTCGTGGCAGGCAGTTGGGCCGATTGGGTGTTTTGTGAGTAGCCCACAGACAGAGTAGTGTCAAGAAGGGAACTGCTCAAGGCACCATCGACGGTGAGAGTGACCATTCCCGAGGTGGTGGAGTACGTTGAAGGTGAGCCGTTGAATTGTACTTGCGGATTATATGTGCTGGTCGAGCTTGCGCTCCACGAGTACGTCCCACCTGACGGGTTTCCCTGAACTTGCTGCCCATTGAAGTTAGTAACAGTCGGATCTGTGCCCTCGAAAATGAAATTATTTCCGCCGATAAAGGAAACGGTCGGCGTGACGGTGTCGCTGCCGGTGGCAGTTTGCTGTCTTGCCGGGCAGGCGGGTGGCGGACGACTACCTGTGAGATAGCCGATTGCGGTGGTAGTGGTTGTTCCCGGTGAAATGCCAGTGTGCACTCCGTCAGAGTCCACTGTTGCGATGTTCGTGTTCGCTGTGGTCCAGCCGCCATCGAAGCTGCTGGTGACGTTCAACTAAGCTCCGTCGCAACTGCGCACGGCATTGACCCAGTTTTCCGCTGTCGACCCGAGGGGAACATTGAAAGGGGTGTAACTAAAAAAAGGATTATTGAGGGCGCAGCAGAGTGCGCATCCGTAAGTGACGTGGCCATAGGTCTTATCGTAGATGACCTTGCCCTCGAACAAACTGCCGATAGCGTGGTCCGTAAGATCGCGGAACTCGTAGGAGCCGGAAGTTAGGTTCGCAGGCAATGTCTTTCCATTCTTATCCGCAGTCTGTTCGCGGATCAGCTTGCCGACATCGATCCACATCTGTTCGTCCGGTTGGAGGGTTTGCTCCAGCTCGTATTTCTCCGTGCCCTGATTATAGAAGATCGTGAAAGCCGCCTGGGTAGTTTTGGTGCCGCCATTGCCCGCCGTGATGATGGAGTCGTGCTGCGCGTCGTACTCCCACATGCCGCCTTCCCACTGGAACGAAAGCTGGTCCGAGAAAGGCGTTTGCGCACCATACCGCAACGTGCCGTCGTAGCTCGAAGCAACGGCCATGATCTCGTTGGGCAGTCCTTTGGTGGTCAGGGTCACGGTAGTCCAATTTGCTTGTTTCGGCAGCGTAGTTCCATCTTCAAATGCCGCGACATCAATCCGGCGCGTTTCATAAGGGTTCAACCGCAAGACTGGCCCGGCCACTTTGCCGAAACGGAGAGCGGCATCTGCGAATTTACCGGTCGTATTGCGTATGAAAAGTTGCGGCCGGAAGATGGTTCCTGCTGGAAAGACCAGGGCGGGATCAGGGTTAGATAGCGCCAGCATCGGGGCGCGAGTTGTCCATTGTGAAGTGCGGGCAAAGTCCCGCTCTTCCAGCGTTATGCCGGGATTATGGTCAAACATTTTTAATACGGCGGAAAATCCCGCTGTCTCATCGAAAACAACATGCAGTGTGTCGAGCGAACCAGCATGCGCACTGGTGGAAACTTTGATGCCGCCATAGGAGCCGCCAAATCCTGCCACCTGGACGAGCTTGCGAATGGAATATCGGTTGGTCTGGCGCGGCCCAAGGACCAGTAGCCTCTGCTTGGCTTCCTTGCCGTTTGCACCGTAAAGCGACACTTCAACGGGAATACTGTCATTGCCCTGATTTGTGAGGACTAGGTAGTCGGTAGTGGTCTCTTTCGGCAACCACCAGACACCCTCGCGGCTTCCTGCTTCCAGAAATGGTGTCTGCCCGATGGCGTCAATATGGAACACGAAAGGATGGCCGATGTTGTGAACCATGAGAGCTGCATACAGGTTCCCCGCGTCGAAGGAATGATAACGGAGCACCACCGAGCCGTAGGTTCCTAGAAGCTGTGGTGCGGCGGCTGCAAATATGGCTGCGTTGAGGTCAACGGATTTCACCTCTTGTGGCTTGATCGTGACAGGAGCGAGAGCGGTCTCGTTGCCGTTCGCAAGACGCAGGGAAGGAGTCACTGTAAGGTCTTGACCGATCAGATTGTTTCGCAGTTGCAATTCGCTCATCCATCCCGTCTCCGAAGTCCAGTAAACGATGAACTGCTCATTGTCCGTTGAAGGATTCGGCGGGTGTTGAACCGTCAGGGGATTCTGCGCCAGAGAGCTGGAAGTGAGGCAAAAAGACAGCAGCAGATATACCAAGCCGTGGCGGCCCATGTGCCATTCGGACATTGGGTGCTCCTTTTGGACTGAACCTGGTTGCTGGCGACGGCCTGATGAGGATGTTTAGGTGTACTCGCTATTGGACTCCATTTCAATAGACTGAAGTAAGAAATATACAGATATTTACGTTACTGCGGTTTAATGGAAATTCGGTCAAGCTGTGGCAAACCCACCCTCTTCGCCATGAATAGCATTCCAGCCGTCAGCTTGGGGTCGCGTCGCTCGACAAGTCGGCGGAATCGGCGGCGATTCGAGGGCTGGGAATCGCTGTCGAAGGCCACTTGCGACTAATCCACCTGGCAACGAGCTTGGCCAAGCCTGCTGCCAAGAGTATGCCTGCTACCCAACGCGCCAGGAGCGCCAACCCCACGGCGGTCACCCGCGGCCAGGGGGCTAGCCACAGGACATTCCAGCGGTCGAGCATCCAGTGCCAGGCCGTATGAGCCACGATCGCCGAAACCAGAATCACTCCCATTCGTCCGGCGAGGACGCCGCGGAATAAGAGCCCGAGAACGGGAACCACGACGCAGAGAACCGCAAGTTGGCCGAGTTCAATCCCAACATTAAAAGAGAAGAGGGAGGCCAGGAGGTGCGAGCCGGCGAATTGCAACTGATCTTTCAGCGCATAGGAAAACCCGAAACCATGCACCAAGCCGAACAATCCGGCGATGATCCACCGGTGATTCAAATTGGCCCCAGCGATATTCTCGAGCGCCATGTAAAGGATGGACGCGGCTATGGCGGTTTCCACAAAGGGTGGAAACCACGCGCCGCTGGGCGCCAGATTGAAGGCCGAACCGAGCAGGGTTACGGAATGGCCCAGCGTAAACGCCGTGATTACCGGAATCAGGCCGCGAATCCGCCGAAAAGGGATGATCAAGCAAAGCAGGAAAAGCAGGTGATCGATGCCGCTCAGAATATGTCCCACTCCCAGAACTACGAAGCCCCTCGAAGCCTGAAACCACGTCGGATTCAGCGGAACCTCGCCGCTTTTGCCGTTGATCAAAAATGCGCGAGAGCCGCCATCCAGCGGCAGAAAGCGCACCGTAAGCTTTAACAGTTCACCCAAGTCCGGAGCGAGCGTGGTCTGAATGGTGAAGAGAGAGTTGGGGGAGGCAATCGGGTAGACCAAATGCGCGTCAAAGAATCCCTGATCGAAGTAGATCTCCGTCCGTGGCTCGACGGGTTCGGCGGCGTGCGCGACGGCCGAATCATACTCTTCAAAGGAACGGTCGGAGGGCAGGTCCAATCGGCCCACGGCACCAACGGGAACGAGCCGAACTCCGTTCTCGCGGATGTCAATGCCTTGGGCGATGCCGCGAAGCGCCAAGTCCGAAGCCGGCCCGGAAGCGGCGGGATCATAGACATGTCCATTCAAGGGGAATTGCACGGAACGGAGGAGGTCCAGTGGCACGCGAATGACAAGATGGGCCTGACGAGGCTCCATCTTGACGAATGCATTCACGACCGTATGCAGTGGAAGATCATGCGCGCGCACCGACAGCAGGCAATACGCCACGCAAAAGACGAGAATCAGGGCAAGCAGGAAACCGCGGCGAACCATCGTGGGTATCTCCGCTGGCCGAGAGGCGGAGACCGGGAAGCCGAATGCTCACCGGTCTCTGCGTCTCGACTTAGGATTGTCTAGTAACGATCGTCACTGCCGTCGACTTGGATGAACTTCTGGACGCGACGACCGGTGATGGTCTCGGCAATGTACACATTGCCGTGCGAGTCTGAAGCGGTGGTGTGCGCAAACGCGAAGTGGGCCGCGTTATGACCCGGGCACGGAGCGATCCCGCAAGCGCCGAAAGCGCCAAGGATATCCCCCGTTTGCCGGTCCACGATCCAGGCATTGTCATTGCCGAGGTCGGCGTTCACGATGAATTTCTGGCTCGTAGGACTCTGGCTGGCAAGATAATCGATGTTCGGCCAGAAATCGAAGTCGCAAGCGCGAGTGCCGGCCTTGAGAATCGCGGCTTGGTTCGCTGGAGTGGCGCCGGGGGCGTTGCCGATGGGAATTGAAGAAAGGTAATTGCCCATCTTGTCCCAGACCTCGATGCGGCTGTTGGGACGATCGCAGGTGTAGACAAGCCCGTCATTGCCGAGCACAACGCAGTGCGGGTGCCCGCCGCCGGTGGCGCCAAAAGTGCCTCCGGGGCATGGGGTCGAGGTGCACTTGGTGCCGAATTGACGAAGGTAATTGCCGTTGGAGTCGAACACCACAACGCGATGGTTGCCGTAGCCATCGGCAATGTAAACGTCCCCCGGGTTCCCCGTGACCGGGTCCGGGTTCGGGTCAACGGCGACGTCAGCCGGCTCGTTTAAGAGCGTTTGGCTGCTGTTGAAGTCGTTGGCTTCCCCGCACGTTGGATAAACCGCCGTGCCGCCGACCTTGGTGTTGGTGGATGGGCCGTCACAGACTCCCTTGGTGCCGATCTGCAGAAGGGCCACACCGCCGCCACCGTCATGAGCGTACTTCTGGACGATACCGTCCCCATTGCCGGCGGTCCAGATGTTGCCCTGGTAGTCCACATAGCAGCCGTGAGAACCGTAGGGCATGTAAGCGCTGCCACCATAGGAAGGCCCAGTTTGGGTAAGCGCGGCGTTGCCAAAGCCATTGACCACCTTGCCTTCGGGATCAAATTCGACGATCACGGGTGCGGGAATCGCCGATGCGCTGGCGTCCTGGCCGACGATGCCGCCGGATTCGTTGCCTTGTATGACTCCGCCCACGGTCACCCCTACCTCCCAGGCGCGGTTCACCGTGAAAACATGGTTGTCAGCATGCACGCAGGTGCCGGCCACTTCTCCCTGCACCCACGGGTGAGCGACTCCGTTGCTGTCTACGGGAGCCGGAAGAGGTTTGGGCCAGTCGGGGTCGACCCGGAACTCCGGTGTTTTATTGTTGTGGCCGGCCTTTGCAGGTGACTTCCAAAGACCGAGCGCGAGGATTAGAGTGAGTAGAACCGCAGAAAAATAGACGTACCGCCCAAACTTCATCGTGATGAGTCTCCTTCCTAGCCGGGGTTTGACCTGTGGCCACGGTTGAGACCTGGTGTTTCGCTAAGAGGCAGCTAGACATCTACCGGCGTGCCTCCCGCCCCATGAGAATTTTCGCTGCTTTGCAGTCGCAGTACGAATTGAAGGAAGCACGGCGGCGGAAATTACATCAGGGGGTTGACGGTGTCAATATAGTTATACATGGGTTAATCCGAAAAAACGTTCCGATTTAGACAATAGGAGTCCCCGGCTCCTGCAAGCCCTCTCGAATCCCGTCCTCACCGCCACTTTCATTTGATGGATGCAATCCTTGATCGTCAGGACTGCAAGTTCCTCGAAACCCTTCGCCGTATCGCCGCATCTATTTGATATCGGGCGGCAGATTGAAGTTCCTCAGGGTCGCCCCCCGAGGTCAGCACCGGGGCACGTTCGCGAACCATCGCAATTCCCCTCGCAATTGAAATAACGGAACTAACCAAATTGGTCAGGAGCTAGACCTCTGTCCGGTCATAGAGAACTCGCTTGAATTTTCCCAATGCTATTTTCCTGTTCTTCGTGGGACTGATCGCCGGCGCCATGAACGCGGTTGCCGGCGGCGGAAGTTTTATCGCGTTTCCCGCGCTGCTGTTCACGGGCATTGCGCCAATCCCGGCAAACGCTTCGAACACGCTTTCGTTGTGGGTTGGCACGGCCGCAAGCAGCGGGGCCTATCGGAATCACCTGAAATTACCGCGGCGGATTGTGGTTCCCCTCCTGATCATGGGCCTGGTGGGTGGCGTGGCGGGAGCTGTGCTCCTGATCAAGACGCCGGTGCAAACGTTTCTGCGGTTGATTCCCTGGATGATGCTGGCGGCGACGCTGCTTTTTGCCTTTGGCAAGCACCTGACGGGTCTCTTCTCGGTGCGAATTACCCATGAAGCCAGCGGCACGGCCGTCCTGGGGGCTTCGATCTTCGAGTTGCTGGTTGCGATTTACGGAGGCTATTTCGGCGGGGGAATCGGAATCATGAACCTGGCCATGTTTGCGGCGCTGGGCATGACCGATATTCACGAGATGAATGCGTTGAAGCTGATTCTGGTCACCGTGATCAACGGGGTGGCGACGGCCACGTTTGTGGTGACAGGTTCGATCGTGTGGCCGCAGGCGCTGGTGATGATTGCGGGAGCGGTTTTGGGCGGGTACACGGTGGCGCACTTCGCGCAGAAACTGCCGCACACGTTGGTTCGGGGCATCATTATTTTTACCGGGTTCGGGATGAGCATCTACTTTTTGTTAAGGGCGTACCGGTAGGATTTGTTGCAAGAAAAGCGACCGGGTGTTCGGCGGGGAGCTTTTTTGAGTGCGGAGGCGAAGCCTCCGCTTTTGCGGTCGAATGATTGAGGGGAAATTTTGTTTGGGAGAAGCGGGCTAAATCGTAAAAGCGGGAGCTTCGCTCCCCTTCGGCCAACTCAGGGCAGGCCGCACTCAAAAGTGTTCGGCTAGCGCAGCGCGTCCAGCGGCAGGCCACGGATGGAAGCATCCAGAAGTTGAATGGTGTGCACCACCGGGATGCGGTGGTTGGCTTTCGCGAGGGAGGATTGCAGTTGCAGCAGGCAGCCGGGATTCCCCGTCGCCACGATATCGGCCTGCAGCGGCGCGATGAGGAGGGCTTTTCGATCGCCAAGCTCGGTTGCCGCTTCGGGCTGGACGAGATTGTAAATTCCAGCGGAGCCGCAACAGATGGCCGATTCGGGGATTTCCAGCAACTGGGTGCCCGGAATCTGAGCAAGCAGGGATCGCGGCTGCGGGCGAACGCCCTGGGCATGCTGCAGGTGGCAGGAATCGTGAAACGCCACTCGGGCGCGAATGGGTTTGCGCTCGGCGCGCGGCGATAGCTCGGCAAGAATTTCGCTGATGTCCTTGCACTTGGCAGCGAAGAGCCTGGCGCGTTCCGCATAGTTGGGATCGTCGCGGAGCAGGTGGCCATACTCCTTGACGTTGGAGCCGCAACCGGCGGCGTTGATCACGATCGTTTCGACGTTCGCCTTCTCGAAAATCTCGATGGTTTTGCGCGCGAGTTCCTGGGCCTGCGCTTCTTCGCCCGCGTGGACGAACAATGCTCCGCAACAAGTCTGTTCCGGGGGCGCGATTACCTCACATCCTTCCGCGGAGAGCACGCGCGCGGTGGCGGCGTTCACATTGGAGAAAAAGGTACGCTGAACGCAGCCGAGGAGAAGGCCGACGCGTTTGCGTTTCTCGCCCTGCGCGGGAGTGATGGTTTCCACCGCTTCAATCGGCGCTGTGGTGGGGAGAAGCGCGTCCATCGCGCCTACGGATTCGGGCAACAATTTAAAGGCGCCGATCGCCCGCAGGGCTGCCTGCAGGCCGCTTTTCTGATAAGCCAGAAGCGGCCAACGGAGGAATTTCATGCGCGCCGGCCTGGTGAACGTTTCGAACAAAAACCGGCGGTGCATTTTTTGTGCGGCCGGGCGCTGGTAATTGCGCTCGATCTGGGCGCGCGTGGCTTCGATCAATTTGCCGTAATCGACGCCGGAGGGGCAGGCCGGCATGCAGGCCACGCAGCCCAGGCAGGAATCAAAATGGCTGACCCATTTTTCGTTCATTTCCGCTTTGCCTTCGAGCGCCATCTTCATCAAGTAGATTCGGCCGCGCGGCGAATCCATTTCCTGGCCCCAGAGGGAATAGGTGGGGCACGCGGGCAGGCAGAAGCCACAGTGGACGCACTTCTCCATGATTTCCAGCGATGGCGTATGGTGGGCGTCGAAAGCGCCGGTTGGATTCGTTTTCTGCGTTTCGTTCGCCATGCGACTAGATTCCCCCTACGAATCGTCCGGGATTCAATGTATTTTTCGGATCCAGCTGGTTTTTAACCGCGCGCATCAGTGGAACACTGTCGCCCGCGTCGCCCCAGGCATCGAAGGAATGCAATTCGGGGGGACGCCGCAAAACGACAAGCGCTCCGCCACGGGATTGCAATTCCCTTCGCAATTGTTCCACCGCTTCGGATGGCAGAATCGGATCGACTTCCAGCCGGAGCGTTCCAATTCCTGTGGCTTGGAGAACGATTTGCCAGTTTACTCTGCGAGACTCGCCAATGGAATTCAGAGAGTCGAGCGTTTTTGCGATTTCCGTGGGAAGCAAATTGATTTTGGCCAGAAGCGCGGCCTTGCTTGGCAAGTACCAAAGGTTTTGCCTCGCACTCCAGAGACTTTCCGAGGACTGTTCTACTCGCGCCGAGCCGAGAAGATTTCGCAAATGCGATTCCTGCGCGGCGAGGCCGACTTCCGTGGCTTCGAAGAGAATGTCCGCGGCCGGGAGTTGGCCGGCGGTGCAGCGAATCTGCAAGGAAGTGTGAGCCAGTTGGGAATCCTGAATGGCCAGGATGTGCTGCTGCATCGCCTGGAAAGTTTCCGCGGAGAACGAAAAAGTTTTCGCGGCGCGCGGCAGGGGATGCAGACGAAAGACGGCGCGCGTGATGACGCCGAGCGTTCCGAAAGCGCCAGTGACCAGTTTCGGCAAATCGTATCCGGCTACATTTTTCACGACTTTGCCGCCGCTGCTCGCCAGCGTGCCGTCCGGAAGAGCGATGGTGACGCCGATGATAAGGTCGCGGAGCGCGCCGAAGCGCAGGCGCAAAGCGCCGCTGTCGTTCGTGGAAAGAACCCCGCCGATCGTGGCGCGTTCGGGCCACAAGGTGTCGAAGGCCAGCCGCTGGCCATGTTGTGCCAGCGTTTGTTGTAACAGTTGAAGCGTGCAGCCAGCCTCTACCGTCACCGTGAGGTCGGCCCAGGCATGTTCGACGATTCGATTGAGCCGAGTGGTGGAAAGGATGAGATCCGCTTTTTTCGGCGGGTTGCCCCAATCGAGTTTCGTGGCGCCGCCGCGAGGGGCAACGGCGATTCCCGCTTCATTCGCGAGCGAAAGCGCGGCGGCCAACTGGTGTTCGTCATCGGGTTCGGCGACGAACTGGGGGAACACGCCGGAGACCGCATCGCCCGTCGAAGCCGCGCGCAGGGATTCGGGGCCCACAACCGCGCGGAGATTTTCTTCGAAGGAGCTAGTTTTCAGCATGGCCGCGAATGTGATCCGTCATTTCTATTCAGTAGCGCTCGGCGATTCCGGCGCTCTCCAGGGGATGTGCAACGTATTCCCCCTGTTTTTCGCCGCAGAGGCGTGGAGTCGGAAAAACTTTTGTGGGATTCGAAAGTTGCAGCGGATCGAAAGCGCAGCGGACTCGCTGCATCGTGTCGAGGTCGGGCTCGGCAAACATTTTCGACATCATGCGTTTCTTTTCTTCGCCGACGCCGTGTTCGCCGGTGATGGAGCCTCCCGCCTCCAGACACAGCTCTAAGATGCGGTAAGAGAGTGATTCGGCGGCCTGCTCCTGTCCGGCGATGCGGCGGTCGTAGAGAACCAGAGGATGGAGATTGCCGTCGCCGGCGTGAAATACGTTCGCGACGCGAATTCCGGTTTCTTCACTTAGGCGCGCGATTTCGCTCATCACCCGCGGCAGCGCGGTCCGCGGAATCACGCCGTCCTGCACGATGTAGTTCGGTGAGATGCGGCCCATCGCGGCGAATGCCGCCTTGCGGCCCTTCCAGACCAGCATGCGCTCGGTGTCGGACTTCGCCAGTCGAACTTCCCACGCGCCGTTCTTGCGACAAATTTCGTCGACGTCGCGCATCAATGCTTCTACCTCGGCGACCGGGCCGTCGAGTTCGACCAGCAGCAGCCCGCCGCAATCGGGATAGTTGGGATGCACGGCGGCTTCCGCGGCCTGAATGGCGAGGTTGTCCATCATTTCAATGGCCGCGGGGAGCATGCCGGCTGCGATGATGTCGCTGACCGCGGCGCCGGCTTCGTTCGTTCCATCAAAGGCGGCGAGCAGCGTGCGGATGCATTCGGGGCGCTTCACGATTCGCAGAGTCACTTTCGTGGCGATGCCCAGCGTGCCTTCGGAACCGACGAAGACGCCCATGAGGTCGTAACCCGGCATGTCCAGGCTTTTTCCGCCGAGATGCACCAGCGAGCCGTCGGGAAGCACGACCTCCAGGCCAAGAACGTGCGTCGTCGTGAAACCATATTTCAGGCAATGCGCGCCGCCGGAATTTTCCGCCACGTTTCCGCCGATGCTGCAGACGGATTGCGACGAAGGATCCGGCGCATAGAAATATTGGTGAGGCTGCACGCGGCCGGTGACATCCAGATTGATCACACCGGGTTCGACGACCACGCGCGCGTTCGGCAGGTCCACTTCCAGGATGCGATTCATCCGCGCCAGGCTGATGACGATTCCGTTTTCAACCGGAAGCGCGCCGCCGCTCAGTCCTGTCCCCGATCCGCGTGCGACGAAGGGAATGCGCTCGCGGTGGCAGACGCGCACGATCGCTTGAACTTGTTCGGTGGTCGAAGGAAGCAGAACCGCCTGCGGCATGACCCGAAAATTGGTCAGGCCGTCGCACTCATAGGTATGAAGCTCTTCGGGAGAGGAAATCAGGCCGCGTCCGTCGACGACCGCTCGAAGCTCATCCAGGAAGCGCTTTTCCATAAGATTCATTCACCGCAAGCCTAGAAGCAGCTTGCGCCATTAGTGAATGAAGTTCAACCCGTTGGGGATGAATTGCGGGAAAACATAGGCATACAGCATGACGATCACGCCGA
>Ga0210401_10000581_pt1 | contig 44380 bp, 32 predicted proteins | sample IncBWH32MmetaG_FD_150866 | JGI IMG/M metagenome (GOLD analysis project Ga0210401, IMG submission 150866) | Forest soil microbial communities from Barre Woods Harvard Forest LTER site, Petersham, Massachusetts, United States - Inc-BW-H-32-M | ecosystem: Environmental > Terrestrial > Soil >...
CGAGAATTTGCCGCTCCCAGGCGTTGGCCGGAGCTTCATAGCCCTGAAGCTGGCGCAAGGCTTCGAGCGTGCCGCGCTCGCCGAGAAGTTGCGTGGACGGGGCGACGTGTTGCCAGCGCAGCAGCCACCGCATGAATTGCGCGGCGTTAACCGGCTGAATTTCGTTGCGCAGTTTGCCGAGGGTGAGGCGATGAATTCGCGCGAGCAGGCGGCGATCGCACCATTCTGTTTCTGGCGTCGCCGGATCGGTGAATTTTCCCCGCAGTACAGCGCCGCTGGCTTCAAGCCGCAAGAGCGACTTATCAATTTCGTTTGGCGGAATGCCGAGCGCATTGCCAAGCTGGTTCGAAGTGATCGGACCGGAATGCTGCATCCAGCCGGTGACGAGATTGAAGATCGCGTCGTCTTTCGAGGGAATCGCCGCCTCGACATCTGCGACCGCGGTTTCGAATTTGGCGTCCGGAAAAATCGCAGCAAACGATTTTGCTCGCTCGGCCGCCACCCAGAATGTGTGGCTTCGCGCGGCAGCGCGCGTGGCGCGGCCTTGCGAAATGAGTCGCTCGAAGAATTCCTGCCATGCGCTCGATTCTTCGGACGTGAGCTCAAATATTTTTGAATCGCTCTTGTGTGGCTCCGGCAATGCAATCAAGGTGAGCAAGCCATCGTGCAGTTCGTCGGCGTCGCGCGCGTCGAGCCTGGCTTCCTCGCGCACTTCCGCGATTGCAGCGGGATCGAGGCGGCCGACTTCGGAAAGGACTGCCTCAGGCAGCATGCGACGCATTTCGACGGCGCGGGCGCGGCGCTCTTCGAGGGGCGCATCGTCGAGGTAGGCAAAAGGATTCGCATTCAATATCTCGTGTGAGAACTGCGACGGCACAGGTGTATCCACAGCAACGCAGCGAATGGAGCCATCGAGAATCTTTGCGAGGATCTGTTTCAGGCCGTCGATGTCCATTGCTTCGGTGAGCGCGTCTTTCATTACTTCCCGCACAAGGAAATGGTCAGGAATGCGCACCTCGCCATCGAGATTTTCCGGGCACGCAGCTGCATCCGGAAAAACGGCCGCGAGCAGGTCGTCCGCACGCATGCGCTGTATTTGCGGGGCGACTTTCTTGCCACCCTGAAAACGGAGAAGTAACAAAGCCCGGTTTGCGTCCCAACGCCAGCGCGCGGTGAAAATCGGTGATGCAAGGACGGCTTGCTCGATCACGTGGTCGAGCGACGCCGGATGCAGGAATCGAAATACGTCGGCCAACGGAAAGCTGTGCTGTTCGGCGAGCGAGATGTTGAGGCCATCGTCGGTGGCGGCAGCCTGCAATTCGAGATTGAACGAGCGGCAGAAGCGTTTGCGCAGCGCGAGCCCCCAGGCTTTGTTGATACGACCGCCGAACGGAGCATGGATCACGAGCTGCATGCCGCCGCTCTCGTCGAAGAAGCGTTCGGCGACAATTGTTTGTTGGGTTGGAACCGTTCCGAGAACTGCGCGGCCGGCAACCACGTATTCTATGATCTGTTCAGCGCCCGCGTCGTCGACGCTGCACTCTTCTTTTAGCCATGCCAGCGCGGGCTGCGCGGCTGAAAGAGTTTCTACCTGAACCCCTGCAGGAACATCGCACGTGCGTTCGTCAATTTGCGCCCGCAGGTCGGCAACTTGCGCAGAGAGCTCAGCAGTGCGAGCCGGGGCTTCGCCACGCCAGAAAGGAACGGTGGGAGCGGCGCCGTGCGCGTCTTCCACTAGCACCCGCCCCATTTGGACGCGGCGAATGCGCCATGAAGTGTTGCCGAGCAGCATGATGTCGCCGCGGAGGCTTTCAACAGCAAAATCCTCATCGATGGTGCCGACGACCGTGCCTTCCGGTTCCGCAACGACGGTGTAGAGTGCATTGTCGGGAATCGCGCCGCCGCTCGTGATGGCTGCGAGACGGCTTCCCCGTCGGCCGCGCACGCGTCCATTCACGCGGTCGCGATGCAGGTAGGTGCCATAGCGTCCGCGGCGCGCGGCGATTCCTTCTGAAAGCATTTCGACGATTGTGTCGAATTGCGCACGTTCGAGATTGCGATAGGGATAAGCGCGACGAATGCGCGCGAACAGATCGTCTTCCTGCCAGTCTTCAGCAGAACACATGGCCACGATTTGCTGCGCGAGAACGTCCTGCGGCGCGTCGGGAATTTCGATGCGGTCGAGATCGCCCTGTCGAATTGCACGAACCAGGGAGGCGCATTCAAGGAGTTCATCTCGCGTTGCGGCGAAGATCCGTCCTTTCGGAATTGCGCCGTGCCAGTGGCCGGCGCGTCCGATACGCTGAAGAGCGGTTGCGATCGAGCGCGTGGAGCCGATTTGGCAAACCAGATCAACCGCTCCGATATCGATACCAAGCTCGAGCGAAGCGGTGGCGACGAGAGCTCGAATTTCTCCTGCCTTCAGCTTGTTTTCCGCGGCCAGGCGGAGCTTGCGCGAGAGGCTGCCGTGATGCGTGGCGACTGCATCTTTGCCGAGGCGCTCTTCGAGATGATGGGCCACTCGCTCCGCGAGGCGGCGCGTGTTGACGAACACAAGAGTCGAGCGGTGCTGGCGAACCAGTTCGGCTACGCGGTTGTAAATCTCGTCCCACATTTCATGTGAGGCGACCGGACCAAGTTCGCTGGCCGGAACTTCGATGGCCAGATCGAGCGTGCGTTGGTGGCCAATCTGGACGATTACAGGATCAGGACGGCCGCTCCCCGTGAGAAAATGTGCGATTAGCTCGATCGGTTTTTGGGTGGCAGAGAGGCCAATCCGCACCGGCGAATGATCTGCAAGCGCTTCGAGTCGTTCGAGCGAGAGCGCGAGATGCGAGCCGCGCTTGTCATCAGCAACGGCGTGAATTTCGTCGACGATGACGGTTTCGACAGATTTTAGAATTTCGCGACTCTTTGCGGCGGTGAGCAAAATATAGAGCGATTCGGGGGTCGTGACAAGAATGTGCGGCGGCCGCACGAGCATCTTGCGGCGCTCATGCATCAGAGTGTCGCCGGTGCGCACAGCAGTGCGAATCTCGGGCATCAGGAAGCCGCGCTCAGCTGCAAGCTGCAAAATTTCACCGAGCGGAATCTCGAGGTTTTTCTGAATGTCGTTGCCGAGAGCTTTAAGCGGAGAAACGTAAAGAACTTCGAGCCGGTCGGTCAGCTCACCCGCGAGCGCTTTGCGGACGAGGCGGTCAATACAAGCGAGAAACGCGGCTAGCGTTTTGCCGGAGCCTGTCGGCGCTGAAATGAGCGTGGTTTTTCCGGCAAGAATATGCGGCCATCCCTGCTCCTGCGGCTCGGTAGGCGTGCCAAGGCGGCGGAGAAACCACTCGCGAACGAGCGGGTGGGCCCAATCGAGAGACGCCAATGCCGCAGCCGCGGATTCCGTCAGTGCAGGATTCATCGAAGAGAACTCGGTGTTGCCGCCATGAGAAGGCTGAAGTTAATTGCTACCGGCGAAGGTCTAGAATACTCTTTACCGAAGGCGATGTCATCTTGGGGAGTGCGGTCGCGCCGGCTCATTACAGGTACGCCAGGCTCTTTGCGGATCGCTCTACCTGCGATTCACAACCACACTTGCTCGTCCTGCTCTACGGGAGTAACTAAGCGTGAATAAAAATAAATCTCGCGGTGCTTTCGCTAAACCGTACTTTGCCTTTCGGATGTCAATCCTCACGCTGATCACGCTCTTCGCCCTGGCTGCTTTTTCTTCGCGCTCGGTCGCCGGGCAGCCGCAATCGGATGATGCGGCTGCCATTCTCACTCTGCTCAACGATCAGACCGCCGCCTGGAATCGCGGTGATATCGAAGGCTTCATGAACGGCTATTGGAATTCGAACCAGACCGAATTCGTGAGCTCCGAAGGACTATCGCGCGGCTGGCAAGCGCTCCTCGAACGCTACCGGCGCAGCTATCCCGACCGAAAAGCGATGGGTCACCTGACGTTCTCAGACCTCGAAATTCGTGTGGAATGTTCCACCGCTGCCTACGCTCTAGGCGAATATCATTTGCAGCGCGAGGACGACAATCCCTCCGGGGTGTTTACTCTTAATTTCAGAAAATTTCCCGAAGGCTGGCGAATTGTCATAGACCACACGACGGCTTTCGCAAAGCCAGCTGCCGCGCCGAAATAAAACAAATCGAAACAGCGCAAATCAATTGAAGACGCGCCATGAAGAAATCCGAGCGATAATGGGTCCGGGCAAAAACGCTGGCCGGCCCAAAATCATCGAGGAGAGAACAATTTGCGTGCTGTGATAACAGGTGGTGCAGGCTTTCTCGGCTCACATCTCTGCGATTTGATGCTCGATAAGGGCTGGGAGATCCTCTGCCTGGACAATCTCGTCACTGGCAGCGATTCGAACGTGGGGCACCTTCTACCTCATCCCAAGTTTCGCTTCGCCCGCCAGGACGTGAGCCGGTACATTGATGTGCCAGGTCCGGTTGCTGCGGTGTTGCATTTTGCTTCGCCCGCAAGTCCTCCCGACTATCTGAAGATGCCGATTCAGACTATGAAAGTCGGTGCGCTCGGCACGCACAACGCCCTCGGCCTGGCGCTCGCTAAAAAAGCAAAATTTCTACTGGCATCGACGTCGGAATGTTACGGCGATCCTGAAGTGAGTCCACAGCCGGAAAGCTACTGGGGCCGGGTGAATCCGATCGGGCCACGCGGCGTCTACGACGAATCAAAACGATTCGCCGAGGCTCTTACGATGGCTTATCACCGCTACCACGGAGTGGATACGCGAATCGTCCGCATCTTCAATACCTACGGGCCGCGCATGCGCCTCAACGACGGCCGCGCGCTTCCCAATTTTCTCTATCAGGCTCTAACTGGCGAACCGCTCACGGTGTATGGCGACGGCAAGCAAACCCGCAGTTTCTGCTACGTTTCCGATTTGCTCGACGGTATTTACCGCCTGCTCGAATCCGACGAGCATGACCCGACCAATATCGGCAACCCCCACGAAATCACGATTCTGGAATTTGCCGAACGAATACGGGCGCTGGTCGGTTCGAAGGACCCGATCGTCTTTCGCCCGCTGCCACAGGACGATCCTAAGCAGCGCTGCCCAGATATCACAAAAGCCCGGCGGGTCTTAAAGTGGGAGCCGAAGGTGCATCTTGAGGAAGGGCTGAAGCGCACGTACGATTACTTCCACAAGAAAGTCGCAGAGCCCGCGCGTTAAGGCCTCTCTTTCGAGGTAGTCCTACTCCATCAATCCGGGCGGCCGATCGAATAATATTCGAAGCCAAGCGCTTTCATTTCCGGCCCCGAAAGCAAGTTTCGCGCGTCCACGATCATCGGATGCATCATCTCATCATGCATGCGCCGCCAATCCAGTTCTCGGAATTGTTTCCATTCTGTTGCGATGATCAAAGCCTCAGCGTCTTTTGCGGCTTCGTAGGGCGACTCTGACATTTTCACCTGGGGCAATACGGCCCGTGCCTTCTCCATCGCTTCCGGGTCAAAGGCGCGAACGTTCGCTCCCTCCGCCAGCAAGTCGTGTATCAGGTCGATGGCCGGCGAGAAGCGAATGTCGTCCGTATTCGGCTTGAACGCGAGCCCCAGCACTGCGATCGGTTTCCCCTTCATTACCCAGAGCCCCCGCCGGACTTTCTCAATAACATGGCGAATGCGCCCCCGATTGATCTTTTCGACTTCTTTGAGAAGTGAGAAATCAACGCCCGACTTTTCGGCAAGGTGCACGAAAGCCTGCAAATCCTTTGGCAAGCAAAATCCGCCAAATCCCAGACCGGCGTTCAAGAAACTGCCACCGATTCGGGGATCCATCCCCACCGCAGCCGTCACTTGCTGGATGTCGGCGCCCAAACGCTCCGCCAGGTCGGCCACCATGTTGGCGTAGGAGATCTTCAACGCGAGAAACGAATTTGAAGCGTGCTTGATCAGTTCGGCGCTGTTGATCGTCGTAACAAACCATGCGGGCGGCGGCACGTTCGGGCAACCATTAGGAGCGTGAAACGGACAATTGAATTTACGCTCCAGCACGGGGCGATAAATCTCGTGTAGTTGCTTTTCTGCGACTTCGTCGTCCACACCTACAACGATCCGGTCGGGATGCAGAAAATCCTCGACGGCCGTGCCTTCGCGAAGGAATTCTGGATTCGAGGCCACGCGAAATTCTACTTTGCTTTTTCGGCCGTAGACCGAAAGGGCGCGCTTCAATTCCTGACCCGTCTGCGCCGGAACGGTGCTCTTCTCAATCACCAGCTTTGGCGAACGCGCTTCGCTCGCGATGAGCCGTGCTACGTGATCAATTGCGCTCAGGTCGGCACCGCCATTCGGCAACGGAGGAGTGCCTACGCAGATAAAAATCGCGTCGCCAGCCGCTACCGCATCCAGCGGGTTGGCGCTGAACTTTAGCCTGCCCTGTTTGCGGGCCTTCGCGACGACGCCATCGAGTCCCGGCTCGTAGATAGGCAGTCGTCCAGCCTCGAGCGTCGCGATCTTCTCGGCGTCATTGTCAGTACAGAGCACCTCGTGGCCAATTTCCGCAAGACAGCCGCCGGTCACGAGGCCTACGTAACCCGCGCCAATAACCGATATCTTCAACGGTTCCCCCGAACAAGTGTTTGAGCGAGCTAACCGAAATCCGCCCTCTCATGTTACCTGAGCCGCTCTCGGTTTCCGAAAACTACGGGACGACATGCGAACACATGGGATGCACGGCCTGGAAACCTCGACGGCCGTCGTTCTCGCCCCGCTACTTAGCTATCGCTTTGAAAGCAGAAAATTCCCCGCCATCAACGCATCCACACCGGAGCAAAAATAGCTTCGAACCGCGTCCCTCGGCGTTATCACGAGCGGTTCGCCAAACAAATTGAACGAAGCATTCACGAGAATGGGCGCCGGGCCTTTTTCTCCGGAGCGTCTTAAGAGTTTCCAAATCAAGGGATTATCGTCCCGTGCGACAATGTGGAGGCGCACGCGGTCTTGAACGATAAACCCCGACGCCACTGGCTCCAGCAACTTGCGCATCTTGGGCGTCGGCGTCGCCATCGTCGTCATAAACCGGCCGTTCGTTGTGCACTCAAAATATTCGCGGCAGTCCTCTTCCGGTATCGAAAGTGCGAAAGGACGATACGGTTCGCGATGCTTCACAAAATCATTCAGATTATCAGCCACGTAAGGCGCCCACGGCGACGCCAGCAAACTGCGATTCCCTAGCGCACGCGGCCCGAATTCGGCGGAGCCTTGAAACCACGCGACGATTCTTCCCGCCTGCAATAAACTCAACACTTCGTCGACTTTCTGATCCTCGGACTTGCACCAGCGATAGGTGGCCTTGCAGTTGTCGAGCACTTGTTTGATCTGTTCGTTGGAAAATTGTGGGCCAAGATACAGGCTCGCGAGCGGCGCCACACGCGAACTTTCCGGTGCTTCGTGCCAGGCAAGCCAGGCGGCGCCCACAGCGGTGCCTTCGTTACCGGCGGCAGGCTGAACGAATATATTCTCGAAGCCTGTCTTCTCTTCGATAGCGGCCACTAGCAGCGGATTCAAGAACAACCCCCCGGCCACGCAAAGATTCCGGTGCCCCGTTTGCCTGCGCAGCGTCTCAACCCATTCAACGACGATTTCAGTGCACGCGCCCTGAAGGCTGGCGGCGATGTTTGCGCAGAGCTTGGGTTCGAGATGCGGTTCCGCCTCGCGCTTGATTCCGAGGCCTTTGTAGAATGCATCGCTGAAGGCAAGGTCCGCCGCAAAATCGCGCTGAAAGTATTTCGACTGCAAATGCGGTGGAGACTGCGGAGCCCGCCGAAGCATCGCCGCGAAGAAATCCGCAAAGACGGGCTCGCCTGTCGTGCCGAGCCACTGCGTCTTATGCTCGTCGCCGTGAGGCTGAAATCCGATCAGTTTCGTAATCTGCGTATAGAACCACGCGAGCGAGTGTGGAAACGAAATGCCGGCAAGTTCGCGGATGTTCTTACCCTCACCCGCGCCTGCGAAACCGCAGCGTCCATCGCCACGCTCGTCGAGAGTCACGATCAGCGCTCGATCGAATGGTGACGCGAAATAAGCGCTGGCTGCATGGCTCAGATGGTGGCCGAAGCCTCGCACGCGATCCCGAGTGCCCGCCGCCATGTCGCGTACGATTCGAAAATTATTCAGCTCACGGCCCAGCTCGCCAGACGCTTTATTCAAGAAATAGAAGCTGGATTTGAGCGCAAACGGCGCGAGCCGCGCCCGAAAAAGAACCGTGCGTGACCATGCGCGTCCGGGCCGTGAAGCGATGGCGATTCGATCGACATCCGGCCACTTGACTCGGGCGCTCTCCAGGCAAAATTGAATAGCACGGCGCGGTATGCCTTCCGCGGTGCGTGTCCTCGCCAGCTTTCCCTCTTCGATAGCGGCGATCAGTCCAGTTTCGCCGATGATTGCGGCGGCCGGACCATGCTCCAGAGAGGAAAGCCCCAGAATATGCATTTTATGCGAGCTCTTTCATTTCTATTGCTCCACACTCCGCCAGCAATCCGAATTCATCAAAACAGAAGGAGAATCTGGAATCGGCCGGACGAATGAGCGGAGGGAAAGCACGAAGTAAATCAATCCCGGGGAGGATGAAGCGCCCGTCCACGCGTCAGCAATCCGCGCAGGCCCAGCAGCAGAAGACGCGGCTGCCTCAAACAAACGCGCCATAGGATTTTCCAGGCTTCGTCCCGCGAGTAGTCGCCCAGGGATTGAATCGCAGGCGCATTCAATAAATCCACCAGCCGGCTGTAATCGGATTGCTGAAAATCATGCAGTGACCTGCGCAACAGTAGGTGCAAGTTCAATTCGCGCCTCAGCGAGCGAAGCTCCGCGCTCGCGCCACCGTACAAAATCGCTTCCGCCACCCCAAGCGCCCCTCGAAATCCGGTTACGATTCCGCCTACCGTCGTCACCTTCACCTGCCCGGCAGCGTCGCCCACCACATACACCGACCCATTTCCGACCTGCCGCCTCACAGGCACCCATTTCTTGTACACGGGGATGCGCGCGCCTTGAAATTCAATCGGTTCGAGTTTTCGCTTTTCGAGAAAGCGTTCGAGATGGCGTCGCGTGTCCGGCCCGTTTTCTCCGATCAATCCCAGCGCGCCTCGCGTAGGAGATTCCGGAATCAGCCAGTAGAAGTAAGGCGTGTCCTGCGGAACGAACCACACTCGCGCCGTATCGGGCTGCATATCCTTCGGCAGAGTCACCATTGCCTGCACGAGTGGAACCGTCTCGAGGGGTGACCAGCCAGCCGCGCGCGCCACTCGACTCGAAGCCCCGTCACCGCCAACAATCGTATCCGAGCGGACTTCTTCGCGCCGGCCGCTCGCGCAATGCTCCACCTCCAGAACGATGCCTCGTCCGTTGGGGTGAAGCGCGTGAAACCGGTGACCCAGCGCAACGGAAGCGCCAGCTCGCTGCGCCTCTGCTGCCAATCCTTGGATCAAAGCGCGCCGCTCGATAACCAGGTCCGGATGTTTCAGCGAAACATTAGCGCTGCGCCCATCCGTAAATAACTCGAAGCGCCTGATCTCGTTGACGATGCTCCGCTCCGCCGCAGCGCCAAGCAGGTTCTTCATCCGATGCGTAACGATAAGAGTCCGCGCCGCAGGCTCGAGCGTCTCGATGCGTTCAAACACGCGCACGCGTACGCCTTTACGGGCTAATAGAGAGGCGGTAAAAAGCCCCGCCGCGGATCCGCCGACCACGGCGACGTTCTGGTTGTTTGAGCGTGAACTGGAGTTGGAGTCGTTGTTCGCGACGCGCGATTCGAGCACTAGTCGTCCTCAGCGGGAATCAATACAGTCGTTTAACATGTTTCGCAAGCCGTGTTTCTGGAAGGCGACGCGGCGCTTGCGGCGCATTTATCGCTGCCACAAGCACCTGCCGGGGTGCCTTAGCACCCTGAAACACAAGCGAGAAAGTATATCCTAGTGCCGAAGCACCGCCAAAGACGAAGCCTGGAGCGGGACACGGGGTTTCCTCTAGGTAGTGGAGGAGGATTTCTGCAGCTTGATCTGCTTCTCGTACGGAGCAGTTTCGAGGAAGACCACGGCAATCAATGCACACAGTGCCAGTGCGCCGACGAGCGCATAAGTAGTGCCGGTCGAAAAGCGCTCAACAAATAACGACATCGTTCCCAGCAAGCCCGCCAGCAAATACATGATGAGCACCGCACCTCGATGACCCAGCCCCAGATTCGACAGCCGGTGGGCGGTATGGTCTTTCCCAGGAGACGTGAAAGGAAGAAGCCCGCGGCGCGCACGAGAGATTGATACCATTGTGGTATCAAAAATCGGCACGCCGAGAATCAGAACCGGAACGAGCCATCCAGCTGGAAATGGGGCGCCATCAGGACGTATCTTCAGGCCCAAAGTAGCCATCAGGAAACCTAGAAACATCGCCCCGCCGTCCCCCATAAATATCTTGGCGGGATTAAAATTCCAGCGAAGAAATCCAAGAGCGGCGCCTAGCGTGGCGGCCGCCAGAGTCTGCACAGCCGTCTGCCCATTCATATAAGCGGACAATGTGAAGAAGGCGGCTGCCACGGCCGTGATGCCTGCACACAGGCCGTCCATATGGTCGAGAATGCTGAAGGACGCTGTGATGCCAACGACCCAGACGATCGTGAGAAAGCCGTCCAAAATCATTCCTGCAGTTCCAGGAATAAACTGAGAAAAGAGCTGGGCGCGAATATCAGAGGCCAGCAGTAACAATGCGGCGACAGGCATACCGATGAACAGCTTCACCTGATGATGTAGCAACCCGCTGTCGTCGAGAAATCCTACGATTGCTAGAAGAGTGGCGCCGGTGAAAATTGCGATCGTTTGTTGCTGCATCACACCATGCTGTGTGAGCAAAATCGCTGCTGCGAATCCCAGGTAGATCGCGATACCGCCAAGCAGAGGAATTGGCTTCAGATGAACTTTGCGCGGGCCCGGCTTGTCGACGAGTCCCACCCGCAGCGCAAACTGGCGAACCGGCGCCGTCAGCCCGAGCGAGCCGAAGAGCGCTACGCCGAATGCAATCAGACTGGTCGGAATCGCCATAATCACTTCAGGTTAACGCGCTCACCGTGCGGTCAGCATCTTCTCCAGCACGCCGCGCACCTCATCCGTCTTCTTACTTTCGAAATACCAATCCATCGTTTTCTTCAAGCCGTCGCGAAATTTCGTCTTCGGCTCCCAGCCTAGCAGCTTTTTGGCGAGCGCATTATCCGCTACGCGATTGGCCGGCCCCGTCGGCATGTCACGTCGCAAACGAATTTCAGCTTTCTTCCCGGCAAAATCGAGCACCATTTTCGCGGCGTCAATCACTCGAATGCGCTCCATCGTGCCGAGATTCACGGCAGTGCCGTCGTTGATTTTTTCCGCGGCCAGAATGGTCCCATTCACGATGTCGTCCACATAGGTCCAGTTTCGGATTTGATTCCCGTCGCCCCACACTTCGAACGGGTCTTGCCCCACGAACGCGCGCGCAATCATCGCTATCACCGCATGGTTCTCGACCCCTCGCGGCCCATACACCGTGAAATACCGGCACGACGCAGCGCCGAGTTTATGCTCCCGGTGATACGCCTGCAGCGTAAGCTCAGCCATCAGCTTCGCCCAACCGTACATATTATCCGCGTCGTAAGGCGGCTTCACATCTTCTTCGCGCAGATAGATTTCTTTCTTCACGTCTGTCTGCATGTAATTGGGATAGACGCAGCCGGACGAGGCATACACAACTTTCTCCACGCCCGCTTTCACCGCTTCCCAAAAGACCAGTCCGTCGAGAAACAAATTCGAGGCTGGACCGGCCTGATGCAGGTCCACATAACCGCGGCCACCGTGATCGGCGGCCAGATGAAACACCACTTCGATGCCATTCATTGCCGCGCGCGTCACGCCGGGTTCGCGGAGATCGGCCTCCACTAACGTCACGTGTCCGCCCTTCAAGTGATGCTCAATATTGCTCAGCCTCCCGCTCGTAAGATCGTCCACCACGCGGACTTTCGCGCCGCGCTCCATCAGCGCATCCACAAGATGTGAACCGATAAAAGATGTACCTCCGGTGACAAGAACTTTCTTATTGTTCCAGATGGCGCCCTCCAGGTCTCTCTTGCGCGGCTTCTTCTAAGATTGCTGCAAATTTCTCTAACTCATTCACTCTAGCATATTTCCCAGCGGTTTCCCGGGATCTGCGACCCATCTCCGCAAGCCGACTCGGGTCCTCACGCAGCTTCCGAATCGCCGCCGCCACTGCACCCGGATCGTCCGGATCAGCCCACACTCCGCAGCCGGATTCCTGCACGATGCGCGCTGCGTCGCATTCGGGCGCCGCCACCACCAATATCGGACGCCCTGCAGCAAGCGTTGAATAGAGCTTGCTGGGCACCACAACGCCTTCCAGCCCCCGCTTCACAGTAATGATATGCAGGTCACCCGCCATCATCACGTGCGGTATTTCTCTCGCCGGACGGAACGGCAGAAAGCGCACGTTCTTCGAGCCATTGATCGACGCCTGCATTGCAGCGCGGTTGGCCCCGTCACCCACAAACACGAGCCCGGTATTTTCGTTGCGCAGCAATTCTGCCGCCTTCAAGAGGGTTGACCAAGCGCCGTAAAACCCAAGATTGCCCGCGTGCAGCACGACGAATGGGAATCCGCAGCGGACTTCCTCCACAGCGGGATGCGTGCCGTCCGGCAGCGGCCCCGAAGGTGACGCGCCATCGCGAACGACCGCGACGCGGTCCGGCGCAACGCCCTTCGCGAGAATTCGTTTGCGCATGTCGTCGCCAAGGACGATTACCCGTGCCGCCTCCCGCAGAGCGCGCCGATGCATCTCCTCCCATCGAGCGACGAGCGAGTTCGCGCGTACGATGTCGCCTCCCAGCGCCATGTCCGGATACATGTCCCGTATGTTGTACACAAACGGGCGCCCGCTCATGCGCGCAACGAAAGCACCGGCGATTCCCGCCACCGGCGGGTCCGTCATCGCTAGAACCACATCAGGCCGGATCGCGAGCGCGCGCGGCACCGCCAGCGCAAGATACGAAAGATAATTCGAAACGCGGCGCTTCATCTCGTGGCGCGGAAAGTCAGTCGAGCCCACGCGCTCAACTGTCACATTGTTGCGCTTATCGCTGCGGAGAAAAGCGAACGGATAATACTCATCGGGATCGTAGGAGGGCCGGCCCGCAACGACAGTAACCTGGTGTTTCTTGGCGAGGGTTTCCGCTACGAGCGCGGCCATCTTCGCTGTGGCGGAAGTGTCCGGCGGATAATATTCGTTCAAGAGCAATATGTGCATGAGCGGCCTAACACTTCAGATTCGTCGCGAGCTGGGATTCGGAGCGACGAGAACTGCGCGTCCAAGTTGTGGCCTTCCTACTACTTAGAATCTTACCGCAATTTGTCATTTCAGCGGTTCGGCAAAACCCTCGGCGCTCATCGCGCCCGCCGCGAGCGCTGCTTTTTTCTCGAGCGTGAAGTTCCCCATCACCAGCACGTCCATCTGCGTGCGCCGGAAGCAATCGAGCGCTTCCTCCGGGCGGCAGACGATAGGCTCATTGTCGTTGAAGGAAGTATTCAGCACCACCGGCACGCCCGTAAGGTCGCCGACGGCCCTGAGCAGTTTCCAGTAAAGTGGATTCGCGCCGCGGTTCACCGTTTGCAACCGCGCCGTGCCATCCACATGAGTCGGCGCAGGGATTACCCCGCGCTTCTCGGGGCGAACCGAGTAAGCGAACGTCATAAAAGGCGAAGGATCGCTCCGCTCGAAATATTCGGGGACGGCTTCTTCGATGATCGAGGGCGCAAAGGGGCGGAAAATTTCACGGTGTTTGATGCGCTGGTTGAGAACATCTTTCATTTCCGCGCGCCGCGGATCGGCCAGAATGCTGCGCTGTCCCAGTGCTCGCGGGCCCCACTCCACGCGCCCCTGAAACCATCCAACAATTTTCCCGGCTGCGATGTGGCGCGCGGTGGCCTGCACCAGCGAATCTTCGTCCAATTCGGTGAGCTGCATATCGCCGTTGGATGAGCCTGCAATCGCTGCACGAATTTGCTGCTGCGAAAATTCCGGCCCCCAGCCCGCGTGCTCCATCACAAATTCGCGCGGACGTCCGAGTATCTGGTGCTCTACAGCGAACGCAGCGCCCACCGATAATCCCGCGTCCCCAGCCGCCGGCTGCACATAAACGCGCTCGAACGGCGAGTGATCGAAAATTTTCCCGTTCGCGAGGCAATTGAATGCTACGCCTCCCGCAAGACAAAGCGACTTCTCGCCGGTTTTCTTCGCGAGCGCAGCCCAATGCGCGGCCAACACCTCTTCGAGCGCAGCCTGCATGCTCGCCGCAAGATTATGATGGCGCTGCTCGAGCGGTTCCTCTGCTTTGCGCGTCGGGCCAAGCCGCTTCTCCAGATATGTCGAGAACAGCCGTCCCAGCACCGGAGTCTGGCTGGCGTCGCGCCACGACATCTCCGCGCCCTGATTCTGGTGCGTGAAATATTCGAGGCCCAGCCGGAACGAAAGCGGCCCATCCGCACGCACGATGCGGCGAAATTCTTCGAGAAATTCCGGCTGGCCGTACGCCGCAAGCCCCATCACCTTGTATTCGTCGCCAAATTTCCAGAAGCCGAGATATTGCGTCAGCGCCGTGTAATACATCCCGAGCGAGTGCGGAAAAGTAATCTCGCCAAGGATTCGCATCTGCGGGCCCTCGCCAACGGCCCACATCGAGCTTGCGAAATCGCCGAGTCCATCCGCCGACAGCACCGCGGCGCGCTCATAAGGCGAAACGAAGTAAGCGCTGGCAAGATGCGCCGTATGGTGCTCGATCCGGTTAAACTTCGCGCGAATACTTTGAGGCGCAATCTCGAACGCCGACGCCAAATCCTCGCGAATGCCCGCAAAACGAGCCATCACGCGCGCCCGCTCGAACGCGAAGCGCGGCATGCGCATCGCGAAGCGCAATTTAGTCGCAAGGCGCGCCCGTGGATCGCGGGGAATCGCGATGTGATCCACTTCCGCGAGCTTCACGCCGGCTTGGTCGAGACAATATTGAATTGCGCGCGCCGGTAATCCCGCCGCGTATTTCACGCGGTTCAGGCGTTCTTCTTCCACCGCCGCAAGCAAGCGCCCATCGGCGACGATCGCCGCAGAAGCGTTCGCGTGATAAGCATTGATTCCAAGAATGATCATTGCGAGAAGTCGGTTGTCTCACTCATTGCGCGTGGATCAGGCGACGGAAACAGCAGCATCCTTTCGAGGTTCGGAATCCCCGGCAAACTTTCCGCCCAGATGTCGCTTCACCCATTCATTAAGCACGTAAAGGCTCCATGGCCGCGACCACGTCGTTCGACTCGCCAGGAAATCGGCCCAAACGCGCCGCGCATTTTCGCCGCTGAGCAGTGGCTCGAGAGCCTGCGACCAATCGCCCAGGCCCGCAGCGATTCTCTCGCGCAGCGCGCCTCGCATCCAATTTTCCCATGGAAATGTGAAAGTGCGCTTCGGCTGCGCAGCAAGTTCCTGGGGCAAAAGTTCGCCCAGCGCAGCGATCAGCAGCGCCTTCGGCTGCGCGGGATTCCGCTTCTGCGATTCGGGCAGCGACAGCAGATATTCGACGAGCGAGGAATCAAGAAACGGTACGCGCACTTCCAGCGAATGGTGCATGCTCACCGAGTCGGTGTCGCGCAGAAGCGTATTCACCAGGTACGACCGCAGCTCGAGCCACGAAATTCCGGTAAATTCATCCATCGACCGAGCTTCGTCGGCGGCCTCGCCGAGCCATTTACCCCAAGGGGTCGCCGTCCAAGTACTCGCGTCCTGACGTAGCCATCCCGCAACCACCTGCGGCGTAAACAGCGAGCGCGTGAAGTAATAAGGATGCGGCAGCGCAGAAGGGTCGAGCCACGCCGACGAAGCTTTTCGAACTGCATCAGGCGATGACCCGGAAAGCTTGGCAGCGCCGCTAGAGGTCACTAATTGCCGCAGCGGCTTTGGCGTCCAATCAGCCGCCGACGCCAGGCGCCTGATTTTCGATGTTGCCTGAAAAGATGTGTAACCCCCGAACAGTTCGTCGCTGCCCAACCCCGAAAGCGCCACCTTCAATCCTGCCTGCCGTGCCGCCCACGAAACAAAATACGTGTTGATGCCGTCCATGCTCGGTTGATCGAAAGATGCTACCGCTTCATCCAGCCGCGCCAGCATCTCATCGCCCGACAATGTGTACTCCGAATGCTCTGTGCCTAGCCGCTCCGCCGTCCGCCGCGCCTTCTCAGCTTCGCTGAATTCCACATCCGGAAACGCCACGGTAAACGTGTGAATACCACGTTGCGCCCGGCTAGCAATCGCGGCGATTGCCGTCGAGTCGAGTCCGCTGCTGAGAAACACGCCAACCGGTACGTCGGCAATCAAGTGGCTCGCCACGGCCTGTTCAAGCAGCGAACGGACGCGCGAAGCCGATGTCGCCGCGTCTCCCGCCGCCGTTCCTGGCGCTGTTCCTCGCGCTCTCTCTTTCGCCCCATTCCAATAAGGTTTCGGAGCAACGGCCCGAATTTTATCTTCGTCTGCTTGAACATCAAGATAATGCCCGGGAGGGAGCGAAAAAACACCTTCAACCAGAGTCACCGGTTCGCTCACAGATCCAAACAAGAGGTACGACGAAAGCGCATCCGCAGAAAGCCGCGCCGGCACCGCTCCACTGGCTAAAAGCGCCCGCACCTCCGACGCAAAAAATAAAGCGCCCTCCACGATCGCGTAATAGAGCGGCTTGATTCCCATCCGGTCGCGAGCGATAAAAATCCGCGTCGCACGTCGGTCCGGCCCTTGCGGCATTTCGACAATCGCAAACGTAAACATCCCGTGCAGCCGCTCGACGCACTTCTCTCCCCACGTTTCAAACGCATGCACAATCACTTCAGTATCGGAATTCGTGCGGAAGGTATGCCCAGCGGATTCCAGTTTCTTGCGCAACGAGCGGAAATTATAAATCTCGCCGTTATAAACAACCGCCAGCGTGTTCGTTTCGTTCCACACCGGCTGGCTCCCGCCAGGAAGGTCAATGATGCTCAACCGGCGGCTGCCTGCAACCACAGGTGGCGCGACCAGAATGCCTTCGGCGTCGGGCCCACGATGGACGATCGCAGCCATCATCCGGCGCACAAGCGCCTCGCCGCGCTCTCGCGACCCCATCCCTACGATGCCGCAAATTCCACACATCCCGGCCAGCGCTCCTAATTTCCACCGCTGATTAACGCAGCAACAGAATACCCTCGCCACCGTCCCTATGCCATATTCCAGCGCGAAGGGTTCCGCGGAATCCAGATAAATCGGCCTAAGATCCAGCTGTGCTCTGGGTTTTCGCGAAGGCCGTACAGCCGGCAGGTCACTCGCCGGTAAGTTTCTTGTACTGCGCGTCAGTCAAGGGCACCACCGAAAGCCGCCCCTGGCGAACAAGCGGTGACGTAGCGAAAAGCGAATCGGATTTCACTTGCGCCAGCGTCACCGGCCTCGCCAGCGCCTTCCCAGCCTTGATCTTCACCGCCGGGTTCTTCGGATTCGACGCATCCACCGACAGCACAGAAGCCGTCCCCACCGCCGTCCTCTGATCGCCAGTCTCGTAGATCACAAGCCGCGTCCCCGGCTTCATCTCTCGAAGATTCCTCAGCGCGACGGGATTCGAAACGCCATCCCAGATCGTCTCTTTATCCTTCTGAAGATCCGCAAATGAGTATTCCGAAGGCTCCGTCTTGAGCAAATAATTTGAAGCGCCGTCCTGTTTGTCCTGTTTCATCGTCGCCATTTTACCCCCCGGGCCCATTATCCATGGGCTTTTGCATCGCAGACCTTCGGCCTCCCCACCAGAACTTCAAGCCCCATGGTACAGGTATGGTAGTACACAGAGTCATACATCCGTAAGGTACGTACTGTCCTTCACCTGTCCTTTCTCTGTACTATCGTCCAGTTGTTCGCCTGTCCCAAAGTTCTACACTGCTTAAGGTATTGTCGCGCCAGGGTTAGGGGGTAACCATGGTCCGCAAGTCGCAATTATTTATTTTAATTTTCAGCACGATCGGCCTTTCGCTTCTCTCCACTTCCGCATGGGCCAGTCCAGCCACGCTCAAGTGCAATTCAAACCGCGATCAGGTCTGGGTCTACGATTCGCTGAATAGCTTCAACGTCGACGCGAAGTTGAAATGCGGCCAGGGCGTCGAAATCATCGAGCGCGTCCAAAATTACGTAAAAATCCGCGCGCAAAATGGTGTCGAGGGTTTCGTGCCGGACGCGGCTGTCGCCGGCCTCCCCGCCTTTCAGCCCTATCGCGATTCAGCTCACGACGTTGGCTTGGCAGCAAAACAAGTGCAAGCCGTCGAGGTAGCAAAAGCGGCAGCGCACGCTGCTTCACTGGCACCCGCCGATGTGAACTACTCAAACGTCTCGCCAGCTTCGGCTTCCGGATCTTCAAATTCAGCCGCCGCGGCACCCGGAAAGAAAACCCTCGCCAGCGTTTCTATGGCGCCTCCGCCCGCGCTCGGCGCATTGCAACCCGTTTCGGTTTCATCAGCAGCGAAGCCCGCAGCTTCAACTGCACCCGCAGCAGCACCGACGCCAGCGCCAACTGTAGCAATTTCATCTGCGATTTCAGCGCCGCCACCTGCAAAACCCGCCGCCGAATCATCTGCAATCGCCGCATCGCAGCCGGCAAAAACGCCTTCGCCGTTGGCTCTGAATTCCGATTCAGCCGCCGACTCTACAACTCCCGTCGAGCAGTCAAACGCCGCGTGCCAGAGCTACTTCTCAGCCTACGGCCTCACGCCCAGCCAGACGAAGTGGATCGCCAAGAATCGCGAAAAAGCTTTCTCGCAAATTTGCCCCGCTCCGGATCCTTCCAAGGTCGATTTCGTGATGATCTTCACTCACGACGTAGATTTTTTCAGCGGCACCATGCCCGACCCGGTTCACAAGAGCGGCGGCTTCTCTGATTTCACGCCCATGACCTCCATGGACACCGCCCTGATCCCACAATCGCAAGCAGACAGCGCCCGCCGCGAGTACGTCTGGATTTTCCAGTTTGAGAAGGGAACATTCGATCCAGCGACCTTCTCCGCCAAGCGGCGCTATCAATATTCAAAAATGGAAACGAGTTCGCTAGGGTCGAAAGCGGGCGTCAAGACAATCGAGGATGCCTTCCGATTCGTCGCCGGCGCGAGCCACTGATCGCCGGCCACTGATCGCGACCGGTAGGACGCAAGCAAATCTCCCGCCTCAAAGCCCCCAGTAGGGGCGGGTCTCAGACCCGCCCGCGCAGCCCACGCCTCCCCGCAAGCTCTTTTGCAACCTCGCCTCACTGCCCGACGCAACGCCGGTACATTTCCTCCGTCTGATCCAGCGGCCCTTCCCACGAAAGGCTGTCCACAAACGCGCGGCATCCCGCCCGGCGATTTTCCCGCAACATCGGATCCCCAAGCATTTTCCCCAGCGCATTCTCGAGCGCCGCAAGGTTGTGGGGAATCACCTCTCCCGCCGCTCCCGCAAAAGGCGCAATGCCGCAACGGTCCGTCACAATCACAGGCGTTCCACAAGCCGCCGCTTCTCCCGCCGTATTCCCAAAATTTTCGTTTTGCGAAGGTAGGACGAACACATCCGCATCGCGATACGCCGACCACTTCACATCTTCATAAAGCGGTCCTGCGAACAGTACCTGGTCTCGAATTCCAAGACGCTCGGCCATGGATCGGAGCTTCGCCAAAAACCCATCCCCTTCCTCGGGACCAGCCAGCACAAGCACCGCATCGCGCTCGCCACCAGAACTCGTGCGCCAGTTTGCGAATGCATCGATCAGCATGTCAGGGCTTTTCTTTGACACCAACCGCCCCAGAAACAAAATCATCTTCGCATCAATCGAAATTCCCCGCTCCCGGCGAAATTTCCCTGGCTCAGGTTCCCTCGAAGGCAGCTCAATGCCATTGCGACGGACTTCAACACGCGCCGCGTCAATGCCCCCGCCGACCAGATCCTGTTTCTCCTGCTCCGACGTCGCAACAAGATAGCGCCCGCCTCGAATAAACCGCTCGCCAAGCAGATCCAGGTACATCCGTTTTAATCGCAGGTTTCGCACAATCGGCGGATACATCCCCATCGGCTCAATCACATACGGTACAGATTGCCGCCTGCAGTAATGGCTCGCCGCAGGGCCCAACAAATCGTACAGCCCGTAAAAATGCACTACGTCGTAATAGCAAATGGAACCCCGGCAAAACGCAAACACACCCGGATTCAGCGTCACCGCGCGATATTGCCCTGTCGTACTGAGATAAATCGCCTCCACATTGTCGCTGCGCACTGTCCAGCCCCAGCGGCTGCGCTCGGCTTCAACGTGAAGGCCGTTCCCCCGCCCAAAGCCGAGATCGGCAGTCAGCACCGTCACCTGATGCCCCCGCTTGGCGAGCCCCGTCGCGAGGGCACGCACCTTGAACACCGGTCCGCCCCGTTCCTGAAAAGGGAAATAGGACTGAACCACTTTCAAAACGCGCATGTGGCCTGTCGTGTCGGGCATGAAGCGTAGAATCTCAGACGTGGGCCGGGCACCTTCACCCTGCAGAGAAACGAGAATACTACTTCGACGCACCCTAATCCAGATTGGGAGTCCCACGCGGAGCTCCGGCACGGAAATTCAAACGGGATAAAACTCGGAGGCGAACACCTCGCGAAGAAGAAAAGAAAAGGAGTGAACAGACCCCACCGTCGTTCGATATCAGAGGGGTAGGAAAAAAGGAGCGACGGTAGGTGGCCGGGGGAAGGAAGCTGGCCCAGCCCTCAATCCCCGAAGGGATTCTCAGCTTTCCTCCCCCTGACCCAGCAGCCTATCGCACGCGAGAAGCCAAAGTATCTGGTTGCAAACAAAGGCCCTTCAGAATCACCTGAGGTGTAAAAAGTCCAAGCCCCCCGGTAAATTCTCCGGAGGAAAATTCTTGGAACTGCTTTCACCCTGTTTCGCATCAGACTTTCCCTCCGCGGATCGCGTTGTCGCCTTGACCGTAATCGCTGCGCTTGCTATGTTTGAAGATTACCCTGGGCGCAATCTACCCAGTGTGCGCTGTCCTCGACAGTAGAGACTGTTGTAACCGGTCATTAACATCATGGGCCTCAAGAAAATCGTCATTCGCGGCGCGCGGCAGCACAATCTCAAGAATATTAGCCTCGAGATTCCCCGTAACTCGCTGACCGTCATCACCGGGCTATCCGGTTCCGGCAAATCCTCGCTCGCTTTTGACACCCTGTACGCCGAGGGGCAGCGTCGCTACGTGGAGTCGCTGTCAGCCTATGCGCGCCAGTTTCTCGACCAGATGGAGCGCCCGGATGTCGATTCGGTCGAAGGGCTTTCGCCGTCCATCGCCATCGAGCAGAAAACTACCACGCGCTCGCCCCGTTCCACGGTCGGTACCATCACCGAAATCTACGACTATCTCCGCGTCGTTTACAGTGCGATTGGCACTCCGCATTGCCCTAAATGCGGCAAACCGATCACCCGCCAATCCACCGAGCAAATCGTGCAGTCGGTTCTCGCGCTTAAGCCCGACGACCGCATCATGGTCCTCGCTCCGGTTGTTCGCGGGCGCAAAGGCGAATACAAGAAGGAACTCGAGAAATACGCCAAGGAAGGTTACGTCCGCGCGCGTGTAGATGGCGACCTCGTCAATCTCGACGAACCAATTCCGCTCGATCGCCGCAAGAATCACACCATTGAAATCGTCGTGGACCGACTGCTGCTTAAAAACGGCATCGCGCAACGCCTCGAGGAATCCATCGAAACGGCCCTGCGCCTCACCGGCGGCCTGGTCACGATTTCAGTTGTCGGCGGCGACGAGCACGTTTACTCCGAAAAACTCGCCTGCCCCGATTGCGGCATCTCGGTCCCGCAACTCGAGCCCCGCTCGTTCAGCTTCAATTCGCCCTACGGCGCCTGCCCCGAATGCCACGGCCTCGGTTCCAAATACGATTTCGATCCGTCCAAAGTAATCGTCGATTGGTCGAAGCCGCTTTTCGAAGGCGGACTCGGCCCCGGCTCAGGTTCCACGTTCGTTCAGCGCACCATGAAACTTGCTGCCGTAGCGCACGGTTTTGATCTCGATACTCCATTCGAGCAATTTCCAAGAAAAGTTCAAAATCTGATTCTTCACGGCAATCCTGCGGACGGCACCGGAGTGAAGGGCCTCAATTTTCAAGGCGTCATCACACATCTCGAGAAAAGCCTCGAAGAATCGAATTCCGACACGTACCGCGAATGGCTCACGCAATATATGTCGCCGGCGCCCTGTGCGGCGTGCAACGAGCGCCGCCTGCGCCCCGAAAGCCTAGCCGTAAAAATCGCCGGCCTTTCCATCGCCGATTTCACCGCGCTCCCGCTCTCCGAAGCGCGCGCCGCCGTTGACAAAATCCGCGGCCACCTCACGCTCCGCCAGCGAAAAATAGCCGGTCGCCCGCTCACCGAAATCGCCGAGCGCCTCGATTTTCTTCTCAACGTGGGGCTCGGCTATCTCACTCTCGACCGCTCGGCCGCCACGCTATCCGGCGGCGAAGCCCAGCGCATCCGCCTCGCCACACAGATCGGCTCGCGCCTGCGGGGCGTCCTCTATGTTCTAGACGAGCCTTCCATCGGCCTGCACGCTCGCGATAACGGCCGCTTGCTCAGCACGCTCGAAACCCTGCGCGATCTCGGCAACACCGTGCTCGTAGTCGAGCACGACGAAGAAACGATTCGCCGCGCCAACTACGTGGTCGATCTCGGCCCCGGCGCAGGCACCGCCGGCGGACATCTCGTCGCCGCAGGACCGCCCGAAGAAATCGCGGCGAATTCCGCATCGCTTACCGGGCAATATCTTTCCGGCCGCGCGAAAATTCCCGTTCCAGATCACCGCCGTCTCGCCAACGGGAAGGCGATCACCATCCTCGGCGCTCACGGAAACAACCTAAAAAATATCGACGTCACGTTTCCGCTCGGCCTTCTCACCGTCGTCACCGGCGTTTCCGGCTCGGGCAAGTCGACGCTCATCAACGACATTTTGTATCGCGCCCTCGCAGCGAAGCTCTATCGCTCCATGGAAAAGCCCGGCGAACATCGAGCCATAACCGGTATCGAGCACATCGACAAAGTCGTTCAAATCGACCAAGCGCCCATCGGCCGCACTCCGCGCTCGAATCCCGCCACCTATACCGGCGTCTTCGCTCCGATTCGCGAGCTCTACGCCATGCTTCCGGAATCGCGCGAGCGTGGCTATCGTCCCGGGCGTTTTAGTTTCAATGTGAAAGGTGGCCGTTGCGAAGCATGCCAGGGAGACGGCCAGCGCCGCATCGAAATGAATTTCCTGCCAGACGTGTACGTCACTTGCGAAGTCTGTCGCGGCAAGCGCTACAATGCCGAGACCCTCGCCGTCCGTTACAAGGGCCTCACGATCTCCGATCTGCTCGATCTACCAATCGAGGAAGCCTTGAAGGCGCTCGAAAATATCCCCGCAATTCAGCAAAAGCTTCAGACGCTCGTCGACGTCGGCCTCGGCTACATTCAGCTCGGCCAGTCCGCCACCACGCTTTCCGGCGGCGAAGCCCAGCGCACCAAGCTAGCCCGCGAACTTTCGCGCCGCCAAACCGGCCGCACGCTGTATATTCTCGATGAGCCAACCACGGGTCTCCATTTCGATGACGTGAAGAAACTCCTCGACGTGCTGAACCGTCTCGTCTCACTCGGCAACACCGTGCTGATCATCGAGCACCATCTCGACGTCATCAAACAAGCCGACTGGATCATCGACCTCGGCCCCGAAGGCGGCAACGAAGGCGGCCGCATCGTCGCGCAAGGCACCCCAGAACAAGTCGCGCGCGTAAAAAAATCTTTCACCGGACAGATTCTTGCCCGCGCGCTTAACGGCGCGAATGGAAATGGACACGGCAACGCTACCCAGAGTGCAAACGCACCAGCCGATGCAAACGCGACTGCCTGACTTGTATGATCCCCGACGATAACAATCCTAGCTTTCCCGAATCGTTTCTCGACCCGCCCGTTCCTCCGGCCGCCGGATTGCCCAGCCCCGGAATGCACACCACAGCAACAGCGCCCGTAGTCGACCAGCCCGAAGTAACGCTCCCCATCTTCCAGCAGTATCCCGAAGATCTGCGCGCACCATGGAGCTGGCTCGACCTGCTGCTGCTAATTGCAGTCACGCTCCTAGGAACCTTTTTGATCAGCATCGTTCTCGTCGGCATCTTCGCGGCCTTCGGAATGACGCCCACCAGCCTGCAGAATTCCTCCACCAACAAGAGTCTCTTTCTAATCATCAATCAAGCCCTTCTCTCGCTCGGGCTACTCGCATACCTTGCCACTCAAATACGTGTGCGATTTCAGGCGCCCTTCTGGCGAACCATCGGCTGGCGCCAGCTCCAGACTGGCACGATCCCGCGCCGCATCGTCTACCTCAGCCTGGTTCTCGGCGGCTTCAGCATTTCCTTGCTGGTCCAACTCGCTTCCGCAGCACTTCAAACCAAAGCAAAGCTCCCCATCCAGGAATACTTCCAGGACCCGCGCAGCGCCCTTCTCCTGATGCTGATGAGCATCCTGCTAGCTCCGCTCGTCGAAGAAACCATCTTCCGCGGCTACCTCTATCCAGTGCTCGCGCGAAGCTTCGGCGTCGGCGCAGGAGTAGTCATCACAGGCACCTTCTTCGGCCTCCTCCACGCTCCTCAACTCTGGGGCGGCTGGGGCCAAATCGTGCTCCTAATTGGCGTAGGAATTATTTTCACAGCCGCTCGCGCTATTTCGCACACGGTCGTCGCCAGCTACATCCTCCACGTGAGTTACAACTCATTCCTATTTGTCGCATTCCTCGTCGCATCCCACGGCCTCAGCCATTTCCCGATAGGCCAATAACCCCAGTAGGGGCACGGCATGCCGTGCCCGCTCGACCGGCTAGCACTCTCAAACCACGTTATCGGAATGCCCACACGAAGTTTGTGTTTGAATTTGACTTTGAATGCTGGAGCGATTCGGAACACCAATAACTTGCCAGGGAATCAGCTAGAATAGAAAATCGGCTTTAGCGTCAGAAGGCGTTCTCGCGCACAGGAGCACGGCCGCGTGTACACCGTCGAAGCAATCCGCTGGACGCCCGAAGGCGTCGTCATCCTCGACCAGCTCCGCCTCCCGCGCGAAGTCACCTATCACACCTACACCGACTATCGCGACGTAGCGAAAGCGATCAAAGACATGATCATCCGCGGCGCCCCGGCCATCGGTGTCGCCGCCGCGATGGGCGTAGCTCTCGGCGTTGAGCACTCGCCAGCGCAAACTCTCCCGGAACTGCGCGCCGATTTCGCCACCATTTGCGACACGCTGGCCCACACCCGCCCCACCGCAGTCGATCTCTTCTGGGCAATCAATCGCTTCAAAGCCCGCTTCGAACAGTTAGCCGCGACCGTCGCATCCGCCAAAAACGGCGCCTCCGGCCTCGCCCATCTGCGCGCCGCTCTCATCGAAGAAGCGCAGAAAGTTCACGAAGAGCGCCGTGCTGCAGATCGCCGCATCGGAAAGTTCGGCGCGGACCTCCTCGGCAAATCCGGCCGCGTGATGACTCAATGCAACGCCGGCGCACTCGCCACCGGCGGCATCGGCACCGCCCTCGGCGTGATTCGCGTGGCAGTCGAAGAAGGCCATCAGATTGACGTGCTCGTTCCCGAAACGCGCCCATACCTCCAAGGCGCCCGCCTCACTGCCTGGGAATTGCAGCAGGATCAAATTCCGCTCACGCTCATCACCGACAACATGGTCGGACATTTCCTGAAAACCGGCGGCGTGAGCGCCGTCGTAGTCGGCGCCGACCGCATCGCCCGCAACGGCGACACCGCCAATAAAATCGGCACCTACGGCATGGCCGTTCTCGCCCGCGAGAATAACGTCCCCTTCTACATCGCGGCCCCCATCTCCACCATCGACATGTCGCTCGCCTCCGGCGACCAGATTCCAATCGAAGAGCGCTCCTCAGCCGAAGTGACGCACCTCGCCGGCACGCAACTTGCGCCGACAGATGTAAAAGCCGCGCATCCCGCTTTCGACGTCACGCCCGCACGCTACATCACCGCCATAATCACAGAGCGAGGCATCGCCCGCGCCCCGTTCGACGAACCCCTCCGCAAATTCACCACAGCTCCGTAGCTCGCGGCAAAGTTAGTCCACGAACGAGTTCGCCGCATTCGTAGAATTTCCTCGCTTTCCCCGGAACTTTCAGCGCGACCCCGACGTACCAATTACCGTGACGGGCGCACGCCGGCAAACAAACGGCAAAACAAACAAATGATCAGCGATCAATTGCGACAAGTCTTGCGACGGCTCGGCCGCGCCCCGCTCTTCACAGCCATCACCTTAATCACTCTCGCCGCAGGCATCGGCGCGAACACCGTAATCTTCAGCGTCCTCGAAGGTGTCCTGCTGAAGCCGCTGCCCTACCCACATCCCGACGAATTAATCGGCGTTTGGCACACCGCTCCGGGCGTAGGCATCAAGGATCTCGAGATGTCTCCGTCCATTTATTTCATCGATCGCGAGCAGAACACCACGTTTCAGGATATCGGCGCGTATTCCGGTGATTCGATCAGCGTCACCGGCGCCGGCGAACCCGAACAAGTCCACGGCCTCGACGTGACCGATGCAACTCTTCCGCTGCTCGGCGCCAAGCCGGCGCTGGGCCGCTTGTTCACGCGTGAAGACGATTCGCCCGGTACGCCTGAAACCGCGCTCCTCTCTTACGGCTATTGGCGCCAGAAATTCGGAGGCGATCCAAACGTCATCGGCCGCTCCATCATGCTCGATGGGAAACCGCGCGAAATTATCGGCGTCCTGCCTCAAAATTTTCATTTTCTTGACGAAGGCGAGCCCGCTATTTTTCTTCCCTTCAAATGGGACCGCAGCAAAACCAAGCTCGGCAATTTCAGTTATCGCGCACTGGCGCGCCTGAAGCCCGGCGTCACCATGGCGCAAGCCAGCACGGACGTGGCGCGCATGATTCCTATTTCTATCCGTAGCTTCCCAGCGCCGGAAGGCTTCAGCGTTTCGCTTTTTGACAAAGCCCAATTCGGGCCGAACCTCCGGCCGCTCAAGCAGGACGTAGTCGGCGACATCGGCAATGTGCTCTGGGTGCTGATGGGCTCGATTGCGGTGGTCCTCCTGATCGCATGCGCGAACGTAGCCAACCTGCTGCTTGTGCGCGTCGAGGGACGCCGCCAGGAACTGGCCGTTCGTGCCGCGCTCGGCGCTGGATGGAAACAAATCGCCGCAGACCTGCTGTTTGAAAGTGTAATCCTCGGACTCCTCGGCAGCGCGCTGGGCCTAGCGCTGTCCTACGCCGCGCTCCGCGTTCTCGTCGCGATGGCGCCCACCGGCCTTCCGCGCATTCACGAGATCGGCGTCGATTTCCCCGTGCTGCTGTTCACTTTGGCGATCGCGCTGTTTTCGAGTCTTCTCTTTGCCTCGATCCCGATATTCAAATACGCCGGGTCTCGCCTGAACACCGGCCTTCGCGAAGGCGGACGCGCCCTGAGCCAGAGCCGCGAGCAGCACCGCGCCCGCAACGTTCTCGTAATCGTGCAGGTGGCGCTCGCTCTCGTGCTTCTGATTTGCTCGGGTTTGATGATTCGCACTTTCCGCGCTCTCATGCACGTCCCGCCCGGCTTCACCGCGCCGGATTCCGTTCAAATTTTCCGGTACTACATTCCGGAAGCCGATGTGCCCGATAGCCAGGCCGAACGCGCCGTCCGCATGGATCAGGAAGTGTTGAACAAGCTCGCCGCGATTCCAGGAGTTTCGCAGGTGAGCTTTTCGAGCTCGATTCCCCTGGATCACAACAGCTCCTTTGACCCAGTCTTCGCGCAGGATCGCTCCTACGCCGAAGGAGAGCTTCCACCTTTGCGGCGCTTCAAGTTCATCTCGCCGGGCTTCTTTTCGACGCTGGGCACTCCGTTCATCGCCGGCCGCGATCTCACCTGGGACGACATCTACCAGCGAATTCCCGTTGCGATCGTCTCCGAAAATCTTGCGCGCGAGTACTGGCATGACGCGGGCAACGCGCTGGGGAAGCGAATTCGCGTTGGCAATAATGACGACTGGCGCGAAATCATCGGCGTCGTTGGCAACACGTACGACATGGGCGTTGACAAAGATCCGACCTCCTCCGTTTATTGGCCCGTGATCATGAATCGTTTTGAAGGGCAGAAGGAAGCCTTGCGCCGCGGCATCGGTTTTGCCATTCGCAGTCCGCGTGCCGGTTCCGAAGCGTTCCTGAAAGAAATCCGGCAGGCCGTGTGGTCGGTTGATTCCAATATTCCTCTCGCGGAAGTGCACACGCTTGGGTATCTCTACAAGGAATCGATGGCGCGCACTTCCTTCACGCTGGTCATGCTGGGAGTGGCGGGAGGCATGGCGTTGCTGCTCGGAATTGTAGGGATCTATGGAGTAATTGCTTATTCCGTTTCGCAGCGCACACGCGAAATCGGAATCCGCATGGCTCTCGGAGCCCAACAGCAGACTCTCACAGCGATGTTCGTGCGGCATGGGCTTTGGCTTGCCGGAATTGGCGTCGCATGCGGGCTCGCGGCCTCGTTCGCAGTGATGCGCTTGATGTCGTCGCTGTTGTTCCACGTCAGCCCCCTCGACCCGATCACTTACACCGCTGTAACACTCGGGGTGATCGCCACTGTGTATGTCGCGTGCTATCTACCCTCTCGACGCGCCTCCAGAGTAGATCCCGTCGAGGCCCTCCGCGCGGAATAGGCCCTGGTCGCCCAAGCGAATTGCTGGCTTGTCGTATCTCCCCCACGCTAGAATGAGAACGCAGGGGAAAGCCCCGCCGTAGACAAGCCGGAGGCGTAATGAAAGTCCTCTTCGTTCATCCCAGCCCGCTGATGTATTCGGAGATTTACCTGCGTCTCGAGCCGCTGGGGCTTGAGCTGGTCGCGCAATCCGCGCGCAAAGCAGGCCACGACGTCCGCCTGCTCGATCTCCAGGTCTTTCGCCATCGCGACTACTTCCGCCTTCTCGAGGACTTCAAACCCGAAGCCATAGGCTTTTCGCTGAACTATCTCGCGAATATTCCCGAAGTGGTGGATCTCGCGAAGGAAACCCAGCGCCGCCTTCCGGAATGTTTCATTTTCGCCGGGGGCCACAGCGCGTCTTTCACCGCGAAAGAAATTCTCGCCCACGCCGACGGCGCCATCAGCTGTGTCGTCCGCGGAGAAGGCGAAGCGATCACCCCGAATGTCCTCGAAGCAGCGGATGACCCGGACAAGCTTCGTACGTTGCCGGGAGTCACGAGCATCTATGGCGATGGCCCTGCGCCCCGCCTGGTCGAAAACCTGAACGCCACGCAACCGGCCCGCGATCTAATCGCCCGGCGCCGAAAATATTTCATTGGCGTGCTGGACCCCTGCGCCTCGATCGAATTTACGCGCGGTTGCCCGTGGGATTGCTCCTTCTGCAGCGCCTGGACGTTTTACGGCCGCAATTACCGCAAACTGAACGCGGAAGTGGCTGCCGAAGATCTCGCCAGTATCCGGGAACACGGAGTGTTCATCGTCGACGACGTCGCGTTTATTCAATCCGACCACGGTCTGGCTCTTGCCCGCGAAGTGGAAAAGCGCAACATCAAGAAGGAGTATTACCTCGAAACGCGCGGCGATGTTCTCGTACGCAACAAAGAAGTTTTCAAAATGTGGAAACGTCTCGGCCTGAAATATATGTTCCTCGGAATCGAGGCCATCGACGACGAGGGCCTCAAGAGCCACCGCAAGCGCGTCACCGTAAAAAAGAATATCGAAGCGCTGGAGTGCGCTCGCGCCTTAAATATCCATGCCGCCGTGAATATCATCGCCGATCCCAATTGGGACGAGCGCCACTTCCAAGCCGTCCGCGAATGGGCGCTACAGGTACCCGAGATCGTTCACATCACCGTCAATACTCCATATCCTGGGACGGAAACCTGGGTCACCGAGTCGCGCAACTTCACTTCTCGCGATTACCGACTCTTCGATGTGCAGCACGCCGTGCTCCCCACCAAGCTTCCGCTCGATCGTTTCTACGAGGAACTCGTGCGCACCCAGCAGATTCTCAACCAGAAGCATCTCGGCTTCGCTGCGCTGAAAGACACTTTCTTCATGGCCCTCGGCTTCCTCGCCCAGGGGCAAACGAATTTCGTCAAAATGCTTTGGAAGTTTTCCAGCGTTTACAACGCCAAGCGCCAAATGCAAGATCATCAGCGCGAGATTCGCTATCCCATAAGGCTTCCCGAGGCCGCACCCCCCAAGCGCGTGGATCAAACACTTCTCTACATCCACACGCCCGAAACAGCTCACGCCTCACACGAACTCTAGGAGCCGCTACAGGGCGTAATAATTCCCTAGGGCTAGTACCTTGCGGGGCGGCTACTTCGCATTCGCAAAAGAGACATAAACCTTTCTTCTCCAGTCATTTCCAGATACCAAGCCTACCTTGGCAAGATGAATGCTTCCCCTTATCCCAGATCCCCCGTGCTGGGTTGAAAATCGTGCAGGCTTGAAAATTGGGATGCTCCAGGAGGCGACATATGAGCGGCACTCGAAGTTCAAACTTGCCTGAAACGATTGTCAGATTTTCAGACTCGGTCCACGAGCCAGCCGTATACGAAGATCAGATCAAAGCCCGGCTGCAGACAATTACGAGTTTCGTCGAAGGCCTCAACACTTCCACCGTTGATCTGTTGCTGGCTGAAAAGCCCTTCTCGCGCGAACTATTGCAGGAGCTGGTCGTCAAGGAAGCAGCGCTCCACTGGATCGTTCGAGTCGCGATCCTCTCAAACGAAAATGTGCGCGCTCGACTATGGGCCGACATCGACAAAGCGCTGGATAACTTGGATCTGATCATTGATCTGGTCGGACGCGCAAACATCGAATGGCCCGTCAACGATGCTCTCCAATTCAGCGACCAGCTGGCTTACATTACCTAGCCTCTTCGACCCGGTTGCCCGTTCGAGCACAAGCCCTTTTTCCGAAAATCGTCCCAACCATCCAATCCGCCATCCGCCACACTCTAAGAGATGGTGGGGAATCAGCAGTTGTCTAGTTGTTTCTGAGCGAGGTGGAAGTAAGCGGCTGGCAAAACTATGGCGAAAACAATCATCGCTGCCTTGACGAAGGTGTTGGGTCTGGTCGCTCTTGCCGCCTGTCTCGTCACTTCTCGTGCCTACGCCGACGTGGGCGTGATTCTCAACGAAACGCTCAACGAGAGCGTTGCGCGCGTCACTGGCTCGGGGCATACCGCCGTCTACTTCTCGCGCATCTGCCCGGATACCCCCGTCAAGCTTCGTCTCTGCCGTCCGGGCGAAAATGGCTCAGTGATGAGCAACTACATCAACTTGGGTGAGGACGAGCGCTACGAATGGAACATCGCGCCATTCAACCTCTACGTCTACGGCGTCGACGATCCGGTGGACCGGCCCATGTTCGGCACCGAGAAAATCAAAGCCGTGCTCGACGAACGTTACCGTGAGCAATCGCTGGCAGCCTACTGCACTGTGAAGGATTGCCTGAAGGGCGACAAAGCCGAGTGGCGCGAAATGGTCGGCGCCAACATGATCCGCAGCATGTACATCTTCGTGGTTGAAACCACGGTACAACAGGACGAAGACCTGATCGCGAAATTCAACGCGTTGCCCAATGAAAATCACTTCAACGGCATGACGCGCAATTGCGCCGACTTTACAAAGAATGTAATCGACACCTATTTCCCTCACTCCGCGCACCGCGATGTGATCAACGACTTCGGAATGACCAGCCCGAAAGCCGTCGCGCGCACCTTTTCGCACTACGCGCAAAACCATCCGGAATCGAATTTCCGCGTGCTGCACTTTTCGCAGCTCCCCGGCACGATCAAACGCAGCACCGAGCCGCGCAGCGGCACAGAGCAGCTATTCCGCTCGAAAAAGCTTCTGATTCCAATGGTGATCTTTGCCGACCATGAATTACCCGTTGTGGCCGCAGATTACTTAATCACCGGGCGGTTCAATCCCCAGCGTGAATTCGAACAGCACGCCACACTCGAACCGGCTCAGCTCAACGATTCCACCAGGCTGCAGAGACCCGATCATGCCGCGAACCGTTCCGGCGCGCTCGATCCAGTCGAGGTTCAGGAGCGCGAAGTAGTTCTCGGCGCTCCCGGTGAGTGGGAAAAATATCGAAAAGCTTTTGACACGATGGTAAATCAATCCGTTCAAGACGAAATGATTCCCGATCGCGGCTACGTCGACCGTATTTTCAAGCGCCTCGACAGTTCTGGGCATCCCATTGCCGACGCTGACGGTGGCCTCTGGCTCGAAATCTCTAACGCGAATGGCGCCACAAAAGTCGGGCTGAGCCGCAATAATATTTTCGCGCCAGGCTCCGATCCGCACCTCGCTTTCGAGCTGCTGCTCGCGCGCGTCGACGCGGCGCTGAAAAGCCCCAAGCACAGCCGCGAGACGATGCTGGAGTTCAAAGAAGATTGGGCGCTTCTCGAGTACGCCCACATGCGCATTGCCTCCAGCGCGCCCTTGGCGGATTCGTCGTCATTGCACGGCACGGTAGCCGCCTCGACCGGCAAGAAATAATCCCGGCGTGAAATTTCAGTCCGGCCCGCTCAGCCTTGTTTTTCTTGTCGTCCTGATGCTGCTATGATGTGCACGGAATCGATGCACTCGATGCGAACTTTCGTATCGGCGTTTTTCGGCCTGCTTTTCTTTTCATTCGCCCTCGCGCACTCTCCTCGAATCGTATCTGCCGGCCACCCGCCCGCGCACAATTTATCTCCGCCGATTGTCATTGGCTTCGTCGGCGGTTTCATCAGCCACACCAATGCCGTCCACGGAGGCGTCCAGCTCGCTGAACGCCTCCGCAAGGAATATCCGACTCAAATTCACGTGGAAGTTTTCGAAAACCATCGCGGGGAAAAGGCCCACCAGGAAATTTTGCGCCTCCTCGACGCCAACCACGACGGCAAACTCTCGCCCGAAGAAAAACAAAGCGCCCGCATCATCATTTACGGCCACAGCTGGGGCGGTTCCGAAACGGTCGCTCTAGCCCGCGAGTTGCAATCAGACGGCATCCCGGTGCTTCTCACCATTCAAGTTGACAGCGTCTCCAAAATCGGCGAAGACGATTCCCTCATCCCCGCCAACGTCGAACAAGCCGCCAATTTTTACCAAACGAATGGCTACCTCCACGGCCGTCCGGAAATTCGCGCCGCCGATCCAACCCACACAAAAATCCTCGGCAATATCCGCTTCGACTATTCCAACCCAATCCAATGCAACGGCTACTCCTGGCTCGCCCGCGCCTTCGAAAAGCCGCACATCGAAATCGAATGCGATCCCAACGTCATCAATCGCGTTGAATCCCTGATTCGCTCGAATCTTCCCGCCGCAGCCCCATCACCAAGCGCGTCAAGCGCAGCTGCGCAATAATCGCGCGCGTCATTTCCTCTGCCTCGCCTTCTGCCAACGCATCAAAATTGGCTGCGCGCAAGATTTATTGAAGAAACCCCACGTCGCGCCAAAGGTTTCCGATACAATCGCCGCCGGCCACGCGATGTAAATCGCCCGGTTCATTTCAAGTCACGCTCGCCGCGTCGAGGAGAATCGCTTGAGCTTTTCCCAGCGCTTCAAAGAAATTCGCGAAGGCTTCGAGCCCGCCTTCTGGGTCGCCAACTTCACGGAAATCTTCGAGCGCATCGCCTACTACGGCACCACCGCAGTCCTCGCGATTTATCTCAACGAACAGCTCCACTTCTCGAGCGAACTCACCGGCTGGCTCGTCGGCACCTTCGGCCTCGTCGTCTGGTTCCTGCCTATTCTCGGCGGCACTCTTGCCGACCGCTTCGGCTTCCGCCGCGCCCTCATGGCCGCCTACCTAATTATGGCCGTCGGATATTTCCTGCTCGGTTCGCTTGCCGCCCCGTGGATGCAGCCCTTGCGACACGCGCTCACCGACAAATGGCTCGTGTTCATCATCCTGATGATTCCCGCGCTGGGTCCGGGCGTCGTGAAGCCATGCGTCGCAGGAACCACCGCGCGCGCGTCCAACGAAAACGTCCGCTCGATCGGCTATTCGATTTACTACACGCTCGTCAATATCGGCGGCGCGATCGGCCCGTTCATGGCTTTTGTTGTGCGCAAACAGATGGGCTGGGGCGTAGAAAATGTCTTTCGAGTGGGATCGCTCAGCGTGTTCCTGATGTTCTGGGTCACGCTCTTCTTCTATCGCGAGCCACGGCGCTCCGGCGAAGAAAAGGTTTCAAGCATACTCACGGCAATCAAGAATATGTTCGTCGTCCTCGGCAATCTGCGCTTCGTAATGTTCCTGGTTATCTTTTCCGGCTTCTTCGTGATTTTCTGGCAGCAATATATTTCCATGCCGCTCTTCATCCGCAAATTCGTCAACCCTAACGCCGACGTCGACCTGCTCCTCACCGTCGACGCCATCGTCGTAATCTGCTTTCAAATCGCGATCACCTTTATCACCCGCAAGTTGCCCGCATTCACCGCGATGACTCTCGGCTTCCTCATCACCAGCATCGGCTGGATGCTTCCCGCGCTCCATCCCACGGTACCAGTGTTCGTCGTCGCGTTAATTTTCGTCGCGCTCGGTGAAATCACGCAGGTCTCGCGTTACTACGAATACATCTCGCGCCTCGCCCCTCCCGGCCAGCAGGGCCTCTACATGGGCTACGCGTTTCTGCCAATCGCCATTGGCTATTTCATCGCCGGCCCTCTCGGCGGATACCTCGTCCAGCATTTCGGCGCGACGCCAACCCCCCAGCGCATGTGGTGGGTAATCTTCGGCGTCGGCATTCTTTCCACTCTGCTCATGATCCTCTACGACCGCATCGTGAAACCCTCGACTGCAGCCGCAGCGTGATTCGCTTTTCAGTAGCGTAGGCTTTAGCCTGCGCCACCGTACCACCACACCTCGCTCGCTATCCACGGCGCAGAGCGCGACATCGTTCTTTCGGTTCAAACTTGGAATGAAGGAACGCTTACACTTGGGCGAAGCCGCCATCCACGAACAGCTCTGCGCCTGTTATGTAACTACTGTCATCAGAAGCGAGGAACAATACGGCCTTCGCCACCTCATCGGCGGTGCCGAACCTTTCATGCGGGACGGTTTTCGAAATGGCAGGAATGCGTTGCTCGGCGGCTTCGTTCACGTGCCAGGCGGGCGTGTCGGTAAATCCCGGGCTCACAGCGTTCACGCGGATGCGCCGCTGTTTCAAGTCGCTCGTCCACGTGCGCGCGAGCGAACGCACCGCCGCTTTCGCGGCGCTGTAGATGCTCCAATCAGCAAAGCCTTTCGTGGCCACGATAGACGCGTTCAAAATAATCGAGCCGCCATCGGCCATCAGCGGAAGCGCCTTCTGCACAGTGAAAATCACGCCTTTCACGTTCGCGTTGAAGATCAAGTCGTAATGCTCCTCGGTAATCTTCTCGAGCGGTGCGAACCTGGCAAACCCCGCATTCGCGAAGACGATGTCGAGCTTGCCCTTCTCGCGCTTGATCGTCTCGCTCTTGATTTGGGCGACGAGCCGATCGAGGTCAGCGAGATTCGTGACGTCACCTTGCACGCCAGTCGCGTTCTTGCCGAGTTCCTTCACCGCCGCGGTCAGCTCCGCCTCGCGTCGCCCGGTGATGTAAACGTGCGCGCCTTCCTCAACGAAGCGCTTCGCAGTAGCAAGTCCGATCCCACTATTGCCACCCGTGACCAGTGCAACTTTTCCGTCGAGCTTCCCCATGATTTCTCCTCGGCGTTACTCTGCTAATCGCCCCGATTCGATGCGCCGCGGTCCGTTGGTCGCACTTCATCTTGGCCAGCACGAAGATTTACACTTGCGCGAAGCCGCCATCCACGAATAGTTCTGCGCCGGTTACGTAGCTGCTGTCATCGGAGGCCAAGAATACGACAGCCTTTGCGATTTCATCGGGGGTGCCGAGTCTGCCGAGCGGGACGCCGCCCGAAATTGCCTTCCGCCGTTCCTCGCCCACGCCGCTCGAGGCCAATAAGTTGCTCAGGCCGGGCGTGTCGATCGGGCCCGGGCTTACTGCGTTCACGCGGATGTGGCGATCCTTCAGGTCCGTCGTCCACGTGCGCGCAAACGACCGCAGCGCAGCTTTCGTCGCGCTATAAACGCTGTTCGCCGGAAGCCCTTTGCTCCCCACGATGGACGCATTCAGGATGATCGCAGCGCCATCCGGCATCAGCGGAAGCGCCTTCTGCACCGTGAACAGCAGCCCCTTCACATTGGTGTCAAAGATCGAATCGAAGTGCTCTTCGGTAATCTCGCCGAGCGCGGCGTACGTGGCTATTCCGGCATTCGCGAACACAATATCGAGCTTGCCCTTCTCGCGCTTGATCTGCGCGAAGAGCCGGTCGAGATCAGCGAGCTTCGCCACGTCACCCTGCACGGCGGTGACGTTCTTTCCGATTTCCTTCACCGCCGCGGCCAGCTCCGCCTCGCGCCGCCCGGTGATGTAGACATGCGCGCCTTCGTTCGCAAATCGTTTCGCGGTAGCAAGTCCGATGCCGCTATTTCCGCCCGTCACCAGTGCCACTTTTCCGTCAAGCTTCCCCATGATTTTCTCCTTCGTTTTTGCTTCCTCTAATTCGATGTGGCGCGAGACCGCTCGGTCGCAAGTTCTTCCGATTACTCCTCCGTGCGTTTTTTTGACTCAACCTCACGCCTGTCATCCCGAGCGCAGTCGAGGGATCTGCAGCGGGGCTTTCGCGGGGTCGCACCGAACGAATGGCTACTCAGCCATCACCGCGCCTCGAGAACCTTTGCGCCAGCGATAGATGAACCATCCGGCGACACAAACAAGCGCGACCAGATTGAGCAGGAACGATAAGACCATAGCTGCCAACAGGACGCCCATCGCGTCGCGGTCACCCACGAAGCGGTAGCGTATCAATCGCACTCCGTCTTTCGAAGCTTCATAGCGGGTCCCATGCGTGTCGTCCGTGCGGTCCATGTCTTCGATTGAAATTTGCTGCGCACCGCTGGGGAGCTGCTTCACGTCGAGCCTGAGCGATGCAAGTTTTGGCCTCAGCTGGTCCTCAACTTCCTTCTGGCGAAGCGTGTCCTGTTGTGGGCCCTGTTGGCCCATGTTCTGTTGGCCCGTGTTCGGCAGACCCGTGTTCTGTTGACCTGTGCTCTGCTGGTCCGCGGTCTGTTGACCCCGCGGGATCAGAAACGTGGCGCCAGGATGGTTGGCGGCGAAATCTTTTGCCATCGAAAACGGAACCAGCTCCACCGAAAAACCGGGCGGCGTATCAGCCGGCAAAATTACAATCGCTTCCGCCCCCGCTCCGTCTCCCATCCACGCCGGGCGCCACGCCTCGTCCCACTGCGCAAGCAGAAAAGTGCTCGCCCAAAACACAACGGAGAAGCTGACGGGGAAAAGTACCAGCGCCACGAGCAGCCGTCGCCACAGCCACATGCCGGACATTCGCATAGGGAGACTCGAGGGGTCCTTAGTGGCAATTAGACGAGCACTGCTGCCATTCGGAGTTCCGTTTTCTACAGCCATGTTGCTGGCTATTGTGCTCCGATTTTCATGAAACCAAAGTGCCATCCGTTCGCGATTAGAGTTAATTGCGAGCGTTTGTTTTCTACCGTTTACGCGAAATTCTAATCGCGCGTTCTCGATTAGAATTTCAGCAGCTCCGGCGGCCGTCGCCGGCCGCAAAGCCGCAGGTGTGCCGGACGGCAGCGAGCTGCCGGCAGAGTGACTGTCCGGCACAAAGGTAGGCGCTTCGCTCATCTTCATTTGAATGTCGGCGGGCGGCGGCAAAGCCGCCGAAACGTGCAACTGCCCGCCAAGCGGTGGGTGATTCGCGCACGTCGTTTTTGTAAAGATTTTTCTGCCCGGGCTGCGGGCAGAGTGAAGTACGGGCCGCGCAGCAGCACGACGGGCGGGGCAAGCGGTAGACGCTTTGCGCAGCTTCATTGGCATGTTGGGGGGCGGCGGCTGAGCCGCCGAAACATGCAACTGCCCGCCACGCGGTGGGTAATGCCCGTCGGCTTCAAGAATTTTTGGGCTGGTAAGAAGGATTGGCGAGTTATTGGCCAGTGGGTTGGCTCGCTGTAGCCATCCTGTGGACGGAGTGATCCGTTCCGCCCGGCAGGAGGGTGGGCTGGCGAGCGGTGGGCGTTGCGCGCCGTCTTCAGGTGCGCTTAATTTGCTATGACCGACGCGTAACTTTGTGCCGGCGGGCGGTCTTGGGTTGAGCGGAGTTTGGTGGAGTGCGGGTGTCATGTGGAGTGTCCGTTGTGGGTGAGGCTTTGGGGGTGATTTCGTGGATGACGCGCTTTGGGGGGTTGACCCAGCGTCCTTTGGAGGTGAGGCAGGAGTAGGCGCGCATGGCGCGGAGTATGATGCTGCCTGTTACCTGCACGTCGTCAACTTGCTCAACGATGGAATCGAGCGCGGAGTGGACATTTTCGCGGCGGCGGGAAGCAAGGCCAGTGGCATGAGCGTGTCGGTAGATGGCGGCGTGGTGAGCCAGGCCGTATTCGCGCATGATTTGGCGTGGGTTACGCCAGACGAGGAAGTCAGATTCGATTTCTTCGCGGCGAGGGTGGCGGCAGATACAGCACTTACGGGCGTGGCGGAGAAAGTCTGGGGTGGGGCGGATTTTGCGGCGTCCGACGACTTGGTCGATGTTCATGGGGGTTCATCCTTGGGTTGTCTGTACAGCTCTTTTTAAGTTCATTTGTTCTGCTCATTCGTCCTTGGTCGTTCTTCTTTTTCGCGTCGCACATGGCGATGGACGCGGGCTCTTTATATGGCCCCGACCAACGTTAACGGAATTATAACTAGTTGTCAACTGACAAAATGTGGCTGTAGCTCGAGCAAATGACGTTCCCATCTGATGTGAGGTCTATCGTTAGAGAGGCCAATTCTTTCTCACCGTAGTATTGTTACGAAGGCGGCTGCAAAACCCTTCGTCCAAAAGACATCGTTTGAGGACCAATCTGAGGAGCAGTTCGAGTTTGCCATAGAGCTTCTTGTGATCGCTTTGAGGTAAAACGTTTCCCAACCCGAAAAGGAAACCCTTGGCGTGAGCTAACTTTGATCGTAGCTTCCAGGCAATTCTCAACTCACTGTCGGTGAGATGTACCTTTAGCTCGTTTGCGAGAGCACCAACCCGCACTCGAAACTGTAGCGCATTCTTATCCTCGTCCACGTTTATTAGTGCCTCTAGGCCCGATACGACGAGTACCCATCGTGCATCGAGGTAGTAGGAGTGCAACGCAAAATCATGATTCCAATAGGCTCGATGAACGCGTTCGAGCATCGGCTTATTCGAGATCCATGGCCGTAAACTCAGCAATTCCTGGCCATTCTTCACTGAAAGCCAATCCCTGACACCCTCTTCAAGGAATACATCAGGACTTACGCCGCGATATTGAATCGCTTGAATCAGGTAGTCTCTGAGTGGAAGGCCGAATATCTTGGCACAGTAGCGAGTTCCCGTACTGGTTGGATGAATCACGCGAGACAGGCCAATCACGCCAAGTAGCGCCTCCAATCCTTCATAGTTACGAGTTTCAAATTCAGGGACTCTTCGGACGAACGCGTAAATATGCCTGTCGTGGGAGACTGTCTTGACATTGTAGTTAGCGGGCTCACAGGCGCGTTGGACGTTTTTCGCAAGTTGCTCGTCCAGTCGTTCAATCCAAATATCGTTGGTCAGTTCGAACTGCTCGGCTTCGCCTGGCAGAACCAACGACGAACCGCTTTGGTCACTGCCCAGAGACGGTCCGGTTCCGATATGAAGAACTACATAACGGGCTTGATATAGTGTGTCGTCGACCATTAGGTCTAAATAACTGAGTCACCGGACTCAAACGCGCTGTCAATATAGAGTTACGAGTTTCTTTTTTTGAAGATATAACCAGGACATTGGATGGTTTCGCAATGTCTTTCGACGCTTTTCCCGGTATTGCATTTCATTTTTGACAAGGGGGATAATGCCGATGCCACTCACATTAGTCGCGAGCGCCGTGAAGCCCGCAACGGGAGCAACGAGGCACCCGGCCACGATCAGCGCCGACGCCGCGACTTCTTTGGAGAACAATGTCTTCCAACTGAGCGTTTTTAGTTCCGCCTTAAGGTCCGCGAGATCTTGTTTGACTGCTACTGTAAACTGATGCTCAATTTCACGAACATCCTGTTCGTTTTTTGCCTCGTTTCCGATCTTGTCCAAAAACTCTTTCAACATTGCAGAATATTTTCTGCGCATGCCGCTGTAGTCGCCTGACCCGGATTTCATTTCACTCTTACGTAGTTCAATGAGTTTCTTGAGCGGAATCTTTCTGCCATCGAGGACTTCACAGGTGATTGTTACGAGCCTATCGAGCGCCGGAGCAACCTGACTGATATCGAGTCCTGTAACGTAGGGGCTTCCGAGCGCTTTCGCACGATGCTGTTCAATCCACGAGTAAGCTTCTGCTCTATCGGTTACGCGCTGAATTTGCGTCCCAGCGCACGACTCCGCCAGGGTTGACATCATGAGGAATCCTAGGGCTCGCGGGACACCGTAGTCCTTCGCGCGATCCTTCCAGCGGGCCAATCCTCCCCCTTCCAGCAAACTCCAAGTCTCAGGAAGAAATTTCTTGGGGTATATCAGATATTCTGGCCGCTTCCATTCTCGCGGGCTCATATGAATCAACGAGGTGACCAGTCCGCTCTCGATCATTTCTAACAACTTAGTATGGGCTGCCCGGCGTTCGGATTCTTTTGGCACACGTTCCTAACGATCAGCTCGGCGGCTTCGTCAAACAGCCTGGCGGAAGCGGCATCGGCTGCCTGCCAATGCTCCGAGTCTCCGGTCGGCCCCTGGCGCTGCCAGTCGACGTTGGGGACGATCGTCTCAATGGAATCCCAAAGCAAGAGGGCGTTCTTGAGGATCACCTCGCTCCGAATCTCTGTATGAGGATAGTAAAGAGCTTTCAGCATGGCCTTCTCCTGAGAATGCTAGACCGACCTCCAAATCTACTCTTGATGCATGCTTAACTGTCAAGGTAATTAACCTAAGGCGAACAGCAAAGGCGGTCGCCCAGATCAGGGAAGCCAGAAAGTGAAAAAGCAAAAATCAAAAGAGCCGGCAGGATGCCGGCGCTACAGAAGAGGAAAGGCAAAAGCCCCGGGCCTGAGGCCCTTCGAGGCTCAGGACAGGCCAACGGTACGAAAAGCGAGGCGCGGTGCGAACAGCGGAGCGAAGGCTCAGTATATTCGAACGCGCTTTGTGGCGTCAGACTGTGTTGGATCGGGCGGCGGGGATTGTTGCTCGGTGGCGACGCAGGGGATAGCTTCGGGGTAGAGCCAGAAGTCAGGGCATGGCGCCGGCTCGGCGTTGTCGACATTAACGAGCATCGACTCGGTGTACTGCGGGGCGGCGTAGAAAGCGAAATGCTCCGCGCATACATAGTAATCAAGGAACCTTGGCTTATCGCAATCTTTAGCGGCGCACGTGTTCACATCCTTCATGGTGGCCTCCTTGGCGCGGGCTGTGACCGCGCGTCGTTTTCAGCGTCGTTTTCAGGGTCCTTTTTTCAAGGTTCCTGGAGCGTTGCAACACCGCGCCGCCTGATTTCTCGCCGGGGAAAGCACGAGACGAACGGAGCCGGCCGCCGGACTGCGACCAGTGCTCCGGCGAGTGCCTCGGTTAGTTCTTCACGGCTTTGTGCCCCACAGCTACTGGCTCGTAAACGGGGACGAAATTCGGAAGGATTGTCTTCACGCAGGAGCGGGCGCCGAGATAGAGCAGTCGAGCGAGGCCCGTTCCAATGATCGCGGAAAACAGAATTACGACAACTGATGCAGCGACAACCAGCAAAGACGCGATGATCATCAGGGCTTCCAATTCGATTGAGCTGAAGGAAGGAAGTGTCATCGCCGTTACACCGAACGCTTCGAAAGAAAGTGGATGAGAACTAACCAGAAATTGAAAAGGGCCATGGGCGAAGCTCCTTTGTAGGGCAGGGTGATTGCGATGATAGGCGGCCGGGGTGCGATGTGGAATCGGCGCGACGTCGGATTCGGCGAAGGGAAAATGTGTAAGGCGAAAAGCTGATTTTGGAGGGGAAATGCCAGTGGCGAAGATGAGGAGAAAGGTGGGATGAGAATGTGGCGGATGGCTGCTGGGTCGCGCGGCGCGGATAGTCTGGCGCGGGGCGAAAACGGGCGGCGGCGTTGGAGCCTGCGCCTCAGTGATGGCGGGCGTGTCTCCCGGCCGGCTGGCGTGTCCGGTGGGCCTCGGTGTTAGGGAGGATCGACCGTAGGGCGATCGTGCGGAGATCGCGCCAAGTGACACATTTTGCGGGGCTTCGCACTGAGGCGGGTTGCTCGATCAACGTGGCACTTGGCCTGCAACTATCCGTGATGGCGAACCGGGCGGGCCCAATTTGGCATGTTTACCCAAAGGGTGCGCGGCGGGCGGCGCGACGGATTTTTGCTGGGTGCGGCGCGCCGGGGCGTGGCATTCTAAAAGACCCGAAGTCAGAAGAGAGATCCCTCGACTGCGCTCGGGATGACAAGCGAAAAGAAATGACGAAAACCATTCATGCCGGCGGGCGTCCTGTGTGGGCGGAAATTTCGCTCCCGGCGATCCTTCATAATTTGCGCGTCATACGGAAGCACGTTGACGGCAAGGGCGGCGCAAAAAATAGTAAGCACCGCGAGCGGATGATTCTCGCGGTGGTGAAGTCGAACGCTTATGGGCTTGGGGCGGTGCCGATTTCTAAGGCGCTGCAGAAGGCTGGGACGGAATGGTTTGGGGTGACTTGCGCGAATGAAGGGATTGAGTTGCGCGAGTCGGGGATTCGCAAGCGGATTCTGGTGCTTACTGGATTTTGGCCGGGCGAAGAAAAGAGGCTGCTGGAAAATTATTTGACGCCGACGGTGACGCGCGTCGATGACTTGCGGCATCTCGAACGCGCGGCGAAGCTTTTTCTCGGCAAGTCAGCTAGCAAAAAGTCAGCACGTGCGAAATCGTTACGCGGGACATCCTCTTCCGGCATTCCATTTGCCGGCAAAGGCCGCGTGCGGTTCCACTTGAAAATTAATACGGGGATGAACCGGCTGGGGATTTCGCCGTCGGAAGTAGAAGCGTTTGCGAGGGCGCTGGCGGAATGTCCGCACCTGGAACTGGAAGGGACGTTCACGCATTTCGCATCAGCGGAAGATTTTATTGGCGCGCAGACGGTGACGCAGGAAGAATTGTTTCGATCGTGCCTTGACCGGCTGCGGGCGCTGGGCGTGGCGCCGGGGATCGTGCACCTTGCGAATAGCGGTGCGATTTGCGCGCGGCCGGAGACGTGGGCAGACATGGTGCGGCCGGGCGCGATTATCTACGGCTATCATCAGCGCTTCGATCCGCCGGAAAAGCGGAGCGAGGTGATGGCGCAGATGCCGCTCGAGCCGTGTCTTTCGTTGCGCGCGCGAATTATTTCGCTGCGCGACGTGCCGCCGGGAGAGGCGGTGGGATATTCGGCGCGGTTTATCACTGAGCGGCCATCAAAAATCGCGGTGATCAATGCCGGATACGCGGATGGGGTGGTGCGGGCGCGAACGAATCGCGGTTGTGCGCTGGTGCGCGAGCGGCGCGTGCCGCTGGTGGGCACGATTTCGATGGATTTGACGACGCTCGACGTGACCGATGTGCCGGGCGTGGCGCTCGGCGATGTGGTGACGATTTACGGCAAAGATGGAAAATCGGCGATCGAAGTTTCTGATGTCGCGCCGGAGATTGGCACGGTTACGTCGGATTTGCTTTGCGCGCTTGGTCGGCGCGTCCCAAAATATTACGTCTGAGTTGAATTGCGGCGAAAAGAAGATCCCTCCTGACACGACACAAAATTGACCGAATCGCGCGTCATTGACGTCATTTCCACAATTTGATCCGCAAATAGTTCGATTGAAGTGAAGCAGCAATCCTTGTAGGTAGCGATTTGGTCTATCCTTATGAGCCTGGGTAAAAGCCAGCGTAGAAAGGCGCCGCTACAAGAGTGTCGCGCGGAGCTAGGTCGGAACGATCGTGATGGCTAAAAAAGAGGCGGCGGCGAAGACTGAAGAAATAACGATCGACCAGATCTTCGGGGCCGGAGGATTGCTCGAAAAGCGGCATCCGGGGTATGAGTTTCGCGCCTCGCAGCTTGAGATGGCGCAGATGGCTGACGATGCGTTTCAGAAACATCAGCATGTGGTGATCGAAGCGGGGACGGGAACTGGGAAGACGCTGGCGTATTTGATTCCGGCAATTCGCAGCGGGCGGCGGGTGGTGATTTCTACC
>Ga0210401_10000582_pt1 | contig 44328 bp, 29 predicted proteins | sample IncBWH32MmetaG_FD_150866 | JGI IMG/M metagenome (GOLD analysis project Ga0210401, IMG submission 150866) | Forest soil microbial communities from Barre Woods Harvard Forest LTER site, Petersham, Massachusetts, United States - Inc-BW-H-32-M | ecosystem: Environmental > Terrestrial > Soil >...
TATGCCGCGGGCGTCATGATTTCGGCCTCGCACAATCCGTATCGGGATAACGGGATCAAGCTGATCGGCCATTCCGGCTACAAGCTGCCCGACCAGCAGGAAGAGATTCTGGAGAGCGAGATCTTCGCGCTGCTTCGCGATAGTGCAAAATCGTCCCCGGTGACCCTCCACGTGGATAGCGGTCTCGACCGCACCTACATCCAGCATCTGGCTTCCACGCTGCCCCAAGGACTGGGCGGGTTAAGGATCGTGTGCGACTGCGCCAATGGTTCGGCGTCGGCTCTTGCGCCGGAGTTGTTCGAGCGGCTGGGCGCGATCGTGGGGACGACGCATTGTTCTCCGGACGGACGTAATATCAACCTCAACTGCGGCTCGCTGCATCTGGAGGTGTTGCGCCAGGCGGTGCTGGAAGAATCGGCCGATGTGGGGGTGGCATTCGACGGCGATGCCGATCGCGCACTATTCGTTTCACGATCCGGAAAGATCGTCGACGGCGACGCGGTGCTGCTGGTGACGTCTCGTTATCTGAAAGACCGGGGCTGGCTGGCGTGCGGGGAAGGGCCGCCGACTGTAGTCGCAACGGTGATGTCGAATCTGGGGCTGGAGCGCGCGCTGGCCTCGCACGGGATCCGGTTGATTCGGACGCCGGTGGGCGACAAATATGTTCTCGAAGAGATGATCCGCATCGGCGCGGTGCTGGGCGGCGAGCAATCCGGCCACGTGATTTTTCATCAATACGCAACGACCGGAGATGGAATGCTTACGGCGCTACGCGTGTTCGAAGCGATGCGGGCGGCGGGCACCGGCCTGGATGAGCTTACCAGCGAATTACAGGTCTATCCGCAGCGTCTGGTGAACGTTCGGGTGCGCGAGCGGAAGCCGATCGAGGAACTGCCGGGAGTGAAGGCGGCCATCCACGATGCCGAGAAGTCGTTTGGAGATGCCGGGCGAGTGCTGGTGCGGTTCTCGGGAACCGAGCCGCTGGCGCGCGTGATGGTGGAGGGGCCTGACCTGGAGCGAGTGGAGAAGTTCGCCAACCATATCGCGTCCGAAATCCGGGCGGAATTGGGAGCAGAATAGTAACGTGAGAATCTTACTTGTGTTCGTGGCCTCAGTTGCGTTGAACGCGCAAAGCTCGAAGCCGAAGCCCCCCGGCGAGGACTGGGTCGCGTTGTTCAACGGTAAGGATCTCTCGGGGTGGGTCAATATCGGCAACGAGAAATGGGATGTCGAGGGTGGAACCATCCACGGGCAGGCGATGACCAAGGGATACGGCTACCTGCGGACCGAGAAAAACTTCAAGGATTTCCATCTATCGCTGCGGTTCAAGTGCGAAGGCGACGGTAATAGCGGCGTCTTTTTTCATGTCGAGTTCAAGCCGGGTACGGCGGATGTGGTGCAAGGGCCGCAGTTTGAAATCGATTGCAATATCGGCCATCATTCCGGGGGCATTTACGATGTCGGACGCCAGTGGCTGATTTGGCCGGCGCCGGAAAACGAGACGGTGATCAGGCCCGACGATTGGAACGAATACCTGCTCAAGGTGGAGGGCAACCGCTACTTGGCGCGGCTGAACGCAGTCGAGATGGTGGACTACACCGATCCCAAGCCGTTCGGGGCCGATGGCGGGATCGCGCTGCAGTTGCATTCCGGCGGGCGGGGAAATATGCGATTCAAGGACATTTTGATCCGGGATTTGTCCCACCGATAACCACGTGGAGCATCGGCTCTTCTACTGCGACCATTACGCCATCCCGCTACCGGCGGGCCACAAGTTTCCGATGGCGAAATACCGGATGCTGCGCGATCTGCTCCGAGCGGACGGCTGCTACCACTTTGAAGAGGCTCCCTTTGCCGAGCCGGCGGTCATCGAACTCGCGCATGATCCCGCTTATGTCCGCGATTTTCTGAACGGCGCCCTTGCAGATGGCGCCATTCGCCGCATCGGATTTCCGTGGTCGGAGGCGCTGGTGAAGCGGACGCTGGCATCGGTGGGAGGAACGCTGAGCGCCACCTGCGACGCGTTCGATTCGGGCTGGGGAGGGAATCTGGCGGGCGGAACGCATCATGCCTTTCGCGCCGAAGGGTCGGGCTTCTGCGTGTTCAACGATATCGCGGTCACCATCCAGGGGCTGCGGTCGAAGGGGCGCATCCAGCGCGCGGCGGTGATCGATCTGGACGTGCATCAGGGCGACGGGACGGCCCAGATATTCGAGGCTGATGCCAACGTTCTCACGCTCTCCCTGCATGCGAAATCCAATTTTCCTTTTCGCAAGCAGCGGAGCAAGATCGATATCGAATTCGAAGATCGCACGCGCGACCCGGAATATCTGGGTGCGCTCGACGGCGTGCTTCCGCGCGTTTTTGATTTTAAACCCGACATCGTCTTCTACCAATCGGGGGTCGATCCGCTGGCCTCCGATACACTGGGACGGTTGTCGCTTACGCAGGCGGGGCTCCGGGAACGCGACCGCCGGGTGTTAGCCGCTGCGCGGACTCATGATGTTCCGATTGTCGTGACGTTGGGCGGCGGATATTCCAGGCCGATCGAGCTGGCCGCGGAAGCTCACGCCAACACATTTCGCACTGCTGTGGAGATATTTTCTTGATCGGTCTCGACGATATACGAGGCGCCCGAGAGCGTATCACCGGACGTGTGGCCAGAACGCCGCTGGTTTCAAGTGCGACATTGAGCGCGCGCTTGGGCGCCCAGGTGTACCTAAAGCTGGAACTATTTCAAAAAACCGGCTCATTTAAGGTGCGGGGCGCATTTAATAAGGTGCTGAGTATCCCGGAAAAGCAGCGCGGGCGCGGCTTGGTGGCTGTCAGCGGCGGCAATCACGCGCAGGCGGTCGCGTATGTAGGGCGGCGGCTTGGACTGCCGGCCGTGATTCTGATGCCGCAAGCCACGCCGCGAAATTATATCGAAGCGACTCGCGGCTACGGCGCGGAAGTGGTGCTGGTTCCGAACGCGGCCGAAGCGTTTGAGAAAGTCGCCGGCTATGAGAGCCAGGGCTGGACTTCCATTCATCCTTTCGACGACCCGCTGGTGATGGCTGGACAAGGCACGGTGGGGCTTGAAATCGTCGAAGATGTGCCGGACGTGACCGACGTGGTCGCGAGCATCGGCGGCGGCGGCTTTATCGGCGGGGTCGCGACCGCGGTGAAATCGCTCAATCCCGGAGTTCGTATGTGGGGCGTCGAAACCGAGGGAGCGGATGCCATGTCGAAAGCGCTGGCGCAGGGCAAGCCGGTTCAACTTTCCACCATCACCTCCATCGCCCGGACTCTGGGCGCGCCTTCCGTCTCGGCAGGAACCCTGGCGCTGGCACAGAAGCACCTGGAAAGTGTCACCGTGGTTCCGGATACGGAAGCCGTCAGCGCGCTGCGGTTTCTGCTGGAGCGGGCCAAAGTGCTGACCGAACCGGCGGCGTCCTGTACGTTGGCGGCGGCCGACCGTTTGCGCGACCGGTTCAGGCCCGATTCGCTGGTGGTTCTGGTGCTGTGCGGGGGCAACACCGGAGTCGATGACGTTTGTGGTTACCGGATGTGACCTTGGTAGGAGGATTGCTCCTTATAAGTCGTCCAATGAAATTCGAGCCCCTGGGGATCCAGTGGATTCAGTCGTTTGGCGGAAGGTCAAAGGAGGCACCTCACAGTCCCACCATGAAGAATCTACCCAAGCAAAATCCCCCCTTGGAAATTATTACCCTCTTCGGCGTTTCTGTGGATGTAACAGCAGGTCGCCCGTCCAAGGCCAAGTTTGGTCTTCCCCTGAACGACGTCGGTCGAAATTCCGGAACCCAGGGGCTCAATCCTTTGCGCAATTTCCCACCAGTCTGAAACCCTAGCCTATTCGATATTTTCGACGTGCCAACCGTCGTCGTAACGCTCGAACGTGACGTGAACCATTTTGCCCTGCTTCCGCGTAGCGGCGGTTAGCATGGAACCGGGCGACTCGATAGAGTCAAAGGCGTCTTCGAACTCCTGAAAAAGCGTGCTGGGCTCAAAGGTCATGCGGACGTCGGCGGAAGCGCTATTGGTGCCGATGCGCTGAATGGCCACAATCGCGGCCGGCATCCAGCGGCCGGCGACTACGAAAAGATCGGTCACGCCGTTCTGGGTAAGTGTATCGCCGGCTGGGCCGGGTTCGCAGATCGCCCCGACCGGGGTGGTCTGACACTGGATCACGTGAGCGTCGATGAGCCGCCGATAGGCCCGCACCACCTTGGGGTCTTGATCCTCGAAACGCGGCGACGCGCTGATGCTGGTCCGCACCGGATCGGCCGCTCTTTCCCGCAATAAGTTGATGGCGGTCTCATAATCGAGCGCGGCTCCGCCGCAGGCGGTCAGAAACAGAGCCAAAACGGGGATGGTCAACCTGGAACGCATCGAATCCAACTAGTCTTTCTATCATAACGACCGGAGCCAAACGGCCGCCGTATTACTTCTCCAGGCTGGGCCGATAAGCAGGTTGATGGGGAAGGTACCAGCCAGTCCGGTCCGGAGGCGAAGGTTGGTCTATGCCGCGCTTTTTGTCGGACTGTTGGCCCCCAGGCATTTTCTAGGACAACTCAGCTGGATTGGGAATGCTGAGATCCACACGGTCCTAGAAACCATTGCGACGCTGCTGGCGTTCGTCATAGGCGCGATGGCGCTGGTGCGTTATTACAGTCAAAAGACCGGTTTCTACCTGATTCTAGGAAGCGGCTTTCTGGGCGCCGGGCTCCTGGATGGCATTCATGCTGTACTCACTTCGTCGTTTTGTGCGGGCTGCTCGGCATCTTCGTTGGCGGATTTGACCCTTTGGACGGGCGCTGTGTCGCGACTCTTCTTGTCGGTATTGATGTGCGCCGGCCTCTTCGATTGGCAAAGAGATACACCCGACCGAAGCAGGGAACGCTGGATTTATCTCCTGGTGGGTGGTTGGACGCTGGCTAGCTTCGCATTTTGTCTGTGGGCGCCACTTCCCCAAGCCTACACATTGCAATGGCCCCTTCATCGGCCGGCCGAGCTGATCGCCGGAGTCTTCTTCATCATCGCTGCGGTGGGCTACTGGCGCAAAGGCGGCTGGAAAACGGACGGATTCGCACACAGCCTGATGCTGTTCCTGATTATCGAGGCACTAAACCAAGCGGTTTACACACCTTTCTCCGCGCGACCCTTCGATGCCTTGCATACGGCCGCTCACGTTCTCAAGATCCTGGCCTACAGCCTGGTCTTGACAGCGTTATTCGGGAGCATGTATTCCATTTTCCGCGCCCGTGCCCAGGCGGTCCTTAGTCTGACGCGAGCCAATGAATCGTTTGCCGCCGAGGTGGAGGAGCGGCAACGCGCGGAGCAGGCACTGCAACAATCGCGCGACGCACTGGAGACCCGCGTCGTGGCGCGCACCGCCGATCTGGCCGAGCAAGGCGAGTTGTCGGCGCTAGCCTCTGAAATCGCGATGGTGCTGACCCAAAACGATTCCGTCGGGAATACGTTGCAGCGTTCCGCTTGGCTGATGGTCCACTTTCTGGATGCCGCCTTCGTCCGCATCTGGACCTTGAACAAAGACCAGAATGTGCTCGAGCTGCGAGCCAGCGCGGGAATGTACACTCACCTGGACGGCGCGCATGCGCGCGTGCCGGTCGGTCAATTCAAGATCGGCCGCATCGCCCAGGAAGGACAACCCCATCTGACCAACGACGTCCAGCAAGACCCCTGGGTGAGCGACCCCGAGTGGGCCAAACAGGAAGGGATGGTCGCTTTCGCTGGATACCCGTTGATGGTAAGCGATGAAGTAGTGGGAGTGGTAGCGGCTTTCGCCCGCCAGCCGCTCAGCAAGCCGGCTTGTCAGACTTTCGGCTCCTTGGCCGGGAGTATTTCCCAATTCATCGGACGGAAACGGACGGAAGCGGAGCTGCAGGACAGTGAGGAGCAAGTGCGGCTCCTGCTGGACTCGACAGCCGAATCCATTTACGGTATCGATCCCGAGGGCAACTGTACATTCGCCAATCGGGCTTGCGTGCGAATGCTCGGTTGCGAGAACGCGGACGTGTTGCTCGGCAAGAACATGCACGATGTAATGCATCATAGTCACGCGGACAAGAATGCCTATCCGGCGACGGACTGCCGCATTCTCCAGGCCTTCCGGCGGGGAGAGGAAACGCATGTTGACGACGAGGTCTTGTGGCGCGCGGACGGGAGCAGTTTCCCGGCCGAGTACTGGGCCTATCCGGTGCGTAAGAAAGGTGAGATTTTCGGCGCGGTGGTGACGTTTCTCGACATCACCGAGCGCAAGCTCGCCGAAGAGGAGCAGCGCAAGCTGGTTACGCTGGTTGAAACCAGCGATGACTTGATTGCCCTGGTTTCGCCTGAAAAGAAGATCCTTTATCTGAACCAGGGCGGCGTCCGGATGGTCGGCTTGGAGAGCCCCGCCCAAGCGCTGGGCATGGATATATCGAAGTTTCATACCGAATCGGCCTGGGCCAAGGTTCGGGATAAAATGTTTCCCGCCCTGCTCGAATCTGGCCGTTGCCTGGAGGAGATACAACTCCGGCACTTCGAGACCGGCGAGCCGGTGGACGCGCAAATGAATGCCTTCGTGTTAAGAAAACCTGAGACCGGGGAAATGCTCTGCATCGGAACTGTAATGCGCGACATCACCGAGCGCAAGCGCGTCGAAGCCAGTCTGCGTACTTCCGAGGAACGGTTCCGCATCGCCGCCGAGAACGCCGGCGACATGACACTTGAGTGGGACCTTCGGACCGGGCACGCCGACATTTTCGGCCGGCTCTCGGATCGGTTGGGAGATCGGCCGATGCCCAGAAGCTTCGAAGCCTGGAAGAGAATGGTGCACCCCGATGACCTGGACGGGATACTGGCCGGGCTCGGACGGCATATCGAAAGCGGTGAACGTTATGTTGCCGAATACCGGATTTTAGGCGAGGCCGGAGACATCTACCACTATTCCGTCCGAGGCCAAGCGATTCGAAACCCCGCCGGGGAAGCTTACAAATGGATCGGAATGCTGTCCGACATCACGGAAAGCAAGCAGGCTGAAGAAGCTATTTCGCAACTGGCGGCGATCGTGCAATGCTCGGAAGACGCCATCATCGGGACTAGCTTGTCGGGCACCATCACGACCTGGAATGTGGGCGCGGCAAAACTGCTGGGTTACACCGCCGTCGAGGCTCTAGGCGCCTCGCTTTCCACTTTGCTCCCTCGGCCCGATCAGGCCTGGGACATCCTCGATCCCAGCAGCCGGGGAGCGGTAAGCCGCTTGGACGAGGCCGTGTTCGTTTGTAAAGATGGTTTACGAGTTCCGGTTTCGCTGACCGTCTCGCCCATCCGTAAAGCCTCCGGCGAGATTACCGGAGTGGCGACCATCGCGCGTGACATCAGCGCGCGCAAGAAGGCCGAAGTTGCAATGGCGCACCAGGCCCGGCACGACCAGCTGACTGGACTGCCGAACCCTCTGCTGCTGGCTGATCGCCTGGCCGCGAGCATCCAACGCTCCAGCCGCAGCGGATTAACGACAGCGGTGATCTATGTCGATCTGGACGGGTTCAAGTTTGTCAACGACACGTTGGGCCACGAAGCCGGAGACTCACTGCTGAAGGAGGTTACCGGGCGGCTGCAGGCATGCCTCCGTGAACCCGATACGCTGGCGCGCATGGGCGGGGACGAGTTCATGGTGGTGATCAATGAAGTGCGGGAGGACGGGATCGCGCTTTCCATCGCTGAAAGGCTACGGACGTCGCTGCACCGCCCCTTCCAGGTGGCCGATCATGAGCTGTACGTGACGGCCAGTATAGGGATCGCGTTGTATCCGCGGGACGGCGCCGATGTCAGCGCCTTGCGCCGCAACGCCGATGCCGCCATGTATGAAGCCAAGCGCAGCGGCAAGGATCGAGTGCTGTTCTTCACTCCCGCCATGCACGATACCTTTCTGGAGCATCTGGAACTGGAGACTGAACTGCGGCACGCCCTGGATGGGGACAGTGAACTTTCCCTGGTCTATCAACCGATCTTCGAGGCCCAGGGCGGCCGGCAAACCGCTTTCGAGGCGCTCCTGCGATGGTCGCATCCAGTGCTGGGAACTATTTCTCCGGCCAAGTTTATTCCGGTGGCCGAGGAGAGTGGATTGATCTTCCGGCTGGGCGCCTGGGTGCTCAAACAAGCATGCCGGAAGTGCCGGTTGTGGCAGGATCACGGCTTAGCCGGCGTCCGGGTGGCCGCGAATGTGTCAGCGTTGGAATTCGCAAGGCCCGAGTTTGCCGGTAATGTTTTGCGTGTCCTCGAGGAGACCGGACTGCCGGGCGATTTGCTGGACCTGGAAGTCACCGAGACCACACTGATGCGCGATATGGAGGAATCCATCAGCAAGATGTCTTTGCTGCGCGCGCGGGGCATGCGCATTTCGATGGACGATTTTGGCACCGGCTACTCCTCGCTGGGCTATTTGCCCAAGCTGCCGGTCGATATACTCAAGATCGACCGCAGCTTCGTGACGGACCTAGGAGTGAACAGTACGGCGCAATCGCTGATCGAGGGGATGATTTCATTAGCCCACAGTATCGGCAAGCAAGTGGTGGTGGAGGGCGTAGAGACCAAAGAACAACTGGACATTCTGAGGCGCATCGGCTGCGATGAGATCCAGGGGTTCCTGCTGGGGAGGCCGGCCGCGTTGCCTGACTGGGATGAGCCGCGCCGGGAGCCGGCTGCTCCGGAAACCGTTGAGCCCGCAGAAGTTTCGGCCTAACTAACAACAAAAGGGACGGCTTGACGGCCGCCCCTTGCCACTTAATCTGGAATCAAACTGGATTCAAACTTACCAGCGTTGCTTGCGGCCACCGCCGCCACCACCGCCGGCAAATCCGCGCTCCGCCTTGGGACGCGCTTCATTGACGTTGAGGGTCCGGCCGTCGAGATCCCGCCCGTTGAGGGCGTTGATGGCAGCCGTGCCTTCATTGTCGTTGGTCATTTCGACGAATCCAAAACCACGGGGCTGGCCGGTGTCGCGATCTCTCACGATGTTCACACGGTCAACGGTTCCATGCGCTTCAAACAGCGCACGGACAGCCTCTTCGGAAGTTCCGAAACTGAGGTTGCCTACAAAAATGTTTTTCATTTTTACTCTTCTTTCTGAATTTGCAGAATAGCTAATCGCGGCAGATTCGAACGAAGGCGTTTGGACCGGACGAAACGAAAGATGCCTAATCGGCGGAACTGTCAAATCACATGAAAATTATAGCACGAAGGTACCGGGTGTTATTCTTGTAACGAGGGTGGTTGGCTTTACGTTTAACATTCCAGCAGCTGGTTGGGTCCTGGATGCCTGTATCTCCATGGTTCGTATAGCTCTAGTTCTTTCGCTAGCCTTCGCCGGCACCGCCTTCCTCGCGGCCGCGCCGCAAGATTCCGACGTCGTTTTCCATAGTGATGTATCCCTGGTGCGTATTGACGCCCAGGTGGTCGATTCCAGCAATCGGTCAATTACCCACCTGAATGTAGAGGATTTTGTCCTCCGCGTTAATGGTCAGGTGGTGCCTATCCGCAATTTCGCCAGCGAAAACATGCCCCTGGATGTGCTCTTTCTGCTGGACGTCAGCGCCAGTATGCGGCCGCATGTGCAGCGTATCGCCGATGCGTCGGGTCAGGCCTTGACGGTTCTTGGCAAAGACGACCGCATGGGCATTATGGTGTTTGATCGCTCCACCCGAGTACGTCTTTCGTTTAATAGTAGCCGCCAGGAAGTGCAGCGCGGGTTTGACCGGCTGCTTCGCGACGAGCGATTCAACGGCGGCACCGATATCACGCGAGCCATGCTCGACGCCGCCGACTACATCCGGCGGGAGGGGCGCAGGGATGCTCGCCGCGCCATTGTCATTCTCACTGACGATCAGACCGAATTCAACCGCGACGATCAGGGAGTAGGCCGCGCTTTGGCCCGCGCCGATGCCGTGATGTGCGCCTTGATCGCGCCCGATGCCGGGCAATACGGAGGCTATCCGCGTGGTGGCGTCGGTGGACAACAGCGCGGTACGTGGGGCTCCGGCGGAGGCCTCGGAGGCGGGCTCCCAGGTGTCATCTTTGGCCCGCGCGGTGGCGGAGGGATGGGCGGCGGTGGCTATCCACGTGGAGGAGGAATGGGCGGCGGGCATACTTCGTCGGCCGGAACTTCCGAAATCGCGCGCGAATCCGGCGGCGACAGCATGTCGGTCAATGACGCCTCGGCGCTGGAAGAGACCCTGGCGCGGCTGCGCCAGCGCTATACGTTGTACTTCAATTTGCCCGATGGCGTAAAGCCGGGCGACGAACGCAATATCGAGGTGGCGTTGACCGCTCCCGCGGCCCGCCGGCATACCGATGCCGAGGTACGATATCGCCGCGTATCGCAAGGGCCCGGGTCTGGAACTGACGCATCACCGGTGCGTGTAACGCGCGCGCCCGCCGACAGCGGCTACTCGACGCCCTCGGTTTCGAGTTCAGACAGCGACGCACCTACCAGTACGCGCCGGCGCCGTGTCGCAGTAAACCAGGACGGTTCGGCTATTTCCGGGCCGGCCGCGGACGACGACTCAACACCGGCTCCCGCCAAACCTTCTCCCAGTGCGCCACCCAAGGTAGATCCGGCCCGACAACAATAAGAAACGGGGCCGCCGCGTGTAGCCGCGTTGAATGCGTACCAGTACTAAAACAGACCGGCAATTATATTTTCGCGGTCTGGGCGGTTTTCCAAAACGCGAAACAGTTTATAATCGTCGGTGTTCTTTCGAGGAATCCATCTAACTTCGAGGAATCCATCTAACAAGGAGTTACACATGAAAAAACCGGGTCTAACTGCGCCCGTCATTGCGGGGCTCGTTGGTATCTGTCTGGCCGGCGCCGGCCTTGCTCAAGAATCCGATCAAATGACCGCTACGGAATTGCTGAACGCGACCGGCAAATCCGCGGTCATCACACCTCACGCCCATTTGAACGGGCAGGCACACGCCCGATTCGGTATACCCAACATCGATTCGCTGGTCAATTTCAACGGCCACTATTTTGCTGACGGCTTCGACCCGAACGGCAACCCGAATACGCACTGGTACTACAACACCGTCGGCAACCCACCGCAACAAGGCGGAACAACGACCATCAATGCACCGGTCGTACCGGTCTCTCTCGATCTGCGCAATGCCGATGGCTCGATCCGATACGTAAACGGGCAACGCCTCTATTCCGATGTCACGCCCTTTGTCGCACCGATCATGAATTCGCCAACCTTCCAGAACTCGAACTACTCCAGCAGCGCTGTGGCCACGCAGTTCAGTGACTCCATCCAACGCGCCGAGTATTTCAGCAACGCCAAGAACGACTGGCATACATTGCTGGCGGGGAGCGTCAAGACTTCCCGTGTGATGATGCTGCTTAAAGGCACCTACCGATTCGCGCTCAATACCGATGGAAGCTGTTGCCTCTTTGTCCTGGTGGACATCAATACATTTGTTAATGAGCTTTTCCCGGCTGTCGCCACCGACACCACTACGCCGATCGGAGCCGCGGAGAACGCCGGCGATATCACGACCAAGGACATGTCGACATTCCTTTTCCCCAACACCTATCTTTACCTGAACGGAAATCCCAACGACTGCTGCGTTCTCGGATTTCATAGCTATGATTTCGAGCCGGCCACTCCCACCAACGGCAATGTGGAACATCGCTATGTTGTGAATTACTCGAGCTGGATTACTGCCGGGCTATTCCGCGGGGGATTTCAGGACGTCACAGCCCTGAGCCACGAAATTTCTGAGACTTACAACGATCCTTTCGTCGCCAGCGACGGCGTGCACGATGTCACACCGTGGTGGCTGGCGCCCAATGGGAACTGTCAGGACGATCTTGAGAGCGGCGACGTAATCGAGGGACTTCCACATGCAGTATTCCCAATCACGATGAACGGCTTAACCTACCATCCGCAGAACGAAGCGCTGCTGCAATGGTTCGAATTCTTGTCGCCATCGGACGCGCTGGGCGGGGCTTATAGCTATCCGGACACCAGCGTTCTAACCAGCCCGTCTGCTCCTCAAAAAGCCGGCTGCCAGTAAAGGAAAGGTTCCAGGTAACGCACCGCCTGGGTCGTGAGGCAACAGGCGGTGCCTCTTCCAAGAAATTAGAATAGGGTCTGATGATCCGCGCGCTGACAGTATTAGTGGCAGCCGCATGTGGCGTGGGGGCGCAGACTGACGCCGGGCTGGACCTGTGGGTGCGTGTCCGGGAGCATATTCGGGCGACCGCCGCCCAACTACCGAACTACAGCTGCCAGGAGATAATGGAGCGGTCGATTCAGAGTTCCGGCGGGCAAATCGAGTTTCGCGAGCGCCTGCGCCTGGAAGTGCTTTTCGCCGAAACAACCGAGCTATTCGCCTGGCCGGGTTCCTCGGAATTCACTCCAGAGCCGCTCCAGAATTGGATCGTCGCGGGTGCAATCGGCAACGGTGACTTCGCCATCGAGCTGGTCAACCTGTTCGTGCGATCGACCGCTACGGTGAAGTATGCGGGTATCGAAACGCGCGATCGGCGCGCATTGCACCGGTTCAATTTCCAGGTTCCTCTTTTGAGCAGCCGGTACACCTTGGCAGTGCACGGAAAGACTGCGATCACGGCGTATGCGGGCTCGTTCTGGGTGGACCAAGAGTCGCTGGACATTGTCCGTTTGGAATCGCGCGCGGAAGCTATACCGGCCGAGCTCGATTGCAGTGTAGCGCATCAGTTCGTCACCTACGGCCGGGTACGCTTGGGCATTGGCGATCGGCTGCTTCCGTCTTCGGGCGAACTGTCTATCGTTACCCGTGACGGACACGAAAGCCGCAACACGATCGCGTTCAACAACTGCCGCCAGTATGGGGCTTCGAGCGCGCTGTCATTTACCACGACTCCGGATCTGGCGGAGCCGGCCACGACTCAGCATCAGCCAGCGGTACCGGCGGACGTTGTGTTGGTTTTGCGGCTGGAGCAACCGATATCGGTCGCCGAATCCGCGGCGGGTGATCCGATTGAGGCGCGATTGGACAAAGCGGTGAAAGCCGGCGGCGTACTGCTGCCCAAAGGGACTCGGGTACACGGCCGGATCCGGCGGCTCGAGCAGCACCTCAATTCGCCGGCATCAATCCTGGTTGGTCTCCAGTTCTTTGCGGCCGAAACGCCCGGCGGGTTCATCACTTTCAGCGCGCGCCTCACCGGACCACGCGCCACCCCGGGCACGATGCAGGTGTTCAATAACAGGTTCGAAAGCGTGCCTGGCGCCGTGGGATTGGATATCCAGGACGACGGAGCCAAGACGGGAGTCGGCAGTTTCCGCGTGCCCGGCCAGAAGCTGCCGATCGGGCGCGATTTTCGCACCGTTTGGAAAACCCAGTAAGTCCGGTCAGAAAAAGCGAAGTCTTTCGTTCTCAGGCCAGGTCGTAGCGATCCAGGTTCATCACCTTGTTCCACGCCGCCACGAAGTCCTTCACAAACGCCTCCTTCGAGTCGTCACAGGCATAGACTTCCGCGAGTGCCCGAAGCTGGGAGTTCGAACCGAAGACTAGGTCGACACGGGTGCCGGTCCACTTGATTTTGTCCGTCGCGCGATCGCGCCCCTCAAACACGCCGTCGGCTGAAGCGGAGGGCTGCCACTTCGTTTTCATGTCGAGCAGGTTGACGAAGAAATCATTCGTCAGCGTCTCGGGCCGGTTAGTGAAGACGCCGTGTTTGGACTGCCCTAAGTTCGCATTCAACGCGCGCATGCCGCCGACGAGGGCCGTCATCTGGGGGGCAGTCAGCGTCAGCAACTGCGCACGATCCACCAGCAGCTCCTCAGCCGACATGGGCTGTCCGTTGCGTAAGTAGTTGCGGAACCCGTCCGCGACCGGTTCGAGCGGCGCAAACGAGTGCACATCGGTCTGCTCTTGCGAAGCATCCGTACGGCCCGGCGTGAAAGGTACCTTCACGTCGTGTCCGGCTTTCTTCGCCGCCGCCTCGACGGCCGCGCAGCCGCCCAGAACGATCACGTCAGCGAGCGAGACTTTCTTTCCTTTTCCATTGGACTGCGGGCCGCCGGACTGCGAAGCGTTGAACTCCTTCTGGATCGCTTCCAGCTTCTGCAGCACTTTCGCCAGTTCGGCCGGCTGGTTGACTTCCCAATCCTTCTGCGGGGCGAGGCGAAGGCGCGCGCCGTTCGCGCCACCGCGCTTGTCGGAGCCGCGGAAAGTCGCCGCCGACGCCCAGGCCGTCGTGACCAGTTGGGAGATCGACAGTCCGGACGCGAGAATTTTGGCTTTCAGAGCAGCAATGTCCTGCTCCGCGATTAAAGCATGATCGACCGCGGGGACGGGATCCTGCCAGAGCAGCGTTTCCTTCGGCACGAGCGGGCCGAGGTACCGCGTGACCGGTCCCATGTCGCGGTGCGTGAGTTTATACCACGCCTTGGCGAACGCGTCTGCGAGCTCCCGCGGATTCTTGTGGAAGCGTCTGGCGATCGGCTCGTAAATCGGGTCCATCTTAAGGGCGATGTCCGTCGTAAGCATAAACGGTGCGTGCTTCTTCGACGAATCGTGAGCATCAGGAACAGTTCCCGCTCCCGCCCCATTCTTGGGCCGCCACTGGTTCGCGCCGGCGGGGCTCTTCGTGAGCTCCCAGTCGAAGCCGAACAGGTTTTCCAAGTAGTTGTTGCTCCACTTCGTTGGCGTGGTGGACCAGGCGCCCTCCAACCCGCTGGTGATCGCGTGGGCGCCACTGCCGTTGCCATAGGTGTTTTTCCAGCCCAAACCTTGCTCCTCGATGGGAGCGCCCTCGGGTTCGGAGCCAACATACTTGCCGGGATCGGCAGCGCCATGGGTTTTGCCGAAGGTGTGCCCGCCGGCAATGAGTGCGACGGTCTCTTCGTCATTCATTGCCATGCGGGCGAAGGTCTCTCGGATATCCCGCGCCGCGGCGACTGGATCCGGCTTTCCATTGGGCCCTTCCGGATTCACATAAATCAGTCCCATCTGAACCGCGCCGAGAGGATTATCGAGCTGACGATCGCCGGTGTATCGCTCGTCCCCCAGCCACTTGCCCTCAGGCCCCCAGAAAATGTCCTCTTCGGGCTCCCAGACGTCCACGCGCCCGCCGCCGAAGCCGAAGGTCTTGAAACCCATCGATTCTAATGCGACGTTACCGGCAAGAATCATGAGATCGGCCCAGGAGATTTTCCGGCCATACTTCTGCTTGATCGGCCAAAGCAACCGGCGCGCCTTATCGAGGCTCGCATTATCGGGCCAGCTATTGAGAGGCGCAAAACGTTGTGTGCCGGAGCCTGCCCCGCCGCGGCCGTCGCCGATGCGATACGTGCCTGCGCTGTGCCACGCCATGCGAATGAAGAACGGCCCGTAGTGGCCATAGTCGGCCGGCCACCAGACCTGGGAATCCGTCATCAGGGCATGCAGATCCTTGATCACGGCGTTGAGGTCCAGGCTTTTGAATTCCTCGGCATAATTGAACTCCTGGTCCATCGGATCGGACAGGGAGGAGTGCTGATGCAGGATCTTCAGGTTCAGTTGATTCGGCCACCAGCCAGCATTTGTGGGGGCCCCTGCCACCGTGTGCCGGCGAGAGCCATGCGCTACCGGGCATTTGGCCTCGGGCAAAACGTTTTGCTCTTGTTTCTCCGGGGTAGCCGCCCCGGTTGCGGTGGTGATTGTTTTATCCATATGTTTGTCTTCCTTCGAATTAGTAAGAAAATCGACGCCTACGACACTTAACGAGGAGCGCGCCGCGGACCGCACTTCGCGCAAAGCCCGCGGAAAATGAGTTCGCATTCGCGAAGAACCCGCTTACCAAGGGAGCGCGAGGCAGGCTTGGGCACGTCGTACCACTCGATGTCTTCAACATTGCCGCAGCGGTCGCAGATGAAATGGTGATGCCGGATGCCTTTGGCATCGAATCGCGCGGCGCGCCCTTCGACGGCCACTTCACGCACTAAACCCGCCTGCACTAAGTCCCGGAGATTCTTATAAGTCGTGGCCCTGGAGGAGCGCGGATCCATTCGATTCACGGCTTCGAGGATTTCCGCGGCCGTGGGATGCCGGTTGTGTTCCATCAAGAACGCCATCACGGCGTAGCGCTGCGGAGTGCACCGTAACCCGCTGCCCCCCAAGGAGCGTTTAATTGCCTCAGCTTCCATCAACTACTAAGAATATGTCTAATGTGATATTTTGTCAAGGCTGATGCTTTTGCCCAGGATTCGGTAATTGCCATTCCAGGGCGCGGGCCAGTTCGTCCGGCCGTTGTGTGCCGACCAATACGACGCCTCCCTTTTTCAACGCCAGTTCCACGCCTTTATTTCCGCCGGCGATGAAGGCCTTTCCGCGCGCTGTGGACCGGACGCCATAACCGCCCCAATCAGCTACCGGATCGTAGGCCACGATGCGAACAGACTGCACGGCAGCCAACGATATCCGGTAAGAGCGCCAGAGGCCGCGCATAGCTACCGACAATTCGCCCGGCAGAACATCCGTAATCAGCTTGACGGTTATAAGCCGGAAATAGATCAGCCACAGAAAGATGGTCCAGCCCACGATGCCGGCATTCGACATGGGCTGTTTGCCCCACGGATGGCCCAAGCCTACTTGCCAGATCGCAAGCAGCAGCATGGCAACCGGAGGGATGGCGGTCAACATCAGCAGCCGAGGTTGACGAAGGCTCTGTTCTTCGTGAAATAACGGCTTGATATGGCCGCCCATAGGCTGCTATCGCAGGTTGCCGATGGTGTAATGTAGCACCGAATTCTGAGTTTGATAGTCATACTTCGCACTGAGATTTTCGATTTCAGCCTCGGTCAGATTCAATTGAGACTGAGTCAACTCCACGATGGAAGACAGTCCGAGATTGTAGCGTCCCTGAGCCAGATCCAATGCTAACGCGGCTTGGCGGAGGAATTGCGCGGTGACGTCGATGCGCTGGAAGGCGGTAATGGCGCCGGCCCAAGCGACACGAACATCGCGCGCAACCCGCTCCTGCTGATCCCGCAGACGCTGATCGGCCTCCATGGCGCGCTGGCGGGCCGCCTCGCGCCGGGCCGAAAACAGATGGCCGTTGAATACGGGAATATTCACGTTGGCAGCCACGCCTTCGTATTCTGCCGGGATGGGCGCATTGACAGGTGTGTTGATAAATGGAATGCCACCGCCAACGGCAATTACGCTCACGGTGGGACGGTTGAGATCCTTTTCTGCTTCGAAGAACTTGTAAGCGCCCTCGCGCGAGGAACGCAGGCTGGCAAGTTCGGGCCGGTTATTCTGCGCCTGCACAATCAGGTCGTCTGGTTTATCGGGCGGCCCAGGTGGAAGAGGTTCGTCGATGAGCTGATAATTGGCGGGTTGGTCGGAGCCTAACGCGCGGCCCAGCTCCGCCAACGCCCCCTGGATGCCTTCCTGCGCGCGAATGAGCAGAAGTTTCGCCTCGGAAACATTGACGTCGACCAGACTGACGTCGAGCTGCGATTTGAGCTGGTTTCGGGCCAGCTCGGTGACCTGGTCGCTGAGCGTCTGCCGGGCCGCGACGGTCTGCTCGGCGACCTTCACCACGGCTTGGGAATGCAGCACGTCGAAGTAGGCGCGATTCACCGCCAGCAGCACGTTGTAGCGCGTGGCATCCAGGTCTTGCGCCGTGGCCTGAGCATTGAACCGCGCGCTGGCGACCAGGTTGGGAGTACGTCCCGAGTCGGTGACAAGTTGATGGACCACAATACCCTGTCCGAAACGATCGAATAGCCGGGACGCGGATAAATCGCCCGCGCCGATCCTGGACAGGTTGTTGCCTTGGGAGCCGGTGATCTCGCCGCTCACCTCAGGATAGTAGGGGGCGCGGTTGATAACGATCTGCTGATTGGCGAAACCGACTTCGTTCTGCGCGGCTTGGATCTGCGGATGATTCTTGACGGCCAGCGCTTGCGCTTCCTGAAGTGTGAGTCTGGGAGGCGTCTGGGCGCAAGCCTGCCTGCCGCCGGCGACCGCCAGCGCCGCAATGCTGATTATCTTAGTTAGCCGATGGAGCATTCGGCCTCCTTCTTCTATAGACGAGTAGATAGGCTGCTGGAACGATAAACACCGTGAGAATAACCGACGAGGTCAGGCCTCCGATGATGGCTCGGGCCATGGGAGTATACTGCTCGCCGCCGGTCCCGAGCTTCATGGCCATGGGGAGCATCCCGATAATGGTCGCCAGCGACGTCATCAGAATCGGCCGCAGCCGCACGCGGCAGGCCGTCACGATGGCATCAGCTACCGACAAACCCTGTTCTTCCAGCTTGTGCGCGAAGTCTACGATCAAAATGCTGTTGGAATCGGCGATCCCGATCAGCATCAGCACGCCCATGAGCGACATCACGTTCAGCGTGGTATGAGTAAGCGGCAGGATGATCAGCACACCGACAAATCCCATGGGAATGGCGAGCATGATGAGAAACGGATCGATGAAAGAGCGGAATTGGGCGATCAGGATCAGCAACAGAAGAATGAACGACAGGCTGAAGCCCAGCGCGAAGCTCTTGAAGGAAGCCTCCATGCCCTCCACCATCCCGCGCAGCGTCACGCGGATATTGGAAGGCAAATGGGCGTCCGCGATGGTCTTCCGGATCGCAGCCGTTAGCCTCCCGAGATCCTCACCGGAAGGCGTGACATAAACATCCACCACCCTTTGTATTTGGTAATGATCGATTTCCGTGGGTGACAGGACGTTTGCCAGCTTTACGACCGAATCGAGCGTGGTGGGCTGAGTCAGGTTCGGCGCACGCAACGGGATCTGTTTGAGATCGATCACGTTGTGAATCGCGGCCCGGCCGTGCTCGGCAAACTGCACGGTCAGGAAGTAGTCGTTACCGGTCTTGTAGTCGACCCAATAGTTGGGGGCGATCATGGTGTTCGAATTCAAGGCGGTGATGACGTTGTCGACGATATCTTTCTGGGTCAGGCCTAGCTCTGCCGCGTGGACGCGATCCACATCCAGCCGCAGCGCCGGATAGTTCATGTCTTGCGGTATGTATATCTCACCGACGCCGGGAAGCCGCCGGATTTGCCGAGCCAGCTCCTGCGCCGTGTTGTAGGTGGTGTCCAGATCGCGCGTATTGACTTGAACATCGATGGGCGCGGGCATTCCGGAATTGAGAATCGCGTCCACCATGGAGCCACTCTGGAAGAACGCCCGTACATCCGGGAACTCCGCGGCCAGCTTGGTCCGCACGCGATCCATATACTCCAGACTGCCGACTCGATGATCGTCATTGAGCGCGACCTGGATGGTGGCGGTGTATTGCCCGGCGTTGGTTGTGTAAAGCGACGAGAAATCGTTCACTACGCCGATGTTGGAAACGATCATCTTCATGTCGCTCGGATCAACAATCTGCCGGATCAAGTTCTCGATCTTGGCTACATATTGGTCGGTCACTTCAATGCGGGTGCCGGTGGGCGCTTTGACGTTTATCGTGAACTGGCCGGCGTCGGTTTGCGGAAAGAATGCCAGACCGAGCAGCGGATAGATGGCCAGGCTGGCGAAGAACACGCATAGCAGGGCCACCAGGGTGAGCACCGGGCGCCTTAAGGAAGCCCGGACCGCGCGCTCGTATCCATTTAACAAGCCGTTGAACATGCGATTGAACCAGGCGTTGAAACGCGCGCCCCAGGAGGTATCGGTTACCGCATCGTGGCCATGCTCGTGATGAATGCCCTTCAGGAATTTGGAACAAAACAGCGGAATCACGGTCATCGCGACCACGAAAGACGCCAACAGCGAAAGACAAAAGGCCAATGCCAGCGCCGAGAACAAGAACTTGCTTACGCCGTAGAGAAAGGTGACGGGGAAGAAGTCGACCACATCCACCAGGGTCGCAGCCAGCACAGCCAGGTTGACTTCCGCGCCGCCTTCCTGGGCAGCCACCTGCGGCGACGATCCCATTTCCAGGTGACGATAAATGTTTTCGAGCGAGATGACTGAGTTGTCGATGACCCGCGAAAAGGCCAGTGCCAGGCCACCCAGGATCATCGTATTTACGGTGCTGCCGAGCATGTAGAGGATAACGAAGGTGGCCAGCGCCGAGATTGGAATCGACAACAGAACGGCGAACGTGGCGCGCATGCTTCCCAGAAAGATCAGGATCATCAAGCTGGTAAGCACCAAGCCAATGATGCCCTCGTGCAGCACCGTATTTAGAGCTTCTTTAACGAACACAGACTGATCGAAAACGATAGCAGTGGTCAACTGCTTAGGGATGTCGAACAGGTTGCCGATCAAGTGCCGGACGTCATCCACCACCTGAATGGTATTGGTGTCGCCACCTTGCTTCATGATAGGGATGTAGGCCGATTTTTGGCCGTCGATGCGGACAATGTTGTACTGCAGCTGGCTGGCGTCTTTGGCCTCCCCTACATCGCCCACCGAGACCCAGCGCGTTCCTACGGTCTTGATGGGAACGGCATCCAAATCGGACACCTGTTTGACCAGGCTGTTGGAATACACGTAATAGTCGTTGGGACCGATCTTCACGTCACCAGCCGGCAAAATCAGGTTTTCGTCGTTGACGGCGTCAACTACATCCATCACGCTGATCTGCCGCGACAGAAGCTTGTAGGGATCGACGTAAATCATCGCTTGCCGGTATTTGCCGCCGAACACGCCCGGAATTTCTGCACCCTTCACTACCGCAATCTGATTGCGGATCTGGAATTGAGCGATGTCGTGAAGCTGCGTTTCGTTCATGCCCGCGCCCTTCACGGTCACCAGGCAGACTGGGAGGCTGGAGGCGTCGAATTTGAGCACTACGGGTGGCAGCGTGCCGGGCGGCAAGCGCTTCAAGTCGGCCAAGGCCAGGTTGGATAGCTGTGTGACATCGGCGTCGGCGTTGGTTCCGGGTTGGAAGAATACCTTGATGATACTCACACCTAACAGCGATCGCGATTCCATGTGATCGATCCCAGAAGCCAGCGTGAAGAACCGCTCCAGGGGATTGGTGATGTCGGTCTCGACATCTTCGGGCGGCATGCCGGAGTAGAAGGTCGCCACCACCACCTCGGGAAGATTAATAGGCGGAAACAGATCCACTGGCATGCGGGCCAGGCTGGTGATGCCGATGACGGTGAGCGCGAGACAAACGACGATGATGAAATAGGGATTCTTGATTGAGAAGCGCGGCATCGTTTAAACAGACCTCCTGCGATAGACGAGAAGATAGGCAGCCGGAACGATGAAGACGGTCAGCAGCACCGAAGCCGTCAATCCTCCAATAATGGTGCGCGCGAGCGGAGCGTACTGCTCGCTGCCCGTGCCCAGCTTCAACGCCATGGGAACCATGCCGATAATGGTTGCCAGCGAGGTCATCAGGATGGGCCGCAGGCGAACGCGGCAGGACATGATCACAGCGTCCTCTACCGACCGGCCTTGTTCTTCCAGGCGATGAGCGAATTCGACAATCAGGATGCTGTTCGATGCGGCCACGCCCACCAGCATCAGCACTCCCATCAGCGACATCACGTTTAGCGTGGTGTGCGTTAAGGGCAAGACCACCAGCACGCCGATGAATCCCATGGGAATCGCCAGCATGATCAGGAAAGGATCCTTGAATGACCGGAACTGCGCCACCAATATCAGAAAGAGAAGCAGCACCGACAGCGAAAGCCCCGTAGCGAAACTTTGGAACGATTTTTGCATGCCGTCCACCATTCCGCGCAGGTTGATTCGGACATTACCGGGAAACTTCAAAGTGCCCAGCATGCGCCGGATTTCGTCGGTGACCTTGCCGAGATCTTCGCCCGACGGCGTAACGTAAACGTCCGCTACGCGCTGAATCTGATAATGGTCGATTTCGGTGGGGGATTTTGCGAAATCGAGGCTGGCCACGCTGCCCAGCACCGTGATGGGCCGCGCGGAAGCTGCGACGTTGGAGGCTACGGGCAGCCGGACACCGTCCACTTTAAGTGCTTGCGATCCGCCGCGTGGCCTCACGCCGTCCACTTTCGGCGCCTGCGAATGGCCGCGCAGAGGAATCTGCTGCAGGTCGATGAAGTTGTGAATCGACGGTGCGCCCTGCTCGTAATACTGCACGGTCAAGAAATAATCGTTGCCGGTCTGGTGATCTACCCAGTAGTTTGGCGCGATCATGGTGTTGGAGTTGAGCGCTGTGATCACGTTGTCGACGATCTCTTTTTGAGTAAGCCCAAGCTCGGCGGCATGGACCCGGTCCACCTTGAGGCGTAGCGCCGGGTAGTTCATGTCCTGAGGCACGTACACCGCCCCGATTCCGTGCAGCGTGCGGAAGCGCGCCGATAGATCCTCCGCGATGGCGTAGGCGTTGTTGAGATTGCCGCTGCTGATCTGGACGTCGATCGGCGCCGGCATGCCCATATTAAGGATGGCGTCCACCATCGACCCGCTGGAGAAAAACGTGCGCAGGTCCGGATAGCGGCTGGCGATTTCGTGGCGCATCCGGTCCATGTATTCGAAGCTGCTGGTCTTGTGATCTTCTTTCAGCTCCACCTGAATGGTGGCGGTGTACGGGCCGGCGTTGCTGGTGTACAGCGCCGAGAAGTCCGGCACCACTCCGATGTTGGAAACGATCATCTTGAAATCGGCCGGATCGACCACGTGCCGGATCATGTCCTCAATCTTGCCAACATAATCGTCGGTGACTTCGATGCGCGAGCCGGTCGGAATCTTTAGGTTGATCGTGAACTGCCCCGCGTCGGTTTGCGGGAAAAACGCCAGTCCGATCAACGGATAAATAGCCAGGCTGGCCACGAACAAACCCAGTAGCCCCAAAATCGTGAAAACGGGCCACCGCAGCGCGCGCCGGACCATTCCTTCGTAGAAATCGAGCAGCGCCCCAAAGCCCCGGTTGAACCAGGCATTGAATCCCTTGCTTGTCACTTCTTCATGAGCGTGATGCACGCTCTTGAGGAAACGCGCGCAGAACAGCGGGATCACGGTCATGGCGACGAAATAGGAGGCGAACAACGAGATCACCACCGCCAGTGCGAGCGCCGAGAACAAAAACTTGCTGACACCGTACAAGAAAGTGACCGGGAAGAAAACGACGACCGTCGTCAGAGTGGCAGCCAGCACCGCCATACTTACTTCCCCGCCACCTTGTTCGGCCGCCAATTCCGGCGACGCGCCCATCTCCAGGTGCCGGTAGATGTTCTCGAGCGAGATAACCGAGTTGTCGATCACGCGGGAAAACGCCAGCGCCAGTCCGCCCAGAATCATCGTGTTTACGGTGCTGCCGAACGTGTACAACACCACAAAGGTGGTCAAGGCTGAAAGCGGAATCGAAAGAAATACCGCTACCGTCGCTCGCAGACTTCCCAGAAAGATCAGGATCATCAGGCTGGTCAATGCCAGCCCGATCAGTCCTTCGTGCAGCAGCGTGTTAATCGCTTCTTTGACGAAGGCGGACTGATCGAAGACCACGGTGGCCTTGAGCTGTTGGGGAATGTCGAACAGCTTTTTGAGCATGTCGCGAATGCCGTCCACCACCTGGATGGTATTGGTGTCGCCGCCCTGTTTCATGATGGGCAAGTAGGCCGAGCGCTGGCTGTCGACGCGCACGATGTTGTATTGGATCTGGTTGGCATCCTCGGCTTGGCCAATATCGCCCACCGAAACCCAACTGTGGCCGACCGTCCGGATGGGAACATTGTTCAGATCCGCGACCTTTTTCACCAGGCTGTTGGAGTAAACGTAGTAGTCGTAGGACCCCATCTTTACGTCGCCGGCCGGGAGAATCAGGTTGTTCAGATTGACCGCGTTCACCACATCCATGGGGCTCAACTGCCGGGACTGCAGCTTGTACGGATCGACATAGATCATGACCTGGCGGTATTTTCCACCGAACGGCGGCGGAATCTCAGCGCCCTTCACCACCGCGATCTGATTGCGAATCGTGAACTGCCCGATGTCGTGCAGTTGCGTCTGGCTCAAGCCTTGGCCCTGGAGCGTCACCAGGCAAACCGGAAGGCTGGAAGCATCGAACTTCAGCACTACCGGCGGCAGCGTCCCCGGCGGAAGGCGTTTCAGATCGGCCAAGGCGAGATTGGAGAGTTCCGTGACGTCGGCATCGGCGTTGGTGCCAGGCTGAAAATAGACCTTGATGATACTCACGCCCAGCAGCGATCGGGACTCCATATGATCGATGCCGCTGGCCAGTGTGAAGAATCGCTCCAACGGATTGGTGATGTCGGTCTCGATATCCTCCGGCGGCATCCCCGAATAAAAAGTCGCCACCACCACTTCAGGGAGATTGATGGTGGGGAACAGATCCACCGGCATGCGCAGCAGGCTGGTTATGCCGATCACCATCAGCGCCAGGCACACCACAATGATGAAGTAGGGATTCCGGATGGAAAAGCGGGACACGGATGGATTCTCTCGCTTTGGTCTACTGCTTGTCTTCCTGGTTTTGGTACTCGACCAATTCGATCACCTTGGGACGCACCTCCTCGCCAGGCTTTAGCCCGCTGCGATCGCTGACCACAACCATCTCTCCGTCCCGCAGTCCCGCGAGCACTTCCGCCTCGCTGGCGGTCTGAATGCCAAGGCTCACTGGGCGGACCTCGATCTTACCGGACGGGGAAACCACGTCGACAACGGTTTTATCGCCTTGATGGTCGACTGCCTGCAGCGGCACGGCCAGCGCGGCGGCCTTCTGATCGAGCGTCATGGTCGCTTCCGCGTACATCCCGGGAATCAGGACCTTGTCCAGATTCGGCACATCCACTTCGGTGTGCATAGTGCGCGTATCTTCTCTAACGTCCACCGAGAAACGAGCCACCTTGCCGGGGAAAGTGCGATTCAGCGACGGAACCATTACGCTCACCGGGTCGCCGATCTTGATATATCGAACGTACGACTCAGGCACCGGTATGACGAGCCGGAAAAGATCGTCCTGGGAGAGGCGCACCAGCGGCATGGCTTGGGTGCTGGAGCTGGTACCCGCCTGCATCAAGGCGCCGAGATTTGCGAACCGCTGCGTGACCACGCCTGCAAAAGGCGCCGTGATTTTTGAATAGTCGTACAGGTCCTGATCGTGCCTGCGCTTGGCCTGCATGACCGCCAACTGGCTTTGGGTCGCCTCCAGGCTCGATTTGGAAGCTTCCACCTGCGCCTCGGCGGCCAGATCTTTTCCTTGCGCATCGTCCACTTCCTGTTGTGCCACCAAGCCTGGTTTAGATTTTGCGACTCCGTTCAATCGGTCATATTGCAGATGCAGTGCGTTGTATTGCGCCTGCACGCGGCCCAGGTCGTGTTCAGCGTGCGTGATCTGGTCGAAAGCGTTCTTAATGGCCGCATCGTCCTGCTGCAATTGCGATTCGAGCTCCGGGATCTCGAGCACTGCCATTACCTGACCGGCCTTCACTCGCGTGCCGTAGTCTACGTCCAGCTTTTTCACATAGCCGGATTCTTTGGCATAGACGTCGATTTCCTGGAACGGAACCAGTTCGGACGACACGGTCAGCTTTCGGCCGAGGGCTTTCTTGCCCACTTTCGCCACGCCGACCGAAATTGCCTCCGTGGCGAGTGGCGCGTTTGCACTGGCCTTTTCGCCTCCGCCGCAGGACGACAAGAAACCCGTGACGATAATTGACCCGGCCAGCAATGGAGCAGAGATTTTTAGGCGCATGGGTCATCCTTGGATGCTTGCTTCAATCGATCGGAAAGGCCCTTCAGCGAAAACTGGGGCGACTTGCAAAACTGAATCAATTCGCTTTCCGAGCGCAAAATGCGCTGCGCTACCTGCGGAATTTCCGATGCGATCGTCAGCGGAATTGTCTGGATGCCATGCCGGTCGCCGTGCAGCAGATCTCCCGGCGCGATCTTCAACCCGCCGATCTCAACCGGTTCACCGAATTCGATCAGGTGGGCATACGCATGAGACACCGAGACGCTCCCGGAAAAAAGATGGAAGCCCAGCGCCTTGACGGCTGCCAAATCCCGTACCGCTCCGTTAGTGACGTAGCCGACGCAGTTTAAGGCCTGCGCAATATTGGCGTGAATCTCTCCCACAAAGGCTCCCACTCCAGGCATAGGATCGACATCCTGCACCACAATTACCCGCGGCGCGGGTATGGTTGCAACGTAGCTCCAAAAATCCATGCGGTCGTAGTAGCAGCGGCCCGACATGGGAGGGCTCGAACTCCGGATTCGTCCGGTTATTGCATAGCCCAGCATGGGCTCGAAATTGGGAAAACGGCAACGTATGCCGCCAGAAATGAAACCTTCGTTCCGCAGCCTGACATTAAGCCTCTCAATCGCGTTGGATACCGTACACGTATCTATGGAGCGGATCTTACCAAGATCGAGCGAGTGGATCTTATCCAAATCGAGGCGTGGTGGAGTTAACACACTGATACCTCCAACAATATACGCTGTCAGCACGCCGCGTCCAATACCAACCTGTTGGTATTTCGGGCCCAAATCTCGGGTATGTCCTTTCACCTGGAGCCTCGATCGGTTAGGCTTGAAATAGCCCGTGGAACTTTCGACCAGCAAGACCGAACGGCGTGGTCACGATCGGCTGCTGCTGAGCAGCCGTTTGGCGCTAATCGTCGGATTTGGCAGCCTCCTGGCGATCATGGCTCTCGCCGGAATAGATGCTTTACGAGTGCTGCAAAGTTTCAGAACCAACGACGATCGAATTCGCCGCCAGTTCCTGTTTCGGAATCACGTTTTGAATGATATTCGATCGGAAGTCTATGTTTCCGGGACTTATGTCCGCGATTACTTGCTGGAGCCAGAGACTGAAAGAGCGGATGCCTACCGGGCCAGCCTGGAACAGGTACGAGTACAGATGGTTTCCGCGCTCGATTCTTACGGGCGCCAAATCGGGCCCGAAGAGTTTCAACACTACACGGCTCTTAAGACGGAGCTGACGGAATACTGGGACATCCTCGCGCCCATCTTCAAATGGAATGCCGCCGAGCGGCGCCGGCTGGGCTATACGTTTCTACGCGACGAAGTATTTCCACGGCGTCAAAACATGCTGGCGATCGCCGGCCGGATCGCCGAGATCAACGAACAACAGCTCAATGCCGCTAACGATCTGGTGGTCGGTCTCTTGCTGGCCTTTCAAACCCGCGTCGCTGTAACGCTAATAGCCGCGCTGGCGCTGGGCTTGGGCATGGCGGCTTTCAGCACGCGTAAGATCCTTAAACTGGAAACCCAGGCGCAGGCGCGATATGAGGAAGTGGCCGAGGCTCGCAGTCAGCTCAAAGATCTGTCGGCGCGGCTGGTGCAGGCGCAGGAAACGGAGCGGCGAGCGTTATCCCGCGAATTGCACGACGAAGTGGGCCAATCGCTCTCGGCGGTGCTAATTGAATTGCGGAATCTCTCGACGGGATTGGGCATGCGGTCGGAAGATCAGTCGCGCGCCCAGGTTGAAATCATAAAGGGGCTGGTGGAAAGCAGCATTCGCGTGGTCCGGAATATGGCTCTACTGCTGCGGCCATCCATGTTGGATGACCTGGGACTGGTACCGGCCTTGCGCTGGCAAGCCCGTGAGGTATCCAAACGTACCTCCATGGACGTTAGCGTCGCAGCCGAGCTTATATCGGACGACTTGCCGGACGAATACAAGACCTGTATCTATCGTGTCGTGCAAGAGGCGTTACACAACAGCTCGCGTCATTCTCGCGCCAGCGCCGTCCGCATTCGCGTGCAACAAGAGCCGGGCCGCTTGACACTATCGATCCAGGATGATGGTCAGGGCTTTGATGTAACGCAAATGAAGGGGCTGGGATTACTGGGAATCCAGGAGCGGGTGGCACAGTTGGGCGGCGTCTGTCACGTGCATTCCGAGCCCGGTGCTGGAACTGTGCTCACCGTCGAGTTGCCTTTCAATAGCAGCGAGCAGAATGGAACTACAAGCGCGCGTGAAACAGATTCGCATCCTGTTAGCTGACGATCACACCGTGATGCGCAGGGGCTTGCGGCTGCTACTCGAGAGCCAACCCGGCTTCAGCGTCGTGGGCGAAGCATCCGACGGCCGTCAGGCAGTGGCGCAGGCCGAGGCTACCAACCCGGATGTGGTAGTTCTGGATATCGCGATGCCCAACCTGAGCGGCATTGAAGCGGCCCAGCGCATCGCTTCCGCGCTCCCGCACATCGCCATCGTGTTTCTGAGCATGCACTCCGACGAAGGCTATGTTCTCCGAGCGCTCAAAGCCGGCGCCAAGGGCTATCTGCTGAAGGATTCCGCGGAAGGCGATCTGATCGAAGCGATCAAAGCGGTCAACCAGGGCAAGACCTTCTTTAGCGCGGAGATCAGCAAGATGCTGGTGGAAGACTACGTGCGTGAGATACGCACGCGCGGGATTGAGGACAGCTACGAGCTGCTGACCTCGCGCGAGCGGGAGATCCTGCAACTGTTAGCCGAAGGAAAGTCCAATAAAGATATCGCAGCGTTACTGAATTTAAGTCTTTACACGGTCGAGACTCACCGCCGGAACTTGCAAGACAAACTGAACCTGCACAGCTTCGCGGAGCTTATCTTGTACGCCGTGCGCAAGCGCGTCATTTCTTAACCCTCGCGGCGCGCCTGGGAGCGGTAGCAGCCTGCCGGAGACTGTTCCAGTAGGACCATGCGAACTTCACCGCGCGCAGCACGTCTGGTTGCCGAAGAGGCTTACGCAAGACATCGTAACCGCCGTTGCAGACCACCTCGTTCCACAGATTGTCGTCGGCCACCCTGGAAACCAGCATGGTGCAAGCTCCAGGCGACGCGGAGGCGCAGGCGCCGAGCGCGTTCCTCCAGTCGCCGTCGGCCAGGTCCCGGTCTAACAGGATGATGTGCGGTTTGATTTGCTCGGAAACTTGGCGCGCTTCAGCGCAGGTTTTCGCGAAAAACACATCCCATTGATTCTCGAAACAAAGCTCGGCTATCAGCGAACGGTCTTGATCGTCCAACAGAACGGAAACAATCGTGATCCGCAGGCGCGGCGCGTTGTTAGGTTGAGGTTCAGCCGTTTGAGGTTCAGCCGGTACGAACATCGATCGTATACGCTGCCACATTCTCAGTGCTTCCAGTGCCAAATGAGAACGGGCGCTCCAGGGGTTTCGATGAGGGAAGGGAGCGCCCGTTTTTTGGTACTGGGGATTTGAATTAACTTCAGTCTATGCCGCTAGCCCCGGATTTGAAATACCAAGTAAATGGTAATCTTCAGACAGAGAAGCTGGTAGACTGCCCTCCCTACCACCCAGGACCGAAGATAAATCGCGGATCTTGGGTATACAAACTTGTAGCGGCGGGCCGTACACTCAGGCATGAGAGGGATTCTATCCCACCTCGGTCTCGGGATAGCTCGGGGTGCGGCCTATCTGACGATCGCCGCGACAACCTCGGCTTTGGCGGGCCAAGTCACGCCTCCGTCCGCCAAAACTTCGGCACTCCTCGAGTTTAGCGGAGAGATTCGTTCGCTCGCGCAGCGAGTTTCGCCCGCCGTGGTGCAGATTATGGTTAGCGGATACGCCTCTCTCGATCCGGCGGCCGGTCATCCGGTCAGCCTGTTCGGGCGGGAAGAAACCACCGGGTCAGGCGTGATCGTCGATTCCGACGGATACATTGTCACCAGCGCTCACGTTGTAAAGGGCGCAGTAACTATAAGAGTGCTCTTCGCTCGCCCGTCCACGGGCCACGATCTGGCCGAAGACCCGGGCGCCCTGAAGAGCGCCGAAGCCAAGATCATCGGTATCGACACCGAGTCGGATTTAGCCGTTGTGAAGATCGAGGAGAAAGGTTTAGCGGCCTTGAAATTCATGAACTCCGATCGCCTGCGGCAAGGGGACCTGGTGCTCGCGATCGGCGCTCCAATGGGACTGCTGAACTCGGTTTCGTTCGGCGTCGTGAGCGCTCCGGCACGCTCGGTCGGCGACGACAATCCGATGGTTTACGTGCAAACTGACGCCTCGATTAATCCCGGTAACAGCGGTGGCGCTCTGGTCGGCATGAACGGGCTGCTGGCTGGGCTGAACACCTTCATCCTGTCGCAGTCGGGAGGGAACGAAGGATTGGGGTTCGCGATTCCGGCCAACACGGTCAAAGAGGTCTACCTGCAATTGCGCAAGAACGGCCAGGTGCATCGCGGCGAAATCGGCGTTTTCGCCCAGAACATCACGCCCGTCATGGCCAAGGGGCTGAATCTGGCACGCGACCACGGCATCATTCTGGCGGATGTGGAACCGGACAGCCCGGCTGACGAGGCCGGCCTGAAGCGCAGGGATATCATCGTTGCGCTAGATGGACAAAGAATGCTGTCGGCGGCTCAGTTGGAAAATCATATCTTCCGCCGAACGCCCGGCGACAAACTGCAGTTGACGGTTCTGCGTGGAGAAGAAGAGTTGAGCAAGACGCCCGTGGTTCGGGAGCGTGCAGACAAGGGCAACCTTTTGCAGCGGCTCATACACCCGGAAAAGAATTTGATTGCTCGCCTAGGCATCTTGTGCATCGAGATCGACAAGGATGTTGCATCCCTGATCCCGGGCCTGCGCCGTCAATACGGGCTTATCGTCGCGGCCAAGGCGGCCGGAGGTCAATCTCAATTCATCGATCTTCAGCCCGGCGATATCATCGATGCGGTGAACACCTCTCCGGTGGCCCTGCTGGACAGCCTGCGATCCACGCTTAGCGATTTGAAACCGGGCGACCCGGTTGTTCTCCAAATAGAGCGCGACGGCCGCTTTCAATACTTGGCCTTCGAACTTGATCGCTGAAGATACTGGAAGCGCAACTTCAGCCCGGCGCGTCTAAGCGGTGGAGGTGCAAAAAGATGACTGGCGCTGGGTCGGCTATTCAGAAGGCAGTCGCGATTCTTTGTGTTCTGCTACTCCCGTTATCAGCAGGTTACGGTCAAGCCCCGGCTAGTTACGGTCAACCGCCGGCAGGTTACAGCCAGCCCCCGGCGTACGGCCAAGCGCCTTCCGGATATGGGCAAGCCCCGGCGGGCTCTCCGCAGGGATGGCCGGCCGCGCAGCCAGCTCCTCCGCTGCTGCCGCCCGAACAGTTAGATAACCTGGTGGCGCCGGTGGCGCTTTATCCCGATCCATTGCTCGGTCAAGTACTGGCGGCCAGTACCTATCCGCTGGAGATAACCGAAGCGCAGCAGTGGCTCCAGCGCAATCGCAACCTTCAAGGCACGCAACTGTTGGACGCAGCCAAGCAACAGAACTGGGATCCTAGCGTCCAGGCGCTGGTGGCATTCCCGGATGCGCTGAATCTGCTCGGTAACGATATCCGATGGACTACCGATCTCGGAAACGCGTTTCTGGCCCAGCAGGCCGACGTGATGAATGCGGTGCAAGCAATGCGTGCCAGAGCTCAAGCCAACGGCAGGCTGCAATCGACGCCGCAACAAGTAGTGACTATGGATACCCAAGGCGGCCAAAATGCGATCGAGATCCAACCGGCCAATCCGCAGGTAATCTACGTTCCAGTCTACCAGCCCGAATATGTCTACGGCCCCCCGGCATGGGGCGCGTACCCTGATCTGTGGTATCCGCCGGGATTTGGATTTGGATTTGGCTTTGGAGCGGGACTTTTCATCGGCGGCCTTTTCCCGGGCTGGCTCGGTTGGGGTGGCTGGGGTTGGGGCTGCGGATGGTTCGGTCACGGGTTGTTTGTGAACGCCGGGTTCTTCAATCGTTACGGCTTCCATGGCGGCTTCGGCGGCCGATTTGGTGATGGCCGATTTGGCGGCGGCTTTGGGGGCCGCACGGCGTGGGCGCATGATCCAGGCCATAGAATGGGTGTTCCCTATCCGAACCGGGCGGTGGCGAGCCGCTTCAATTCCGATCGTTTCAATGGCAGCGGACGATTTAATAGCGGCCGCGGATTTAGCACCGGCGCACGCTCTAGTTTCGGCGGATTCGCCGGCAACCGGGCGTCTACCAACGGTTACGCCGGCTCGTACCGGTCGGCTGCACCGAATTATGGCGCGCGATCCGCATCTTTAGGGTACCGGTCTACCGCCCCCGGTTATGGCGGATATAACTCCGCGTCGAGTTACCGCGGTTCGACTTCGTATAACCGCTCGTTTGCGCCCGCGTACTCCAGGAGTGGCCAGAATTATTCCGCGCCGCGATCCTATTCGGTGCCTCGCCAGAATTTCTCGGCCCCGCGCCAGAACTTCTCGGCCCCGCGCCAGAACTTCTCGGCCTCACGATCCTTCTCGGCTCCGCGTTCCTACTCAGCCCCGCGCGCTTCCGGTGGCGGCTCGCACTTCTCCGGCGGATATTCTGGCGGTGGTGGCGGCCATGCTTCTAGTGGCGGTGGACACCCTTCCGGCGGCGGCGGTCACCATCGCTAGAAGCTGATACCGCCCAACGCCTGGGCTTTTCTACCATACCGGCATTAGCAACCCAGCCTTCCACCACCGCATCTATTAAGCAGAGGAATAAGACGTTATGATGCGGTCAAGGTTGAATGCATTTGGAGGCTTCTTCCTGGCTGCGCTGTTATCCAGCCCCGTTTGGGGCTCCATACCCCCGCAACCCGGAACAGTCAATTACATCGAAGGGCAAGCGACGATGGGCGCACAGCCGCTGAGCGAACAATCCATCGGATCCGCTAAATTAGCCGCGGGTCAATCGCTTTCCACGGAAAACGGAAGAGCGGAGATCCTGCTTACGCCGGGTATCTTCTTGCGGCTGGATCAGCATAGTTCTGTGCAGATGGTTTCGCCGGGTTTGGCGGATACGATCCTCACTCTTCAAAAGGGTCGCGCCATGGTCGAAGTCGCGGACATCCATCCGGAAAACAACATTCGAATTAGTGACAATGGCGCAAGCACGCAGTTACAAAAGGCGGGCTTGTACGATTTTGATGCGGATCGCGGCGTGATCCGTGTTTTCGACGGAAAGGCTGTGGTTCAAACCGCCGGTCAAAGCATCGAGGTGAAAGACGGCCATCAATTCACTCTTAATTCGCCCGGAAAACTAAAGGCCCAGAAGTTCGATAAGAAGGCGTCCGCGTCCACGGACGATTTTTATAGATGGGCTAGCCTGCGGTCCTCGTATCTCGCGGAGGCTAACGTCGACGAAGCCCGGAGATATGCGGGCTCGCCCGGCTGGGCCGCCGGCGGTTGGTACGCCAACGGCTGGTACGGTAACGGATGGTATTGGGATCCCTGGTATAGCGCTTACACATTCATTCCAGGCGACGGAATTTTCTACGATCCGTTCGGCTGGGGCTTCTACTCTCCGTGGCTGGCTTTCGGCGCGCCGTATTTTGGCTACGGCCTCGGCTTTGGATATGGTAGAGGCTACTACCATCACTTCGGACCCGGATATCATCCTCTCTACGCTGCTGGTGCTCACTCGCCCGGCGGCGTCGGGCACGCCTACAGCGTTCGTAGCGGAGCCGGTGGCTTTGGCGGCCGCAGCGGTGGTTTTGGCGGAAGTGGCTTCCGTGCCGCCGGTGGTGGTGGATTCCATGGCGGCGGATTCGCCGGTGGTGGTGGATTCCATGGCGGCGGATTCGGCGGTGGCGGCGGTTTCCACGGCGGCGGTGGAGGAGGACGCGGCCGCTAGTGACCAACTAGTCCGGTCAAGCGTACACTGGAGTGCTAGGTCGAAATGCCAGCCTCCACAAATATCGGCGCGGGAACCAGGTTGCTTCTTCACCTGTGGAAAGGCTTGAACGAACCTGGTGACCGCGCTGATTTCGAATCGAATTGGCAATCCTTCCTCGAGGCTTGCGATTACCATCAGGTATCGCCAATCGTCTTCCATTGTTTCCAGGGCCGCAGCGACCTTCCTCCCGAGGTCTTGGAGCATCTTCGTACCAGTTTTTACCGTATCTCGGCCTATAACCATTATTTGGCGAAGCATCTGGTGCAATTGGTGTCGGAATTTGAGCGGCAGCGGATTCCTTGTTTGGCTTTGAAAGGACCAGCGGTGGCGATGGCCTCCTACGGCGATCTTTCACTGCGACAGTACGAGGACATCGACATAATGGTCCATGTCGAGGACATCTCCAGTGCGGTTGAAATCCTGTTCAGTCGCGGATTTCACCCCATTAGAGGCCATTCCGAAAGATACAAAAACGTGCAGTTGTACCATGAGGTCGCGTTGGCGGCGCCCGATGGCTCCTACGCTGTCGACCTGCATTGGCAACTAGCCCCGCCCTATGCCCGCGTATTCGGCCCCGATGCGTCTGCGGTGTGGCTCAGAGCTGCGACCGTCCGTCTACCGTTCGGAGATGTCCCGGTTCTGTCCCGCGAAGATCTGTTCTTAGCCCTTTGCCAACACGGGACCAGGCATCGCTGGCGGCAGCTCAAGTGGCTATTTGATGTCGCCGAACTGCTGCGCAATTCCGAGACAATGGATTGGTCCGGCGTCGAAGACATTATCAAGATCTCTCCGATGGCCCGCGTTCCCGCCAGCCTGGCAGCATTATTGGCTGATGAGTTGTTGGGAATCCGCGTACCACTCGAGCTTGCGAAGGTTCTTGAACCAGCCAAACGTACACGTGCAGTGGGCCGGGCAATCCGCCACGAATTTCTCTCGAGCGGCCAGACCAATGGCAGCTCTCACGACACCTTACTGGGGCTGGAACAACATCCTCTGGTGCGCGTGAAATATTTAGCCATTGAGGCGCTCCGGTATCCGGTGCGCGAAATTCTCTTCACCATTACGGAGAAGGACAGTCAATTTGTGCGCCTGCCGGCGAAACTCCGGCTGCTGTATTACTTCATTCGTCCACTAAGGCTCATGCTTCAACACGGCCGAAGCGCGGCGCGCAGAATTTGGTCGATGGCGCGCTAAACTGAATAACACAGAATGTACCTGGGGCAGGGTCATAACGGCAAGGCGAAGCTGCTTTCGATTTTCGTGCCGTTATATAACGAAGCCGAGTTCATCCAAACGGTTCTGGAGCGGGTCATCCGGGCCCACCTGCCGGAGGGCTTGGAGCGCGAGATCATTGTCGTCGACGACGCCTCAACCGACGGCTCGGCGGAGCTGGTCGATGACGTCGCCCTGCGGCACCCCGGGCTCATTCGCCTCATCCGGTGTCCCAAGAATCGCGGCAAAGGCGCCGCCATCCGCGCGGCCATCGAACACGCCACCGGCGATTATTGCCTCATCCAGGACGCCGACCTGGAATACGATCCGCAGGAATATCGGTCGCTCCTGGAACCTCTGTTGGACGGCTCGGCCGACGTAGTTTATGGATCGCGTTTTCTGAGTGCCGGACGGCGGCGCGTGCTCTATTACTGGCACAGCGTCGCCAACCATGCGCTCACCACGCTTTGCAACATCATCTCCAACCTCAATCTGACGGATATGGAAACCTGCTACAAAGCCTTCCGCGCGCCGTTACTCAAAAGCATTCCAATCCGCAGCGATCGCTTCGGAATCGAACCGGAAATCACCATTAAAGTAGCCAAGCGCCACGCACGCATCTTTGAAGTGCCCATCAGCTACAGCGGCCGCACTTATGACGAAGGCAAGAAGATTGGACTCAAGGATGCATTCCAGGCCCTCGGCGTCATGCTTCGTTTCTGCTTCACCAGCGACCTTTATAAGGATCCAGGCGCCGAGATACTGGATGCCTTTTCCGTGGCGCCGCGATTTAATAGATGGATGGCCGATACCATCCGGCCGCATGTTAATAAACGAGTGCTGGAAATTGGGGCCGGCATGGGTAACCTCACACGAGTCCTCGCACAAGGCTGCCAGCGTTACATCGCCAGCGACATTGACGGCGAACACCTTTCCCGCCTCGAGCGCCGCATCGGGCATCATCCTTATGTGGAGACGCGCGCTTGCGATCTCTCCAAGGCAGTCGATTTTGAGCCTTTCGCCGACGCGGTGGATACCGTGATTTGCCTGAATGTCCTGGAACATATCGAAGACGATTTAGCCGGACTGTGCAACATTTATAGCGCTCTCTCGCCGGGCGGACGCGCCATCGTACTGGTGCCGTGCGGGCAGGAGATTTACGGTCAACTGGATATAGTACTGGGACACCGCCGCAGATACTCCGCGCCGCAACTGCGGGGCCTGTTCGAGCAGATTGGCTTTGAGATCGAGCGCGTCGTGGAGTTCAATCGCATCTCGCGCCCGTGCTGGTACATCACCGGCAAACTGTTGCGGCGGTCGCGGATCAGCCGCTTTCAGCTCCATATGTTTGACCGCCTGGTATGGTTGTGGCGCCGCATTGATCGCTTCCTTCCCTGGAAACCGACCTCGCTCATCGTCGTCGCCGCCAAACCCCAAGCTCGGGTCCCGGTGGCCGCAACTTCGCCCTACGATTTGCGCGTGAAGACATCATACCGGGAACCGATGTGAGGTAAAACGATGCGGTGTCGGAACAAAGGACCGAGGCGCACAGGACTCTTATCGCTGGTGTCACCTGCCAAGGCGGCCCCTAGCTGCACTGAAGGATGTTGTTCCGAAATGCCGGGTTTATTTCGTGGGTTCGCCCGGCGAATGTCCAGTTGCTGATCGTGAATCCGGCCAAGGCTGAGGCCAAGCTTGGCGCTGTCGAAATAAGCTTGGCAGGCGGGAGGAGCGAGGTAAAACGAAGAAGCCCGGACTGTCCGCTGAAGGGACGATCCGGGCTGAAAATTAGAGTCTTAGGATGGACCGAATTCAGTTGTGCTTATTCCGTAGCCTGAACTTTACGCCGGCGGAAGAAGAAGCCAACCAATCCGAACAGACCGAGGGCAGCCAAACCGGCCAGCCGAGGTTCCGGTGAAGGAGCGTACACACTTGTATTACCTGTGGACGAATCAATTACGCCGCCTTGGCCCATTGTAAAGGTCGTTGCGTGGGTTCGTACGACAAGTACGTCGGAAATCCCTCCAGCCGGGATCGCAAAGTTACCATCGAAGTTGAACCCCACAACCGTTCCATCCCCGCTCCGGGTCACGAGATCCGGCGCAAAGGTCCCAGCAACGAAACCGGCCGGAATTGGGCCGACATTTATAATTCCCATGTCCACGCCCGCACCGGCGCCGAACGCGTCAGCGAAAGTTCCATCCGCAATTGAGGGGTTATAGCTTGCCGCCGTGATCTTCTCCACGCCCTGCTCGGGAGCAGTAACGTTCGCGGTGTATTGATATACAAAGTCTAAGTCGCCAGTTACGCCGTCAGTGAAGACACCGGATAACAAGGTACCCGAAAACGTAGCAGCGGTTACGGCGCTTGCTTCGAGCGGAGCTACCGGCCCCAGCAAGGGCAGGCCATTAAAGCTGTCAGGAGCCGTGGGAATAGCTCCCGGAGCCAGCACGGCAGCTTGGAGACTCGGGATTGCCAGTAAGAGGCCTCCCAAGAGCCCCATTGTTATGTGTTTGCGATAAATCATAAGTAGTAATTCGGTCCTTTCCTAAAGAGCGTCTTCCTGCGTCGAAATAACAAGATACAGTCAATACCGGTGAAAGTAAAGATCTAGCGAATCAATTCAGTACTAGGGACTCCCCGGCAAGTACCACTACAGGCGCCGTCGTCACCGTAATCTGTTTAACGCCCATGCCGCCTTTACCATTTACTATGTTGGGTCGCTTCGTTTAGACTAGTGACACAGCGCCCCAAAACAACCAAATGTTTCGGCTTCGAATTCTATGAGATTCTTGACCTCCGTCCGGTCGTCGACCGCCTATGCATTGGCGGCAATTACGCTAAGCTACTGCCAATTTGGATGTTCCCGTAATCCCCAATCCTATGTTGATCGGGGCAACCGGTACTATTCGGAAGGCAAATATGAAGAGGCAGCCCTAAACTATCGCAACAGCATTGAGCGAAACCCCAATTTCGCGGAAGCGCATTATCGTCTGGCGTTGACCGAGCAGAAACAGGAAGATCCAGTCAATGCTTATGGCGAACTGCAAAGGGCGATTTCGATCGCACCTGACCGCGACGACATCCGGGTGGAATTGGCCGATCTGGCGCTGCGTTCCTACAACAGCAGTCCGCAAAAAGCGCAGATGCTCTACGATACCGTCACGAACGCCGCTCAATATTTGCTGAAGAAGAACCCGAATTCGCTTGAGGGTTTGCGGCTGCAGGCTGATATTTTAGCGATCGACGGTAAACTGTCCGAGTCTCTGACGACGTTCCGAAGGGCGAATGGAATTAAACCTCTGGAGCCCGCCGTCATCTCACCGATGTTGCAGGTATTGCTTCGCCTCAATCAGCCTGGCGAAGCCGAGAACCTGGCCCAGCAGTTCTTCCATGCTCACCGGGATTTCGGACCCGTGTATGACGTAATGCTGAAGTATTACGTCCAGACCAAGCGAATACCGGAGGCCGAATCTCTTCTGAAATCCAAAATCGCCAACATGCCGAATGACGCTACGCCGGTTCTGCAACTCGCGGGTCTGTATCGCCAGCTTCAGCGTGAACCGGAGATGGTTCAGACGCTGCAAACGCTGCTCAACAACCCCAAGAAATTTCCGAATGGTCACGCTGTGGTAGGAGATTTTGACGTCAGTATCGGCCGGCTGGATGACGCGCTTCGGGAATACCAGGCTGGTCTCCGCTCAAGCGCAAAGGAAAAGGCCATTTACGAGAAAAAGATGGCGAGGGTTCTCGCAATGCAGGGCAAGCGCGACGAGGCGATCGGCCAGCTCAGTCAAGTCCTAAAAGAGACTTCCGATGACGCTGACTCACGCTTGGCGCGGGCCGTCCTTCTTCGCGAAAGCAGCGATCCGAAAAAATTGGATTTGGCGTTGTCGGAACTCAATTCGATAGTCGAAAAGGTCCCCACTGACGAAATAGCGCATTACAATCTCGGTCTCGCCTACCTGGCGAAGGGCGATTCGAACTCCGCCAAGGGCCATTTGAGCGAGAGTGCGAGGCTTCGGCCGGGTTATGTCGCGCCTCGCAAGGCGCTAGCCGAGATCCGTCAAAAGGAAAGAGACTACGTCGAAACGCTTCGGTTGGCCAATGAGATCCTGGCGGTTAATCCAAACGACGCCGACGCCCGTCTCTTGCATGCGGCGGCCCTGCTCGGCAGCAAAAATGACGTGCAGGCCCGCAGTGAGCTGGATGTGCTGCTGCGCCAGTATCCGAACTCAGTGAATATAAATCTTTACATCGGGGTTCTGGATACGCGCGAAAAAAAATATCATGAGGCGGAAACGCGCTATCGCCAACTCTACAAGCCCGGCGATAAGGATATACGGCCACTGGAGGGCTTGATCCAGGTATATCTCGCACAAAAGGAGCCCGATAAAGCACTGGCGCTGCTGGAGCAAGAGCTCAGGCAGAATCCGAATTCCCGGCCGGTTCGCTTGCTGCTTGCCTCGACAGCCGCAGGCGCCGGGAAATCGGACCTGGCGATGCAACAATATCAGTGGCTGCAGGCGAACGATTCAAAATCGGTGGAAGTCTATGAGTCCCTCGGGGACTTCTATCAGTTAAAGGGCGATCTCAACAGCGCGCTTGTCAGTTACCAAAAGGCCCGAGACCTGATTCCCAATGATCCCAAAGTCCTGTCCGTGATCGCCTTTTTGCAAAGCGAGTCGGGAAGAGAATCCGAAGCGATCGCTAACCTTCAAAAGCAACTCGCGCTGGATCCTCAAAACATTGTCGCCATGAATAATCTGGCGTTCATGCTGGCCGATACATCCACCGACCTTGATCGAGCACTGACGCTGGCGCAAACAGCTCAGCGAAAGGCTCCCAACAGCGCCGGAATCGCGGACACCGTGGGCTGGGTGTACGTGAAAAAGGGCCTGAATGACAGCGCCATTCAAATCTTCAATGGACTGGTGAGGAAGTATCCCGACGAGGCGTCATTCCGGTATCATCTCGGCGTGGCCTTGCTTCAAAAGGGAGAGGCTGCGGAAGCGAAGTCTGAGTTTCTCATAAGCCTTTCGAAGAACCCTCCCAAGGATGTGGCCGAGAAGATCAAGCAGATCCTCTCCAGGCTTGGCTGAACACTTCCGGTCCTGACAGCGAACACACCTTTCGTTACTGGCATGGGTGCCGATGTGAGGTAGAATAATTCGGTGTCGAAACCTCGAACCGAGGCGCGCAGGGCGCTGATCACCGGCATCACCGGCCAGGACGGATCCTACTTGGCGGAGTTCCTTCTATCTAAGGGCTATGAGGTCCACGGGATGGTGCGGCGAGTCGCGCTGGAGGATCCTTCCCGCAGGTTGGGACGGCTCGAACCGGTGGTTGCCCAACTCCGCCTGCATGCTGCTTCGCTGGAAAGCTTTCCGAGCATCTACCAGGTTTTCCGGGTAGTTCAACCGGACGAGTGCTACCATTTGGCGGCGCAGAGCTTTGTCAGCTATTCGTTCGACGATGAATTCTCCACTCTAAACACCAACATCAACGGGACTCACTTTGTTTTAGCCGCACTGAAAGATATCGTCCCCAAATGCCGATTCTACTTCGCCGGTTCCAGCGAGATGTTCGGGAGAGTAGCAGAGATTCCGCAGACCGAAACCACCCGCTTCCATCCACGCTCCGCCTACGGGATCAGCAAAGTCGCGGGGTTCGACCTTACGCGGAATTATCGCGAGGCATATGGAATTCATGCCTCCAACGGCATTCTTTTCAATCACGAGTCGCCGCGCCGCGGATTCGAGTTCGTCACGCGCAAGATTACGTCTGGGATCGCGCGGATTCTTGCTGGGCAAACGAACGAATTACGGTTGGGCAACCTCGAGGCCAAGCGCGATTGGGGCCACGCCCGCGACTACGTGGAAGCGATGTGGGCCATGTTGCAGCAGGATGAGCCGGACGATTACGTCATCGCAACAGGCAGGAGCCACTCCGTGTCGGACTTCGTCAAGAGGGCGTTTGGAATGGTTGGATTGGATCCAGATCAGTATGTTGTCACAGATCCTGGGTTTTACCGCCCGGCGGAAGTGCAACTGTTAGTCGGCAATCCGGCCAAGGCTCAGTCCAAGCTTGGCTGGCGTCCAAAGACGCAGTTTGAGGGGCTGGTCTCCGAAATGGTTACCGCTGATTGCAAGAACCTGGGAATCGAGGTCCCAGCCACTGAGTCCATCGAAGTAGAGTAAGAACTCTTGCAGCGTAGTCCTTTATGAAAAGTAAATATATTTGTTTCAATGGTATAGCTATCCAGAATAGGGCCTGAAATCGTAGCCAGTTTAGATTCGAGGCATGACGTGCGTATAAACCAAGAGGGAATTAGGGTGAACGAACGATGGTAAGCGGGGTCTCAATGGTACTAGTATGTATAGTACGGAAGCCCAAACTATGCCTAAGTTTCAATCGGTTGCAATGGGACTCATCCTTCTATCCGGAGCCATTGTCACAGCCCAAACCGGTCAAATAACGATCGCATTAACCCCCTACTCGGCGTCCCTGTCGGCGGGCGGATCGACGTCCTTCCAGGCAACAGTCCGAGGAACCAACGTTCCCGGAGTAACGTGGTCGGTTATGCCGCCGATTGGTACCCTCACCGTTTCAAGTTCCACCTCGACTTGGGATGCCATAACGGAGACGCCAGTCTTAACAGTGAACGGGCTCTACACTGCACCCCCGACCGTCAGCAGCCCCCAAGCCGTGACGCTGGTCGCCCGGAGTCTAGTGAACTCGTCGGTGACGTCGAGTGCTACCGTTTATCTGGCAGCATCGCCCGTGGCCATTGCCTTGACACCCTCCTCGGTTACGCTCGGGGCCGGTCAATCCGCTGTCTTTTACGCATCCGTTGCCGGAACATTAAACACCTCGGCAAACTGGTCCTTGAACCCGCCCGTTGGTACAATCACCAACGGAATTTATACGGCACCGGCTGTAATCAACACGTTACAGACAATCCTCGTCACCGCCGTAAGCTTGGCGGACTCGTCAAAAACCGCCCAAAGTTCGATTACGCTCAAGCCTTCGCTGCCGATGTCGATCACCCTGAGTCCCGCGCAAATTACGCTGGGAGCTTCCGGTACACAACAGTTTACGGCAGCCATCCAGGGGGGCACGGCAGCAGTCGTGTGGTCCATCAGCCCAAATGTGGGGAGCATCAGCCCGAGCGGGCTCTACACGGCGCCAGCCGCGCTATCAGAGCAACAGGCCGTTACTATCCAGGCTGCAATTTCTACGGATCCCACCAGGGCGGCATCCGCTACGGTTACCTTGGCTGCGGCTACACCACCGCCACCGCCACCGCCGATACAACTCCCGGTTGAGGTGATCGGCCTCGACGGCACGATAGTAACGGTGCCATTCAATATTCCGTCAGGCTCGAATTTAACCGGGGCACTCACACTGTCGATGAGCATCCACGGGCTGCGGTATGAGACCCAGGCCAGTGTCGAAGTGAACAATTCGGGATGGCACGCGATCAGCGACAGCACGGTCACTCTTTTGGGTAACGCCACCGCTTATGGTGGCATCGGGGGCGGATTCAGTACCCTAAAAATGACCATGAGCGTGCCCCCGGGAGCGCTCATTCAAGGGACCAATACCATTAGCTTCCGATTCAACGGAACCGACGGCCGGGTAAGCGGCTTCCGCGTCCTGAGCTTCAACTTCCTGGATGCGAACAGCAACTCGTTGCTCTCGTCGGCCGCTTTTGTTTACGAGGATCCCAATACCTGGCTGCCACCTTCCAGCCAGGCGTCCGATATCTCCGCGGGCAAGACGTTATGGTACACAGCGCCTCTCACTCACCCCACTCCCAACGGGCCGGTTTCGATTCAGGCGCACTGTACCGATTGCCATACCCAGGACGGCCGGGACCTCAAATACTTTAATTACTCCAATAACTCGATTCGCACGCGATCGATGTTTCACGGACTGACGGCCCAGCAGGGCGATCAGATCGCCAGCTATATCCGAACGATCAATGTTGTCAACCCGGGGCGGCCCTGGAATCCGCCCTATCAACCCGGGCCGGGGCTGGATTCGCAGCCCGTCATTGAATGGGCAGCCGGCGCCGGACTTGACGCTGTGCTGGATAACGACAGTGAAATACTGACTCAGCAGTTTCCGAACGGAATCCAAAATTCTTTCTTTGCCGATACGGCGCATATCAACTTCCGGCAGATGGGAGTTCCCTATCAGTTTCCGGATTGGAACCAGTGGCTGCCCGGCACGCATCCCATGGATGCCTTTGGAACCAGTTTCACCAGCAGCCAGTATTTGTCGCTGTATCAGACCATCCGTTCCGGGTTGGTGGTATTGGATCCGGCTGCTTATGTTGCCCAACAACCTAACTTTGACAACTGGAAGCTGGCGTACTACGACATTTATGTCACGCTAGGAACGCCCGTCTGGAACAACCCGGCATTGTGGACTCCCAGCATGGTGGATGCTATGTATTCGCTGGCCCAATGGGGGCAGGTAAAGAACTGGGAGTTGATGAATGAATTCCAACTGGAAGGATTTGCGCAGAATATTTTTGGGTCTGGGCCAGAGGTGAATCCACGGGCCTGGTATAGCGGACACACATTTACAGTTTCCCCACACATGTTGAAAATGCCCCACGTCGACGGGGTTAGTGGAGCGGTTGGCTTGCGAAACGGCAGTTACCCGACCTACGTTTACCTGTCCCACATCTGGTATCACTTAGCGATAATTCTCAACGACTCAAATGGCCAGCAACGCGACCACGATCCCATTGATTGGGGCTATACCTTCGGATTCGTATTAGATATGGGCACTCTGGGCCCAAATACGAATGACGGAGCGCTGCTCGCCATGTTTATGGGTAAGGCCATCCAGATCATCAATAATGGCCTCGGACCGCAATTGGGGTATGAAGGTTGGGACCCGCTGGTCGCTGGTATGAACTGGATGTTTATTGAACAGGCTAACCAATTCGAATGGCCGAGCGTCACTCCAGCCCAAAAAACAGCCCTTATGACGGGCATTTTAAGTGGTTGGCTGGCCGAGGTGCAGCAGTTTACGCCGCAACAGTTTTATACGGGTGGCTGGGCCAGCCCAACCGTAAATCCGGTGCCGTTAGGGAATCCCAATGGACAATTAGGCGATTGGGTCTGGTACGTCATTCCACGCTTCAAATACTTTGGTGTCGATCCAACTTTGGTTGGCCAACTCGCGGCCTGGGCCCAAACAGTATGGCCAAATGCCAACTGGACGGCCGACCTGAATGCGACTTGCTCGGCGCCCTCGCTGGTTGACGGCTCACAGCCCTGCAGTCAATAGAGCCTCGGCCAGCCACATCACGATAGCGGCGACCAGTCGCAGGAAGTTCATCGAACTGACAACCCTGCGCTCTTAGCAATGATTCCTTCGAAAACGAGCGGTAAAAGGTCGCGCTGTCTCAAAGAGTTAGCTATCGGGAACCGAAGACTTGCGCGGTGTAATGGAGACTTCCCAGCCCAGCCGCTCTAAACGCCGCAGAAGTCGATTGCG
>Ga0210401_10000583_pt1 | contig 44315 bp, 47 predicted proteins | sample IncBWH32MmetaG_FD_150866 | JGI IMG/M metagenome (GOLD analysis project Ga0210401, IMG submission 150866) | Forest soil microbial communities from Barre Woods Harvard Forest LTER site, Petersham, Massachusetts, United States - Inc-BW-H-32-M | ecosystem: Environmental > Terrestrial > Soil >...
GAACAGATGGGAATGGATGCAACCACCGAAAAGTGCCTAGGTGCCTATATACTTCACGACGATCGACACCCGCCGGTTGGAAGCATTCTTCGGGTCTTCGGGCTTGCGCAGGCGCTGGTCGGCGTAACCGCGTACTTCGGCCACCTGATTAACCCGCAACCCGCTTTCCTGCATGAGCTTCCGGGCGGAATTAGCACGATCGGCGGATAATTCCCAATTTGAATAGCCGGCCGCCGAGGCGGCAAATGGCTGGGAGTCCGTGTGGCCCTCAATCAGCATGCGGTTTTGCATCTTGCCCAGTTGACCAGCCAGCATGTCCAGCATGGCTTTACCGGTGCCGCTCGGATGCGAGCTTCCTTTTTCAAAGAATGTTCCAACTTCACTTTCCAGAAGCTCGATGCGCAAGCCTTCGCCGGTCACCGTCATCTGCACCTGATTCTTCAATTTCGCCAACTCTGGTGACTGCATCATGGCCGATTCCAGCTTCTCTTTTAGTTTGCCCATGTCGTCTTTGCGGATAGAGATGTTTTCGCCCACACCGCCCTGTCCGGATCCCTTCTCGGCCGCTTTGCCCGATGGGTCCCGAAAGTAGCCGGCAACTGCCTTCTTTACCGGCTCACTGGAGCCCATCAGCCACAAGACGATGAAGAGCGCCATCATGGCCGTAACAAAATCCGCGTAGGCCACTTTCCAAGCTCCGCCGTGGTGACCGCCATGGACGATCTTCTTTACGATGATGATGGGCTGCGTCTCTGGTTTCTGAACCGGCATGATTCGCTATGCCGCCGCCGGGGCCGCCGGCGCTTCCGTGACTTCAGGGGCCGTTGCCGTAGCGGCAACCTTACCTTTGCAGGCGTTTTCCAGTTCCTGGAAGCTGGGACGTACATGGCCTGGCACAGCACGCCGCGCGAATTCGATGGCCACTAGCGGTGACGTACCCTTCAAGAATGAAATAACTGCAACACGTACGACGTGATAGAAGTGTCCTTCTTCATCCGCCGCTTTGCCCATTCTTGAGGCCATCGGCCCAAGCAGCCCGTAACACAGCAGTATCCCCAGGAACGTGCCCACCAGCGCGGCAGCGACTTTGTGGCCAATCTCCTCGGGCGGGCCCCCGAGCGCACCCATGGTGATCACCACGCCCAACACCGCCGCCACGATTCCCAAGCCCGGCAAAGAGTCGGCCACCGTGTTGAGTGCGGCCACCGGCAGTTGTGAATAATGATGATGAACCTCCATGTCCAACTCCATCATCTGATCCAGCTCGAAAGGCGTCGCTGCTCCGCTCATCGCCATGCGCAGCGTGTCGCACACGAAGTCCCGCAGGTGATGCTCCCACTTGGAAAACAACTCGCTCTTGCTTGGATTTTCGATGTCCGATTCCAAATCCGTCAGCCCCTTCTTGCGTGCCTTTTGCATGACGTTGAACATTGCCTTGAGTGTGTCCACGTAACGGCCTTTACCAAATTTGGATGAGCCGAAAACCGACAGGAGGCCGCCCAGCATGCCCTTGAGCACGGTCGGAGAATTTGCGACGAAAATTGTTCCCAAGGCCGCTCCGCCGATGATCAGCAACTCCGCCGGTTGCAGCAAAACCATGATGTTTCCCTTTTCCATCAGGTAGCCGCCGACCACCGCTCCGAATACCACCAGGATTCCAACTATCGCGAACATCGGTTCCTCACTCGTCTCCTCGGCTCTGTGCGTTCCCTATCGCTTCCACTTCGCTTTCCCACCGTTCCAATGATTCCACCGTATCGCCGCGCTCGACCATCCGGACCGTGACCGAAACCGTCAGCCGCACCGGATCTCCCCACCACGCCAGAGTCGATTTGCGCACCAGCATTTGAAGAGTCCGGCGTAGATCCTCCAGCTCCATCAACGAATACCCACGAGCCTCGATCCGAAACTCTCCACGATCCCAATATGTGAGCCAGTCCAACGTCTTAAGGTTGGCTGTAACTGTCTCTGCAATCATCTTCACCGCCGCTTCCACCATTCCGTGACCATAGCGGTGGTCGAGCCGATCCATCTCATCCAGCTCAATACGCAGCCACGAGAACGGAATGCCGAACAGATTCAACGCCTCTACTGCCTGTCGAGCCTTCATTTCCCCAAATCGCCGTTTTAGCGCGCCCGTCTCATCCAGACAGTCATAAGCGGCCAGATTGCTAAGATCGGGCAGGGCGGGCGCCGCAGCCTCTTCGAATATCTCCACCGCCCCCACTCGCGTGCCACCGGCTTCACAGATGGCCTGCGACCGGATGTGTACCGGAATCCTGTGGCCGTGCCGATGACGCATGTATAGCGTGGCTTCGTGAGGTGCGCTATTTTCCATGACTTCCTGGATCGGGCACTCGTTGCCAGATAGCACCCGGCCCGACTCCTCGCAATGCATCAGCATATCGCCCTGACACAAGCGCCCCATTATTTCATGCGCATAATAACCCGTGATTCGCTCCGCGCCACCGTTCCAATACAGAATCCGGCGATCGCAGTCCACAATATAGATGCCTTCGTCCATCTGGTCGAGTAGCAGCTTATACAGGTCGCCATCGCGTAAGGCCTGCTCGACTATCTCCCGCATATCTGGAATAGACTCCGGCATCAAGATCCCACCCTGTGCTTATCGGACCGGACCGGGCAGTCTTGAGACGGGAAGCTCCCCGTGCGATCCTGGCATTTAAGGCTCTTTGTCCTCATGAAAACGCCGATCCTGGCAGCACTGCTCGTGCTCGCTACCGCGCCCCTGCCCGCGAGCGCCCAATGGACCACCTCGCAATATGACAACGCCCGAACCGGCACTAATCTTAAGGAAACGATCCTTACGCCTGCGAACGTTAACGCCGGCAGCTTCGGAAAAATTTTCTCCTACAAAGTCGACGGTGACGTTTACGCCCAACCGCTGTACCTCCCCCGAGTCACGCTGCCGGACAGGAGCGTCCACAACGTAGTTTTCGTCGCTACCGAACACGACAGCGTTTATGCTTTCGACGCCGACGGCCCACAGTCTACCCCGCTCTGGCACGTCAGTTTTCTCCGCGCCGGCGTCACTCCCGTCCCGGCACGCGATGTGGATTGCCCGCTGATTACGCCCGAAATCGGGATCACCCCGACTCCCGTGATCGATCCTATGACCGGGACGCTGTACCTCCTGGCCCGCACCAAGGAAAGCCAGAGTTTGCTCAACCGTGACCGCTACGTGCAGCGCTTGCATGCGTTGGCCATAACTACCGGCGCCGAGAAATTCGGTGGTCCGGCTGAGATCAAGGCCACCGTCAAAGGCCGCGGGGCATCGAGTTCCAACGGGCTCATCAATTTTGACCCGCTCCGCGAACTGCCCCGCGCCGCCCTGCTGCTGGCCGGAGGAAACGTCTATCTCACCTGGGGTTCATCCTGCGACGTGGACCCCTATCACGGCTGGGTGATGGCCTACGACGCCCGCACTTTGGCCCAGATGGCAGTCTTCAACACTTCACCCGATGCCGAAAAGAGTGGAATCTGGCAGGGCGATACAGGTCCTGCTGCCGACCCAGAGGGCCACGTATTCCTAGTTACCGGTAACGGAAAATTTTCCGCCTTCCTCACAGGGGGCCGCGATTATGGCGATTCCGTACTCAAGTTGGTTTGGAGCAATCGCACCTTAGCCGTCCGCGACTTCTTCACGCCCTTTAATCAGCAGGAACTCGACGCCAACGACTTTGACCTTGGCTCCGGTGGCCCCCTCCTGCTCCCCGATCAGGCCGGGCGGCACCCCCATCTCCTGATCGCTGGAGGAAAAGGCGGCGGTATCTACCTGATCGATCGCGATAACATGGGCCACTATCATTCCGGCGACGACAGCCATGCCGTACAAGTGATCCCCAAAACAGAGGGCATCTATAGCGCCCCGGCTTATTGGAACCAGCACGTCTTCTTCTGGTGGAGTGATGACGTTCTAAAGGATTTTCGCCTCGACCAGGGCCAACTCTCGTCTGCCCCGGTGGCACATGGTGAAACCCGCTTCAGCGATCCCGGAGCAACGCCCACGGTCTCAGCGAATGGGAGCGCCAACGGAATCGTGTGGGTTCTGAAATCCAAAGGTTGGCGTGCGCCTGACCGCCCGGCCGTCCTCTACGCGCTGGACGCCGCCAATGTCGCCCGCGAGCTTTACAATAGCGAGCAGAAACCGGGGCGCGACCGTGCGGGCCTATCTCTACGCTTCACTATCCCCATGGTCTCCGGTGGCAAAGTGTACGTCGGAGCTAAGGGTGAGCTGAACGTCTACGGGCTGCGGCGGTAACAAGTTAGTTTGGCACAACAACTGCTGTTCTTCTAAGCGAGGAGACACAAAGTCGTGAAGAAGGCCATTATTTTTAGTTGTTTGACGGTGATGATGGCGGTCGCACAGGAAAAAACTCCCTCTAACAGTGCGGTAACAACAACCTGGGCAAAATACCGGCCGGATGACGTTAAAGTCCTCGGGGTCGTCGACTACGGTCATGTCCAAAGCGCTGTCGATCGGACCGCCAAGCCACGTTACCGCGCCTTTGTGTTCAGCGGTTATGGTCGCGATCGGGTCCAAATCACTCTAAGAGGTGAAACCTTCATTGTTACGGATTCTACGCTGAATCCAATCGGTAGCGGGTCGTCGCAGGCCACCGTCTCTTTACCTTTCCGGGGTCCCGATATTGAGGTTTACTACATCGTCTTCCCGGCCTCTAGCAAGCTTGCCCACGTCAGTGTCCAAGTCAAAAAAGTGGGCAGAGACATGTCGAATCCTAGTCTTATGTCGGAAATCAAAGGCGCCAGCCAGGAGTCTAACCGGCAAGGAGGGCTCGAATAATGCCCGAAACAACTAAGAAGTGCGCCCACCCTGGATGCAACTGCACAGCCGCGAAAGACAGCAAATACTGCGGAGCCTACTGTGAATCGAATAAACAGCCGGCGATCCTTTGCGAGTGCGGTCATCCGGCTTGCGCGCCAAAGGGTTAAAAGATAGCGAAAAGGCCCGTAGACGGGTCGCTTTATGGTATAAGCGGAGGTGCGGGTGCGCATCTCTACTTCAGTCTTACTGAGCTTGGCGCTTTTAGTCGCCTTTATAGAAGCGCCGTTTCAGCACATTCACCAGCACGAAGCGACTCAGCGACATGCTGGCGCTTTCCTTCATTTCCATCTAAAATCGGCCCATCCCGTCAGTAGGAGCCCCGAGGTCCGTGATCTGGACCCCAACGAGGACGCTCAATACCAGGCATGGTTCTCCGCCACGACAACTGATTCTGGAACGACGGTCCCGGTAATCTGTGCAGAGCCTTTATCAATCCCGATACCCGAAAGTAGTGGTTGGACAATTGAAGCTCCTGTACGCACCGGCCACGATCCGCCGCTCTTATGTCCTAAAAGTCCGCGCGCTCCTCCCGTCTAGCTCCCTCGCCATTTCTTCGCGCCTTCGGGCGCGTTGATGTTCAATTTTGATTCGATTCGCGAGGTGAAAATGCGTTTTTTCGCGCGATTTTGCGTCCAGCTGCTGCTTTCAGCTGCGCTTTTTGGCCAAGTGCGCCTTACACTGGCGGACGCCGTGGCAGAGGCCGTGGCAGGCAATTCGCGTCTGGCGGTTGCATCAGCTCGGATAGGTGCTGCTGAAGGCCTCCGCAAACAGGCCGGTCTATCCCCGAATCCCCGCTTGATTTTGCAATTGGAGAACACCCGGTTTTGGGGAAATCCGCCGTTCTCGTATCCGCAAGACACGGCCACTTATGCGTTCGTAGCTCAGACTGTGGAAACCGGTGGAAAGCGCAGTCGCCGGGTCGAACTGGCAATGGAAAACATCCGGAGCAGTGAATTCGAGATGCAGCTTCAGCGGAACCAGATCGTAAGTCGAGTCAGCCTGGCGTATTGGGCCGCGGCCGGAGAAGCTCAGGTCCGAGATTTGCTTCAAGAAGAAGTCGTGAATTTCGACCGAGTGGTTCAATTTCACCGCGATCGAGTCCGGGAGGGCGCCGCGCCCGAGGTTGATTTGCTTCGGATCGAGGTAGAGCGGGATCGGTTGGTCAGCCTGGCGAGGACCGCCGCGCAGGAGGCGGAGCGGACCAGAATCGCATTGTTTCGTGAAATGGGCAAGCTCGAATTTCCATCGGTAGTCTTGGCCGAACCTCTGGTACAGCTGCGCCTCGTGGAGTTGCTCGCGCCAGACATGGTTCTGAAGCGGCGGGTGGAGATGATCCTGGCCCGCGAGGCCATTCAGCAGGCTCGAGCCAACTTTCGGCTTCAACAGTCTAATGCCAAGCCCGATCCCGACCTCCACTTGGGTTACGAGCGAATTGCGGGATTTGACACGCTATATGCAGCAGCCCAGATCCCGCTTCCAGTTCGGAATCGCAACCAAGGCCAGATCGAGGCTGCAGCGGCGGAGATGAGGGCCGCGGAGTCCTCGGTCGCTGCGACGGAATCGGCGATCCGATCCGAACTGGAAAGTGCCCTAAGAGAGTATGAATCCCGCCAGAAACTTCTGAACGACACGCTACGGCCGATGCGCGATCGAGCCAACGAGGTTTATCAAATCGTGGATGCGGCTTATCGAGAGACTGGTTCGGACCTGCTCCGGCTCCTCGACGCCGAACGCACCAAGATCGACGCGGAAGTCATGTACGCACGGGCACTTTCGGAGTTTCAACAGAGCGTGGTTGCCCTCCAAACTGCGCAGGGCAACTTGCCATGAGAATACTTCCGGTCATGGTTGTATCGATAGTTGTATCGATGATAACCCTTTGCTCCTGTGAATCCAGGAACCCGCAAGCGGCGGCGCCAGAGAACGCTTCCGCTGCGCTGCCATCCGAGGCACAACAAAAGGGCGCCAAAGAGGAGACGGTAATCGTTCTCGACCGGACACAGCTTCAGAAAGGGCATGTGATGGTGGAGCCCGTCCGAGCCCAAGAGATTGTCAGTACGCTTATGATTCCTGGCCGGCTCACGTTTAGCGAGGACCAAACCTGGCACGTCGGCGCGATCGCGAGCGGGAGAATCGAAAAGATATCCGCGCGAGTCGGCGATATCGTTAAGGCCAACCACGTCCTGGGACGCCTGCATAGCCACGAAGTGCATGAGGCGCGCGCGGGATATCAGGAGGCTCAGAGCGAACTGGAGCGTGCGCGCTCGGCACAAGGCTACGCGAAACAGCGCCGTGATCGGGCTCAGAGGCTTTTAGAGCTGAGAGCTGGTTCGCGCCAGGATCTCGAGACCGCGGAAGCGGACTTGCAGAATGCCCAAGCTGCTATCGAAAAGGCACAAAGCGAAGTGGAAAAGGAGCGTGCGCACCTGAACATTTTCGGATTACCTATCGAGGGGACTGACGAGGAGGACGACATCCCGATTCCCGCACCGGCCGCGGGTCTGGTCTTGGAACGAAAAGCAACAGTAGGAAGCGTCGTGAATAGCGGCGATGAAATATTTGTGATCACCGATATCAGCAGCGTGTGGATGATTGCTGCTGCTAACGAAGAGGACTTGTCCAAGATGCATCCAGGCCAGCCAGTTCGGGTCCAAGTTCGCGCCTATTCCGACCGTGACTTCGCCGGACGCGTTCTCAAGCTGGGCGAACAGCTGGACCCTGTCACTCGCACGCTTCAGATCCGGATCGTAGTGGCCAACCCGCATGGACTACTAAAACCGGAAATGTACGCAACCGCCAACGTGCAGCAATTCGGAAGGCGATCGGCCTTGGTTGTTCCCGACCAAGCCATCCAAGAGATCGACGGAGTCCCCGTTGTATTTGTACAGAATTCGGCGAACTCATTTCATGCTCGTACTGTTGAGCCAGGGCAGCACACAGACGGGGGAGTCGAAATTGTGGAGGGTCTAAAGCGTGGTGAGACTGTGGTGGTGAAGGGCGCCTTCGCGCTCAAATCTCAAATGCTTAAGACCATGATTCAGGATCAATAACGATTGATGTTGACTCGTATCGTAGACTGGGCTCTCGACAGCCGGTGGCTCGTCTTGGCCGCGCTCCTCGCGCTGGTACTAACTGGTGGATATGTTCTTTCGAACCTTCCCATCGACGCATTTCCCGACCTAACTAACAATCAAGTAGTGGTTGTTACTGAGTGTCCGTCGATGTCTTCCACAGAGGTGGACGAGCTGGTTACCTATCCGATCCAAAGTGCGCTGGCGGGAATGCCTCACATCGAGACCGTGCGCTCGATCTCCAAACTGGGCCTCTCCATGATCACGGTAATCTTTGATGACTCGTTCGACCAATACCTGGCCCGGCAACTCGTAGCCGAACGGTTGCAGGAAGTCCGTCCTCGCTTGCCACGTAACCTGCAACCCGCGCTGGGACCCATGGCTACCGCTTTCGGAGAGGTCTATCAATACACGCTGGAGAGTCGCGCCAAGTCATTGATGGACATTAAGACCTTTCAGGACTGGACACTCCGTTACGCACTTCGCAGTGTTCCCGGTGTAAGCGAGGTGAACGCTTGGGGTGGGCAATCCAAGCAGTATGCGATTCAAATCGATCCTATTGGCCTCCGCCGATATGGGCTAACGGTGCATGACGTCATCGAGCGTGTTGCCGGCAACAATTCCAATTTTGGCGGCGGGTATATTGAGCACGCCGAGCAGCAATACACCATTCGAGGTCTGGGCCGCGCGTCGGGTCCAGGGGATCTTGAAAACACGGTTTTGCTGGCCCATGACGGTGTTCCAGTCCTGCTTGAGGACGTAGCCGCAGTTGCAACAGCTCCCCTTCTGCGGTACGGAGCAACGTTGCGGGATACCCACGAGGCCGTATCCGCAACGGCGATTGCCTTGAAAGGCGAAAACGGCAGGGCAGTTATCGATCGCATCAAAACACGTTTGGCCCAGATCCATCTACCCGAAGGTTATCGACTACGCGCCTTTTACGACCAATCTCAAATCATCAACGGCACGATCAATACGGTATTACACAATCTGCTCGAAGCGGGCCTGCTGGTAACAGTGATTCTTCTGCTTTTCCTGGGAGATCTGCGCGCCGCGATTATCGTCGCCGCGATGATTCCGTTGTCGATCCTATTCGGCTTCATCGGCATGGCGATCTTTGGTGTAACGGCAAATCTCATGAGCCTGGGCGCCATCGACTTCGGAATGATCGTGGACGGTTCGGTCGTGATGATTGAGAATTCGGTGCACCACCTGGAGAAATCCTCTGACAAGCGCCTGGTCGAATCCATACGAACGGCATCGCATGAAGTGGCTCGCCCTATTTTGTTTGGCGTAGCAATCATCATCGCGGTATATTTGCCAATTTTCACGCTGCAGGGACTGGAGGGGCGTATGTTCCGGCCCATGGCGATCACTGTCTGCTCAGCGCTTCTGGGCTCGCTTATTTTGGCGCTAACAGCAGTGCCGGCGTTGTCGACTTACTTTCTAAGGGATAGAGAAGTCAAGCGTAACAGAATCAGCGAAATCTGGCACGCACAGCCAGGGCGTTTGCGAGACGCCTACGCGCGCTCACTCGATCGCGCTAGCAAGCATCGGGCGATTCTGATCGGACTAGCGGTGATACTGGTTGCTGCCGCCATCACTTCGCTGCGTTTCATTGGAACCGAATTCATGCCTAAGCTGGACGAAGGCTCGATTGTGATCACCTCTCGGAAGCTTCCTGGAATCGCACTCAGCGAATCAATCGATATCAGTAAAGAGATCGCGGGGACCATCCGGAGCTTTCCGGAAGTTGTTGGAGTTGTGACGAAACTCGGAAGGCCCGACGTAGCGACGGAGGCTATGGGGATTTATGAATCCGATTCCTACCTTCAACTCGCTCCAAGAAATGAATGGAAGTGCTGCCACAACAAGGAAGAGCTGATTGAGAAGCTTTCAGAAGCTCTTCAAAAGATTCCGGGAGTGACCTACAACTTCACGCAACCAATGGAAATGCGACTGGACGAAACGGTAACGGGAGTCCGTGGCGACGTCGCCATCAAAATTTTCGGCGATGATCTCAAGACTTTAGAAGATCTGGGCAAGAGAGTGCTTGCCCTCATTAGTTCCATCCCCGGCGCCGCCGAACCACAGATGGAAGTGCTGTCCGGTGTAGCTGAACTCCAAGTAAATGTAACCCGACCCGCGCTGGCCCGATATGGACTGAACGTTTCCGATGTTGAGGAGGTTGTCGAGACGTTGGTCGGTGGGCGGCCGCTATCGGAGATGATTGAGGGACAAGCACGGTTCCCAATCTCAGTGCGCCTTCCGGAGAGACTAAGAAACGATCCTGAAGCTTTAAAGGAAATCGTACTCCGCGCCTCAGGGAGCGAACTGGTCAAGTTGAACCAAGTGGCTCAAGTAAGAACTGTTCTTGGTCCCGAAGTTATTTCGCGCGAGAACGCGCGCCGACGGGTGGCAGTTCAGACCAATGTGAGGGGAACGGATCTAGGAAGTTTCGTCAGACTGGCTCAGGAGAGAGTCAACAGCTCGATCAAGCTGCCCCCCAGTTACGAGATCGAGTGGGGCGGTCAGTTCGAGAATCAATCGCGCGCAAATCGCAGGCTTACTTTCGTTCTTCCGGTTTCGGTGGCAATCATCTTCGCGTTGCTGTTCGCTACATTCCATTCACTAAGGCAAGCGAGCCTCATTCTTCTGAATGTTCCCTTTGCATTGGTGGGCGGCATTGGGGCTCTGTGGGTCCGCGGGCTGAACCTCAACTTGTCCGCGTCGGTGGGCTTCATTGCATTATTCGGCGTTGCCGTCCTGAACGGAATCGTGCTGGTGAGCTATATCAACTCGTTAAGGCAGCGCGGATTGGTTATGGAAGCGGCGATCCGCGAAGGCGCGGCCGACCGCTTAAGGCCGGTCCTGATAACCGCGCTGGTGGCCAGCATCGGATTTCTTCCGATGGCGATCTCAACCGAAACTGGAGCGGAGATTCAGAGGCCTCTCGCAACCGTTGTCATCGGCGGCCTGATCACTTCCACTCTGCTGACGCTCTACATTCTTCCGCTTTTATATCCTTGGTTCACGCCGAAGGCAATAGCTAAGTAGCCAGCGGCGTTGCATCGGCCATTAAAAATGGAAACCGATGGTTGCGGTTATCGTCCTGGGCGTAACATAGTGCGTTCCGCTAAACGTCGAGAGGAAGTTATATAGCGCTTCTTTGTTCCCGATGTTAACCACTGAAATACGGGCGCTCCACTTGTACCGGTCTCCGTGAAATAGATTGTCATGCCCTACAGCCAGGTCGAACAGGTTCCGCGACGCGATGCGCGGCGGGTTGTGGTCGTCGTCTTCGGTGCCAGGCGCCGGGATTTTCAAGAACTTGGATCCATATTGCGATGCCGGGCAGAGGCCGGTCGAGTTGATCGGAGTGGTAGGGGTAGCAAACGTGCTCCCACAAAAGAGACCGGCCTGGAACTGCTGATCCGGCGTCAATCCGGAAACATCCACAACCGTGTCAGTCCCGTTCGGCCCGTTATTGCAATTGCCGCCCGCGCACGGCGCAGGCCCGGCGACCAGACCGCTGTCATAGCGCCAGTTGAAACCAATCCAGGGTCCACGCTTCGGGAATTGATATTGCAAGTGAGTGGTCTGATTGAAGCTCTCATCGTGATCGATACGAAATACACCGGTTCCACCCACGCTGGTCGGCGTGGTTCCGATTCCGCTCACCTGCGGCTGGAAGAAGCGCGCTGCCACGCTGGACATCACCACGAACGCGGAGAAGCCGTGGTAGTTCGGCACGCTAGCGCGGATGGCGAACCCTGGGATTTTGGATCGGGCCCACTCGATGGGAAACGTGATGGGCGTGTTGGCGAATACGCTGAAGTCGTAAGCGCGGTGCGTGTACTTCCAGATATACTCGGCATCGATCACCAAGAACCGCCCGAAAGCTTGCTCCAGCCCGGCGTGATATTCATTGCGAAAGCCCGGACGCAGTGGAGAGTTCAGGCAAGGATAACCTTGCGTGGCTGCCATCAGGTCGTTGACGATAGCGTCATTGCATCCCAGACTCGAGAGGACCAGGTTCTCGTTGAAGGGCGTCTCCAACGTGCGGGCATACGACGCTCGGATCACCGTCCCAGTGCGTTTGATGTTGTATGCGACCCCAAGGCGAGGCTCCACCTGCCGCATGTGAGTGATGGCATCGTAGTAATCGAATCGCAAGCCGACGTTGAACGTCCAGTTGTTCTTGGTGATGGTGTCTTGGACATATAGCGCCAATTCCCTGACATTGGCGCGCCCCAAGAAAGCATACGGGCTGGCGTTTGAAGTGGGGCAGCCGTTCGAGCCTGGTAACTGCCCCGGTCTGGTCAAATCGATACAAGCCAAGAGAGGATCGTAGTTGGGATTCGCCTGAAGGGCGCCGCTGCAATTGTTAGGATCGTTCGGGGTGGCACCCGTGTACGGGCTCCCATCCGGATTCAGACACACAGCGTTGAAGGTCGGATCGACGATTCCGAAGCTGGTATTTTCGCGGAGAATGGTATCGGTGAAAATGACTCCCGCTTTCAGATTGTTGATGCCCTTCAAGTACGACACCTCGGCGCGCCCGCCAATATTAGTCAGCCTCCGGTTCTGACCAACGGTGGTTAGTTGAAGACCGGGAACGAGGTCGGAGAATGGATCGCGACTAGGGTAGTAGTTATATTGATCCTGGCGAACGAATGCTCCCAGCGTAAATACAGTGTTGGGATTGATCAGGCGTGTCCAGGTCGGAGAGATGTTGTATGTCCGGATTTTCGATCGCTGATCAGCGGGGCCGACCACTTCGCCATTCGGGCCGAGTCCACCGTTATCGGCCACCAGCCCCGACCAGGCGTCCGCGGTTTGCGCATCGAATGAATTGGGCGTCTGGAACCAGGATCTCGTGAACTGAAAATTTAGACTGATCGTGTCAGATTGCGAAGGCTTCAGATCAAAGCGATCAAATATATTCTGCTCGTTTCCATGGTCATGATAGACTTGATACTCCGGGCCATCCAGAAAGCGGCCGGAGTTCAAGCCGCTCAGAGAAATGAAGTTACCCCACTTATCTCCTCCGTACCCGAGATTGGCCCCACCAGTGGTGGTCCCAAAAGTGCCATAGGAGGTGGTGATTTCGCCGTGCGGCTGCTTCATACCCATACCCGAGCGAGTGGTCACCACGATGACCAAACTAGTTTTGTCGCCATATTCAGCCGGAGGCGCGCCTTCGATCACCTCCATCGACTGCACGGCGTCGGAGGGTAGCTGATTCGAGAAGACTTTGCTTTGCTGGTCAGTAATCGGCTGGCCGTCGATGGAAAAAGAGTTTGAGGCGTGATCGCCGAGCCCATGAAAGAGGCCGTTGGAGTCGGCGCTAACACCGGGCGAGGCAAGCGTAACGAGCGAACTCAGCGACGAGGATTGGCTCTCGAGAGGCAACTTATCGAACAGATTGCGATCCACATCAGTATGCGTTGTCGGATCGTTCTCGACTAAGTCCGCCGAACTCTCGACTGTCACAGTTGTCGTGGCTTCGCCCAGTTTCAGGTTGAGTTTCACATCCGTGGGGATTGCGGATCTCACGTCGACGTCTTGCGAAGCTGCCTGGAATCCCGAAGCAGTAGCGGTCAGATGATAGGGGTTAAACGGGACGTTGGGGAAATCGAAGTTTCCTTGTGAATCGCTCTTGGTGCCTTGACTATAGTGTGACACCGGATTCTGGACGGTAACGGTGGCCCCAGCGATCACGGCTCCAGAAGGGTCGAGAACCGTACCGCGAATGGTTCCGCTGGATTGGGCGTACGTGGCGGCACTGGAAGCGAACAGAAACGCCAGGCAAACGGAAAGTATCCTCATGTCGTTCTAGTATCGAATGGGGATACTTGATGGACTAGGACAATCCCACGGGCGATCTGAATGAGGCGGTAAGCGGCTCATTTGATCCGGTGAGCGGACTCGGTCGGATTTCATGATTGGGTTTTTGGCCAAGGACTGCCAATTGTTCGTAGGAGGCGATTGGGATCTGACGCCGGGAGTCAGCGTGAACTTGGGCATCGGATTTGATCTGGGAAGCACCGGACCCGGGGGCGTTTTGAAGAGCCGCTTCGAATGGGACTGGGGGGACGTATACGCATCCGCGCCCCTGAACAAACGTGTTGCTGGGTTATACTGATCTGCTGCTGCATGGTCCAATTCGTGAAGTCACAAACAAGGAGAAGCATAGTGAGCGAGCATCCGACCTCGGAATCTATTCTGCAGGTGGGCTTGGGATTTTGGCCTTCAAAGGTCCTGTTAAGCGCGGTGGAGATGGAATTGTTCACCGATTTGGCCAAAGGGCCCCAATCGCTGGAGAGTATCCGAGGGCGGCATGGCCTGCATCCGCGCTCCGCACGTGATTTTCTGGATACTCTGGTAGCGCTGGGATTTCTACTGCGTGCGAACGGCGAGTATTCCAATACCCCGGCCACCGATACGTTTCTCGACAAACACAAGCCGTCCTACATCGGCGGGCTGCTCGAAATGGCCAACCACCGCCTCTATGGCTTCTGGAGTCACCTCACCGAAGCTCTCCGCACCGGTTTGCCGCAGAACGAAGCGCGTAGCGGCAGCGTGCCACTGTTTGAGGCACTTTATGCCGATCCTGCGCGCCTCAAGTCGTTCCTGGCAGCGATGAGCGCCATCAGTCACGGTGCGAACATGATCATAGCCTCGAACTTTCCATGGGCTCGCTACAAGACCTTCGCCGACGCCGGCGCGGCGCAGGGCGATCTGGCGGTGCAGATCGCGTTGACCAATCCGCACTTGTCGGGGATCGGCTTCGACTTGGCAGAGGTCGGGCCAATCTTTGAAGAACACGTCGAGAAGAGCGGTCTCGCCAGCCGCCTGCGCTTTGTCGCCGGGAGTTTTTTCGAGCAGCCGCTGCCCCAGGCCGACGTGATTCTTATGGGCCACATCCTGCACGATTGGGGAATCGATGACAAGCGCAGGCTGATTCGCAAAGCTTACGATGCCGTACCCGACGGTGGCGCACTGATCGTTTATGAAACCATCATCGACGACGACCGCTCCAAGAACGCGTTCGGGCTGATGATGAGCCTCAACATGTTGATTGAAACGCCCGCGGGATTCGACTACACCGGCGCCGACTGCCAGGGCTGGATGAAAGAAGCCGGCTTCCGCGAGACGCGCGTCGAACACCTGGCAGGACCGGACTCGATGGTGATCGGCATCCGCTACACGATCAAAGCCGCGCTTGATACGAGGGCGGTGCTCTCTCGTCGCGTTAGGTTTCCAATTCGCGGTGACTAGTTGGAATCCGGCCGGCGCTTCAACGTGGGCCGCTCGTCTTCGTCGCTCTTGGGAGTCTTGCCATTTTCATCGGCGTCCACTGGACCGCTACCCGATCCTGGAGTACGGCGAAGCTGCGGCTTGTTGACATCCTTATCATCGAGCTTGCGGCGGTTGTGCATAGCCGACAGGCGATTCTTCACGTCGCTGAACTCAGAGGTGGTGAGCACGTACTCCGGCTTGGCTTTCAGGTAATTCTGAATATTTTTCTGAGCCGCCTGAATACGATCGTCCGTCATCGGATGCGTGGAAAAAACCTTGGCCATGGTTCCCGGCTTGCGCTTCTCCAGCGTCTCGATCTTCTCAAAGAAATCGACGAACGCCGTGGGATCATAACCGGCCTTGTACATGTATTCCAGGCCGAGCATGTCGGCTTCCGATTCGAAGCCGCGCGAGAACTTCAGAAACCCGACCGGAACCAGAATGCTGGCCGCCTCATAAATGCCGTATCCGGTCCAGCTGCCCCCGGTCATGATCATCAGTGGGATCATGCTGAGTTGTGCGATTTCACCCCGGGTGGCCTGCCGTGTGCCGTGCCGCGCGGCGACGTGAGCGATCTCGTGAGCCATCACGCCCGCCAGCTCCGCCTCATTATCAGCCTTGAGGATCAGGCCTGAATTCACGAAGAAGAATCCGCCTGGCAAGGCAAAAGCATTTACCTCTTCGCTATCGATCACCTTGATGGTGAATGGAACCTTGGCGTCGGAATTGCGCACGAGGTTTTGGCCAACACGGTTTACGTACTCAGCGATCACGGGATCGTTGATAATCTTGGCCTGCCGTTCCACTTGCTGCGCCAGGCCCTTGCCCAGCGCGATCTCTTTTTCGAGCGAGTAGAAGTTTACTTTCCCACTGACATTCCGATTTCCAATCTCATCGGGATCTTTCTTGGGATCATCACCGCAGATCGCGTTGGGGACCGCGATCGCGAGCATAATCAGGAGAGTGAATTCAAACCGCAGGTATTTCATAGAAGCCTCACGACAGACATCGCCAGCTAGGGGTACGTCCTGATAATAAGTTTAACATCCATTAATACCCTGCACCTAGAACAAAATTAGCCGGGGGGCGCGCATGCCTTCACGGGTGAGCCGTCGGCACTTCCGCGCTGTCCGCTAAGGAAGCCGCTTAGATCGTTAACCTTGCAAACCAGCCCGTCTGTCGGAAATTTCTTGGGACGGGATGCTGCTTCGCATAATGTTCCCCTTGAATGGCCACTCGGGCCAGTACCGCGAAACAACTCCGCGTCTCAAGGAGCGAGGGACTTCGGGCCTTTTTCCTCGTGATCGCGATTACGTGCGTCCCTATTTTGGGAACCGTGCTGGCGATCGTCTTCACCACTGAGCCGGATCTTTCGGAGCTGACGCCTATCAGGCATCCTCAGGGTCAGAGCGTGCTGCTCAATTGGTTCGCTTTGCGGCAAGGCCGTTTTTCCGCGGGGGCGCCGGTTCAAGCGCTCGGATACATGGTGGAAAACGATCGGCCGCTGCACACAGGTGATCCAGTCCGGGATTTCGTCCTGCTCCCTGAATCTGGAAATATATTGCACCCGGCACACCGGATACCCGATCAGATGATCGAGGTTCGGCTGCGCGAAGGCGAGCAGATTCACTTCTCTCCCCGAAGTATGCTGTGGGTCTGGGGAACGCTCCGCGCGTCGCCCGAAGATCCCAACGGCATTCAGCCTCTTTATCATCTCGATGAGGCGCGGGCCAAGCGCGCGGATAAATCCGAGATCTCCGCGTACTTCAAGTGAGCTTGCCGCTTACCAGTTCAGGAGCTGCCGGACGCTCCGCGCCTGTCTTTTGCTCGCAATGAACTCTTGATCGTTGGAGAGAGTGATCAGCCACCTTTGGCTGCTGAGCGCGCTCATCTTTCTCACGTGGTCGACATTCACCAGCGCATTCCGGTGAATTCGACGAAAGCTGGTACTCTTCAGACGCTCCTGGAGGACCTTGAGGGTCTGCGTCGCCAGGTACCTGCGCTTCGCCGTCACGATCCAAACCAGATCGCCTTCGGCTTGGAACGCATAAATCTCATCGGCGCTCAGCAGAAAATATTCCTCGCCCACGCGGCCCACGATTCGCCGGGTTCGCGGGCCTTGGGCTGGCTCCCCAATCTCCTGGAGCTGCGCTACCTTCTCGGCAGCTTCCCGTCCGGTGACACGCCGAGCCCGCTCTACCGCTTCCGCCAACCGGTCCTGGCCGACCGGCTTGAGCAGATAGTCGATGGCGCCCGCATCAAATGCCTGGAGAGCGTATTTGTCGTATGCCGTAACGATCACAATCACTGGCATGCTCGGCCCGTGTTTCAACTTCCGTACCACGTCGAGGCCGCCCATGCCCGGCATTTGCAAATCCAGAAGTACAAGGTCGGGACGGCAGGCAGCAATCTTGTCCAAAGCCTCGGTCCCGCTTTCGGCCTCGCCGACAATCTCAAGGTCGTCGATTGACTCCAGCTCTTCGCGCAATATTTTTCTGGCAACCGGCTCATCATCGACGATAAGCGTCTTTAATTGCATGCTAGCGCCAGTGGGCTGAGACTCTTTTAACACGCTCGAATCGAATGGCCGCACGGAATTCGGATGAGCGGGCGGCAATAAAACATCAGCGATCTGAAATTCCTGGTGAATGGACATTGGGTGAATGGACATGATTAGACCCTCGCGGCGGCGACCGCCAAGCCGGGAACGCGCGTCCGTGGAAGCAGGAAACCCACAGTCGTCACGCCGTCAATTGCTTTCGCCTCAATGCGCGTCTGCGCGCCGTAACACAGCGCCAGGCGGCGCCTCACGTTCGCCAGCCCAACGCCGCCGTCGGAGGTCGCTAGAATTGCCGGGTCGCATTCTCCTGAATTGGAAATGCTGACAGCGACGCCCCCGGGCTCTTGCCGGATGCTCAAGCGCACAAACCCGCGCCCGGCTTTGGAGGCCACCCCATGCTTAACGGCGTTCTCGACTAGCGGTTGAATGGACAGAAGTGGAATCGTGGCTCGCAGCACGGATTCGTCGACATCCAGCTCGGTCCGCAGCTTGGTACCCAGCCGCAGCTCCTCGATCTCCAGGTAAGCCCGGACAATTTTCAATTCCTCTTCGATCTCGATGAATGTCCGGTCGGAGCGAAGAAGATAGCGGAAGACATCGGCCAGGTTCAAGACCAGGCGCCGGGCTTCGGCGTTGCTTCGATCGATTGTCCCGTACAGCGTGTTGAGGGAATTGAATAAGAAGTGTGGATTGATCTGAGCCTGAAGGGCTTTTAGCTCCGCTTCGGAGACCAGGTTCTGCATCTGCACTCCGCGGAGTTGTTCCACTTGTTCCACCACCGCCGCCTCCAGGCGCGCCAACACTGCGAAGTCTTCGCTAAGGTAGCGCCGTCCACCGTCGCGGGGGCCGAGCAGAAGATATCGGGCATCACCACGCGAAAAGTGCAATGGAACAACGGCCTGAGCCCAGCCCGGCAGGCTCCAGCTCAACGGGTCCAGGACAGCCAGGGGAATCGCATGGCCGCTCATCGAAGGACACTTCTCGACCATCTTGAAGCGTGCCGCGTGCAGGAAGTGCGCGACTGTTTCGGAAGAATGATTGAGATACGCCGACTCGCTCGCTGCCGCCCGGCCGAGCTGTTGAAGCTCCCGCAAAGCATCGTCGACGTTAGACCGCAAGAAAATTACCCGCGTCAACAGGCCCTGCATCCGGTTCCGCGCGTAGACAAAGATAGTAAGCAGCAGGCACGCCGATACGAACAACAAGCCTGCATCGAAGGGGTGCTTCAAATGCTCAGTGATTTCTGGCGATCGGATGAGTGGAATGGAAATGAGCACCGCCGCTGCTGCTAGCGATGCATTAACGACAAACCGCAGAAAAGTATCCAGCAGAAGGAAGCGATAATCCTGCAGCAGCACCAGGAGCGCCAGCGGAATACCAGCGTGGTGAAAGGCGATCTCTCCGGACCAGGCTTGCCGCGCATGTTCCGAGCCGAAGTGAGCGAAGGAAATGGCAAACAGAAACAGTCCCATGGCGCCGGCCAGCCGTGAGCTCGCAGCGCGGTTCTTTTGCCGCAATTCCAGCAGCACGGAAATGATGGTAAGGCATGCAAAGCCGGCCGTCACCAAAATCAACGCGGCGTAGTGGAAGCGCGCCGCGCCGGTCACCAGATCGCCCGCATGCAGTGCGACGGCGATGGTACTCAGCACATAACCGCCCATCCACAACGGCGGATAATCCGACCCGAGCGAAATGTGAAGCAGCACGGCCGGCAAGACGCTGAGTACAGAAAAGCTACCGGCGACTATCACGTCCGCCACCGGACCACTGGAGGGACCGCTCGCGAGGGCGATTAGTGAGCCAAGGTTCCATAACATCGCCAGCGCTGCCGCAACCGCCGGCAAAATGCTGCGTTCCTCACGCGCCCGCCGCCAGTTCACCAGAAAGAGATAAAGCAAAATGCCGAAGATTACGACTCCGGCGCTGTGCCCGATCGTATTCACAATGATCGGTTTGTGGACGCTCAGCCAATCGGGCATTCTGATCCTACAGTATCCGATTTTTGATAAGCCCTGCCGTGTCCTAGACTGGTAGCTTACGAAGCGCGAATCCCCCAATAGCCACGAACCACGCCAGGCTCGCGGCCTGCTGGCCGGCATCCATCCGGTGCGCGAAGCATTGCGCGCCGTACGCCCGCTCGACCGCATTCTGATCGCCCGGGGAGCCGGTGGTCCGCGGCTTCAGGAGATCATCGATCTTGCCCGCGAGCGTTCCGTGTCGGTCCGCTTCGAGCCGCGAGAGGCACTCGACCGCGCTTCGAACGGCGCCGCGCACCAGGGCGTCGTGGCCTTCGGCGCCGCCCAGCGCTATGCCGAGCTTGAAGACGTACTCTCGGGCGGCGAGGTCCAACTACTGGTGCTGCTCGACGGCGTTGAGGATCCGCACAACCTGGGAGCCATTGTCCGCACTGCCCACGCCGCCGGCGCATCCGCCATTTTGATTCCCGACCGCCGCGCCGCCGGGCTTAGCGAGATCGTCGCCAAAGCTGCCGCCGGGGCTCTCGAGCATCTGGCGGTGGTTCGCGTGGGCAACGTGAGCCAGACTCTCGAAACACTCAAGAAACGCGGCTTCTGGATTTACGGGCTGGACCAGCGCGGCTCCCAATTGTACAGCGAAACCGACTATGCAAAACCAACAGTGCTGGTGCTAGGCGGGGAGGGCCAGGGCCTGCACCAACTGGTCAAGAAGCACTGCGACCTGCTGGTGCGCATCCCCATGGCAGGCGCAATCTCGTCGCTCAACGTGTCTGTGGCTGCCGGCATTGTGCTGTTCGAGTGGCGGCGCCATCATTCGGCGGCCGCTAGCAAATCGTGACAATTTGGTGGTGGGCTATTTTGAAAATCGTACGCCTATAAACTCTGTAATAAAAGGTTCGGGCTCGTTCGGCTCAGGCAGAGCTATCGCGCCGGAGCGAAAAGGTTGCTTCGGCTTGAGCGGCGCACGAACCGGGGCATAGGGATCAAAGGGGTCCAAAAAACCACCGCCTGACGGCTCACTTTTGTAGATGCGAACTTCATCCTTGCGCTTGTTGCGACGTCGTTTGTCTCGACCTTTCCCCATTTGCCTCTCTAATCGTATATCAGGGGATTTACGCCGCTCTTTCTAACCCCCGCTTCGTCGGCTCGCCCTTGCTATCTCGCATCATACCTCCAGCATGGCCCCAGGCTTGTACCTGTGGTATTATTAGTTTTCCCTTCCGACGAGGTTTCTAGTGGATCGTCTTACCCGTAAAGAACTGAAAAAGGACCGTTTTGCGCTGGAAGTCCAGCACAGCATCCAAGTTGTATCCGACCATCGCCAGCAGCTTACCCGCTGGGGAACCGTTGCCGGCGTAGTGGCCATCCTGGTGATCGCGGTAGTGCTATATCGCAATCATGAGCACACTGTCCGCCAAGAGGCATTGCACAACGCCGAGCAGCTTCAGAACGCGACCATCGGTCCGCAGGTCAACGAGTTCGCCATAAGCTTTCCGACGCAAGGGGAGCGCGACAAGGCCGTCAATAAGGCTTTCACCGAACTGGCGGCAAAATACCCGGGAACCGACGAAGGGCTTATCGCGGAATTTTTTCTCGGAACGAATGCCGCCGATCAGGGCAGATTGGCCGAGGCTGATAAACGCTTGAAAGAAGTGGCCGATTCGAGCACTCCTTACTCCGCGCTGGCCAAAGTTTCGCTCGCACAAGTATATGCCGCGGAGGGCAAACAAGCGGATGGGGAGAAACTCCTGCAGTCGTTAATCGACCATCCTACACCTCTGGTTTCCAAGGAAGCTGCTACGATTGTGCTGGCCGAGTTGATCGAATCCAAGGATCCGCAGCGTGCGCGCAAGTTGCTGGAGCCGTTGCGAAGCAGCCCGCGCAGCAGTATCAGCCGGGTAGCGATCAGCGCGCTTGGTGACATGACCCAGAAGTGAACTCGCTCGCCCGCCTGCGCTTCCCGGTGGACCGGAGCCGCGGCCGCCGCTATCCCGAGCTTCCGCATCCCTACCGTAACGAATTCCAGCGTGATCGCGATCGCATCATTCACTCTCGCGCCTTCCGCCGGCTGGAGAATAAAATGCAGGTTTTTCCAGCCGGCATCTCCGACCATTTCCGCAACCGGCTGACCCACACCATCGAAGTTTCTCAAATCGCGCGTACCGTGGCTGCGGTGTTGGCACTGGATGAAGATTTGACCGAGGCGCTCTCGCTTGGCCACGACATCGGCCATCCTCCCTTCGCCCACGCCGGCGAGGAGGAACTGGACCGGCAGATGCGCCGGTTTGGCGAACGTTTCGATCACAATCTGCATGCGCTGCGAGTGGTCGAAACTTTCGAGCACCGTTATGCGCGCTTTGCGGGGCTGAACCTCACCTTCGAGCTGCGGGAAGGGATCGTCAAACATTCGCGCGACTTCGGAAAGGGTGAGAATCCGGCGCTGGATGAATACCTTCCCGGTTTGCGCCCACCCCTGGAGGCCCAGCTCATCGATTTCGCCGACGAGATAGCCTACAACACGGCCGACCTGGATGACGCGTTTTCGGCGCGTTTGTTCACGATCTGCGACATTCGGACTGCCGTGCCCGAGTTCGAGCAGCGCTACCAAGAAGCGGAAGGCCATTTTCCGGCGGCGTCCGAGCGGGAGCTATTCCAGGAAGTAGTGCGGGGCCTCGTGGACTGGCTCGTTTCGGGGCTTATCCAAGGAACCATGGATGCGGCCCTGGAGGCGAACGTCACGGATTCAGACCAGGTGAGGGAGCATCCCAAACGCTTGGCATCATTCACGCCGGCAGCTCAGGCCACCAACCGCCAGCTCAAGCAGTTTCTACATCACGCCGTTTATTTTTCCGAGCCGATGGTGGAAGAGCGCCGCCACTCAGCGGCTATGATTGGCGAGTTATTCGAATTCTACGCCGCCCATCCTGACAAACTGCCCGAGAATTACATCGAGCCGCTCGAGCATTGGCCCGTTCACCGTGTGGTCTGCGATTACATCGCCGGAATGACGGATGGTTTTTTTCTGCGAACTTACCATGAAGTCGCTCCGCCGAGCTCAGTTATCGGACCGCGCCCGTGAGGAAGCGCTACGCGATATGCGCGCCGGTAGTCAAAACATACACTACATAGAGTGACTGGCTGGCGGCCATGAACAACCGATTCCGCTTGGTGCCGCCGAAGCAGACGTTCGCGCAGTTCTCCGGCAGCCGAATCATGCCGATTCGCTCGCCGTTGGGAGTGATCACCTGCACACCGGGCCTGGCTCCGGCCCATACGTTGCCATCCACGTCGCAACGGATTCCATCGGCCGCGGCGGGCGCTCCACTGCCGGGAACATCGAGTTGGATGAAGCGCTTGCCATTGCGAATCGTCTTGCCGTCCACATCCCAAACCCGGATCTCGCGTCCCGTGCCGGTATCGCAGATGTAGACCTTCTTATAGTCGGGTGAAAAGCAGATGCCATTAGGGCCGTCCATCTCGTCGTAGAGCTTATCCATTTGCCCGGTCTTCGGATCCACACGGTACACCGCTTCCTTTAGCTCTTTGACGGCCTTGAAGCCTTCGTAATCGCCGTTGATGCCGTAAGTCGGATCGGTGAACCAGATGCTGCCGTCGGGATGAACGACGATGTCGTTGGGTGAGTTGAGCCGCTTGCCTTGAAATTTGTCGGCGATCACGGTGACGGTCCCGTTCGGCTCATAGCGCGCCACTCGCCGTCCGCCGTGTTCGCAGGAGAGCTGCCGCCCTTCGAAATCGAATGTGTTCCCGTTGCTGTATCCCGATGGATTGCGGAACACCGTGATGTGGCCGTCTTCTTCGATCCAGCGCATCTGCACGTTGTTGGGAATATCGCTCCACACCAAATAGCGACCCACTCCGTTCCACGCTGGACCCTCAGCCCACAGAGTGCCGGTGTGCAACTTCTTGATGACGGTGTTGCCCACTATGTAGCGCCGAAACCGATTGTCGAGTGCGACCACGTCCGGATCGGGATATTGCACCGGTACTTGATTCGACCAGTCGCGCGGCGTGGCGTTCGGAGAAACAGGCTGCGAGGCGGGAGTTTGGGCAGCGGCTTTCAGAGCTGCTCCGCCAAGAGCGGCGGTGAGAAATGACCGGCGATCCAACATTGATGCCTCCTACTTTCCCTGGACTTCGGTCATGATGCCCGAAGCCGCAATGGTGTTGTGGTAGCTCTCAGCCATTTGCCAGGTGCCGTGCTGATAATGAAACACGCGGCTGGCCCAGTAAGCCTTCTCGCCATAGCTGGGTTGGCAGGAAATCATCACCACTGTCTCAGGCCCGAACGTCCATAGCCGCGCGAACAACACGGGCGTTGCGCCCACCTGAGGAGTTCCAGGCTTCGGCTCCGGCGGAGCCGGACGATCCTTCTTTGGAAGAGTCTGCCCGCCATAGGTGCTGACGGTCTGATTATCATCGGCCACATGTTTCATCCAGAACTGGCGCCCGCTCTCCTGTTCCTGCCAATTCGCCATGGCTGCTTCCTGGACTTGGTCGACGGTTCTGATGGGCAACTGCTTACATGGATTCACGCACGGTATATCGTAGGTAGGGCGGATACGTTCGCCCCGCTCAAGTACGGCAATCTCGCTGGTGTGCAGCAGTCGCCAACCCTCCGGACGCTTCACCCAAAATCGCGACGCAAAATTCTTGCCGCTGTGGGCTTGCAGCCAGACCACTTGATCGCCGTAAGGATGCTTAACGATCTCTACATCGCCATTTTCCCCCACTAGCGGCTTCATCCCCAGGGCCAGAGCGTCGGGACGAAACACCATGACGCCGTCGTGATCGATCCAAGTGAAATCGGAGTCGAGCAGCTTATTGATCACCGCTTTATCGCCCTTCTCGAAAGCTGCCATCAGCGCTTTATCGGCAGATCCCACTGGATCATCGGCGGCGCGGCCTTCCCAGCTAAGCAGTGCTCCCACAACCCATGTAAATATCGCAAGTTTCTTTCTCATCGATTTATTCCCTTCTGTTCCGCTGCTCCTTTTTCCTGTGCCCGCGCGCCAGCAAGGACACCCGCCAATCCATAATTCCCTTCGTGGCAGGCGTATTCAAAAAGCGGACCCTCGGATTTCTCGAGCGACACTTCCATCGTCCACGGCCTGGTATACTGTCGAATCGTCGATGGGCGCGCGGTAAAGAATCGAATCCGGACTGGTGCCCGTGAAGCGCTCGGTGATGTGGAGATTCTTGTCGGTCATGCCGTCGTATTGCACGCCAAAACGGCCGCGGTCGCCAACCCGGAAATTTGTGGTCTCAACCACCAGCTGCCTTCCCAATGGCCACGAGAATCGCCCATCCATTCCAGGCCCGGAGGAATCGCGCCGATCGCTCCCACGGCCGGCGGTCCGGGGCTCGGCCCATGAGTTTGGATATCCCAGTTCGCAGTGTTGACTGCCTGCCAAATTCCATTGAGATTGGGCTTCCCTGCGGAAGTTTGCCCTGCTGCAGTGGCGGCTAACAAATCCGCCAGTGATACAGCGGCACTCAGTTGGCAACGCGCCACCCGATTATGATACGCCATTTCAGGCTGAGGCGAACGTGTTACGTCGCAGTACAGTATTGTGGATCGAGGTAATCGCTCCTTGGTAGCACCGCAGGATCCTGCCGCCTACATCGGGCGCGGCACACCGGCGTTCCGCTGCACCAATCTCGTCCTGTTCTCGGCGGGCTTCTCCACATTCGCGCTGCTCTACTGTGTGCAGCCGCTGCCGCACCGATACGTCGTCATTAATAGCGGCCATGCGCCCCATAATCGGCCCGGTCGGATATTCCATAATGGCGCGAGAAGCCGCCGAACGTGAGTCTCGAAGCGAGTTCGGCCGTCCCTTCGGATCACTGAGACCGCCGGTCACGAATTCACCCGGAAAATTCGTCGGCGCATGTCTCGCGAACCCGACCACTTCCCAGCCGGTCGCGGCCCTGCCAATTCCTTTCGATGCGCCGCTAAATGACGATCGATCGGGCCATAACGCGTTCTTCGGATGTTATGCAGACATCATTTGCTGTGCGCCAGGCTGCTCTTCGCTTGTTTTGATTTTACGAGGGCAGCCGAGGAGGCCCCCTCGAGCGACAATCCGTAGCCAACTTCTCGCACGATACGTTCTTTCAGAGGCTGAATAAAGTGTACGCGCGTATCGCGGCGCGTTACCTCCGGAGCCTTCAGGTATAGCGTGGCCAACTCGCGTGCCCGGCTGAGCGCCTTGCCGTTCGGCACGACTTCAGCCACTACTCCCCATTGGTGCGCAATAGTCGCCGTCAACGGCTGCGGGTTCAGCAGAAAGGCCTCAGCCCGGCCTGCCCCGGCGCGATAGCTCCACGTGGTAAAGATTCCGTCACCGGGCACGACGCCCACGGCGTAATGCCCGACGTCCTGGAAGGTCGCGCCCTCGGCCGCCACAATCACATTGGCGAGCAGCGCATAGTCTGAGTGGATATACGCCCGTCCCTCGATCGCTGCTATGACCGGCACGCGGATGTTGGCGATGTTTTCCAAAACCTGGCTGCCCTCGTCGTGAATCTGACTCCAAACGGCTGGATCGGCGACTTCCCCGAAAGATGACCAATCGACCCCAATAATGAAGTCCCCGCCTGCGCCAGTCAGGATCACGATCTGGTTCTCTCGATCTTGCGCAATCTGGTGAAATGCATCAACAACCTCCGTGTGATGGAGTGCCGAGAAAGTGCACGGGCCACCGTTGCTGTGGAATTCAACGACCAGCACGCCATTGGCGTCTCGCGTCAATTTCAAGCTGCGGTAGGCAGTCAAATAGTTGTCTCGAAGTGTCTGCATGATGTTCTCCTGTATGTACCTAACCTCTATGTACCTAAACTCTTTGATGTTTGGTCTCTGGGCTCATTGACGATCAGAGACGCAGTCTCTCTCTGGCCCATTCCGGCTGAATACCGTTTCGACTCAAGGTGTCGAGGACACGAGCAGGGCTACCAAGGTCAGCCCAACCCGACGTTCGGTCACGCAGAACCAAGAGTCTATGCGGCAGATTTGCTATAACATCGCGCGAAAAGTCCACGGTGTCTAATGGCGGGTACGCGACATCGAGTGTTTTGTCTGCCATAGCTCGCGATACGGCAAGCACTGCCTCGGGAACTTGCGAACAGAACATCTCAAAGAATGTCGTCGCCCGGCCGACAGTTACGAAAGTATTCCAGAGGCAGCCCCGGCGCAAAAGCGCGTAGGCCTGATGCAAGGCAGGCTTCTCCCAAAATCGAGAAACGCGTGCAAGCGGCCCTGCTGTAGCTTCCAAAACAACTGCCCCGGGCTCAATCCATCCATAATCAACCTCGGGATACTCAGCGTCGGCACCCACGAGGATGATCGACCCGGGGTTTTGCTCGGCGCATCCGACTGCAGATTGGATGGTTAAGCGAAATGAGTCGTCGTCGGCGTAAAAGTGATCACAAGGGAAGAAGGCAACCAGGGCATCATGATCACGCTGCAAGACGCGGAGAAGGGCCAGGATAATGGCGATACCTGTGCCGCGATTCAGTGGTTGCTCGATGACATGGGAATCGCCCGCATCGGTTAAATCCTCACCATAATATCTTTCGTGGGCGCGAGAAAACACGAATACCTGTCGATCGCGTATGAAGAGCGGGTCAAGCCGAGCGCGCGTCTGGCGAAACAGACTCTGTCCACCGATGATTCGACAGAACTGTTTGGGCCTGGAGTCGCCTGCGATCTTTCGCGTTAGATCCCGCAACCGAACGCCGTCGCCGCCTGCCAGGAGCACAGCCCAGAGGGGCGACGCTGATGATTCCAGCTTCTGGCTGCGGCTGGCATCTAGACAGTTATCGCGAAGTGTTTGTATCATGATCTCGCCGATATAACCTCTTCGTACTGAATCGGACCCGCTCAGGAATTTACTGTTCGTCCCACTGGCGCATTGGCATAACCAGATATAGCTCCGGGTGGCCTGGTAGATGCGCCACGTAGGGCATGCCATTTGATCCGTCGCGATTGAACCCTTGGAAGTCATTCTGATGAGGACTCACAATCATCAGGTGCGGACCGACGTGGTACTCCGGGCCAGAAGAGCCTTTCACTGGCTTCAGCCATGCACCCACGTACATGTACGAGATGCCGACACGATCAATGCGAGGTGTACGGCCGGCCAAGCTGTCTTGAATCCATTGCAGGAATACCGGGTCGAAACACCCTGGCTCATCGTGGGGATACCCGGGAATACCCGGGAGACAGGTCCATTCGTTGGAGCCTTTACGAAGAACCCGGTATTCGCCTGCAGGCGCGGACGGCCAATCGAGCAGAGTCGCGTCCTTGGTGATGAATTCGGGACCGGCGCGCAATGCGTCGGCGATCTTCTGCGCGTCAGTCAACGGCAATCGATCAGACGACTGAGCGAAGGCGCTAGCCGCGCCCAAGAGAACAGTTGTGAATAGCTTCATCCAAACGTTCGTACGGATCATGTGTTTCTCCTTTCCCGTGCTTTTGATGTAGGATTCGAGCGATCTCGTTCTGCGTCGTCTCAGCGCTCCCGGTATCGTCTTCCTCCTTGCCGACACCCAGCGAAGCCTTCAGGACTCTTGACTTCAATTCCGTGTTCATCAAGCCTTGCGGCGCGATAATTCGCGCGAGCGCCATTTTCCGCCCCTTCACGTAGGTATCGTCAAAGTGGCCACCGACCGCCCAACTGGCGACTGGCAAGGTAAGGAACCACATCCAGTCGATCATCTTCGCGGACTCGGCCGGGCCTCCGGTCTCGACGGTCATTCTGGTATTTGGACAACCCTTCCGCAAGCTTCGCGCGAATTTCACCGGACAGCTTTTCTCTGGTAAACAGCGTCTGCTCACCTGGCGATTGATCACACTGAGGAAGAGCGCGAAACGTACTGGGCCAGGCCATTTCCATATGACCAATTCTCTTTTGGCACCTCAACGAGGTTGATGAACACATCCTCCTTGCGAAGCTTCACTCCCTGATTGAGGCGCTCCGTAAGTTCCTTATAGAAACTTTGCTTCAGCTCTACAGATCGTCCCGCGTTGAGCGTGATTTGAAAGAAGATACAATCGTCGGTGCGATGGACGCCTAGATAGTCACGGTCAAACGGCAAGGCGCTCTTGCGATGTTCGGTAATCACTTGAAAGCGATCGCCCTTGGGAACGCTAAGAACATCCACCAGGGTCTGGTAGACAATTTCCCCGACTTGAGCGCGATATTCCTCTGCTTTTCCTTCGATGAGGTCGATCCGAACAATTGGCATTTCTCCTCCTGAATGCTGATTCCATCTAGCCGACACTCGGAGCTATTGGCTCCGCTCAGGAATCAGGCGCTCGCGTTAGCCGTTCGCGCAACGACTGATGGCGCGGAAGCAAATAGCGAGATGAGGCCCTCCATTAACGTCGGATGCGTCAGAACCGCATCGCGGAGCTTGGTAAAAGGGAGCTCCGCTATCATTGCAATCTGAACCGCGGACATAATTTCCCCTCCATTCACTCCGAAGGCGGTAAACCCCAGGATCCGATCACCATCCGTCTCCACCAGCGCTTTCAGGAAGCCGCGCGTCTCAGAGAGCGTGTGCGCTCGGAGCACTGCTTCCATGGGGATTTTGAACAACCGGTACGCGATGCCCCGATCCTGAGCCTGCCTCTCGCTGAGACCTACGCGCGCAAACTCCGGGTCCGTGAACAGGCAGAATGGCACTTGCCTGCCCGTCGTAGCGTGATTGCCGCCGTGGATGTTGTCGCGGACCACCCGAAAGTCGTCAAAACTGATGTGAGTGAACTTCGGCCCACCCGTTACATCGCCGACAGCCCACACTCCGGGCGCGGTCGTCTCAAGCCGCTCATTGACCTTCACGTATCCGTCTCTGGTCAGCTCGACGCCGGCCAGTTCCAGGCCGATACGCTCGGTGTTTGGAGCGCGACCCGACGCGACAAGCAGATGGGAACCTTCTGTCGTTTTCTCCCTGCCGCGGTCCCCGAACACAACTTGTACATGGTCGCCGGACTTTCCCGATATACGTTGAATGCGGGCATTTAGAACAACCTCGATGCCTTCCTCTTCGAAGAGCGCGCGGAGGCCTTCAGTCACGTCGTCATCTTCGTGGTGCGCCAGGCGGTCGTTACGATCGATCACAGTGACATCACTTCCGAAGCGGCGCATCGCCTGCGATAATTCGAGCCCAACGTAGCCGCCGCCAATCACGATGAGATGCTTCGGTAGCTCATCCAGTTCGAGCGCCTCGACATGCGTGAGAGGCCGCGACTCCGCAAGACCGGGAATTGGGTCGAGCCGCGCTCGCGTGCCGGTGCTGATGACGACATTCGTCCCGCGCAGGCGGCGCGTCTTACCATCGGCCAGGCTGACTTCGATGGTTCCAGGCCCGACGAAGCGTCCAGATCCCATGATCAGCTCCCCTCCGCTCTGTGCGTATTTGTTGCTATGGAACTCGACATCCGCTGAAACCATCCGGCGTTTACGGTCTCGCACGGCGGACATATTTACCGTGAAACCATCCGTGGAGATACCGAACTCCTGGCCCCTTCGACAGTACGATGCGACCTTCGCGCTATGAATGATGTTCTTGCTCGGCAGACAGGCAATGTTGGGACAGGCGCCTCCGAGGTATTTACGTTCGATCGTGGCTACGCGTCGTCCTTGCTCCGCAAATGTCCACGCCAGATATTTTGAACCCATACCGCTGCCGAGAATCACAAGGTCGTACTCTTCCGGCTCTCTGCTCATTTCGTCGTCCTTTCGGCTCGCACTGCTGTCGGCTCCCCGAACGATACAACGGCAAAGGAGCCCTCGTGTTGTGCAGTTCGGTCCGCAATCGTGGCTCTCATGAGGTCCTGTTTGAGCAGGTACACTGATACAGCCAGCAGGACCACATCTTTCATCAGGAATGCAACGTTCCCAACCATTGCCGGAAACCCGCCGGCTGATTTAGCCCAGCCGTCCGGCATGAAAGGAATGATCGTGACGGTGCATAAAAAGGATGCAACAGATCCGAAAGCCCCGAGAACTCCTAACTTTTTGTTCCAGAACCCGGCCAGCAAGAGCGCTCCGAACAGCCACTCCGAAACGCCAAGGAAGTAGGTGGAGCCCTTGATGCCGAACACTGCGTACATCCAGAAGATGAGAGGGCCATGCGTAAAGAATGGAATCAGTTCCTTAGCCTCGTAATCAAACCACTTCTGATACCCGAAGAAAAAGAAGATGATCACCATCGACGCTCGGACGAGGTTGTAATCGAAATCTCCCTGGAGGAGTCGTATTTTCGCAAGCTGACGAAGCAACCAGTTCATGAGGTTGGGTCCTTTCTTTGTGTAATGTCAGACTTGGGCGATGCCGCCATCGACGAACAGTTCAATCCCAGAGATGTAACTCGCTTCATCCGACGCGAGAAATGAGACGGCTTTGGCGATTTCGTCTGGATCTCCCAGCCGGCCAAGCGGAACGCTTTTCGCAAGCTCGCTCTTCATCTTCGTGAGCTCATCGCCCTGTTGCCAAGTTTCAAAAATCGGAGTATTGATATGGCCAGGGCTGATCGCGTTCACGCGAATGTGGCGCTCACGGAGTTCGTTGGTCCAGGTCCGTGCGAAAGACCGGACGGCTGCTTTGGTGGCGCTATAAACGCTGATTCCAGGGAAGCCCTTCACGGTCGCGATCGATGCGTTCAAGATGATCGAGGCGCCATCGTTCAACAGCGGAAGTGATTTCTGAACTGTAAAGAAGAGACCCTTCACATTGGCGTCGAAGTGCAGATCGTAGAAGTCTTCGTCAACAGTACCGAACGGCGCCAATCGCGCGATGCCGGCATTCGCGAATACCACGTCGAGTTTTCGACCATATCCTTTCACTGATTCGTACAAGCGATCCAGGTCGATCAGGCTCGCAACGTCGCCCGGAATCCCTGTCGCCTTATCGCCGATTTCAGCGACCGCAACGTCCAGCACGTCCTTTCGCCGGCCCGTGATGAACACGTGATCCGCGCCTTCCTGAACGAAACGTTTCGCCGTCGCGAGGCCCATGCCCGTCGAACCGCCTGTTATCACTGCGACCTTATGGGCCAGTTTCCTGCAAGTCCCTGATTGTCGGCCCGTCCCTGTCTCAGCGTGGCTGAGTACCTCGGACCGAGGAGTCGTCTCCATTGTTGTGCTCATATTTTGTGTCCGTTCATGATCTCGCGGGGAAGCCGCGCAATGGGAAGATAGGCAAAGCACGGACCAAACTCTGCCCTTGCGATAAACGCTTGATATTCGTGACACCTACGCTGGCGGCTCGATCTCGGGATGAGCGTAGTGTCAAAACTGTCAACGCGGCCTTGACATTCAGAGATCACCACGGTCTCCACCGGTCTTTCGGGCGAGTTGCCTCACGACTTCCTTCATGTACACACCGCAGAGGAATTTGGTTTTTTCGCGCATCAACCGCAACAGTGCTGCTTCGCCCTCCGGACTGATAGCCGTCAGACTCCTCAGATCGACAATCAGTTCGCGGTCCTGAAGATCTGTTCTGGCAGTTTGGTAGGCACTCGTGAGTTCAGCGGCCCAAGGAGCGATGAGCTTGCCCTCAACGATTACTCGGCGCCGGTGTTGCTCCTCGACAACCGTGATCTTCAACATGCCGCACTTGTCCTTGGCAGTGAGAGCGCAACGCAACCACCAAAAAACTGCGGCTCTAACTACTTAGTTTCCAATGCGAGAAATTGCATCAGCCCGTGGAGAGCTGGGATGTCAAAGCGGGTTTGACAGTCTCGGTCGAATCGAATATCAGGCGAAATCGCGGGGATCGATACCAAGCCTTTTCATCCTGGCCAGTAGTGTCGTTCTATTGATCCGCATGCGCGCGGCAGCGCCACCGGCTCCGCCCACTCGTCCCTTCGTCTCGGTGAGCGCGCGCACGATCTCATCCTGCTGTCTTTTCGCACGTTCATCGTAAGCACTATTCTCGCCATGTAGAGCGTTAAGAGTTTCCTTAACGATCCGCGCAATCTCGTCATGATTTGCTGAGGCCCCTTTGAATTCATCGGCCCTCACCTTGCGCAATTCCGCAAGGGGCGCGATCAGCGACCTGCCGCGTGTGAGGATCACAGCGCGCTCGATGAAATTTCCCAATTCGCGGATGTTTCCGGGCCATTCCCAAGCGGTGAGTGCTTTCATGATGGCCGCGGGAATGCTCTCTATCTCCTTCTGCATCTGCTTCGCAAACTTCTGAACGAAATAACTCACCAACAGCGGAATATCTTGCTTACGCTCCCGCAGCGGCGGCATACGGATGGGAAACACGTTCAGCCGGTAATACAGATCACTCCGAAATTCACGCGCCGCAATCATTTCTTCAAGATCGCGGTTAGTGGCGGCCACCAGCCGAACGTTGACTTTACGTGTATGCGTGCTTCCCAGCCGTTCGAACTCCTGCTCTTGAAGTGCCCGCAACAGTTTCGGTTGGATCTCAATCGGGATGTCACCGACTTCGTCCAGAAACAGCGTGCCTTGGTCCGCCAATTCGAGCCTGCCAACCTTCTGGGTGATGGCGCCCGTGAAGGCGCCTTTTTCATGACCAAACAATTCGCTCTCCAGCAGGCCAGTAGGAATTGCCGCACAGTTCACTTTTACAAAGGTGCGGTGTTTGCGACGGCTACGATCGTGAATCGCTCGGGCGATCAACTCCTTGCCGGTTCCTGTTTCACCGAGCAATAGGACGGTTGAATCGCTGGGCGCGACGGTTTCGACGAGTTGGAGTACATGCTTGAGCGCCGGACTGTTCCCCACAATCTGCTCGAAATTCATGTCGGCCCGGATTTCTTCTTCGAGATATAGCTTCTCTTGCGCAAGCTTCTCTTTCAGCTCGGAAATCTCGCTGAAGGCCAGGCAATTTTCTATAGCGATGGCTATCTGACCGGATGCTTCTTTGAGAAAACCGATCTCATCTGGCAGGAAGGGATCATCGGTGCTGCGGTTAGTAGTCAGAAATCCGACGACTCGGCCGCGGCTCACAAGCGGTATCACGCATTGAGTCTTCAGCCCCTCCGCGACCATCAACTTGTACAGATCGGGCGGGAATTCTTGGCGATTGGCAGTATTCCTGGTTGTCGGTTGCCGCGTTTCCAGAGCTCTCCTACAGGCGCCGACCGACTCGATAAGCATTTCCTCCTTGACAAATCCCTTGCCCTCTGGAAAATCCAAGGCGAACAGGCGGAATTTACCCGATGCCGGATCGGCGAGCGAAATATGGACCGCGTCGCAATCCATGACTTCACGAATACTCGCTGAGATTGCCCGCAGCAATTCGCGAAGCTCCAGGTTTGAAGTGATCTCCTTGGTTAGCTTCAGAAGAAGCTGGAGCCGGCTATTCTGAGTGATAATCGCTTGCTCAGCAGTCTTGCGCGCTTCGATGTCGGTATTTGTCCCGTGCCACTTCACGACCCTTCCGTGGTCCAGGGATGGTGTTACGCGAAATAGAAACCACCGGTATGCTCCGTCGAAACGGCGCAGGCGCGCTTCAATTTCTCCAGATTGCCCGGAAGCCAACACGCCGCGCCAGTAATCCGTAAGCCTGTTCAGATCATCCGGATGAACCGCACTTGTCCATCCCCAGCCTTGTACTTGATCTGCGGATAGGCCAGCGTAATCCAGCCACCGTCGATTGAAGAATTCGACCGCGCCGTCTGCTGCTGCCGACCATGCCATGACCGGAATCGTTTCAATGACTTCCTGAAGCTCTCTCTCGCTGCGTTGCAGCCGCTCATTCTGGCGTTGTAATTCTCGTTGTGCGGCCTCGGCCTGCCTGACATTGAAATTATCATCAATCGCGAACGCAACCACTCGCCCGATCAGACGTAGGAAGCCAATGTCTTCGCTACTGTAAGCGGCGCCAGGAGGTCCGGACATGCCCAGCGCGCCCAGGCGCCGATGCGGTGTCGTAAGTGGCACAAAGACCAGCGGACCGATTTGAAGGCCTTGAGCAGCAATCCCTTGCTTGAAACGCGCCGGCACTCTTTCGTCTGTATTCCAATCTGCAATGTGGAACGGTTCCTGGGTAGCGTAGGCGCGCCATGATGGCCGTTCTTGTACCGGCACTTCGGCGTACGCACTGATGAGGCTCTTCTCGGACCCCACCACAGCCCATTCGACTTCGGTGGAATTTTCCTTATAGACGATGATGTAGAACTGGAAGAAGTCGAGAAATTCGCGTAGTTGTTCCGAGAGGATTTTCGTCAGATCCTCGGGCTCACTGGATCCGGAAAGTACCTCACTGATTCGAAGCAAAGCCTCATAGCGTTGCCCTGTGTCTGACGCCCGAATGGAGATCTCTGGGCTCATTTCGCGTTTGGGGATGAACCCCTTCCCCATTTTCGGCCCCAAGTGGTTCACACCGCAATGTCGAACCAGTAGAACCTATCGCGCCGGATAGGCCTCAAGACTTTGAACTGCACCAGGTTGCCTTGGCCGCACCTTGCGCCAGGCTTAAGAGCTTCTGTCTGCCCTGTCGAAGTTGCGAGCTCCAAGGAATCGTCCGATGAGGGCCCCTAACAGCACGGTAGCGATAATCGCAGTTCCATGCGCACCAAGCGTATGCCTCAAGGTGGGAAAGGGACAAGCAACGCGCCAGCCGGCATTGATCGCGACACCTGCGCCAGCGCCATACAGCGCGCCCGCCACGGTTGGCCGGGTCGCGATCGAGTCCCGGAACATCCAACTGAACAGCAAGATCAGGATTCCTCCCGCCACCGTGCTGCCGATGCCACAGGCCAAGTCCATGATCCATGGCGGGACACGCAATACGCCGGCAACACGCAATGTGCTGCCTACAGGGCTAATCGAGAACGTCGAGAGGGTGATGGCGACGACAACCAGCAACGCCGCCACGGCTGCCGAGTAAACAGTGCCTTTCGGTAGCCTGCCCGCCGGCGTGCTCTCATGCGCGGCGATCCAGACGAGCACGATGGCCAACGTGAACTGCGCAGCGGAGGCGCCCCAGGTCAGGAGCGGTCCCAGGATCCCTGAGTCGCCCCGGATTCCCACCGCCAGCAGGACCAGGGAGGAAACCAGCAGCGCAATAGGCGTGGTTTCGAGGGCCAGGCGGAACGGCCGCGGCGAAGGTTTGACAGGCCTGAGATCCTGGGCGATCGCTCGCATCAGGGCTTCCGGCGGTTTCGGTGAACGATCGATCATGCCCGAGCCTTTTGAAGACTATTCAGCGCAGCGCGCAGGTCAGTCATTCCGCGGCTGGCACGCGCCCGAGCCGCCGCGGCACTAATGCCCAACATCCCGGCGATCTCATCGAAGCTGAACCCCCACTCATGATGTAGCAACAGCGCTTCGGCCTGATCCGCGGACAAATACTCAATACCTCTCCGGATCTCGTCCCTGGAGCCGAGGCTGTCGGCTTCCGGAAAGACGGGGAATTCTGGCAACTCCTCACGGGATTCATGGACTTCCGCCCAGCGCCGGGCGGCTCGCCGATTCATCAGGAAAACGTTTCGCGCCAAACCGAACACCCATGGCCGGACCGCATATGCCGGATTGTAAGCAGCCCTCGACCGGTGCATTTGAAGAAACGTCTCCTGCAGCAAATCGTCGGCGATCTGCGAGCCGCCAGCGAGGTGTGTCAGGTACCGCCGAACTGCGGCCGCGAGCTGCCCGTAGATTTCCTGGAATGCTTCCAGCGATCCGCCTTGATAACGCATCATCAGGGCGCGAAGTTGTTCTTCTCCTTCGCTCACTATTAGAACTCTTTGCCGGACGCAGCCGGTTTGTGACCGGCTTCATCGACGAAATCTCTCATCCGCAATCCTGTCACAATTCGGGCGCCGCGGGCAAATCTAGAGACATAAAGGCGAGTGAAAGCCGCCCGAATCGAAGGAGATCATCTATGAAGCCACTGTTCCGAACCATTTGCTTGCTGGCGTGCACCGGCCTGATGCTCGACGCCCAGGCGCCTTTCACCACGAAGACCACCGACGTCATGGTCCGCGTGATCCCGAAACCTGGCGCTCAGCGCGAACAAATACAGAAAGTAATTCCAGAGGAGGTGCGCGCGACGGTGCGCCTTTACCTGGAAGGCAAGATCCGCCAATGGTATTCGCGGAGCGACGGAAACGGCGTCATTCTGATCGTCAACGCGACGAGCATTGCCGATGCCGAGACAGTGGTCGATGCGCTTCCGCTCTCCAAAGCGAATCTCGTGGATCACGAGTACACCGAACTAGCTCCGCTTGCTCCGCTATACAACCTGATCGCTCCCAACCCGCCGCGATAATCTCTCGGGCGGCTATGAAAAGAGGATTCTAATGACAAGTCCGAAAATCCTGGTGATGGGCGCAACCGGAAAGACCGGCACGGCGGTCGTGGAACAACTGCGCGAGAGAGACTGGCCAGTTCGGGCGATTGTGCACCGGGCCGACGCGAGAAGCGAACGGCTTCAGAGGTTAGGCGCGGAAATCGCTGTGGCTGACATCTTCGATACGGAACAGCTATCTGCGGCCATGCGGGGCACCCGGCGCGCCTACTACTGCCCGCCGTTCGACCCATTCCTGATTCAAAGCGTCGCGGCGTTCGCGGTGGCGGCGCAGGAAGCGAAACTCGAATCAATAGCCGGTCTTTCGCAATGGCTGGCCAGTCCGGCGCACCCGTCGTTGATGTCGCGGCAACACTGGCTTGCAGACCGCGTGTTCTCGATGATTCCCGGTGTCGCATACACCATCGTGAATCCTGGTTTCTTTGCAGCCTCTTACATGAGTCTCATCCAATTCGCGGCTCAGCTCGGCACCTTTCCTCTGCCGGTGGATGGCGAAAGCCGCAATGCTCCGCCGTCGAATGAGGACATTGCTCGCGTCGCCGTGGCTGCCCTTATCGATCCCGCGAAGCACGCGGGCAAATCATACCGGCCGACGGGACCGGAAATGCTTTCGGTAAACGAGATGGTTGGAATCCTCAGCCGAGTGCTGAACCGGAAAGTTCGCCATATGAAGACGCCCATGTGGATGTTTTACAAAGCGGCACGAATGGCCGACATGCCGCCGCTCCTGCTAGCGGGATTCCGCCATTACTTTCAGGATCACAATCGAGGCGCTTTTGAATTTGGCGCGCCGACGAATGACGTTCTTGAGGTCACCGGACGCCAGCCAGAGACCTTTGAGACGATCGCCCGCCGTTATGCCGCCCTGCCGGAGGCAAGACAGACTTTGGGGAATGCCCTCCGCGCATTCGCCGGTTTTATGGCAACTCCGTTCCTGCCTGGATTCGATCCGGAGAAGTTCGACCGAAAACAATTCCATCCGATTCCACCGGTCCCTCGACTCGCCTTGGACAGTGAACGATGGAGGCGCGAGCACAGTAGGTCGCCGTCCACCGGTCAGACACCTGCGAGGAGCATTGACGCAAGGAGGTCCGCGTGACGGCCATACTTTGCCTCGGTTACTTAGCCGGAGTGTCAATCGTCATTGCAGCGCTTACGGCGCTTTACCTTCACGAGCGCCTGAGAGCGCTGTTGATAGGGCTTCCTTTGTGGCTGCTTTACGTTGGGCTGTTGTCGTATTCCGGCGTGGTGAGCAACACGGCTTTGCGCCCTCCCGGCATTGTCTATGTCGCTTTTCCGGCCGTTCTGTTTGTGGTCCTTGTCTTCGCGCTATCTGGCGCGGGAGCGCGCATCGCCTCCGCCTTTCCATTCTGGGTCATCATCGGGATGCAGACTTTCCGGATTGGCGTTGAACTGCTGCTGCACCGGCTCTGGGTGGACGGTCTCGCACCCCGCATGGTGACATATCGCGGCGGAAACATAGACATCTTGATTGGCTTGTCAGCGCCATTGATTGCCGGGATATCCACCCGCGGTCGCTGGGGAGAATGGCTGGCGCTCGGCTGGAACGTCGTGGGCCTGCTTACGCTGACCAACGCCATTACACTCTCCGCGCTGACAGCGCCAGGTCTCACTCTCATTCACAGCGAAGTTCCTAACATGGCGATCGGCGTCTTTCCGTTCACCTATATTGCAGGTTTTTTCGCCCCTCTTGCCATGGCTCTTCACGCGCTCTCGATTCGAGGCTTGCGCGCGGGACTGAGAGAAGTCAGTCTCGACAATCGAGTACGCTGCGCAAACCAAGAGACGATCCATCTTTGAAAACTTTTTGCGTGACTTGGAACAGAACCCATTCGTTGTTGGCGCATATAGATCACGGTTGCCTTTCCGCCTCTGGTCGTTCTTGTGGCGCGTGGTTTTTCCAAGCTCGGTAAGTTTGGATTGTGTAGAGCCCAAACCCAAGTATGTCAAACACCTCTAGCAGGATGCCTGGCGAGAAGTTTCACGGACGGGTGTCAGGCGCCGGGCGGTAATCGTATTGCGCTTCGGGAATATCCTCGGCAAATCGCGATTGTGTTCTTGCGGACGACGCGCCCCAGACGCCACCTGCGGCGAGCGGACCACGTTACCGTGCAAAGTCGTGCCTATCACCCCGCGGAGCTGGAGCGTCCACGCTGAGTGCGTCTCATCCGCGCGATCTCCGCGGAGCAACTATTAGTCGAGGTCGCGCCTGGAAAAAACCGCATCTCGTACCTTTGGGGACACCTCACCGCCGTAAACGATGCGATGTTCAGCGTCTTGCGGCTGGGAGACCGGTGCACCCGGAATTGGACGCCGTGTTCATCGCGCAACCCGACCGATCCGTCCCGCTTCCACCCTCCACCGAGATTGCCAAGTGTTGGGAAGAGGTTCACACCGAGCTCTTTTCGAGATTCAAAACCGTCAGCCCTGAGGAGTGGTCAAAAGGCACAGCAGTGTGTCGCCTGAAGAATTCGAACTAAACCCGGCGCGAAATCGACTGGCTGTGCTCCTGGGCCGAACCAACCACGCCTCGTATCACTTTGGACAAATGATGTTGGCAAAGCCGCAGACGCCGTGAGTCACTTTCGCGACGCTATCGGCATCACAAATTGCGGACCAGTTGCATCAGATGCCTGATCTTACGCTCCGACGACGCTTTGCCGCTTTTGAGGTTCTGCGCTATGCAGAAACCGTGGAAGAACGTCAGCACAACATCGGCGATCATACTCGCGTCCAATTTCGGCTCTTCCGCCTCGATGTTTTTTATCAACAGTCGCATGAGTTTCTGCTGACTGCTCGAAATAATTTCCTGCGCTTCGGCCGGCAGACCCGCTAGCTCGCGCATCGAATTCACGGCAAAGCATCCTCGCTGGTCGTCATCGCAGCCAAAGCCCAGTCTCAAAAACCTCTCAATGTTGTCCCAACCGAGCGGCTGTGCTCTCAGGATTTCAGCGCCGCGAATTTGGGCGTAGCGTTCAAGACTGGCAAGAAAGAGGTCCTCCTTATCTTTGAACTCCGAATACAGGCCCGACTTGTTGACGCCGGTCGCCTGTTCCAAGTGCTGAACTGTCGTGTTCGCGAAGCCGTGTTTCCAAAAGACCGGGATGGCCCTGTCCAGCACACCCTCACGATTAAACTGCTTCGGTCGTCCCATATGCTCCCGCAACAATCAAACCATACAGTACGGTAGATGCGTCGATGAACCAAACGGTTCATAATGGCCTCTTGGGAAGGACGTGAGAGTCTAAGACCCGACGTGTTGCTTCGCAGTTTTCAGGCCGCCTCCTTCTCGACAATCATCGTGCTCTAACAACCCGGACGGCCGCGTCCTCGAGTTCAATCGAGCGGACCCTCAATTGTTCTCGCAGGTCCTTCAGAACCTGTTGTTTGTTCAACACGGAGCCGTCAGGCCGAACCAGCATATAAATCTCAGAGTAGATCCCCTCCAATGCGTCGTAATCCTGTCGTGTCAGCGCCCGATTGAAGCCTTCCGAATGAAGCTGAAGTACCTGTTCCGCCGTCATTTCTCCCCCTTCGATCATTCGCGTGTAGTTCCATTAACACGCCCGTTACGTTGCTGCCGATAGCCGTTACGGCCTCGTCGAATTCGCGCGGTGCCGCCGCTGCCTTCAGAACCAGCGCCTTGTTGCTTCCTTTGACTCAGCCATGTTTTTTGCTCTTAGTTTCAATTACGTTTATGCTACGGCTGCCTAATGGGTGTCGAGCCACTTCCGAATATTCGAGACGGTATCCACGTAGAACGTCTTGTAAAGACCATGCGATACGTAGCCGAGATGCGGCGTTGCGAGAACGTTGTCCAGCCTTCGAAAGGCGTGATCCGGAGGCAGCGGCTCAATGTCGAATACGTCGATCGCCGCACCGGCGATTTGCTTGTTCTTCAAGACGCTGATCAAAGCTTGCTCATCGACGATCGGCCCGCGCGACGCATTGATCAACCGGGCCGTTGGCTTCATTCTCTCCAGCTCCGCGGCCCCCACCAGGCCGCGCGTACGGCTGCTCAGCACCAAATGGATCGTCAGGATATCAGCCCGCTCGAACAGCTGGTTCTTGGAAACCAGGATTGCGCCCGCAGCTTTGGCGGCCTCGGGCGTCATGTTCTGGCTCCAGGCAATCAGATTCATTCCAAAGGCGCTCCCGACCCGCGCGACCTGTGATCCAATCCGCCCAAGTCCCAGAACGCCCAGGGTCGTGCCACGAAGATCCGTGCCCACTGTTTGCTGCCAGCCGCCGGATCGGACGGAATTGCTCTCCGTTACGATATGTCGGGCGGAGGCCAAGATCAGCGCCCAGGTAAGTTCGATCGTCGGGTCCGACCGATACCCCGTGTGAACCACGGCGATCCCATGATCGCCCGCGGCGGCGACATCGATCGACGCGTTTCCAGATCCCGTCGAGGCAATGAGCTTTAGTTTGGGAAGGCGCTCAATGATGTTGCGGGGCAGCGGGGTCCGCTCGCGCATGACACAAACGACATCAAAAGGCAGCAGCCGCTCAATCACGGCGTCCGGATCGGCGAGGTGGTCCTGGAATACGGCGATGTCTGCTCGATCGCGGAGCACGGACCAATCAGCGCTCTCAAGCGCCACATTTTGGTAGTCGTCCAGAACAGCGATCTTGTACTTCTTCATTGGCATCCATTCCGCTCTCGCAAAAGGTGGTCAGATTGTGAGGACGACCCTGCCAAAAGGGCGGCCCTCCACGAGGTAGCGCAGAGCATCAGCCGCCTCAGCCAGCGGGAACGTTTTTGCTACGATGGGCCTGACCGCACCGGATTGAAGTAATGGAAAAATGACGCTCCATGCGGTGGTCCATACCTCCGTGGGTTGTGCGAACAGGGAGAAGCTCTTCATACTCGCGCGCTTCCAAATAAGATCCGTGACGTCGATGGTTGTCTTGCGGCCTGCGGCGTAGCCCAATGTTGTCAGACTTCCCCCGATAGAGAGTGTCCCGAGAGCTTCGCTCAAGATTTCTCCACCCATCGCATCGATCACGATATCGGTGCCATAACCCTCCGTGATCCGGCGAACGCCGTCGCTAAGCTTCTCCACAGAAAGGTCGATCACCTCATCGAAACCCAGAGAGCGTGCTTGTTGCGCCTTCGAATGGTTACTCGTGGTTGATATAGCGTGTTTAGCCCCTTGCGCCTTCGCTATCTGAGTAACTGCGTTTCCGACCGAACCTCCGATGGCAGGTGACAGCACTGTCTTGCCCTCTGCAAATCCCGCAAAGCTCAGCGTCATTTGGGCGGTCAGATACGCAACGGGAACACCGGCGGCCGAGAGATCCCCGATGTTGTCGGGAATCAAGCAAAGATTCTCTTTGCGGACAGCAAGCCACTCACTGTAGGTTCCATTCTCTGAAACGCCATATGGCCCCGTAAACATCACTCGTGAACCGGCAGGAAAGGCTGTTCCTCCTCCCTCCTCCACCACGCCGACTCCCTCTCCTCCCAAGACCAGCGGTGCTTTCGCTCGCGGGTATCCCCCCGACAGAATGGTGTGTTCCAGTGGCGTGACCCCGGCCGCTGTGATTCTTACGAGCACTCGTCCATCCGAGATTGTTGGTTTTGGAATGTCCACTAGCTTCAAATCCTTGTAGCCGCTGAAACCTTCTGCTCTCATTGCACGCATGATCGTTATCCCATCCTTCACCGAGCGAATCTGCGGTGAATCACTCTGGTCAAATCACGGTTTGATGGCACGCACTGAAGTCCAGAGCGCACCTGGATTGCCCCAGTCAGGGTAGAGCTTGAGCATTTGGTCATATAGTTCCCGCGCGGTCGTCGTCTGCATTGCGAGGCGCTCGAAATCGCGGATATATCTCCGCGTTTCGCCGAGGATCTTGGGGCTGTCAACGTTCCCGACGCGCTTATGTCCCGCAATCACGGCGCGCGGCTTAAGCGACTCCATTTTATCGAGAGCAGCGATCCACTCTTGGCGTTTCTGGTGATCGGGCGACTCTGACAAATGCAAGTGAACACCGTTGTAGGCGGCATCACCCGCCACGATTAAACCTATCGACGGAACATGGAGGCAGGTTGTGCTGGCAGTATCGGTGTACCCGAGCGGCACACTGACTAAATCTTGGCCCTCTACGCTAATGACGTTTCCAGTCAGCTCTTCGGCGATGGCAGGCTGGCTGGAAATCTGGCCGGGAAAGCGCGGATTCCAATATGTAGCGAGAGACTCTGGCGATGCTTGTTGGCGCATAATCTTAATCACTTCCGGCCGCGCGACGAAACGGGCGCCTGGAAATCGCTCCAGAACTGTAGTGGCGCCAAAGAAATGATCGCCGTGGCCATGGGTGGCGTAGATCGTCGTCAGGTTCTTTCCGCGAGCCGCAAGCCAATTCGTCAGGGCGCGCGCCTGCTCGACGGTAATAGGGGTGTCGACCAGGACAGCGTCCCGCTCCCCAGAAATGAGGGTTGACGAAATAGGCGGCCACGGCCGCTGCTTTTCACCTGGGGGCAAATCGCTCGTGATGGCAGGTATGCTGGGCGCCAAGAACACATCCCACTTCAGCGATATCGTTCGAGTTGTTCGTCTGGCTCTGGACGTACTGCTGTTGGATTGTCCCTGCCTTGAACGGGACTCGTCGGCGCTGATTGGCGAAGGCAAACCCATCACGAAGGTAGTTCCCAGTGCATCCGCTAGGATTTCCCGTCTTGAAGACATCATGGCCCTTTCCGAACGCATATCTTTATCTCTCTTCCGCTACTTCTCGTTCCATTGATCTGTAAATACCACCGGCACCCAGCTATACCCACTCCCCTCCTTACGCAAGCGACCCAGAGGCGGAAAAAATGACGAATGCGGCACTGCGATCAAAACATCCTCGCTCGCGAGCTTAGGGAGTAATTGTTGCCGCGTCGCCGCAGCCGCAGTCTGGTCGATGTCGAAGACAGCCGTGACCTCGGGATGCTGCAGCTGGACGCGCTGTGCATGGACGATGTCGCCCCAAAACAGGATTTTTTGTCCCTTTGACGAAAATTCATAGCCGGTATGTCCCGGGGTATGACCAGGCAGCGGGACGAGTTGCATGCCGTCGACGATTGACTCGGAGCCACTAAACGTGTGCCACTTACCCGCCTTGCTGTACGGCGCTGCGATGGCTTGCGCACTCTGGAAGAACGGTTGCGCATCCTTCGGCGCCTTGGCAGCGATTTCCGGCGACAACCAAAAG
>Ga0210401_10000584_pt1 | contig 44304 bp, 43 predicted proteins | sample IncBWH32MmetaG_FD_150866 | JGI IMG/M metagenome (GOLD analysis project Ga0210401, IMG submission 150866) | Forest soil microbial communities from Barre Woods Harvard Forest LTER site, Petersham, Massachusetts, United States - Inc-BW-H-32-M | ecosystem: Environmental > Terrestrial > Soil >...
CAAGGAAATGCTTGCCATATTTGAGCGGCCCGTGGTGCACCAAGCCGGCCCAGTTGTAATAGAGAAAAACGACGATGGCGCAGCCCAGAGGCACCGTCTTCTCGGCCGTCGGAGAAGAAAATCCGGGAACCAAACTGATCAGATTGCTCATCAGGACAAACATGCCAACGCTGCCGATCATGGGCAGATATTTCACGGCGTTGTGTCCGGCGGTGTCTTCCAGCAGATCGCGCGCGCCCACTCCCATGGGATTCGTCAGCAGCGCTTCCATGCACTGTTGTGCGGCGCCGGGATTGTCCACCGACAGCCGCCCCTTCAGCCAGGTGAAAAAACCGATGGCGATTAGAAAGACCACCAGTTCCATCGCGATGTAATTGGGGATCGGATATTCCGAGTTTGCAGGGTGAATGTGCAGCGCCGCGAGCAGTGCCAACGCCGGCTTTCCCAGAAGCATGTTGACCAGTTTTGTCACACCCAAGACTTGCTCTTCCATTTTTCCAGTTGACTCCGGGATCGAGCCTCGCGAAAGAAGGCCCTAATTGTGCGTTTCCGTTCCGCCCCTGGTGCGCGCCAATTCCCACAGCAGTTCGATCATCACGGCAACAACGACCGCGAACAAACCTCCGACCACTGCGGCCACAGGCAACCAGGAACGCGAAAGAATAACATAGACCGCCACCAGCAGCAAAGCGAAGCGTCCAAAGAACTTAACGTAAATGCTCATAGGCACCCGCGCGTGTTCCGAGTTCGCCTGTGCCGTGGAAACTTTAACGATCGCGGTTACTCCCTGCTTCAACCATCGAAAATTAAGCCACGCCAGCGCGGCTCCAAGCGCAACTCCCGCCCCGGGACGCCAGCCCCAGCGCGCGAAGGCAAACAAGGCGGCGGCCAATCCCAAGGCAACCGTCATCCACTCGATGCGCTGCTCGGCGGCAACATAGATGCGGTCGGACTCGGCCATGGTCCTAAGTGTCCTTTGACAGGCGCCGGACCAATTGAATCATCCCTGCGGCGAAGCCCAGCAAGCCAAGAATCAGAGTAAACGCAGGGGACGTGTGGATTCGCTTATCCAGGAAGTATCCCGCACCTCCGCCAATCGCCACGCAGGCGACCAGAAGAAACGGCAGTTCCAGTATATCGGAGATTTGCCGCGCACTTTCGGCGGGCCGTTTTCGCGGTGGTGGAGAAGAAGGCGACCCTGGATCCTCAGTGGCCACTGAACCCTGATGGGAAGAACAGCGAGTAGGTCGCCAGGCGCACGAACGGTTCCGGATAGACTCCGGCGGCGACGGTCACGAAGCACAACACGGCGAAGGCGACCCTCTGCCCGATGGTGACGACCGGCAACGGCGCGTTTCCCGGTTCATACAAATACGCGTGCATCACGATGCGGAAATAGTAGTACAGCGCCGGAACGATGTAGAGCGCGCCGAACAGCGCCAGGCGATTGTGTCCCGTCTCGATCAGCGCCTGCAGGATGAAATACTTTCCCACGAAGCCCGCCAGGGGCGGAATCCCGGCCAGCGACAGCATGAAAATCAGCAGCACCAGCGCGGACAGCGGGCTGCGGCGGTACAGGCCGTTCAAATCGTCCAGCTCATCGCCGATGATTCCCTGCCGCTGCAGCACGATCAGCACGGCGAACGCGCCGATGGTCATGAACGCATAGGCAAAGAGATAAAACGCCACGCCTTTCATGCCAGTCAGGAACCCGATCGGGCTCGACGCGGCCGCCACGATTCCAAGCAGGACATAGCCTACGTGTGAAATCGAGGAGTAGGCCAGCATGCGTTTCACATTGGTCTGCGTGATCGCCGCGAAGTTTCCTAACGTGAGCGAGGCGATGGCCACGGCCGCGATGAGCATCTCCCAATCGACCCGCACCGGCCAGAACACGGTGAGCAGCAGACGCAGCAACAGGGCGAAGCTCGCTGTTTTCGAAGCCACGCTGATGTAGGCCGTAATCGGCGTGGGGGCGCCCTCGTAAACGTCAGGCGCCCACTGGTGGAACGGCACAGCCGCCACCTTGAAAAATAGCCCCGCGGCTACTGTAGCGAGCGCCAGAAGCACGAACAGGTCCGCGTGGCCCCTTTGCTCAACCGCGACCGCGATCACGTCCAGATTGGTTCTGGGAGGCAAGGACTGGCCAATAGAGCTGAGGTTGGCCATGGCGCCGATGCCGTAGAGGATCGAAAAACCGTAGGCCAGAATCGCCGAACTGAATGCGCCCAGGAGCAGGTACTTCACGGCGCCTTCGTTCGAACGCTTGTCGCGCCGCAAGAATCCCGCCAGCACGTAAAAGCTGATGGCCATCGTCTCCAGGCCCAGGAATTGCACGACGAGGTCGTAACCGGAGGCCATGAACATCATGCCGACCGTGGCGAAGAGCATCAGGGCGTAATACTCGCCGTGGTTTTCGTCCTCGAGCTGAAGGTAGCGGACGGAAAGGATGATGACCAGCGCCGTGGCAATGAGGAAAATGAAACCGAAAAAGAGGAAAAAAGGATCGACCATCAGCGAGCCGCTGAAACCCTGGGCGCCTTGCTCGGCGACCTTGCGCAATTGCCAGAGGGTGATCCCGCTGAAGATCACTCCCAGCATGGCCATCAGGGCGTTGAAATACTTGTCGCGCGCCTCGAGCAAGTAATCGGTGAGCAAGATGCCCAAGGCAAACAGGACAAGCATCATCTCCGGCAGCAGCAGGCCGCCGCCATCCACCTGCATGAAGGTCTGAAACGCCTTAAGCATATCGGCTCATGGCCTCGTCTACTTCTTCTCCGCATCCGGAGCGGGAGACGTCTCGGTGCTGGACGGCATATTCATTCCGGGCATACCCGGCATCCCGACATTTGATTGCGCGGGAGCCAGAGCAGGAGTCGCGGCGGGAGCGGCAGCGCGTTCCGCACCGTAATATCCGGGATTGACCTGCTCGACGATCAGCTGCACCGGCCGGTCCAGCACGCGAAACAGCGGCTTCGGATAAATGCCGATCCAAAACGCGAGAATTACGAGCGGAATCAGCGTGGCATATTCGCGCGCGTTGAGGTCGGGCAAATGCTCGTTCGCCGGATTTGTCACCGGGCCGAACATCACGCGCTGGTAGAGCCACAACAGGTACGCGGCGCCGAGGATAATTCCGATCACCGCCCACGCGGTGTACCTGAAGCTCACTTCAAAGGTGCCGCGCAGAATGGTGAACTCCCCGATGAATCCGTTGAGCAGCGGCAAGCCCAGCGAGCTGAGCGAAGCGATCATGTAGATGGCCGCGAAGGCCGGCATGGGCGTCGAGAGACCGCCGTACTCCGAAATGAGACGCGTGTGCCTGCGTTCGTACAGCACGCCGACGATCAAGAAGAGCGCGCCGGTGGAAATTCCGTGGTTGATCTGCTGGATCACGCTGCCGGAAAGCCCGTGCGGGGTCAGCGCAAAAATTCCCAGCGTGCAGAAAGCCAAGTGGCTGACCGAACTGTAGGCGATCAGCTTCTTCATGTCTTTTTGCATCATGCAGACGAGCGCGCCGTAAATTATGCCGATGACCGACAGAACCATCATGATGGTGACAATTTTGTGGCGCGCCGCGGCGTCCTGCGGCAGGAGCGGCAGCGAGAAGCGGATGAATCCGTACGTCCCCATTTTCAACAGAACGCCGGCCAGGATGACGGAACCCGCCGTGGGGGCTTCGGTGTGCGCGTCCGGCAGCCAGGTGTGGAACGGGAACATGGGCACCTTGATCGCAAACGCGAAGAAGAACGCCCAGAACAGCAGCACTTGCGTGCGCGTATCAAATTGCGAGGCCGAGGCGAGCAGCGTGGGCATATCGAATGTGCCGCCGCCCGCTTTGAAATACAGCGCCAGGATTCCCAGCAGCATGATCACCGAGCCGATCAAGGTGTACAAAAAGAATTTGATGGCGGCGTACAAGCGGCGGTCGCTGCCCCACACGCCGATCAAAAAATACATGGGGACCAGCATCACTTCCCAGAACATGTAGAAGAGGAAAAAATCGAGCGCCATGAATACGCCCAGCATGCCGACCTGAAGGAGGAGAAAAAGAATGTAGTATTCCTTCGTGCGGATCTTGATCGCGCTCCAGGAGGAAAGAATCGAGATTGCGCCGAGGAGGGTTGTGAGCATGACGAGAAGCAGGCTGATGCCGTCGATGCCCAGGGAGTAGTGCGCGCCGATGGAAGGAATCCAGTCGAAAGTCTCGGAAAACTGGTAGCGCGGCGCGGCCGGGTCCAGGCTGAAGCGCCACATCAGCGGCAGCGAAACGATCAGCCCGAGGAAGCCGAAAAGATTACCGATGACGCGGTGCGCAACGGCGCTGTCGCGCGGCACAAACAGCAGCAGCAGCGACCCCACCAGCGGCGTGAACAGCACCACCGTCAGGATGTGAGTGTTGTAAAAGTCCATCTTCCCGCCTCGCCTTCTTCTTCAAACGCTTTTGTTGCGCCCGCCTTCAGGCGGGCATCTGCTTGAACGTAAAGTGCCCGCATAAAGGCGGGCGCTACAGCCTGAATCCCGAAGACCACAAGTAATAGCCCAGGAAAATCAAAACGCCGGCCAGCATGAACAAGGCGTATCGCGCCACGCGCCCAGTCTGCAACATGCGGACTGGCCAACTGAAGAGCCATACGATTCGCGCGGACAGGTTCACCAGGCCATCCACAATCCAGGAATCCCAAATGCCGGAGATGCTCGAGGTAATGCGCGTCACCCAGCCTGTGCCATCCACGCCCAACCCATTGATGAAATTCACGTCGAACGAGCCCAGCGTGAGCGCCAGATCTTTCACGCGATTCACAAACATCGCGTCGTAAAGCTGGTCCACGTAATACTTGTTGTAAACCAGACGATACAAAAATGGGCTCGCCGCAGCGATTTTATCCGGGACTTCCGGACGCTGGATATACCACCGGTACGCGAGCCAAATGCCGCCGCAGGCGATGAGCACGGACGCCAGCATCAGCAAATAATCTATCGAGGATGCCGACGCCGCCTGGGCAGCCGCCGCTTCCGCGCCTTCTTCCGCGTGCTTGGCCATCACGGGCTCGAGAAATTTTGAAAAGCGGTCGCTACCGCCGAGCGACGCGGGCCAGCCGACCCAGCCGCCAACTACGGAGAGCGCAGCAAGAATCATCAGCGGCACGGTCATCGAGCTTGGCGATTCGTGGATATGGTGCTCGACTTCGTGATCGACGCGCGACGGCCCGAAGAATGTCATGTTCACCAGGCGAAACATGTAAAACGCCGTCATCCCCGCCGTAATGAAACCGAGCAGCCAAAGGATCGGGCTGTACTCAAACGCGTGGCCGAGGATCGCGTCCTTGCTGAAGAAACCTGCGAGGGGCGGGATTCCCGCGATGGCGACGGATGCCACCCCAAATGTTTTCGCCGTCGTCGGAATTTTTCCCCACAATGCGCCCATCTTGCGCATGTCCTGTTCGCCGGAGAGCGCGTGAATCACGCTGCCCGATCCGAGGAAGAGCAGAGCTTTGAAAAACGCGTGGGTCATCAGGTGGAACACGCCCGCAGTGAACGCGCCGACGCCGCAGGCCAGGAACATGTAGCCCAGCTGCGAAATCGTCGAGTAAGCCAACACCTTCTTGATATCGTTTTGCAAGAGGCCGATCGTCGCCGCGAAGAGAGAGGTGATACAGCCGACCACGGCGACCACGGCGAGGGCCTTGGGCGCCATCGAGAAAACCGCGTTGGTGCGCGCAATCATGTACACGCCCGCCGTCACCATCGTCGCCGCGTGGATCAATGCGCTCACCGGTGTCGGGCCCTCCATCGCATCCGGCAACCAGACGTACAACGGAAGCTGCGCCGATTTCCCTGTCGCGCCCACGAAGAGCAACAGCGCAATCGCGGTCAGCGTGGCGTCGCCCATGGCAAAATGCCCCGCGGCAATCGCCGGTCCGAGTTCGGTGAACTGAATTGTGCCCAGCGTGCCCAGCATCAGAAACAGTCCGAGAATGAAGCCCGCGTCACCGATGCGGTTGACGATGAACGCCTTCTTGCCCGCGTCCGTTGCCGATTTCCTCAGGAAGTAAAAACCGATCAGGAGATAGCTGCACAGGCCGACGCCCTCCCACCCTACGAACAGCAGCAACAAATTGTTCGCGAGGACCAGCGTCAGCATCGAGAACATGAACAAATTGAGGTAGCCGAAAAAGCGATAGTAGCCGCCTTCGTGCGCCATGTACCCGGTGGAGTACACGTGAATCAGGAATCCGACGCCGGTGACGACCAGGAGCATCACCGCTGTCAACGGGTCCATCAGCACGCCCCACGGCACATGGAAATCCATCACGCGTCCCGAACTTGTATGCATGATTCCTGCGGGGACCCAGTCAAACAGGTTGTAGTTGACCAGGCGTTCCGTGGCGGGCCGCGCTACAAGTTGCCAGATCGCGCCGAACGCATAGCACATCGCCAGAAAAGGCGCGCCGACGCAAATTACATTCACCGCCGCATTCGGGAGGCGCTTGCCAATCAGCAGCATCAGCGCCGCGCCCACCAGTGGAAACAGCGGGATCAGCCAGATATGCGCAAGAAAATATTCAGCCGGCATCATGAATTAGCGCTCGCTCGGGTTCGTTCTCTTTTTGTCATTCCGAGCGGAGCGAGGAATCTCTCCGTTCCCATCCTCGACAGCAAGAGAGATTCCTCGCTCCGCTCGGAATGACAAAACAACATAAGCTGCTTTCGTCGTTTCACCAGCCACCAGCCACCAGCCACCAGCGACCAGTCACCAGTCACTAGCCACTTGTCACCAGTCACCGCTTCCCTTACCACTTCATCAAATCCATCTCATCGCCCAGCAACGTCTCGCGATTTCGGAAAAACGCGATGATGATGCCCAAACCCACGGCGGCTTCCGCGGCCGCGTCGGTGATGATGAAAATGGCGAAGGCATGCCCTTCCGCCGAACCGACCAGGCGCGAGAAGGCCACCAGGTTGATGTTCACGGCGTTCAACATCAGCTCGATGGACATCAAAATAATGATCACGTTGCGGCGAGTCACCACCCCGATCGCGCCGATCGTGAACAGCACCATGCCCAGGAACAAATACTGGCTGGTCGGAATCATCGCTTTACCCGCCTCATCATATTTTCTTCTTGGCCATCACTACCGCGCCGATCATGGCTACCAGCAGCAGGACCGACGCGATTTCAAACGGAAGCATGTATTCGCTGAACAAAACTTTTCCCACGAGTTGCGTGCTGGGCTCGAGAGCGCTGGCCGGCGCGGGCTCGCCAAAGGATAGATGCGACCGGCCGATGGCGATGGCAATCGTAAGTTCCGCGCCCAAAACCAGCGCCAGGAGCAGTCCCAGCCACCATTGCCGGTTGAACTGGATCTGGTGCAGCGAAACGTCCATGTTGATCAGCATGATCACAAACACGAACAGCACCATGATGCCGCCCGCGTACAAAATCACCTGCACGATGAACAGAAATTCCGCGTGCAACTGCAAAAAGATGCCCGCCGTCGCCAGGAGCGCGGTGATCAGGAAGATCGCGCTCTGCACCACGTTGCGCCGCGTCACCACCAGGATCGCGGAAACAACCGCTAGCGCCGCAAAAAAATAAAATACGATGTGATCGAGCATCGTTTCTACCGTTGCCTACGCTTCCCCCACGAACACGTGCTCTTTGTCCTTTTTCTCTTCTTCCCAGCCCAGCCATCCGGCCACCAACAGTGTCAGCAATGTCGTCAGGCCGAACGCCGGCAGATGCCCCCATCCCCAATGGCGGTGCAGCACCAGGGCCACGCCGATCCCCATCACGTTGACGATGGAGAGCGGAATCAAAAATTGCCAGCCCAGGCGCATCAACTGATCGAAGCGGTACCGCGGGAACGTAAACCGCAGCCACATGAACAAATAAATGTACAGTCCCACTTTCAACAGAAACCAGAACGCCCCGTGAAGTCCCGGCTTCAACCCGGGAAGTAAATTGGCGACGGCGGGAATCAAAGGCGCCGCGAGAATGATCGCGGCCAAAATCATGAGCAGCCCCACGGCCAGCATGAAAAGATTCTGCACTTTCACAGGCTGCTTCGGCGCGCGATAAAAGCAATATCCTCCGACGCCTAGCATCAGCACGGACGGCAAATAGTCCAGGAAATTGAATGCCGGAGTGCCGGCAAACGGGCGCAGCCAGCCGCCCAGAAACAGGGTCGTGGCAATCGAGGCCACCACAACCATGTTGGTGTATTCCGCGAGGAAGTAAAGCGCCCAGCGGAACCCGCTGTATTCCGTCATGTAGCCGGCGACCAGTTCCGATTCCGCTTCCGGCAGATCGAATGGCGCGCGATTGGTTTCGGCAATCGAGGCGACAATGTAAACAAAAAATCCCACGGGCGCGGCAAAAGCGAACCAGGTGCCATAATCGTTCTGGGCCTGAATAATTTCACGCGTCGATAGCGTTCCGGCGAGCAGCAATCCGCCGACAATCGCCATGCCCGCAGCGGTTTCGTAGCTCACCAGTTGCGCCGCGCTGCGCAGCGCGCCCAGCAGCGAATAGTGGCTGTTGGAGGACCATCCACCCAGCACGATTCCAAAAATCCCCAATGCGCTGATCCCCACGATAAAAAGCAGGCCAACGTTCAGATCGGCGATCTGAAACCACGGCCCGATGGCCAGCGCCGACATGGCCAGCATCGCCGCCGTCACCGAAATCAGCGGCGCGAACCAGAAAATCACTTTGTCCGCTTCATCCGGGATGATGTCTTCCTTGATTAAAAGTTTCAGCGCGTCGGCGATGGGCTGCAGCAATCCGTGCGGTCCGACGCGCATGGGGCCGAGACGCGCCTGCATGTCGGCCATGACTTTCCGTTCCATCAAGACGATATATCCGGCGACGAGCGGCAGAACCGCCACGATGATCAGGGCGCAAACCAGCGGCACCCAAATGGAAATCACGAAATGGAGGACGTTCATTAGCATGGCGCTACCGGTCGACTTCTCCCAACACGATGTCGAGCGTGCCGATAATGGCCACGACGTCGGCCACCAGATGACCGCGAATCATTTTGTCAAAGGCCTCAAGATTAATGAGGGAGGGCGGGCGAATTCTCACGCGGTAGGGCTGCGTCGTGCCGTCGCTAACAATGTAATAGCCCAGTTCGCCCTTGGGCGCTTCAATCGCATGGTAAACCTCGCCCGGCGGCGGCTTCAGCACCTTGCCGACCTTGCCCATGATCGGCCCGGCCGGAATATTCTCGATGGCCTGCAGGCAGATCAGCCGCGACTGGCGCATTTCCTCCATGCGCACAATGTACCGGTCGTAGGTGTCGCCATTTTTGCCGGTGGGGATTTCAAATTTGTACTGGTCATACGCGGCGTAAGGCATGGCTTTGCGAATGTCCCACTTCACGCCGCTGGCGCGCAGCACCGGACCGGAAGCGCCGTAATCGATCGCTTCCTTGGCCTTGAGGATGCCGATGCCCTTGGTGCGTCCCACCCAGATGCGGTTTTCGGTGAGCAACGATTCGTATTCGTTCACGCGCTTGTCGAAGGGAGTGCAGAATCGCTCGACGTCTTTTTCCAGCTCGTCGTAGGCCTCGTATTGCAGCCCGCCGATGCGAAACGCGTGTGTGGTCAGCCGCGCGCCGCAAAATTTCTCGAAAATTTTCAGAATCTCTTCGCGCTCGCGCAAGCAATAAAACAGCGGCGTCAGCGCCCCGATATCGAGCGCGTGCGTGCCCAGCCAGAACAGGTGGCTGGCGATGCGCTGCAACTCGGTGAGAATCGTGCGAATGACGCGAGCCCGCGGCGGCGCTTCCGCCCCCAGCAGCTTTTCAACCGCCTCGCAGTAGCCCAGGCCGTTGGAAACCGCCGCGACGTAGTCCATGCGGTCCACGTAGGGGGCGAATTGCGTGTAGGTGCGGTGCTCGGCGATCTTCTCGACGCCGCGGTGCAGGTAGCCGATCACGCACTCCGAGCCGATGACTTTTTCGCCGTCCAGGCGCAGCTTCACGCGCAGCACGCCGTGCGTCGACGGGTGCTGCGGCCCCATGTTGAGGATAATTTCGTCCGCCCCGAGCACGGTCTGATCGGCGTGCGTGGCAAACGGGATGCGTTCGTCGGGCATGCGCTATTGTCCGCTCTCGATGCCCAGGTTTTCGCGAACCCAGGCGGTGTCCTGCGTGAGAATGTCGTAGTCCTTGCGCAGAGGGAAACCCTGCCACTCGTCAGGAAGCAGAATCCTCCTCAGATCGGGATGGCCTTCAAAGACCACGCCGAACATGTCGTACACTTCCCGTTCCATCCAGTTCGCCGTGGACCAGATTCCCTGCATGCTGGGTACGCGTTCCTCCGCCGTGGCTTGCACCTTCAGGCGCAGGCGCTCGTTCTTTTCGAACGAATACATGTTAAGCACGATGTCGAACCGCTTCTCTCGCTTCGGCCAGTCCACGGCCGTGAGGTCGCTCAACCAGTCAAACTTTTCCTGGTCCCGGCTATAGAGAGCAATTTCCGCAAGCAGTTCCCGCGCAACCACCAGAATGGCTTGTTTACGATCGGTCCAGGCTTCCAGGATGGCTGGGCCGAATTTCTCCTTGTAACGCTTGACCAGGTCGTTTTCGAGTGCTACAGGGCCTTCTTTTGGCGGAGCTGGAGGCCGTGGCGGCACGGCGGCAGCCGGTGGTTTTGCAGGGGGAGCGCCTGGCGAACCGGGCGCAGCGGGAGGTTTCGCGGCAGGGGTGGCAGGAGGAGCAGGCGGTTTAGATGCGGGTTCTCCCCCTGCGGCTGGCGTTTTCGGCGCAGACGGGTCAGTCGGTGAACTCGCAGACGGCTGCTTCTCTTCCGGGTCGTTTGCCATGAATTAGGAGTAGAGCGGCTGCGCCAAAACCGCACAGCCAATATTAAGTTGTAGCTTTTAGCACACGGCGGAAAACAGAGTCAACCTGTTCCGCCACAATCCAGGCGCTTGCCCAATACGTGTTCGGGCTAAGCACAAAAAAAATCCCGGCCACCTGCCGTGGCCGGGACTCCGGGTATTAAAAAGAGGGCGCTACCTACACCCATTCGAGGGCGCCCTTCCGGTAGAGCCAGACGTATCCGATGATCAAGATTCCCAAGAAGACGAACATGCTGGCCAGAGCATATATTTCAGGCAAGCGAAAGCCTTCCTGGCGAGTCGAAAAAAGCACGGCCCAGGGAAAAAGAAATGTGGTTTCCACATCGAAGATAACGAATAGTATGGCCACGATATAAAACCGGACGGAATACCGCCCGCGTGTGTCTCCTTCCGCTTCGACGCCGCACTCGTACGGTCTCAGTTTCGCTCCGACCGCCACAGGAGTCGGGCGAATCAACTTGAAGAGCACCAGCGTCACCGCCGGGAATGCAGCGGCGAGCACTGCAAAAATGAGAATCGGAATGTATTGAGTCGGCATACCAATTTAACGGCGGGCCCACGGAGAGCACGCCCCCTGACCGCCAAAAATCCTAACACATCCGTCAAGCACGAGCTACTTTTGCTCGCGTGAGAAACAGAACGGGCGCTGCAAGACCGGCATCCGCTTTAGGAGGTGGTTTTGTAGAGGCCGCCCGTTCCTGGGGCGGCCAGGTTTTCATTTCAATCCTACCGAAACGGAATTACCAATCTTTCAACATCGGAGTGGACTAAACAATGACACGTTAAGGTTAACTCCGTAAGGAATTGGACAAATGAGGCGACAAATCGTGCTTTCTGGCGAGAGGCCCCAACTACAATCATAAAAGTTGTACCAACTTGAAACGTGCGGACACCTGAGGGAGGAACAATGCGTGTGGCGATTTTCCTACTGGGGATCTTCCTTTTCCTTTCGCCTTCGGCAGGGGCACAAGGACCAGCTGGGGTTGGCGCGAGCGGCGGATCAGGGCCCAGATTCAGTTCCACAGGGGAACACGATCGTGACCCGTGGCAGATCGCCGTCGGCTATCAATATAATCGCGACAACTTGCTCGGCTCCCCATTCAATACTCACGACCTAAATGTCAGTGTGGCCCGGTACTTTGGACGATGGTTTGGGGTGGAAGCTCAGGTTGGAGCAGGGTTTTACGGAAAAACGGGACAGACCACGACTCCGCCAAATCTAAGCACCAAATCGATTTTCGTGGGAGCAGGCCCCCGGCTGGCCTATCGCAATCGCAGCCGATACGAACCTTGGGTCCATGTGCTGGTCGGTATGGAACATTACCGTTTCAGCCAGACTGCGGGTTTGCTGGGGAGCAACAATGCCTTGGCCGGACCGGCTGGAGGTGGTTTAGACGTATTTTTAAGCACCCATATGGCTGTCCGGGTTGAAGCTGATGCCCTGGGTTCGCGATTTTTCTCCACCAATCAAAGGTCTTTTCAGATCGTTGGCGGCCTGGTGCTGGGTTTCTAGGCCCTGAGATCCATTCCCACTTATCTCATATTTTGCGTGGGTCTTAGAGTCCTGGGACGTTGATTCTCGTTCCAGGTCGGGCAGGCGTCTACGCAGCTAGGTTGAACGTGGCGCCGGCGTCTCGCCGGCGGTTTTTTCCCTCGCTGGCAGAGCCCCACAGAATCGCTGGTTCCTCATGAATCGGGACAAGCGAGCTGCCGGCGCCACGAATAGCAAATCCCTACAACAACCGAAAGGAATTCTTGCGGCAAATAAAAACTAAGCGGTCGTCGCGCGCCCGCCAACCAGCCTGGCGGTCATCGTGATTTCGGCCTTGAGGAGCCGCGAAATGGGACATCCCGCCTTGGCGTCCTGCGCCGCTTTTTCAAATGCGGCCGCATCGGCGCCTGGGATTCTCGCGGTCACATCGAGATGCACTTTTGTGACCGTAAAGCCCGCTTCGATTTTTTCGAGGGTCACAGCGGCGGTTGTCTCGATGGATTCGGGAGTGATCCCCGCACCGCCCAGTTGCGCGGAAAGCGCCATGCTGAAGCAACCGGCATGGGCCGCGGCGATCAACTCCTCGGGATTCGTGCCGATGCCGTTTTCAAAGCGCGTGGAAAAAGAGTACTGAGCGTTGGAGAGCACTTTGCTCTCGGTGGAAATAGTTCCCTTGCCTTCCTTAAGAGAACCGTTCCAGACTGCCGAAGCTTTGCGTATCATTTTTAAACTCCTCCTCTGCGATTGGATGTATCAAATTTGAAACCAGCTACAACTCAGGATTCGACGATCAATTCCTTGGCGCGCTGCGTGGCTTTCATCACCGCCTTGATCAAGGTCACGCGCAGCTTGCCGTCCTCGAGTTCCAGGATGCCGTCCATGGTAGATCCTGCCGGCGTCGTCACGGCATCCTTCAGCAGCGCGGGATGATCGCCGGTATCGAGTACCATGCGGGCTGCGCCCATCATGGTCTGCGCCGCGAGCAAGGTGGAAACGTCGCGCGGCAGGCCAACCTTTACGCCGCCTTCGGCCAGCGATTCGAGAATAATATAAATGAAAGCGGTGCCGCTGGCGGAAAGTCCGGTCACGGCGTCGATTTGTTTTTCATCCACATCCACCACGCGCCCTACGGCTTCAAACATCACTCGCGCAATTTCCAGATGCTCTTTGCCCGCGTGAATCCCTTTGGCGAGGCCGGTCATCCCGCAACCAATCGCGCAGGGGGTGTTCGGCATGGCGCGGATCACGGGCAAGTCCATGCCCAGTTGCTTTTCCATGAGCTGCGTCGAAACCGACGCGACGACCGAGACGATCAGTTTCCCCGGCTTCATCTCCGGCTTGATCTCTTCGAGAATTTCCTTCACTGCCTGGGGCTTCACGGCCAGCAGGATGATATCCGCGCCGTGCGCCGCCGCGCGATTGTCGGTCGAAGCTTCCACGCCCAATTGCTTGGCAAGCGAGCGGGCCTTCTCCGCATGCCGCACCGTGGCGTGCACGCGCTTCGGCTGCACCAACTTTTTCTCAAGAAATGCGCGCAGCAATATCCCGCCAATCTTTCCGGCGCCCAGCACGGCCAGCCGCTTGTCCGCCAGCTTGCTCGAATGAGTCGTTTTCATGGTCCCAGCATTGTTGACGAGGCCAAGCCGCACGTCAACATTCTTCCTTATCCGCAGCTTTGCCTGGTGGGATTGCTATGGCTCGCCTCTTCAGGGGAGAAGGTTTGTGCACACTCGGAGAAAAACGCTGCGCCTGAAGACGCGGGCTGCCGTGAACTCTATTGAACACAATGGTGAAATTTAAAGGGTTTAAATCTAGTCGTGGCGCGCGCCGCCCAGGACTTGCAGGGCATGCGGCAATAAATCGGCGACGGCGTCGAGCGATTCGAGAGCGCCGCGGGGGCTGCCGGGAAGATTAACGATGAGCACGCGGCCTCGCACTCCCGCAACTGCGCGAGACAGCGCGGCGCGCGGAGTCTTTTTGCGGCCCTCGTCGCGCATCAGTTCGGCGATCCCGGGCAAAAGTTTCTGGCAGGCTTCCGCTGTAGCTTCTGGAGTGGAATCTCGCGGGCCAATTCCTGTGCCACCGGTTGTCAGGATCAAGTCGGTTGCGCCGCTATCGGCGAGAAATTCGAGGCGGTCTCGTATGGCGGCCGGTTCGTCGGGCAAGATAACTTCGGTGACCACGTCCCAGCCGAGTTGCGCGCAACGATCGCGCAGGCCTGGACCGGAAGCATCTTTGTGTGTGCCTCGCGATACCGAATCGCTGATGGTGAGGATCGCCACGCGCATATAAAAAAACCGAAGCCTCGTCCGCTAGAATCACTCAGGATTTCAAAGGAAGCGCCAGGGGTTGAAGAGTCCCTGTGAGAACTTAAAATTGGCACCTTTTTGTAGCGCCCGCCTTCAGGCAGGCACTTTGGGATCAAGCAGCTGCCCGCCTGAAGGCGGGCGCTACATGAACCAGAGCCGCGCTCTCACACAAAAACTGAAGGCCTGACCCACAACCCTGAATGGTCCAGCACCGGCGCGACGTGGGCTAGCTTTCCACGCTTTGATTGGCTTCGTCCATGAGGCGCATCGCCTCCATGAGCAGGCCGGTGGTGGAAAGCGTGATGGTCTCGCGGCCCGCAGTGGCGCCGAACTCGATTTCAAACTCGCCGTCGAGCCAGCCGATGACCTGATAAGCGACCGCATCTCCTTCCGCTCCGCCCAGTTGAGCATGCTTGCACTGGCCGGCGTTGAAGTACAGTTCGGCCGCTTCTGCGCCGTGGCGCAGCGTTAGCCGGCAGGTTTTTTGGCCCATTTCGAGAGATTGCATGAGTTCGGTGACGCTCATTTCCTCGAGTCGCCCTTGTATGACTCCGGGGCGCGACGCATGCTTCTGCATCTTTTCCAGGTGCAGGCGGTCCACAATTCTTTTCACCTGGCGGACCAGGTCGGCCACGAAAAACGGCTTGGGAATGAAGTCTTCGACTCCGCCGCCCACCGCCGGGCGCAACTTTTCCTCGATATCGCCGCGGCTGGCGACAAACACGAACGGAATATTTCGCGTATTCTCGCGGCTGCGCAATTTCTCGAAAAGTTGCCGGCCATCCAGGCCCGGCATGCGGAAATCGGAAATGATCAAGTCGGGTGGGTTGTCGACGGATTTGAGCAGCGCATCGGCGCCATCGCAGGACGAAGTCACAACACAATGCGTTTCCATCCCGCGGCACATGAGCTCGCGGATCATGGGATTGTCATCGACAATCAGAACCTGCACGTCTTGTGACGGGGCATTCATCGGGAACCGCTACTTCTTGCGCCGCAGATAATGGCCGCTCTTGCCGCCGATTTTTTCGAGCAAAACGATATCGCCGATTTCCATGCCCTTGTCCAGGGCCTTGCACATGTCGTAGACCGTGAGCGCCGCCGCCGACACGGCCACCAGCGCTTCCATCTCCACGCCGGTCCGCGCCGTGGCGGTGACGCGTGACGCGATCTCCACGCCATTCTTGCATAGCCGCGCGGTCACATCAATGTGCGTCAGCGGCAGCGGGTGACAAAGAGGTATCCACTCCGAGGTGCGCTTGGCCGCCGCAATCCCGGCAATGCGGGCGATCTCCAGGGGGTTGCCTTTGGGCAACTTCTGCTGCCGCAACGCTCGCAACACCGGCGGCGACATCCGCACAAAGCCGCGCGCGAGCGCCGTGCGTTCCGTGACGTCTTTGGAGGTCACGTCGACCATGGCCACTTCCCCGCGTTTTCCGAAATGCGTCAGTTTTGCCATCCCTCAACTCTACTATGCCTCTCCCACGGCTGAAGTTTTAATGTGTTCCGGCCGGAACCCTACCCCGATGATACGTGCGGGAATCCTGCGTAGAAAAGGCCAGCGCTGAAAAAGCTTTAACGGCCAGGGCAGCGAAATCGGCTGGTCGCTACTTAAGACTCGAGCCAGGACGTGATTTTGGACAATGGTTTGCATTCGCTGCGTGGCGCGGGTCGGAAATTCACGCCGCCGCTGCACTTCGGAAAGTTCTGCCTCCGAGGGACGCCCTTCCATAAATATGGGCGCCAATATGTTGGCGGCAGCGACGGCGTCCTGGATGGCAAGGTTAATACCGACGCCTCCGATGGGGGACATGGCATGGGCGGCGTCGCCGATGCACAGGAGTCCCGGTCTCGACCATTCGGATAATCGATCCACCGCAACCGTTAGGAGGGAAATATCTTTCCAATCGCGCAGTTCCTCGACCCGCTCTCCCAGGAAAGGACTGAGCTGGGCTATTTCTTGCCGAAATGCGGCCAGACCTCTTTCCCGGACTTCGCCAGCGCTGCCTTTGGGAATGACATAAGCGCATTGCCAATATTGTTCGCGATCCAGCATGACAAAAATTTTTCCGGCTTCGACATGTCCAAAAGTTTGCCGAGGATCGCCCGGAAGCTTGCTCAGGCGCAACCACATCACATCCATGGGCGCGCCCAGATTGATCACTTGCAGTTCCGCTCGTTCCCGAAGAGTAGACCGGCGGCCGTCGGCGCCCACAATCAGGTCAGCGCGAATTTCGATTTCCCCGTCCCGGGTCTTCGCACGCACTCCCGTAATCAGTCCATTTTCCTCGACAATATCGATCACTTCGGCATTCATCTTTAAATGAAATCGAGAAAAAGCCTTTCCCTTTTCGGCGATAAAATTCAGGAAATCCCATTGCGGCATAAAGGCCAGAAATTTGCAACGCGTGGGAAGATGCGTAAAGTCGGCGAGGGTTACGCTCTCTCCCCCCACTTGGCCGGCAAGTTCGAGCACCTTCTGGTGCGGAATCTTGAGGAATTCCTCCAGCAGGCCGAGTTCATGCATTAATTCGAGGGTGGAGGAATGGATCGTATCGCCGCGGAAATCACGCAGGAAATCGTTGTGTTTTTCAAGAACGTACACATCGACGCCCGCCCTGGCCAGCAGAAAACCCAGCATTATGCCGGCAGGACCACCCCCGGCGATGCAGCAGCGTGTATCGATTCTCCCGGTCACGCATTGAAGTTTAACAAGAGTTGCGCCTGAGCACACCAGGAGTGAGATTCGGAGTCGCCCATTCGCCAGCGCCTTGCGTTAGGTGGCGTCTTTGGGGGTCGAGTGAAAGAGAGGTTGTTTCACTCCATCTCGGATGCGGCTTTTTCTTCGCCATCAATTTCGGAATTGTCTAACAAACGATAGTCGCGGGACCGGCAAATGATAATGGCGGTTCGCCGGGCCTTTATCTCTCCGGAATCCGGGGCAGCAAGAGCGGACCTGATTTCGTCCCATACCTCATCATCTGGATTTACTAAATCGCTCCCCTGCGAGGCAGGACGTCAACCCATTCGCCCGGAGCAATTTCAGGCCGGTCAGGCGTAACAATCAGGAATCCGTTTGCCAGGGCCAGGGCTACGATATCGCCGGAGCCTTGCCAGGGTAACTGCGAGACGCGAGCTTCCCTGCCTTCCCATTCAATTCGGGAGGGCAGGAAATGGGTCACCGGTCCTTTTTCGTGGACTGGGGTGGCAAGCCTGGCCCGAAAAACCGGAAGCGACCGCGGAGTTGCGCCACTGAGCACATCCACCGCCGGCAAGACGAAAAGTTCGAAGGTCACCATCGTGGAAACTGGATTACCCGGCAGGCCGAAGACCAGCTTATTGCGGCAAGTTCCAAACACGGCGGGGCGTCCGGGACGAATCGATACCCCCGTATAGTGGAATTCCGCGCCTAAATCGGCGAGCACCTGCTCGACCAGGTCGTACTTGCCCATGGATACGCCGCCGGAGAGAACCAAGATGTCCTGTCCGAGGCCGCGTTCGATGGCTGCGCGAAGCGCGCGTTTTTCATCGGGAGCGTTTCCGAGTTGAATGGTTTCGGCGCCCGCCGTGCGCGCCAGGATTTCAATGGAAATTCCATTGCTGTTGCGCACCTGAAGCGGTCCGGGCTTGCTTCGTGCGTCCACGACTTCATCGCCCGTGGAAAGAATGGCGAGTTGCGGCAACGCAAATACGTCAAGGCGCGTGGCGCCTGCCTGCGCTGCGAGGGCCATCTCCGCATAGCCCAGGCGCGTCTTCGGCGCGACCAGCAACGCTCCCTCGCGCGCTTCGCTGCCGCGAAGAACAATGTGATCTCCCTTTTGGGCGGCGCGTTCGAGAAGAATCGTCCGGCCTTCGCGTTTCGTGTGCTCGATCATCACCACGGCATCCGTGCCCTGCGGGACGCCTGCGCCAGTCATGATCTCCACGCATTGCCCCGGCAGGACAGGCGCTTCAAAACGGCCGCCGGCGCGAAGTTCGCCGACACATTCGAGGCGCGCGCCGGGGTTCTGCGCGTCTGCGGAGCGAACCGCAAAACCGTCGCGCGTCGAACGGTCGAAGGGAGGATAGTCGCGATCGGCGAGGACCGGCTTGGTAAGGATGCGGCCGAAGGCCTGCTCGATTTCAACCTGTGTTCGCTGCAACGGCCGCGGGATTGCTCCCGCGACTTCGATTACTTTTTGCCGGGCCTCAGTGTAGGACAACATGGGATTCTTAAATTAGATCCATCGGGCGAGCTGTGTGCCGGCGCAAACAATGGTGGCATCGCGATCCGGCCCGGTCGAAATCATACCGATTTCGACGCCCAGAAAATCGGAAATAAATTTCAGGTAGCCCACTGCCGCGCGCGGAAGCCTGTCAATTTCCTTCACGCCGAACGTATCCGACTGCCATCCGGGGATGGTGCGATATTCCGGGGTGACTTCGGCCAAATCCTCGGCGGACGCGGGCATTTCTTTCACGGGCGAACCCTTATAGCGGTAGCCCGTGCAGACTTGAATTTCTTTTTGGGTGTCGAAAACGTCGAGTTTGGTGACGACGAGTGAAGAAATTCCATTGATGCGAATCGCATAGCGCAGCACGAAGAGATCCAGCCAGCCGCAGCGCCGCGGCCGCCCGGTCACCGCGCCGTATTCCTTTCCGCGATCGCGCACTTCGGTCGCTTCAAGGTCCGGCATTTCGGTGGGAAAAGGTCCGCTGCCGACCCGCGTCGTGTATGCCTTGGTTACTCCAACGACGCCGTTGATCCGCGTGGGGCCGACGCCCAGGCCCGTGCAGGCGCCGCCGGAAATCGCGTTCGAGGAGGTGACGTAGGGATAGGTTCCGAAATCGATGTCCAGCATGGTGCCTTGCGCGCCTTCAAACAAAACGGAATGCCCGGAGTCCAGAGCGGCGTTAACCAACTCCGAAGCGTCCGTAAAGAACGGGCGCAGCCGCTCGGCCAGCGCAAGATATTGATCGGCGAGGCCCGCGGTATCGAGAGGCACGCCATAGGTCGCGCGGCACACGGCATCCTTTTCGGAAATCACGCGGGCCAGTCTTTCTCGAAAGCGCGATGGATCGAGCATGTCGCCGACGCGAATCCCGTGCCGCGCCATCTTGTCCTCGTAGGCCGGGCCAATGCCGCGCGAGGTGGTGCCGATTTTCCACGCGCCGCGCGCCGCTTCGGCGGCTTTTTCCATTTGGCGGTGATATGGAAATATCAAATGCGCGCGAGTGGATAGGTGCAAACGCCCCGTGACGTCGATCCCGGCTTTGGCCAGCGTGTCCAGTTCCCCCACCAGCGCTGCGGGGTCCACAACCACTCCCGATCCAATCACCGCGTGCTTGCCGGGACGCAATATTCCGCAAGGGATCAACTGCAACACAAAACGGTTTCCGTTGAAAATAACCGTGTGGCCCGCGTTGTGGCCTCCCGCGCATCGCGCGATGTAATCGAACGACGCGGCCAGGTAGTCCACGACCTTGCCTTTGCCCTCATCGCCCCACTGCGCACCTACCACCACGATCGACTTCATCGGCAACTTGCTCCTGCTTGAATTCGCATTTCCATGCACGAAATAAAAAGTGTCAGGACTCAGCGACTGACTCAGACTTCCGGTCCAGCCACACGCCTCCGCGCCGCCCCAAAACCACGGATTCATTAGGAGGGATTATTCCAAACGCGGACTTACCATGCTACCTGCGGTTCACGGAGAAGGCAAGAGCGCCGGAGCGTGCCTGGCCTGGCTCCTCCGACTTTACCTTCGTCAAGACAGAAAAACTTTGAGAGAGGGCAAAACCTTGTTGGCAGATTGCTTAGCGCCCACCGCACACATCATGGAACAGGAAAGAGCAGCCAGAGAGAACATCCGTGCTCGATTGGGATGACGGCTGGTTAATCAGCCCCATGATCAACAGTATGCTGTATATCTTTTCGGGCATCTGGAGAAATACTTGCCAGCCTCCGTGACGCGGGATTGAGTATAATTTTCAAGCGCGGGAATACTCTTATGAAAAGTGCTGTACAACAAACAGGCGCGGAATTGGAACGGCGGGAATTTCAATTAAGCCTTTTCGCATGTTCGGCGATTGTGGTACTAGCCGGGGGGCTTGCCCTGCTGATGTATCCGGCGGTTTTCTCAGGGCGTGAAAATTCCGCGACCAGCACGCCGCAGATTGCCTTTCTGGGTTTTTGCGCCCTGTCGTGCCTTCTGGTCGCCTACATCGTGGACCGCCAGGTTACCATCCATCGCCTGCGAAAAGAGATGGTTGCGGATCGAATGAAGGCAACCGAGGCATTGCAGCAGGCCAGCGCCGACGTGTTGTCCGCCATGCCAAATTACAATACGTTTGAAGACCGCTTGACGATGGAGTTCCGGCGCGCGGCCGCTGCGGAATTGAAACTTTCGGTCCTGGTCATCGCCATCAAGCTGAATGCCGCTTTCTCGGAGCCGGGTCTTGGGCTGTCCGCACTTGGCGACGCGGCAAAGGCAGTTTCAAGGAAGCTGCGGGAGCAAGACTCGATATTCATTCTGAGGTCCGCCTTTTTTGGCGTCATCCTTCCGGGGGTTGATAAGGCGGGAATTCAACGATTTTCCGCAAGAATCGCGGAAGGATTATCCGACGCGGCCGGAGCGAGTGATCGCTTTTCTTTCAAGATCGATCCGATCAGCTATCCTGAGCAAACTTCCAGCGAACACGATTTGGAATTGGCTGTGAGCGGATTGCTTCCCGAATCCGCCTCTGCAGCGCCCCAAGTGAAAGACGCCAACGTTTACGTTTAGACTCCAAGGAAATTCAGGACGAATTGGAATTGCACGTTGAGGCGGGGAGTTCTTCGCCAAACCAGATAGACGAAACCGGGCGGCTGTTATCGAGTTTCCTCCACGGCGCCCCAATCCAAACCCCAGAAATTTTCGCAGGACACAAACTCGACTCCGATTCGGACATCGCTGTTACCAGAAGGACGCTGCCAGGCGACCCGGGCGATTGCTTTTTCCCCCGTATCAGCCCGCATAACCTCAAGCGTCTCTCCGGCCTTGGCAGAATGCTTGCACTGAACCAATGCGCCGTACTGGCTCACCAATACCGTTTCGGTGTTCTCCTCCCAGGTGCCCCCAATTTTTTCTGAGCTGAGCCGCACGGCGATGGCCGCCGCCTTTCGCGGGCTGCGCCGAAGATGGCGTCCGAGTTCGCTGGCCGAAAGGATGATGTGGAGAAGCTTGGCGCGGTCCAGATTGTCGAGATCCATGGCCGTGTGTTCAATTACGTCCGCTTGTCGTGTACATTCGTGAATGAAACGGCGCAAGGATTCCGAGTCGGAGATACTCAGGCCGAGGCCCTTGCGAATTTCTTCGTAGTGGTCGAGGCGTGTGTAGCACACCGAGATGAAATGCTCCCGGCAGTAGGTCCTGCCGTCGAGTGTCGCCTCGACAGGCTGGCTGCAATCCGCAATCGTGCATTCCTGTATTCTGGTCATATTTTGACTCAATGAATATGAAACTTGAGGATCCGGCCCTGTCTTTAACCAGTGCCCTCGGCCAGCGACTTCCCAATTTTAATCTGTTTTAGACAGCTGTAGGCAGGCGCAGATCAGATGTGCAACGGAAGAATTAATAGACGAAATGTTCTGGCTCGCGGGACCCGGTGCAGCTGCGGCGACCGGTTAAGAGCTTGGTCGGACTAGGGTCGCAGCCGACCGGGCCATTGCAATGTAGCGCTTGAAGGCGGGCGCTAAATAAACGAGCCGATACTAGTTCTCGCACGGTTTCTAATTCCGCGTCCAGTTCGGGCCGATCAGCTCGCGCAGCGCCTGAGGGGTCGCCCAGGGCGCGGAGTTCGCAAAGCGTTTGACCCAGTCCGGGCCGGCGCCAATCTTCACGCGGTCCGGCGTAAACTCCGGCGAAAGTGTGTTGGCCATCAGCGCGTAACTTGCGCCATCGCGCAGACGCAGTGCCTTCCAGCAGCCGCCCGGCACGGCCACCACGGGCCTTTGTCCGGCGGAGAGGTCGCGGCCCAGCGTTACTTTTTCCGCGCGGCCGTCGGGATGAAAGATGAAATAGTCCACCGGGCCACCCTCGATGAGGATGTGCGTGTCGTCGGGAACGAGCCAGTGGAGATAGTTAATCGGCCGGTCGCGCGTGAGCAGGTAATAGTTCTGGCTCTGCACTGCGAGCGCGCGCCCGTCGAGGGTCATCATCTGCGCCGAGCGGCCTATGATCCCGAGATATCCCGATTCTTTGGGCAAAACCGTGAGGCGGAGCGTTTGGATCAGCTCGCGCGCACGCGCATCCGGATCAGCCTGGGGCGCGGCGCGCAGCGTGATCACGCCGGCGATTGTCATAGCAACAGCCACTACTGAAGCGAGGAGATTCTTCATGTTCGCAAGTTTAACAAAAACGGATTTTCAAATTGAGAAAACTGCAAGTCATCTTATAAATGGCAGGGCCACTTAACTCGGTTCTGGTTCATGTAGCGCCCGCCTTTAGGCGGGCATCTGCTTGGTTCCAAAGTGCCCGCCTGAAGGCGGGCGCTGCAAAAGGGTGCCAATTTGAAGTTCTCACATAAAGTCTAAAACCCTTGCTTTTCATATCCCTGGACGTCGCGGCTCAAGCCGCGACCCACAAAGATAATTCATGAGATGGTTCCAGTCAGTTCCCTGTCAGGAAGATTGTAGTGCGGGGCCTACCAGTGCCAAAAGAATTCGAGCCATACGATGATCACTATGACCAACGCACTAAAAGCAAGATTGATTCCCCATCCCAGCCAAAACGCCCACTTGAAGCGTTTCCAGGAAATCAGCGCAAGGAGGAACACCGGCAGTTCGCAGGCCAGGCAGAACAGATATTCCCGGCGATTCGATTCGATCGCCGCCTGGCCGATCCGCGGGTCAACATGCACAAGGCCGATAACGGCAACCGCGAGAACCGCGAATGAGCCCGCGGCCAGGGCAGCCGAAGCCTTGTTGAAGCGCCGCAGCAGTGGAGCCGCGATCATGACTCCGATGCCAAGAAAAAAGACAAACAGCAAATCAGACCTTCCTTAACATGCACTGATTCCGAGTGAACGCCTGCGCAATTCTCGTGCCACCAGTTTAGCGAATAAGATGAAGCACAACACGCAACTTTCCAGGAATTGATGCTTCCATTGCATCAAACAACGATTCATTCATGTCGAACTCTCTCACTTTGCATGCCCCTGCCGTACAAACCTTGGAGTCATGCGAGGGCCGCTGGTGCTGAACAGGTGTACAATGGCCACCGTCCTTGGGTGCAAAGTTGAAATTCCTGTTTGCAGTCGAAAATTGAAAATGAACTCGCTCGTCCCAGGCGGAAAAATTCGAGGAGGATTTATGGCGGAAGAAAAACAATTTGCCGGTGACGGATTGAGCCGGCGCGAAGTGATGGCGCGCACCGCTTGGGCGGGACTGGGAGCGACTGCCGGACTTGTCGGTGCCGGCGAGCTGGAAAAACTCTGGGCGCAAATGGCGCCGCGCGTAGATGAATCCTCGCCGCGCATCTTCGGTGCTTCTGTCGAGAAGCTTCCTCCTATTGACGATCGCTACCCGGTGATGCCCAGTTGGGGCACCGAACTGAAGCAACTGGCGCCGAACGTGTTCGCCTACAAGCAGGAAGGCGGCACCGGCCACATCAACGCGGGAATTTCCAATGCCGGGCTTTTCGTGGGAGAAGACTCGCTGCTGGTGTTCGATGCGCTGGGATATCCCCTGCAAAGCAAGGCTTTCATTGCCGCGGCCAAGAAGGCCGGCGGCGGAAAGCCCATCACGAACCTGATCAGCAGCCATCATCACGGCGATCACGTGGCCGGCAATCAATTTTTTCTTCCGGCGCAGATTGCCAGCCATCCGTATTGCCGGCAAGAAGTGTTGAAAGCCATTCCGAATACGCCGCCGACCTGGCCGAAAGCGGAGGGGCAGGCGGACGGCACCGAAGTGCGCAAGCTCGCGCCGCCCACGGTAACCTTTGAAGACAACCTGATCTACAACCTGGGCGGCAACACCGTGGAATTCCGTTTCGTCGGCCCTGCGCACACCTGGGGCGACCTGGTAGCTTACTTGCCGCGGCACAAAATTCTTTTCGCGGCGGACCTGGCCTTTTTCCATCTCGTCCCCTATTGCCACAACGCGCATGTGTCCAAGTGGATGGAGTCCATTGACAAAGTGATGAAGATGGATGTGGACGTCATTGTCCCGGGCCACGGACCCATTGGCGGAAAGAAAGATCTGGCGGAGTCGGGCGAATACTTTCGCTTCCTGAAAACTGAAGTGAAGAAACGCTATGACTCAAAAATGAGCGCGGGCGCAGCCGCCGCGGACATCAAGATGGGCAAGTACGACAACTGGATGGGACCGGAGCGGTTGCTGATGAACACCGTCCGGTTGTACCACGAATTTAAGGGCACGCTCACGCCGGACATCGACGTGGAAGGCACAAAGCAGGCGATCCTGGAATACAACTCGATCAAAGCCGGCGGGAAAAAGTCAGCTTAAACAAGTTGCGACTTCGCGGGATCGAGACGCATTCTCCGCGACCTCGCTTTTCTCCGTGTTCTCTGTGTTAAGAATTTGCTTTTACGGGACCGAAAAACTTAACACGGAGAACACAGAGAAAAGCGAGGGCACGGAGAGTGTTTCCTTCGATACTTACGTGATGTGAGGCTCGAGAAGCACCTTCAGTTCGGCCACGAAGGCTTCCAATTCCGAAAGGCGCTCCGCGGTTGCCTCCAGGCGCTGCTTCTTCCACACGAACCACGTCTTCCCTTTTTCCGCGACGCGCACGGTCAGATTGCCCTCCAGGAGGAAGCAGGGCTCACCGAATACGCGAAATCCGCCGTTGGCGATCGGGTCTAGCAGAGCGGCGCAACTTCCCTTCCGCACGCCGACTGCGTTCGCGTAAAGGGGAAACGCGACCAGGATAAAATCCTTCGCGGCCAGACGTTCCAGAATACCGATCTGCTGTGGGGAAAGTTCATTCATGAATGTTCGGATTTAGATTGCCACGATTGGGGGCAGGAACAAACGGCTTTCAACACTGAGGACAGAAAGGGGCCCCGAGAAATACCTTGAAAAAACGAGAGCAAGGGGACGCAACGAGGAGTGAATTCCCGCAGGTTCCCACGAATCACGAATCACAAGTCACGAATCACCGGTCACCAGTCACGTCCTCACGCCACCGCTGGATTGCTGCGGCCGCCATCACCGGAGGATGACTTCCCTTCCTCCTCCAGCATTTCGATGAGGTGGCGCAACGATTCGATTAATTCCGAGCGCGTGACGTTGCTCTTGCGGAATTGGATGCGCAGCTTGAAGGCCTCGTTGTCCGGGCGGTAGTTGAAGATGAAGGGTTGCGGACGCGGACCGGCGTTTTGCTCTTCCTGGCGTTCGCGGCGGGCTTCGTCGCGCGTCAAGCCGGCCTGCGAGATGCGATGAATGGCCTCCTGCATTTTGCGTTCGTTCGGCTGGCGGGCAATCTGCAGGAGCAGCGACTTGGAGACGATGCCGCCATCGATGCACAGCTTGCGCAGCTCTTCCGGAATCACGCGCAGCGACATCGTTTCCGTCACCGAGGAACGCGCCTTGGCGATCTTCTTGGCGATATCTTCGTGCGTGTATTCAAACTGCTCGGCGAGGCGCTGCAGGCCGTCGGCTTCTTCAAACGGGGTCAGGTCCTTGCGCTGCAGGTTTTCGATGAGCGCGAGTTCCAGTGTTTCGGCGTCATCGGCGATTTTTTCGATGCAGGGAACTTCGCGCAGGCCCGCGGCGCGCGAGGCATGGTAGCGGCGCTCGCCGGAAATAATGTAGTAGCAATCGTCGCGCGGCAAAAAGCGCACCAGCAGCGGTTCCAGCACGCCCTTTTCTTTTATGGATTCGGTGAGCTCGCGCAAGTCGCCCAGGAATTTCCGCGGCTGATCGGGGTTGGGCCTGATTTTATCGACCGGAACCATGCGGCCGATGGCCGCGCCGCTGAAATTGGTGATTTGTTCTACGTAGTGCGCGTCATGCCGCATCTTCAGCGTGACGGGCAATCCCATTCTCTTCGACACGTTGGATAACCTCCAGGGCCAGCTTGCCGTAATCCTTCGCGCCGGGTGATTTGGGCGCGAAGGTCATGATCGTTTCCTTATATGCGGGGCTCTCCTCCAGGCGCACATTCTTGCCGATGCGCGTTTTGAACAACACGCTGCCGAACACGGAGCGAATCTGTTCGTGGGTGTCGCGGGAGATGTTGGTGCGCTTGTCAAACAGGGTGATGAGCACTCCGAGCACTTTGAGTTCCGGGTTGGGCCGCGCGCGAATCCGCTCGTAGGTTTCGAGCAGGTCATCCGTGCCCTCGATCGCGAAGTACGCGGCCTGGATGGGCACGAGCAGGTGCGTCGAGGCCACCATGGCGTTCACGGTGAGGATGCCCAGCGCGGGCGGCGTATCGATGATGATGTAGTCGTAGTCCTTCAGGACCGGCGCGATGGCGTCCTTGAGTTTGAACGGCGCGTCAAATTGCCCGGAAAGCTGCTGCTCGAGTTTGGCCAGCGCCAGCCGCGACGGCGCCACGGAAAGCATGGGATTCTTGGTCACCTTGATCACGCCGGCCATTTCGGCGCGGTGATCGCCGAGCACGTCAAACATCGACGCCTGCACGTCGGCAAGATCAAAGAAAGTGATGGTGGAATTGCCCTGCGGATCGAGATCGATGAGAAGCGTTTTCTTTTTGCGGAGAGAAATTGCGGCAGCGAGGTTAATGGCTGTGGTCGTCTTCCCCACGCCGCCCTTCTGATTGGCAATGGTCAGGATGGCGGTCATAATTCGCCCCGACACAGTCGGGACATAAAACCTCCCCGGGTGGCAACTTCCCCGCAAGATTGTGACGGATTGCCCCCAGCACTCCGGCGTACGCCTAAATCTACTCGCCGATTGGAATGAGCGCAAGCGAAAAAGCGAGTTCGGGCTTTGAAGTAGTCGGTTTGAAACGAGGCCGAACCTCAATCTCGCGTCAAGCGTGGGGACCAGTCTCCGTCGGAGACCAGGCTTACTCGTAGACCTCGCGGCGGTGCGCAACCCGCACCAAGGTCACAAGCTTCGCGCTGTCGTCGATGACGTACACCACACGCATGTCACCAACGCGGATGCGCCACAGATCTTTATATCCTTTCAGCTTCTTGCACCCAGCGGGCCGTGGGTTGTCGGCCAGCGCCAAGATTTTCCGGTCTACGCGCGCGAACACCGCATCGTCCAGGGAATCCAATTCTTTCTCGGCCGATTGCTTGATTTCGAGAGAGTACTTAGCCACGAGTGCGCGCGCGCTTCAGGCGGGCTGCGCGATAGTGTTCGTAGGGGATGCTTTTTTCCTTGCGCCGAGATTCGGAGACGAGACCGTCCCAGAAATCCTGCCAAATGGCCCCGTGCTTTTTCAGGTCGATCAGAACGCCGACCTTGCGGCCTTTCTCATCGGTTAGAAACTGGATTCCGCCCATAACTTGAATTTACGCGGCACGTGAAATGAGCGCAAGGGAAAAAACATTTTGTGGCGCGGGCTTTAGCCTGTGGGGGTAGTCTTTCAAGAATGCCAGCGTCCGGCGCGCTTGCGACCAAGCGACTCTTGAAGCTAATATCGCAATTGGGAGGAAGGGCCAATGCCGAAGAAGAGGAAAAAACTGTCAATCGACGAAGCGGCAATGGCCCTGACACGGATCGCCGAACAACATCTGTCAAAACTTCCAGAAGAAGAGCAAGAATCGAGAGTCGCCGCCTTTTCGCGCGTGAATTTCAAAAAGAAGGCTCGTGGAATTCCTTCCAAATCTTCAGCGACACCTCGTACACGGGTGTCCCCGGCGACTGCCCGAGGACGCGGATGATCGCGTCTTTGAACTTTTCGATATGGCCGCTTTTCAGCGCTTCTCTGATATTTTTTAAAAGCCCTGCCCTTCACTTCTATTCGGCAACGTCCATTGGTCTTGTGCTGCGACGCTCCTAACGCGTTCGCACTTCTCGAACCTCATCCTCGTTGGAAACCATTCGCCAGTGGGATCTTCTAAGGGCGGTGGGTAGATTGCCGAAATTGCGGGGAGCAATGCGATGAGCGGGAATTCGAGACCGAAAATCCCTGCCCTTGGATACCCCGCAAGGATAGGGTACCCAGCAAGTTGTGTATAGTTGGTCGAGATGAAATTCGCTAGAACAAGATCGGAAGAACATGTTGGCGTAATCGGTTTAGTTCAATTTGGTTGTGTTGAAGCAAGTGATGTCCCCAGATAGTTTGGCCCCCGGCGCGACAATCATCCGCCAGCGCCCTACCAATCGCCTCGTAGGTGCCGAGCCCAGCCTGCCTGAGAGCCTCAGGTTCACTAAATGCGCCTAGGATAAAGACCCTGCCAGAAAGGTGCTGGGGAATTACAGCGCTCACGTCCAGCAGCCGATTGAGGTTCCGATCGAAGTCGACCAATAAAACCATGAATCTATCCAGATTTTGTTCCATCCCTCGGAGTTGGTCTGATACGAATCGATCCATGACATTGGCCCAACCGCCCGCTTCTCTGAGCACATAGACTTGCCGGGTAGCAAGACTAAGGAGAAAGCCGTTCGCTATTTGGCGATTGGCGTCGTCCTCAGGAAGAATGAAAACGTGGGGAAGATATTTGTTTACACTCATGCACCCACATCGCCACGAACAAGCGCGTCGACAACATCTCCGGTAAGATCCCCACTGACTCTGAATTCATTGAGTGGGCGAGCGATTGTTGGCTCAAGGTGACTCTTCCTAAAAAGGACAAGAGTGTTCTCATCGGAGAAGCGTCGAATTGCCTCTGTGTTGTGTGAGGTCACGATGAGTTGACTCCCTGACTCAAACGCCCTGCGAAGCGCTAATATGGAATCGCCTACCTCGGAGGGGGCAAGGTAATTGTCGGGTTCGTCCCAGAAGCAAAGCAGCGGGCCATAACCCTCATTGGAAGCAAGTACCAAGGCGCAAATCATAAAGCACTTCTCACCGTCAGAAAGGTCCTCAAAAGGTAGCGTCATGCTTCCTTGTTGATTGGAAAACTGAACGACCAGGTTTCGTGAATCCTTCCCTGTCGCTGGATTCTTAATATCCTTGAAGTCGGACATCACATGTTTAAGGTATCCGTCAATCTTCGCATATGCGGATGGCGCATCGGCCAACAGGCCCGAGAACCATGCACCCAGATCGGTTACTTGGACATTCGGTTGTAGGGTTTCCCGATCCGAGTCTCCCCGAATTAGACTTGGCATCGGCCGAAGGATAAGGGTACGAGCGAGCCATTGTTTGAAAACAAACAGGGGATCGTTTTTTGACTGATGTTGAACTATGGGCAGGGCGACCAAGTGCCAGTCCATACGGAAATTGGCTTCGGTATCGCCTCCTGCTCTTGCGAGTTGCACTTGCGCCAGTTCTCTCCCATATACAGTTCTGCCATCAACAGTGAGCTTTTCTTCGAATACGCGTAGCTCTTTAAATCCTTCTGGAAACTCAAATGCCACCGCATAACTGTAAATCCTGGCCCCCAAATCTACTTCGATCTCAAAGCGCATGGGCGTATCTCTGCGGCCGCGAGTGAAATCTTTTGGTCTGACGAGGTCTCCTACTTGGTTCGTACCTCGGGCAATCCTCTGCAAGATTTCCAGCGCGAGACCAATTGTTGTCTTCCCCGCGCCGTTCTTTCCTATTAGGAGGAGTGATGACTGGCCCGAAGTGGGGAGTTCGAAGTTCTCCAAGCACCTGAAGTTGTTAACGTAGAGTCGGCGTATCACTACGGGATGATACACGCTGTCGGGCGGCCGTAGAACTGAATTTTCTCAAGAATCAAGAATTAGGTGCTTGGTGTCAGGCCGCACCACAGGCCCGGCGCACTTATCTAAACGTGAGCCCCTCGAAAAATCCTGCGCAGCTTCGCCTCCAGCCTAACGGATCGGTCGGCGAGCATTAGTTACTCGGCCGTATCGGAATCGGAGGCTTTTCACCCAGGAAACGCTGTCGAAAACTCAGTTCATCCGAGATGGTGTAGATGGTTTCGGTCATGACGCCGTCGGTTTTCAACTTGAATGTCAGGTGTCCATCCCAGGGTTTGCTGTAGGCCTTGGGGTCATCAAAGGTGAAGTTGAAAACCAGGGTTTCCGGGTCGGTTCGCCGGATGTGCTCGATCATGTGGAGATCTTCCGTGTGCGGGTGGCCGATGGGATCGAGCCACGTGGAACCATTGAAACCCACCGAATCCACGACCAGCGTGTCCCCTTCCCACTTGCCGACGGATTCGCCGAACCAGGTGATGTCCGGAACCTCCGAGTGGGGGTGGTTGAGGGCAATCTCCCGCCAGGATTTGTTGTATTCCCAGAATTGATAAACGTAGTCCGGGGTTTGCACAATTTTGAATCGCATGGGATGAATCGAGGCGCGCGGATAGCCGTCCGGATCGGCAAATTTCAAGGCCGGATCCGTAGTCTTCTCCAGGCTAGCATTCGGTCCGTAGACCGGCCGCGCGGCCTTCATCCGCTGCAACGCCCAGGGCGTGTACGGTATATCGCCCTCGGCTCCGGGCTCCTTGGCCATGGGGTCGGAAGGACTCAAGGACTGAATGGCTACGCCCTGCCAAATGCCGGATAGATCGGGCGGCTGGGGAGCCGGCTTTCCGGCAGTCTTCGCGGAACACCCGGAGATCAATCCGAGGATTGCCAAGAGGAACGCCGCAGACGAGCCGAATCGATGCGAAGCGGGGAATGCCGCTTTCTTGGACTTCGGCCCCAGAGAGATTCCTCGCTTCGCTCGGAATGACAAAAAATGTGGTAATCGGAACGACAACAAATGTGGAAATCGTTTTCGCATTTTCAAGCGCTCCCTACAACGCATTAGAATCCATCTAACAAATGAGCTCAGATGTCGCGGATGAACAGGTCGCAGAAAAATTCAAATTGTTGTCATTCCGAGGCGCGCTGCGCGCCGAGGAATCTCTCCGTTCTTGGGCTTAGACCCCAGAGAGATTCCTCGCTTCGCTCGGAATGACAAAAAATGTGGTAATCGGAATGACAAAAATTGAAGTGATCGATTTCGCATTTTCATGCGCTCCTCATTGCGCCAATGCGCGACCAAGTTCTTCGCCGTTGGCCTTGGACAACTTGATGAGGCGCCCGACGCCCGTGCCCTTCTGAGCGGGATTGAACGTCACCTTTATGGCGTCCCCTACCTGGAGGCTCTTTCGATTCCAGCCACGACTCACCATGACCGGCGGCGAGCTGGCCTCCAGGAGCCAATGCTTCACGTTTCCCTTGTCATCTTTGGCGTCCAAACCGATCTCCACGTGAGGATTGGTCCAGACGAACTCGGTCACCGTCGCGTTTACTGTGATCTGTTTCGAGATGTCATATAACGACGTGCCTCCATGGTGCGCGAAAAGCGGAAGAGCCGTCAGAAGTACACCGAGGGCGAGCGCCTTGCCTTTCATTGGTAACCTCCATTCGTGGCTTGAGCGAAAACGAACCCGATGCAGCGGCAAATTTAAATTTGTTTTATTGCGCCTGTGTATTGGGTTGAGATCGCACCCATTAACGTGACGCGGGAGCGAGCCCCTGTCTGCGCATCATGCTTCGGACAGGCCGTCGCCTTCAATGTTTATTTATAAGAAGAAAACTGCCCTCTCCGTCCCGAACTGCACGGGACGGAGAGGCCGCTACAAAACCTTACGACTCCGAAGGCGTTGGTAATGTAGGGGCCGCCCATCTTTGGGGCGGGCAGCTTTTCTCTCTTTCAACAATGCAAACTGACGCGCTGACGAAATTTTCAAGCTGTACAGGTTCTCTCGCGCCACGTGCTATTCTCTCCCCGGCAAAAACGGATCGGCAAGGGTTTGAGTAGCACAGCCACTCCTGGCTGTGCTACTCGAAGCGAAAGGCGACGATGAGTGCTGTTGAGCCAGTGCCTCCTCCCACACCGCCGCGAAACTTTGCTGACGCAGCTGCTTCCACGAATGAGGCGGACAACACAACCGGGGCTGCCGCGCTGCGCAAGGCCAGCGTGCGTCTTATTCCGCTCATCGCCATCGCTTACGGCGTCGCATATACCGATCGCGTGAACATCAGCTTTGCGGCGCTGCAGATGAATCGCGACCTGCACTTCAGCGCGTCGAGCTACGGCCTTGGCGCGGGGCTCTTCTTCCTCAGCTATGCGGCTTGCGAGATTCCCTCGAACCTGTTGCTGTACCGGTTCGGCGCGCGGCGGTGGATCGCGCGAATCATGTTCACCTGGGGCCTCTTGGCAATGGGCATGATGTTCGTCAGGACGCCGAGGGAGTTTTACATCGTGCGGTTTTTGCTGGGCATGTCCGAAGCGGGCTTCTTTCCCGGAGTGGTCTACTACCTCAGTCAGTGGTTTCCGGCAAACGCGCGCGCGCGCACCGTCAGCCGCTTTTACGTGGCGCTGCCACTCAGTTCCGTGTTCATGGGAGGCCTTGCGGGGGCGCTCCTAAATCTTCAGGGGCGACTTGGCCTCGCCGGCTGGCAATGGCTGTTTCTGGCCGAGGGTCTTCCTGCCGTGATTCTCAGCGTTATCTTTTTCGTCTATCTGCCAAACACCCCCGGCGAAGCGAAGTGGCTAACCGCCGAGGAACAAGCCTGGCTGTTGAATCAGTTGCGTGTCGACAATTCCGCAATCGGCGAGCGCCATTCGGAGGGCGTGTTCCGCGCCATACTGAATCCGCGGGTGTGGCAGCTGGGCATTTATTTGCTGTGCATCTACATCGGCTTCTATGCGTTCTCGTTTTCCGCGCCGGTGCTCATTCAGCAGTCCACTGGGCTTGGCAATACGAATGTGGGGCTGGCGATTGCGATTTTCGGAATCCTGGGCGCGCTTGGCCTGGTGCTGAACGGGCAGCACTCGGACCGTGCGGGCGAGCGGTATTTGCATCTGGTCGTCCCTTGCGTCCTGATCGCCGCGGCCTTTATCGTGGGCGGGCTTACTGTCGCGCCGATTTTCGCGATCCCGGCTTACGCAATCATCTTCGTCGGCTTCAATGCGACGGCGGGGCCGTCGTGGGCCATCGCTTCCGGTTTTCTCACGGGTAAATCCTCAGCCGCGGGGATCGCCACGGCGAACACGATCGCGATTATCGGAGGATTTGTCGGGCCCTATTGGATGGGGCGCGCAAAAGATTTGACTGGAAACTATCAGACCGGCCTGCTGACACTTGCTGTTCCTGCGGTTGCAGGGGCGGCCATTTTGCTGGTCATGCGACATCAGGCGATTCGCAAGTAGGACGGGCTTCAGCCTGTCTTCTTTTGACTTCTGCTAATTTAACGAAAGTCAAAACCAGACAGGCTGAAGCCTATCCTACAAAATTCTACTCCCCGGTGATCGGCTGGAAATCCTCGTGGGGCAGAGGATGAATCTCCGGGTCGCGCATGATCATTCGCGCGCAGGTATTCCAGCGTAGTATCGAGTCGTCATTGCCGGGCGGGCGCAGGGCCTGGGCGCGCTCGTAGTGCTCCATGGCCTCGCGCAGCGCGTAATAGGCGACGGAATTACTGCCGTGCCCGCCTTGGCGAAGATGGGCGTGGCCATTTCTTTCCGCAATGATGCCTGCATAGTAAGCGCGCTCGTAGTCGCCCTTGATTTGCGACAGAACTTCGCGGGCTTTGGCCACGGTCATACCGCTGCCGAACTGGTCGGTTCGCGCCAGCAGCAGCGAAATCAGGGCCTGCTGGTGGCCGGGTGCGACCGCCAAAATATCCAGGCAGATGCTTTCCGCAAGGCTGGGTTCGCTCAGCAGGCGGTAGCGTTCCACTTTTGCCAGCGCCTCCGGAATGCTTTCCACTGAGATCGGTTTCAAGTCGAATTGCATAAAAACCTCCTATCAACCGCTGGAATTGAAAATGCGGAACAGCTTTGAAAGTGGATCGAAGAAACGATCCACGACGCGTTCCTTGAGGGGAATAATCGCGTTGTCGGTAATGGCTATATTTTCCGGGCAAACTTTTGTGCAGCATTTCGTGATGTTGCACAATCCGATGCCCTGCTCTTTTCTCAAATCGCCGAGACGATCCTCCACGTCGAGCGGGTGCATTTCGAGGGCGGCGGTGTACACCAGAAATCGCGGGCCGATGAATTGGTCGTGCATGTGGTGGTCGCGCAGCACGTGGCAAACGTCCTGGCAAAGGTAGCACTCAATGCATTTGCGGAATTCCTGCACGCGGTCCACGTCCTTCTGCGCCATGCGCCAGGTTCCGTCGGGCGCGTCGGGAGGCCGCGGCTTGAATTTCTTGATTTTCTTTTTCACCTGGTAATTCCAGGACACATCGGTGACCAGGTCGCGAATATGAGGAAAGGCCTTCATGGGCTCGACCGTTACCGGCCGCTCGAGAGGAATCGAATTCAGGCGGGTCATGCACATCAGCCGTGGTGAGCCGTTGATTTCCGCTGAGCAGGAGCCGCACTTGCCCGCTTTGCAATTCCAGCGAAGGGCGAGATCGAACGCCTGCGACGCCTGAATCTGGTGAATCGCGTCGAGCACTACCATTCCCTCAGTGATTTCGATGGTGTAATCGCGATATTGCCCGGCTCCTTGCTCCCCGCGCCAAATTCGGAATGTTGCGTTGGCCATCACTTCATCTCCTGAATGATCTGCTTCAGTTCAGCAGGCATCGGCGGAATCGGTTCGCGGCGCAACTGGACTTCGCCCGAAGCTCCTTTGGAGAGCACAATATTGAAGCCGGCATACGCATCGTCTTTTGCGGGATAGTCGTCGCGAAACTGAGCGCCGCGGCTTTCTTTCCGTTCCAGCGCCGCCCGCGTGACCATCTCCGAAACGACTACCAGGTTTTGCAGGTCGAGTGCCGTGTGCCAGCCAGAATTGTATTCGCGGTGTCCCGGGACTCCGACGTTTTCGGCCTGCTTTTTGTATTCCTGAAGGGTGTTGAGCGCCTGGAGCATTTCCTCTTCCGTGCGGACGATGCCGACCAAATCCTGCATGGTCTCCTGCAACGCGTATTGAATGATGTACGGCGCAGGGCCGTGGTTTTCAAAGGGCTTCAATGCGCGCATCTCCGCGACTGCGAGTTCCTTCGGATTCACTTTTCCCTGCTGGTGTTCTTTCGCAAAGTGGGCGGCGTATTCGCCTGCTCGCTTGCCGAACACCAGCAAATCGGAGAGCGAATTCCCTCCCAGACGATTCGCGCCATGCAGCCCCGCCGCGCATTCTCCGGCGGCAAACAGGCCGGGCACGTCGGACATCTGCGATTCGGCGTCCACGCGCACGCCCCCCATCATGTAGTGCGTGGTCGGGCCGACCTCCATGGGTTCCTTGGTGATGTCGATGCCCGCGAGTTGCATGAACTGGTGGTACATGCTGGGAAGTTTTTTCTTGATGTGTTCAGCTGCGTTGGGAATCCTATCCTTGATCCAGGCGATGTCGAGGAACACGCCTCCGTGGGGGCTCCCGCGTCCCTCGCGCACCTCTGTCCGAATGCAGCGCGCCACGTGATCGCGCGTCAAGAGTTCGGGCGGCCGGCGGGCATTTTTATCGCCCTGCGTGTATCGCCAGCCTTCTTCTTCGTTGTCGGCGGTTTGCCCCGCGTAAAGCGGTGGAATCGAATCGAACATGAAGCGGCGTCCTTCCTTATTCCGGAGCACGCCTCCATCGCCGCGAACCCCTTCCGTGACCAGAAGGCCGCAAACGCTCGGCGGCCAGATCATTCCGGTCGGATGGAATTGCACGAATTCCATGTCCTGCAATCCCGCGCCCGCTTCGTAAGCAAGCGCCAATCCATCGCCTGTGTACTCCCAACTGTTACTCGTAATTTTGTACGCCCGGCCGATCCCGCCCGTGGCAAGCACCACGGCCTTGCCCTGAAAAAGATGAAACCTTCCACGCTCCCGGTCATAGCCAAATGCGCCGACTACGCGGTCGCCGTCCTTCAGAAGCGTCACGACGGTGTATTCCATGAATACGTCGAGCCCCAGATGAATTCCGTGGTCCTGCAGCGTGCGAATCATTTCCAGGCCGGTGCGGTCTCCGACGTGCGCCAGCCGCGGGTAGCGGTGGCCGCCGAAATTGCGTTGCAGAATGCGACCGTCGGGCGTGCGATCGAACAGGGCGCCCCAGGATTCGAGTTCCCTCACGCACTGTGGCGCTTCCTTGGCGTGCAGCTCAGCCATGCGCCAACTGTTCAAGTACTGTCCGCCGCGCATGGTGTCGGCGAAATGAACCCGCCAGCTATCGCGGTCATCGACGTTGGCGAGCGCTGCCGCGATCCCGCCTTCGGCCATCACCGTGTGAGCTTTGCCCAGAAGCGATTTGGTGATCACTGCTACCTTCGCGCCGGCGGCCGAGGCTTCCACAGCGGCGCGCAAACCGGCGCCTCCTGCGCCAATCACCAGCACATCGTGCTCATGTGTTATGTACTCGGCCACTAGAAGACCCTCCAATCGCTCCACACGCCCATCGAGCACATCCGAACGTACAGGTCGGAAAACGCAACCCAGATCAAGCTGCACCAGGCAAACAGCATGTGGCGGCGATTGAGGCAACTGACGCAGTCGTAGGCCTGCTGGCGAACCGGCGCGCCGGAAATGCGGTCGCGAATCCCACCGACCAGGTGGCGAAGCGAGTGACACCCCAGGGCGTAGCAGGTCAGAAGCGCCACATTCACAAGCAGCACAAGAGAGCCGACACCGATGCCAAATTGGCCGTCAAACCAAAAAGCGTCCCAGGCATCCCGGGCCAGGATGACGAGGAACACCAACGCGAGATAGAGAAAATAACGGTGAATATTTTGCAGGATTAATGGGAACGAGCGTTCCCCAAGATACGTCTTGCGAGGCTCGCCCACGGTGCAAGAAGGAGGGTCCGCCCAAAATGCTTTGTAATAAGCTCCGCGATAGTAGTAACAAGTCACACGGAAGCCGCCGGGGGCCCAGAGGATGAGCATCGCCGCGGTAACCCATGCCGGCATCCACTCCGGCTTCACTCCGAACCAGGCACGCAAGGGATCGCCGAACAATTCCGGCGAATACATCGGAGAGAGGTACGGACCAAACCTGTAGTGCTGGCCCTGAAGAGCTGCCCAGGTGGAGTAGACAATGAAGGCCGACAGCCCCAGAAAAACTACGAGCGGCTGCACCCACCAATGATCGACTCGCGAGGTTTGCGCAAACTGCGAGCGCACCAACGGCACGTCAACTTGGGCCATTGTGGTTCTCCTGACTTTTCGGGTCTTGTTCGGCGGTAAAAGGGATCGCGTGGCTGGACATGCCATTCGGGGGGCCTAAAGTTAAAAGGCCGTCCTAGCAGCGCCGGGGCCCGATGTACTTTCTACCTGGGTCACCCCCCAAAAATGTCGCCGTAATTAAGGATTCGTCTGCGGGCGTAGGTACCACGAAAAGAAAATCTGTGTCAATCTGAATTTCCGAAAGCTCATTCCGTTTATTGGAAATGTAAGAAGCGATGAGGGCAGGTTTTGAAACGCGCCCCGGGCTTTTCCTATCTAAGGATCGTTTTGCCTTTACAAAGCCGCGACACGCCGAATGTCGAGCGATTCTTCGGAAAGACCTTCGAGCCATTTGCGAATTCATTCTCCGGCGGATTTTTCTGAAATCGAATTATTTGCCGTAGGTTTCGCGAAGGTATGCGACCGTTTGACGCTCGAGATCGGCGTAATCGTTCTGAAGCGCCACGCGCAGGGCGCTTTCAAAATTAGGATCCATGTCGAACCGCTCGAAGAGGCGGTTAATTCCCCACATGCCTGGATTGGCCATGATGTATTCAACAGCCGCAAGCGACCACGCGTAAGCGAACTCAGCGGTCGAGCCGGCCATCGAGTCCCAGGAACCTTCCAGGCGCTGCAGCGGAATATATTTTCCACTGTCAAACGTCGCGGCTAAACCGGCGGCAGTGCGATTGCTCCGCCGGCCCTCGAACCATTGCGCCAGTCCTTCGTTCAGCCACGTTGGACATCGCCCGAGCGTCTTCTGCCTGACAAAGCTGTGGACCAGCTCGTGCGTGAGCATGCGGGAAAGTTGGTCGGTAACGGAGGCGAGGCCCTGCACCGGCACGCGGATGCGGCCGTCGTTTTCCGCCCGGGCCCAGGATGGCAGGTCGGATACGTCGCGGAAAGATTGTTCGGTGTAAAGGACAACCCCGATCGGCTCGGGCGGTGTGAAGCGGAACTCGGATTCGAGCCTGGCGAAATCCTCTTCCAGCCGGCTGAGAATTTCCGCCGCAAGCGCGGGAGTGGCGCTCCCCTGATAACGCAGGAGGAAATGGGCGCTGTTGGCCTCGCGAGTTTCGCTCTCCGCGGACTTGTCTCGTTCGGCCTTGGCGAGAGCGAGGGCGATTTCCGCGCTTGGCTCGATTTGCTGCGCGAATTGCCAATCCATGATGGCGTCGTCAATCTGATTCAGGCCATAGTGAGCCCATCCGGAAAGTTGAGCCACGGCAACGCGCCGTGGCGCGAGACTGCGAGCACGGGCCAGATTCTCGAGCGCATCGGAAAATTGGCTTCGCACCAGGTCGATATATGCGAGGGTGACCAGATTTGCGACCTGCAACTCTGCGCTGCCCGTTGAAAATTTCAGCGAGTCCTGAAACTGTTCGATCGCTTCGTCCACGCTGCTGCGGGAAAGCTCGAATTTTCCGGCGGCAAAATGCGCCAGGGCCGCGCGTGACATCGCGGCGGAAGAGCCCTCGCGGGCGGCCACGTCAAATTCAGCCATTTTCGCGACGTTAATGGCGCCCTCGCGCACCGCGAGCGAAGCGATTTGGTCATAGCCGTTGATTTGAGTGGAGGGAGGCGGGAGCGAGATATCCTTCGGTGACGATGGTCTTGCAAGGCGAGCCTCCCTCGAAGATCGCGTCCCGGCCCCTGCAGAGGCGTTCGTAGCCGTCGTCGTGATCCGTTGCAGGCCTCGACACTCGACGTAGCCGAGTCTGGACGTCTGTGAGGGTCGCCTGATGCTGCACCACCGCTCGGTCGTTTGGAATTCGAGATCAATGATTACCGTGTCGCCTTTTTTCAACGATTGCGCAGCCGGGTCCGACGGGCTCATCTCCGGGTAAATCGCGAGCGTGTCCACTGTAACGACTGCATTGGGGGCTGTCGAGTTGGCGGCGGCGCCGGAATTCTGAGCCTGGAGTGTGCCGCTTGAAACGAAGAAAAGGCAGATCGCTACGAGAGTGCGATTGAGGGGCAGGCTTATCGTCCGGCATCTCGCCACGCAAAACTCCTGAGCCAGCCGCCTTATGGAGGTGAGGGCTGGTCCTTATGTTCGCTCATTCCACTTCGGTTCTACAGGCGCAGGGGACCTTACATTTTGTATCGGCCAAGGTCCTCGTCGGAGAGGCCTTCGAGCCATTTGCGGAGTTCTTCGCTGGTGGATTTTTCGGAGATGGCGCTGGAAATCTTCGAGCTCTTCAGGACTTCATCTTCCACGAAAATTGGGCAATCGACGCGCAAGGCCAGCGCCAGGGCGTCGCTCGGGCGCGAATCGATGGAAAAAATTTCTCCATTGCGCTCCACCCAGATTAGCGCGTAAAACGTGTCATCTTTCAAATCATTCACGACCACTTTTTGCACGCGCACATCCAGGCCCAGGAACACGTTGCGCAAGAGGTCGTGCGTCATCGGGCGCGGAGTCTGCACTTTTTCGATTTCCAGCGCGATGGCGTTGGCTTCGTAGATTCCCACCCAGATCGGCAGGACCGCGGTCCCCTGCGCATCCTTGAGCACAACGATAGGCATGTTCGTGACGGGATCCATCATCAGTCCGCGGATTTTCATCTCAACTTCCATCGATGCCTCCCGGACGCAGATTGCGGGTCACCTCTGTTTGCCCCGAGCTACGAAGGGCGGCCCGCTCAGAAATCAGAAAGCGTGCTCTCCGATAAGACTGTTCGGGCTGGCGCTCGAAACTCTCACTTGAACATATTCTCCCAGAAGGTTCTCCTGCGGCGAAGTGAAATTTAAAATGCGGTTGCTCGAACAGCGACCCGACCACTGGCCCGGACGCCGCGAGGCTCCATCTACCAGTACTTCAAATGACTGGCCAACCAGCGCCTCATTGCGCGCCCGCTGAATTTCGCGTTGGCGATCCATCACTCGCGCCAGGCGGCGGCCCTTCTCCTCTTCGGGAATAGCATCTGCCAAGTGTTGCGCGGAAGTGTTCGGCCGCGGCGAATACTGGAACGCGAACACGCCGTCATACTGCGCGGCATCGAGCAAGGAAAGTGTTTCCTCCAGATCCTTTTCCGTTTCGCCGGGGAAGCCCACGATGATGTCCGACGTCACGCTGATCGGCCGGCGCGCTTCGCGAATCATGGCGATCTTCTCAAGATATTCCTCGCGCGTGTAGGTCCGCAGCATCGCCCGCAAGATGCGCGTCGATCCCGACTGCACGGGCAGGTGGACGTGATCGCACAATTCCGGCACCGCATCGATCGCCGCGACAATGTCGCGCCCGAAGTCCCGGGGATGCGAGGTCGTAAAACGCACGCGGCGAATTCCCGGAACCGCCGCTACAGCGGCCAGAAGTTCCGCGAAGGACATCCGTTTTGGCGAAGGATCCGCGTACGAATTCACCGTCTGCCCGAGGAGTTGGATTTCCGAATAGCCCGCGTCGGCCAACCTGCGCACTTCTTCCAGGACCGCTGCGCTCGCGCGGCTGCGCTCCGGGCCTCGCGTGAAGGGCACGACGCAATAGGAGCAGGACTTGTCGCAGCCTTCGATGATTGTCAGATAGGCGCGAAATGGATTGTCGCGCCGCGTAATTTCCGTTTCAAAGACCGCCTCGGTATCCGTGTCCAGGCCCATGACGCGGCGATTCCCCGCTTCAAGTTCCGCGATCATGTCGGGCAGCTTGCTGTAACTCGCCGAGCCGCATACCAGTCGAACCCAGGGAGAGCGCTCGAAAATCTCCTCGCCCTCTTGCTGCGCTACGCAGCCCAGAACGCCGATAATTTTTTCTTCGCCGGGATATTTCCGGTAAGCCCCGAGGCGCGAGAATATTTTCTGCGCGGCCTTTTCGCGGATGCTGCAGGTGTTATAGAGGACCAGCCTGGCCGCGTCCACCGTTTCGACTTGCTGGTATCCACGGCCGAGGAGAACTCCGGCCACTTTCTCGGAATCGTGCACGTTCATCTGGCAGCCGAACGTTTCGATATAGAAGGTATTGTCCGCCGAGGCCCGGGCGGGAAGCGCGGCTGCCCCTTCGGGCGAATTGGCGTTCGCGCCGGTCAGAGTGTCGAGACGAATGTCGAATTCTTGCGCCATCAGTTCCACTCAAATCATATCATACCGAATTCAGGGCGACGGTGTGTGTGGCGCGGGCTTCAGCCTGCGGTTTTTGGTCCTTGCGAGCGCCAACCCCCGCAAGCCGATTTCTCCTCTTTTCTCAGCGTTCTCTGTGTTAAGCTTTTCTTCTCCCCAGCAACCCGGCCTTCACCATGGCAGCCCAAAATGCATCGTAATACGATGTGTTATAATACCCGGCACAATCAAGCACAATCGCGCCCGTTATCGTTTGACCGCGTTTTGAGCGTGTGCTAGGTTGCCCGTAGGGGCCATCGATCGGCTTGCTGAGGGGGGAACCATTCCGTTACCTGCATTTTTGCTGTATGCCGGCCAACTTAACACGCTTATCGAGCAGACCGGCTGGGTCGCTCGAGTCGTTCTCGCGATGCTCTTGGCCTTTTCACTTTTTTCCTGGGCACTAATCCTTCAAAAATTGGGAATGTTCTCGCGTATCAATCGCCAGACTTCCCTGTTTCTTCGCATCTTTCGCGCCAACAGAACACTTCCCGATCCGAGGCAGATGGGCGGAGGAGGTTCTCCGCTCGAGTCGGTGTACAGCGCCGGTTTCCGCGAGATCGAAAGCCAGGTCCGGGGAGGAAATCCGCAGGGGAAAATCACCAGCCTCAACGCCGTCACCGTGACCATGCAACTCGCCGCCGGCGAGGAAGTCCGTAAAGTGGAAAAGTATATGCCGTGGCTCGCAACGACAGGATCGGTCACCCCCTTCATCGGTCTTTTCGGCACGGTATGGGGCGTCATGGATGCGTTCACGGGCCTGGGCGCTGCCGGCGCCGCCAGCCTTCGCGCGGTTGCCCCCGGCATCGCCGAAGCGCTAATCACTACGGCGGCGGGACTCTTCACCGCCGTTCCAGCCGTGATCGCTTACAACCACTTTTTGCACGACATCAGGGATCTCAGCTCACGCATGGATAGTTTCGCGATGGAAGTCTCAGCCGTCGTCGAAAAACTGTATTCGAGTCAGCGCGGGTGAAAAGATTGAAACGCAGCCGAAATTCTTTAACATGGAAGACGCAGAGCAAAAAGATTCCCAAATCCGTGTTCTCGGTTTTCTCTGCGTTCTCAGTGTTAAAGATTTTCTCTTGTTTTTGAATTTAGGCTGCGAAAACTGCGATTAATAGAAAACGAAGATGCCACAACTGGCTCGCCAAACCGGGACTTCACTTTCGGAGATCAACATTGTCCCCTTCGTGGACGTCATGCTGGTCCTGCTGGTGATTTTCATGATCACCGCGCCCATTCTGCAGTCCGGCATCGAAGTGGACGTGCCCAAAACCAAGACGGTAAAGGAAATTTCCGAATCGCGCGTGGTCGTTTCCATCGATCGCGCCCAACGAATCTATATCGGAGACGCCGCCGTCAACATCCACGAACTGGGTGACAAGGTCCACGGCCAATTGCATAATCCGCAGGGAGATGCGGTCTTTCTGCGGTGCGATAAGACGGTGCCGTTCGGCGCCTTTGCTCTCGTTGTGGACACTTTGCGCCAATCCGGCATCCAAAATATCAGCGTCGTAACAGAGCCTCTTGACGAAGCTCCGCATTGAGACTTATGGCTTACGCACCACAACATCCCGGCGCCGAAAGTCTGAAGAAGCCCTTCTTCTGGTCGGTCGCTTTTCATGCGCTCCTGTTCGGTTCGCTGACGGTTTCCACAATCTTCTCGCATACCGGCGATATGTGGGGAAGCGCCGGAGGCGACAGCGCCGTTACCGTGGGACTCGTAGCCAAGCTCCCCGGAATCATGTTGCCCCGGCCCGATGTCGTAACGCAGAGCCAGGTCGTGGACACCAGCAAAGGTCTTTACAAGTCCGAGCCGCCGAAGCCCGAACCCAAGGAAGTCGATCCCGACGTAAAAAAGATTCCGGAATTCGCAAAGGAAAAGCCTCCCAAGATCGTCTCTCGCCCGTCCAAGGTTTTCGAGGACAAGACTCCACCGCCGACGAATGCCGTCCCGTACGGCGGAGGAGGCTCTCCGGCGCTTCCCTACTCGTCCTTTGCGCCGAATAATGGGCCTGCACAAGGAGGCGTGGGGTCCAACGCCTCGGGCCCCGGAGGCGGCGATTTCTCCGGCAGATTTCCTTCGTACGTGGATGCCGTGCGAAACCGTATCAGCAGCAATTGGTTGCAATCCACAGTAGATCCGACCGTGCGGTGGGCGCCGCGAGCCAATTTTACGTTTCAGATTTTAAAGGACGGAACGGTAGCGAACGTCCAGATGACGCAATCCAGCGGCAACAGTTCGGTTGACAGATCGGCTTTGCGCGCAATTCAGAGTTCAAGTCCCGTGTCGCCACTGCCGTCGGGTTATCCAGGGAACAGCGTAACCGTCGAA
>Ga0210401_10000585_pt1 | contig 44298 bp, 44 predicted proteins | sample IncBWH32MmetaG_FD_150866 | JGI IMG/M metagenome (GOLD analysis project Ga0210401, IMG submission 150866) | Forest soil microbial communities from Barre Woods Harvard Forest LTER site, Petersham, Massachusetts, United States - Inc-BW-H-32-M | ecosystem: Environmental > Terrestrial > Soil >...
CGGTGGGCGGCGCTCCACAGATCATTCACTCCAAAGTCTCCTCTTAATCCTCAGCAGGCGGGGCAGAAGCTTCACCTGGATTAAAAGGACATTCAGATGTTACATACAGTAGAAATTGACCTGGACGGTCAAAAGATCACCCTGGAAACAGGCAAGATCGCCAAGCAGGCCAATGGGGCCGTTATCGTACGCTCGGGGGATTCGGTGGTGCTGGTTTCGGCCTGCTCCAATCCGCAACCCAAACCGAACGCCGCATTTTTTCCTCTCACGGTGGATTATCGTGAATACACTTACGCCGCCGGCAAGTTCCCGGGTGGCTTTATCAAACGCGAGGGACGCCCGTCGGAAAAAGAAATCCTGACCAGCCGCCTGATCGACCGGCCCATTCGTCCGCTGTTTCCCGAAGGTTACATGAACGAGACGCAGGTGATCGCGATGGTGCTATCGGCCGACCCCGCGCGCGACCCCAGCACGCTGGCGATTGTCGGGGCGGGCGCGGCGCTGGCGATCTCAGACATTCCCTTCCAACACATTCTGGGCGGAGTGCGCGTGGCCTCCGTGAAAGGGAAGTTGATAGCCAACCCCAGCTACGAAGAGACGCGCGAATCGAAGGCCAACGTCGTTGTCGCGGGGACCGAGGACGGCATCGTGATGGTGGAAGCCGGCGCGCAACAGGCTACCGAGGAAGAGGTACTGGAAGCGATCGAGCACGGGCATCAGTCCTGCAAGAAGATCGTGGCCGGCATTCGGGAGTTGGTTGCCAAAGCGGGCAAACCCAAATGGTCCTACACGCCTCCGGAAATCAACAAGGAACTGTACGCGCAAATTGAGAAGCAGATCCGCGCCGAACTGACGGACGCGCTCAACACCAAGAAATATCAGAAGCTGGAAAGCTACCATCGTGTCGCCGAAGCCAAGAAGAAGATCCTGGACCCGATAGATGACGAGGAAGAAGAGCAGTTCGAAGAAGCGGGGGAAGTGTTCGACCAGCTCAAGGAGCGCATTTTCCGCGACGAAATGCTGAAGGCGCGGCGGCGTCCAGATGGACGGGCGTTCGACGAGATCCGCAACATCGATGTCGAAGTCGGCGTTCTGCCGCGGACGCACGGATCGGCTTTATTCACGCGCGGCGAGACACAGGCGCTGGTTACTGTCACGCTGGGAACTAAAGATGACGAGCAGCGCATCGAGATGTTCGACCTGAGCGAGACATCCAAGCGCTTCATGCTGCATTACAACTTCCCGCCCTTCAGCGTAGGAGAAGTAGGATTCATGCGCGGGCCGGGACGCCGCGAGATCGGGCATGGCGCGCTCGCTGAGCGATCGATAGCGGCCGTAAATCCTGATGACAAGACTTTTCCCTACACCATGCGCGTGGTTAGCGACATCCTGGAATCGAATGGATCAAGTTCGATGGCGACCGTCTGCGGCGCGACACTGGCGCTGATGGATGCGGGAGTTCCCATCGAGACTCCTGTCGCTGGAATCGCCATGGGACTGGTCATGGAAGGCAAGGATTACGCGATTCTGACGGACATCGCAGGCGCCGAGGATCACTACGGCGACATGGATTTCAAAGTGGCCGGATCGCGCAAGGGCATCACCGGCCTGCAGATGGACATCAAAGTCCCCAACGTCACCACCAAGATCATGAAGGAGGCGCTGGAGCAAGCTCGCAAGGCGCGCCTTTTCATCCTGGACAAGATGGAGGCGGTGATCTCTGAGCCTCGCAAGGAGATGTCGCAATACGCTCCGCGCATCTACACCCTGACGATCCCGACTGACAAGATCCGCGAGCTGATCGGACCCGGCGGCAAGATGATCCGCAGCATCGTGGACGAAACTGGTGTCAAGATCGACGTGGAAGACGACGGCACGGTCAACATTTTCGCTGCCGATGGCGAATCGGCCAAGAAGGCGATCCAGCGCGTGACGGATATCGCCGCGGTAGCGGAGCCCGGTAAAACCTATCTCGGAAAGGTGGTTCGAATCGTCGAATTCGGCGCGTTCGTCGAGATTTTTCCCGGTACCGACGGCTTGTTGCACATCAGCGAAATCTCGGAGAACCGCATCAAGAACGTGCGGGATGAGCTGAAGGAAGGCGACCAGATTATGGTCAAGGTTCTGGCGCTGGACGGCAACAAGATTAAGCTCAGCCGCAAGGCGATCTTGCGCGAACAGCGCGAAAAACTGAAGCAGTAGAATCTATTTCAATTCAGAAACAGGGATGGTGAACTCCGCGGTGTTCACCACTCCTTTGCGCTGGAACTGCACCCAGATCCGGTAAGTTCGCGCACGCGGGAAAATGATATTGAACTGCATCTGCGGCCCGCCGTCAGCGATATAGGGATGATCGTGGACGAGATCAATCGTGTCATCACTCGCCACCAGCATGTGAGCCCAGGAGCTCAAGTATTGCTCCAGCCCGTCGGCCGGCGTGATCTTGAAGAACAATAAAGTTTTCAGGCCAACGATAGGCACCGGCGGATCCATCACCAACTCGACATCCATGTTCTTACAATGGCTGACGCCCAACTCGGGCTGCAGCTTCGCGTCCACTAATGGCACGTCGGCGCCTGGTGCGCCCGAAACGATCACGGTCTTGGCGATCAGTTGCGGGGTACCGCCAGTCGGATAAAGGTCACCAACGACACGGTACATTCCCGGCTTGGGGAAGGTCATGTCGAAAATGAACGAGCCGTCCGGCTGAGGCACCGGGTGATCGTGGAGAAAATACTGAAGATCCTCGCTGACGACAAACATGTGGAAAAGCTTGTCGTGAACGAGCTCAAAATGATCGACCATCTTGCCGGTATGTGGATCTTTAATCTGGAACGTGATCTTTACTCTCTCGCCGGCGTGAAACACGGCGGGAGTGAGCTTCAAATCGAGCGGATATTCCTCTTCGTCGGGAATTCCGAGCACCAACTTCATATGGCAGCGCGGGCAGAAGCCGGGCTTGTCGGAGCGCACGTCTTTGTCCATGGGGCAGACGTAATCCTGCGGCACAGTTGGAGAGGCGGCAGGTGGCTGCGCGCCTAGCTGGACGAGGCTCAGCGCTAGCAGGAAGGACAGAATAATACGCACACCTTCATTTTACTCGTTGGCGACGTAGACTGAATTATGGAAGTTCATCTGGAAGAAGCGATGGCGCTTTTGGCGCGGACTTCGGCGGTTTTATCCGGGCTGATGAACGGGATGCCGCAAGGCTGGTTAGACTGCCGCGAGGGACCAAAGACGTTCAGCCCCATCGATGTTCTCGGCCATTTGATTTACGCGGAGCAGGTGGATTGGCTTCCGCGAATCCGGATCATCTTGGAACAAGGTGAAGCTCGGCCGTTTGATCCGTTCGATCGCGTCGGCTTCGAAGATCTGATCGCCGGAAAATCGGTCGAAGAGCTCTTGAACACGTTCGCGACGCTTCGAGATCAGAACCTTCAGGATCTGTCCGCGCTCAAGCTGCAGCCCAACATGTTCGCTTGGAAGGGCACCCATCCCGCGCTCGGCCAGGTGACGCTCGGGCAATTATTGGCGGCCTGGGTGGTCCACGACCTCGGTCACGTGGCACAGATCGAGCGTGTGATGGCGCGCCAATATCGTGATGCCGTGGGTCCGTGGCGGGAATATCTCCCGATCCTCGACGTTCCCCGAAGCGATCGCTAAGCGCTCGGCGGCGCGGCTCGAAGGCGCGCGAGAATGGTTGCTGGCATGAAACGATTCTCCATAGCAGTCATTCCCGGCGACGGCGTTGGCCAAGAGGTCACACCTGCCGCTCAACGTGTGCTTGAAGTAGCCGGACGAAAAGTTGACGCGGCCTTCGATTTCGAAGAGTTCGCCTGGGGCGCAGCTTACTACGCTAAGAACGGCCACATGATGCCGGCCAATGCGCTTGATCTGTTGCGGGTTAAGGACGGGATTCTGTTAGGCGCGGTCGGCGATCCGAAAATCCCCGATCACATTACGCTCAACGGCCTGCTGCTGCCGATTCGCCGGACCTTCGATCAATTCGCCAATGTCCGCCCCGCGATTTTATACGAAGGCGTCGAGTCGCCGCTAGCCAAGCCGGGCAAAATCGATATGGTGGTGGTGCGCGAGAACACGGAGGGTGAATACGCGCAGGTCGGTGGATTCGTTTATCACGAGCATCCCGAAGAAGTAGCCATCCAGACTGGTGTATTCACGCGGCGCGGAATCGAGCGCGTGGTGCGATTCGCTTTCGAGATTGCCCGCAAGCGCAACCGGAAGAAGCGCGTCACATCCATCACCAAGTCGAACGCGCAGGGCTTCGGTATGGTGCTGTGGGATCGCGTGTTTCAATTGGTGGCGGCCGAATATTCGGACATCGAAACTGAGTCATTGCTAGTAGACGCTGCGGCCATGAACTTCATCCGGCGTCCACATAGTTTCGATGTGGTGGTCGCGTCCAATCTTTTCGGCGATATCTTGAGCGATATTTCGGCCATGATTACAGGCAGCATCGGCCTGGCGCCCAGCGCCAATCTGGATCCTACCCGGCGCTTTCCGTCCATGTTCGAGCCGGTGCACGGGTCGGCGCCGGACATCGCCGGTCGAGGTCTGGTGAATCCGCTGGCGGCGATTTTATCGGCGGGCATGATGCTCGATCATCTCGGACTGGAGGAAGCCGGTCATGCAGTTGAGCGCGCCGTCGCGAAAGTATTGGCGGATGGAAAAGTCCGGACGGCGGATGTCGGCGGAAAGAGCCGGACGCCGGATGTCACCGATGCCGTGGTTGAAGCAGTCGGGGGAAAGTAAGAAGATCAGCCGCGCAAGTCGGCGAAGGCTTCTTCGATTTCCTTCTTCGCCGCCGGACAGGGCACCGTCAGCGGTAGTCGCGGGGGGCCGCCATAGTAACCGGCGAGATCCATTGCGTACTTCAGACCCGGCACGCCATGCTTGGTGGTGACCAGGTACGCCGCATGACTGATCCGATTTTGCCAGTCGAGCGCTGCCTCCGGCTCTCGCGTCCGATGCGCCTCCCAGATCGAGACAGTCGCATAAGGCGCGGCATTGGCGAAGGCGAGCACCGCACCCGAACATCCGACGGCGAAGGATGGGGCCAGCGTCGGCGCAGATCCGGTCAACACCTGGAATCCGGGCTTCACTTCGCGGATCATCCGCATCACCTTTTCGAGATTGCCGGAGCTTTCCTTGATAGCGATGATGTTGGGATGATGCGACAGCTCTGCCACGGCTTCCGCCGAAATGTCCACACCTGTGACCTGGGGCCAATTGTAGATGAAGATCGGGATCTTGACCTGATCTGCCACGGCGCGGAAGTACAGCATCTGCGCGGTGGCGTTGTTGATCAGATTTTTGTAGTAGTGCGGCGTGCGCACCATCGCGACCTTATAGCCGATGTCGGCCGCTTGATTGGTGAGAGCGACGGTCTCGCGCACGCTCTCCACGCCGGTTCCAGCGATCAACAGCTTTTCAGGCGCGGCGTATTGGGCCACCCACTCCCAGAGTTGGATCTTCTCTTCGGTGGTCAGCATGACGCTCTCGCCCGTAGAACCGCAGACGACGTAGCCGGCGAGTCCTGTGAGATTCCACTTCTCGATGTTGTGCTGGACTTTTGTTTTCCAGATCTCCCCTTCGTGGTTGAAGGGGGTGGCAATAGGCGGGAAAATTCCTTGCAGTTTCATGGGAAATTGGGGCAGCCGGTGAAAGCTGCCCCCTAGAGAAACTATTTTGCGACGTAAGTGATGACCAGCGTGTAGAGCGCTAGTGATTCGATCAGCACCAATCCAAGAATAAGGGCGAAACGGATACCCGCTTGCGCGCCGGGATTCCGTGCCATGGCTTCAGCGGCCGAAGCGACGGCCTTGCCCTGTCCCAGCCCGCAGAGGCCGGAGGCGATGCCCATGGCGAGATAGGCGAAAGGCAGATGCAGGTCGGCTGTTCCACCCCCGGGGGTTTGAGCGAAAATCGGACTGGCCAGCAGCAAAAACGCCACGGCCAGAAAAATCATCTTGCGTGTCATGTGACTGTTCTCCTTGTATAGATTTGTTCGCGAGGAGGTGGTTCCCTATCTGCCCTGGGGGACGACGGGCTCACACTCGGAACGGATAAAGCCATTAATGTTCGTGCGCGACTGCTCCGCTGACGTAAATCACAGTGAGCAGCATAAAAATGAACGCTTGTAAGAATGCTACGAATACGTGCAAGCCCATAAAGACGGCCGGCAACACCAAATACGTGAGCGAGAGAAAAGTTATCGTTACCATCTCGCCGGCAAACATGTTGGCGTAAAGTCGAATCGTGAGCGAAAGCGGCCGAGCCAGGTGGCTGATGAATTCGATGGGGATCATCAGCGGCGCGAGCCACGGCATCGGACCGGCGAAGTGCACCAAATACCGGCCAACACCTTGCTCCCGAACGCCCATCGCATGATAGTAGAAAAAGACTGCGATCGCCAGGCCCGCCGGCACTGCCGGTGTCATGGTGGGCGACTCGAATCCTGGGATCACGCCAATCAGGTTCATTAAAAGGACGAAGATAAATAAAGTCCCGATGAACGACACATATTTACTGGCGCCATGTTCCACCGCGTCGTGCGCCTGACCGGAGATGAAGTTGTAAATCGCCTCGAAGGTCAATTGCAGCCCGCCGGGTTTGTCCGCCGACAGCCGCGAGCGTAGAAACGCGAACAGCACCATGATGATAACTACTACCAGGATCTCCATCGTGATCCAGTTTTCCCAAGGATGCGCCGGATTCTCGGGCGGACGGCCGATCGTGTTGAGGAAAGAATCGAGTGGACCGGCCAAAAACCGATTGAACAGTTTGGTGGTCCACAGGTCTACTTCATGTTCGGGCATAGATAAGTTCGAAGATTAATTCGAGGAGTACAGCCGCCGCGGAAACTAATAGACCCGACGCCGCGGCCGCGACATTCAATCCTAGAAATCTAATTATAGCGTAGGCCAGCGCGATGAGAAGCAGAATGCGAACCATAAACGGGACCGCCGATCGCTTCTTCGGGCCCGGTGTAAGAGCATCCACAAGCTGCCGCCAGCCCCAGAAACTTCCGTAGGATACAGTTGCTCCGATCAGAAACGCCAGACCGATCCGGATTTCTTTAACGATAGCTATGACAACGGATCCCGTAAGAGCCAGCGCCAGAATGATCCAGGTGACTCGGCGGATGAACCGATCATAGAAGGCCTGGTCACCCAGCGGCATCGTCCTTGCTCAACTCGCGAATCACTTCGATGATGCCGGCCGCGACGCCGAGAAACAGAAAGATGATTCTCAGGAAACTGGTCCCGAATACCTTGTCGAGTCCGTAGCCGATGAGGAAGCCAACTGCGATGGCCGCCGGTAGCAGAAAGGCCAGGCTGTAGTATTTTCCGAAGTCGCGCACCAGGTTGTCTTTAGGCATGGGCGGCACGTTTGCGTTCGAGAATGGCAGTCGCTTGCTCGGCGGTCTCCTTCACCAGAAAGCCCATCTTAGGATGGGAGGGGACGATGTCGGCGGCCAGGCCGAACTCTTCCAGCGCTTCTGAAGTAGTCGGGCCGATCGACGCGATTACCATCCCGCGCAGTGCGTCGAGTACGGGTTTTTCGAGCCGCGCTTCCGCGGCCACGCGGAACAGGTGCGTCAGTTGGATCGACGTGGTGAAGATTGCGACGTCGGCTTGTCTTTCGACAATCCTCTTAATGGCCTCGCGCAGAGGGCGAGTGTCTTCCGGCAGAGCCCACTGGTAGACGCGAACGGGTGTGACTTCGGCGCCACGCGCCCGCAAGCCTTCAAGCAGTTCCGGATTGGACTTGCCGTACTCCTGAACTGCGATGCGTCGCTCGGGCCGATTCGCGATGGCAGCCAGCAACTCGCGCCAGGTATTCGGTTCGGGGACCGTGATCGTGACCGGCACTTGCATCTCGCGCAGCGCGGCCAGCGGCTTCGGCCCGCGGGCGACGATCGTGATTTCCCGCAGAGCTTCGGCGAAAGTTTCCGGCGGATAGTGCGCGGCCAGAACTTTATCGAGAGCGCGTGTGCCGACACCCGTTAGGAAGATCATCATGTCGAATTCCCCGCGAAAGAGGAGTTCGGCGAAGGCGAAAGCTTCCGGATTGTTTTCGATCGGCGCTTCGCGCATGGAGGGGGCAACAAATGCATCGCCGCCCTGGCGCCGGATCAGCTCAGCGATTTCAGTCGCGCGCCGGCTCTCGAATGAGATAACGCGTAGGCCATCGAAGGGCATCCATTTGAGGTTAACTAATCGGCGGTAAGATCGGTTGCAGATGTTTCTGTCCGATTACGATCGCGCGCTTCTTTCAGGCGCGCACGGCCCAGCGGCGCGCATGGCCATGTCGATCATCACGCGGATGGCGGAAATTCAAGGTGCGCGCGAGCTGCTCGACATTTCGCAGGCCCACATCGATAGCACTATCTACATGGGCGAGGCCGGCCTGGAATTCGCCGAGCGCTTAGCCGGATGGGGCGCCGAGGTCGCGGTGCCGGCATCGCTCAACGTCAGTGGGCTCGACGAATGTAACTGGCGCGAATGGCCGGTGCCGGAGGACTGGGCTCACAAGGCCGAGCGCCAGATGCGTGCGTATCAGAGCATGGGCTGCGTTCCCATGTGGACCTGCGCTCCTTATCAGACGTCCATGGCGCCCAAGTTCGGGCAGCAAATCGCCTGGGGCGAGTCAAACGCCATCGTGTTTGCAAACTCGGTGATTGGCGCGCGTACGGAGCGCTACCCGGACTTGCTCGACATCTGCGCGGCCATCACCGGACGGGTTCCCGCCCTGGGCCTGCACTTAACAGAGAATCGCGCCGGCCAACTGCTGATTCGCTTAGACAACATCCCGCAGCGGCTCCACGAGGATGACTCTTTCTATCCCGTGCTCGGGATTTTGGTTGGCCGGTTGGCAGGGCATAGGATTCCGGTTATTTCGGGCCTCAAGGCAACGCCCGCCGAAGATCAACTCAAAGCATTCGGAGCGGCGACTGCATCTTCGGGCGCGGTGGCGCTCTTTCATATCGTGGGAGTGACACCGGAAGCTCCAACCCTCGAAGCGGCACTTCAGGGACGCGCGGTCGTCGAGGAGCACACCATTACGCTCGATCAGCTTCGCCAGATCCGCCGTGAGCTGACCACATCCGCAGGTACCAAGCTCGATATGGTAGTGCTGGGCAGTCCGCATTTTTCAGTCGCTGAGTTCCAGCAGCTTGCCCCGCTGGTGGATGGAAAGCGCCGGCATCCCGATGTGCAGTTCCTGGTGACCACGAGCCGAATCATGAGCGCGCTGGCGTGCGAGAGGGGCGTGCTCGCACCATTAGAGACGTTCGGCGCGCGGCTCACGGTGGATACCTGCATCCTGGCAACGCCTATGCTCCCCAAATCAGTCCGGGTATTGATGACCAACTCGGCCAAGTATGCCTATTACGCGCCGGGGCTTCTTGCTACCCAAGTTGTCTTCGGATCCATGGCGGATTGCGTGACATCGGCGATCCAAGGCCGCGTGGTGCGCGACGATACGTTATGGCACAACTGATGCGCGGGCAGGTGGTGGTAGCAGGCGAAGCCGCTGGCGAGCTGCTAGTCAGCATGGAGCCGCTAAGTTTCTGGGGCGGCTACGATTCCCGGACCGGCGAGATTATCGACCGGAGGCATCCGCTCTCGGGTCAGATCGCGACCGGGCGCGTGCTGGCGCTGCCAAATACGATCGGATCCAGCACGACCACGGCAGTGTTGCTGGAAGCAATTCGCGCCGGAACCGCACCGGCGGCGATTCTGACTATCGGCGTGGACTCGTTCCTGGCCTTGGCGTCAGTCGTTTCAAACGAGATGTACGGCCGGTCGATTCCGCTGGTAGCCTTGGAACCGGAGCAGTTTCAGGTGTTACTGACTGGTACTAAAGCCAACATAGGCGCGAACGGCGGGGTACAAGTCCACTAGTAGCGCATGATACGATGGATTTATCGAACAAACAGCCCTGTTTGTACGTCTAAATCCAACAGGGGAATATCCTGAGTGAAGACCAAGTGGAAGGTTTTGCTGACAATCGGCCTGATTGCAATCGCCGCTGGCGGTGTGTTCGCCAGCATCAAGTACAACCAGCGCGGGATTGTCGGCGTACAAACCGGCAGGGTCTTGCGACAGGATCTGACCGCTATTGTGACAGCATCAGGCGAAATTAAGCCCAAAAACTACATTAACTTGGGGGCAAATACACTCGGTCCCGCCCCCATCACCGAGATCCTGGTAAAAGAAGGCGACCATGTCCACAAAGGCGAGGTGGTCGCGAAGCTGGAATCGGTGCAGGCCAATGCGGACGTAGTGGCGCAGAAAGCTACCATTGATACCGCCTTGGCTGACTCCGCTGCCGCGGAAGCTGGGATGAAATCCATGGAGGACGCGGTACGGACGGCCCAGGCGACCTTGGAGCGGAATCGGGCGGAACTCTCCCGCACTAAATCGAATATGGATCGGGCCACCGAGCTCTACAACTCAAAGCTCCTGGCCAAGCAGGATTACGATCAGAAGAAAGCTGAGTACGACACCGCGGTAGCCGCGATGGGTGAAGCGGAAGCGCGGATCGCGCAGGCGAAATCTCAGCAGTCTCAAGCCAGGCAACAGTTAGACTCCGCCAACAAGCGGATCGCACAGCTGCGAGCGAATTTGACGCGTTACGCGGACGTGCTGGACAAGTATTTTGTAATCTCGCCTATTGATGGAGTAATCACCAATCTTCCCGTACGCATGGGTGAGACGGTGGTTCCCGGCGTACAGAATTCGGCGGCCAGCACAATCATGACTGTCGCGGATATGTCGCTGATCACGGCCGAGGTGAAAGTGGACGAAACCGACATCGTAAACGTCACCGTCGGCCAGCAGGCCGAAGTGACTATCGACGCCATTCCGAATCAGATTTTCAAAGGGCATGTGATCGAGATAGGCGACACAGCTATCCTTCGTTCCACCGGCCTGGCGGCATCGCAAAGCACCACGTCCGAGCAGGAAGCCAAGGATTTTAAGGTTGTGATCGCGCTCGACAATCCGCCGGAGTCGATCCGGCCGGGCCTTTCTTGCACCGGTAAGATTACCACGGCGACCCGCCAGCGCACGCTCACTATTCCCATTCAGGCGCTCACCGTCCGCCAGCGGGGCGACTTGGATCCGCCCGACAAGAAGAAAGGCGTTCAAGCGGCGGCCAAGATTGATCCCATGGCGGAGAAGGCCAAGAAAGAAGAGTTGCAGGGCGTATTCGTGGTCCGCAATGGAAAAGCCGAGTTTCAAAAAGTGATGACTGGAATCACTGGTGCTACCGACATTGAGGTCTTGAACGGGCTCAAAGAAGACGATCAGATCGTGACCGGGAGCTACAAGGTGATTCGGACTCTGCGAAACTCGGCCAAAGTTAAAGTCGACAACACACCCCCGATCGTGAAGACGGAGAGCTAGTTTCCCGGCATGGCCACAGCCACACACGACCTCGTCGATCGCGGCGAGAGCTTAAAGCGCGACGGGATCGTAATCCGCACGTACGATCTATGGAAGACGTATTTGATGGGGGATCAGGAGATTCACGCCGTGTCGGGCGTGGATATCGAAATCCACCGCGGCGAGTATGTCGCGATCATGGGACCGTCGGGTTCAGGGAAATCGACGCTGATGAACTTGATTGGCTGCCTGGACACGCCCACCAAAGGTCTGTACTATTTGAACGGCAAATTAGCCAGCGACATGCAAGACGATGAGCTGGCGCGAATTCGCAACAAAGAGATCGGATTCGTTTTCCAGACATTTAATCTGCTAGCGCGCGCCTCGGCCTTGCACAACGTGGAACTGCCGTTGATCTATGCCGGCATACCGTCCCAAGCGAGGATCGAAAAGGCCAAGGCTGCGCTGCGCGCTGTAGATCTCGAGCCGCGCATGCATCACAAGCCCAATGAGCTTTCGGGCGGACAAAGACAGCGCGTCGCAGTCGCCCGCGCACTGGTGAACAATCCATCGATCCTGCTGGCCGATGAGCCGACCGGCGCCCTCGACACAGTCACGGGAAACGAGATCATGGGACTGTTCGAACGGCTGTACCAGCAAGGGAATACGATCGTGTTGGTTACACACGAGCTGGACATCGCCATGCGCGCGCACCGCGTAATCCACATACGCGATGGCAAAGTGGAAAAAGACGAAAGAATAAAGTAGCTTGTAGTGCAGGTCTCTCTGGCCTTCCACTCCCGATCATCCTACAGTCACCGGCTCGCGCCTACTCTCTGGAGCATGCCGATAGAATCGAGGATCATCTCCACGACTACCTCCTCGCCCATCGAAGAGTTAACCATGAGATGGTAGAGATGACGATCGGGCCACTCAACCTCAAAATATTGCTTGATATAGGCAGCGCGGTCTTCGTCCACGGTCTGGGCCAGCAGATAGGCTTCTTCCTCGCTCTTACCTAGCTTCCGCAGCCTTTGGACTTTGTCTTCGAGCGGCGCGTAGACGAACACATGGAAAGCGCACGGATTCGATCTAAGATAGTACGCCGAGCCACGTCCGACAATAACGCAATTGCCCTCCCGGCCGGCTTCCAACACGATTTTTTCAGCTGCCTCGCGAATGCAGTCGGCATCCGCTATCTTCATCCGTTGAGCATTCAAAGTTCCTTCAAAGCTGCCGCGCATGAAAGCCTTGAATAGCCTGTAGTGCAGGGCATCGCGGCGTTCCTCGCGCTCTTCCACGGCGCGGCACTCGCAATCCATGATGCGAGCGATCTCGGTGGTAAGCAACTGGTCCCACAACTTCCACCCCAGCTTCTTGCCCAGCTTTTCCGCGATATTGCCGGCGCCACTTCCATATTCCCGGTCGATCGTAATCACGTTGATCATGGACCCTCCTCGCTGGACGCTGCACGGTCGGGTGCGTCAACCCACGGCAACCTCCCCGCCCGCTTTCGGATCGTTCTTGCGGATGATGAAGGCAAGCAGAAACATTATACTCGCAGCGATGGCAAGCACCATATAGGTGTCGATGTAGGCCAGGGTCTGCGCCTGAGCTTGCATGGACTGGTAGATCAATCCGTACGCTACCTTTGGTGCATCGGACACGCTGGCGCCGGAGTGCACCAGTTGCCGGCTCAGCGCGTTGACCTGGTTCTGAAAGGCTGGATCGAACGTTGTGGTGTGATACGACAGCATGTTCTGGTGTAATTGAGCGCGGCGCGCCAGCAACGTAGTGACCATGGAGGTTCCGACGCTGCTGCCGATGTTGCGCATGAAGTTGATGATTCCGGCCACGCTGTTGGCCTTATTCGATGGCATTCCGATGTAACCGGCGAGCGTGATGGGAACGAACAGAAAACCGATACCGAAGGCCTGGATCACACGTAACAGGGCGGCCGCCCGGAAGCTGATCAACAGGTCGAGCTTCTGGGTAGACACAAACATCCCGATCGCCAACGCCAGCCAGCCGAAGGCGATGATGTACTTCGCGGCGTATCTTCCGGTGAGCTTGCCGACGATAGGCATTTGGAAAAGGATAACCAGGCCGCTGGCCGAGAGAACAAGTCCGGCCGACTCGGCGGTGTAGCCCAACAGCGTCTGCAGAAATTGCGGCATCATCACCAGGCTGGCGAAGAGCAGGGCGCCGAGCGTGAACATCATCAAGTTCGCCGTGGCGAAGTTGAAGCTCTTGAACAGATGCACGTCGATGATGGGTTGTTTATGGCGCCACTCCCAGATGATCAGCGAGGTCAGGCAGATGGTGGCGACGATCGCCAGCGTAATGATGAACTGTGAGCCGAACCAATCGTCTTCCTGGCCCTTGTCGAGCATCACTTGAAGCGCTCCGACGCCGAGTGCCAGCAGCGAGATTCCGATGTAGTCGATCCGGATGCCGGCGCCTTTGACCCGCTGCATATAGGGCGGATCCTCTACCAGCCGCATCACCAGAAACGTAGTCAGAATTCCGACCGGCAGGTTGATAAAAAAGATCCAGCGCCAGGTATAGTTGTCGGTGATCCAGCCGCCTAGCGTCGGACCGATGGTGGGCGCCATTACCGCCGTGATGCCATAAAGCGCGAACGCCAAGCCGCGTTGCTGCGGCGGGAAGATATCGGCGAGGATGGCCTGTGCCATTGGCTGGAGCCCTCCACCGCCAGCCCCCTGCATGACGCGGAACAGAATGAGCAGGGCCAGACTGGGGGCGGCGCCGCACAATAGAGAACTCAAGGTAAACAGGAAAATGCAGAGAAGGAAGAAGCGCTTACGGCCTAACAGGGCGGCGAACCAGCCGCTAATGGGAAGAACGATGGCGTTCGAGACCAAATAAGAGGTCAGTATCCAGGTGCTCTCGTCATTGCTGGCGCCGAGGTTTCCGGCCATGTGCGGCAACGCGACGTTGGCGATGCTGGTATCGAGGACCTCCATAAAGGCGGCCATCGCCACCACCACGGCGATCAGCCAGGGATTGTACTTCGGCCGCCAGGGCTCAGCGGGCGGCGGAGCTGCCGGCGAGAGCGCCTCAGTGCTAGTGGACATAGTTAGTGAACATAAACTTTTGGATCGACCGACATGCCGGGCCGCAGCCGGTGGTCGTCGTTCTGGTTGGGGTCGATATCGAGGCGGACCGGGATGCGCTGCACTACCTTCACGTAGTTCCCGGTGGCGTTCTCGGGAGGTAGCAGGCTCAATCGGGATCCGCTGGCGCCGCCGATGCCAGTGACTCTGCCGTTATATTCACGGGTGTAGGCATCGACGGTGAATTTGACGCGCTGGCCTGGTTTCATCAGCCGCAGTTGGGTTTCCTTGAAATTCGCAGTGACCCAGATATCATCCAGAGGAACGACCGCCATCAACTGCTGGCCAGGCGAAATATTCGTGCCTACCTCTACGGTTTTCTTGGCGACAATGCCGCTGACGGGGGCTGTAATCGTGCAGTAGCTGAGGTTGAGCTTGGCTTGATCAACGAGGGCTCTCCTCTGGGCGACCTGGGCCTCGGCGGACTTGGCGCGCGCCTGGCTGACGGCCACCTGCTGGGGCGCGGTCATAGCGGTTTGGATGGAGGCGTCGGCCTGTTCAATTCTGGCGCTGGCCTGCTCGACCGAGCTCTGCGCGACGCGGATATTCTGTTCGGCTTCGTTAACGGCTGCGCGGCGCGCATCCACGGTCGCCTTCGCGGAATCTGCGGTGGAGACAGCGGTGTCGTACTGCTGTTGCGGAATCTCGTCTTTGGCGACCAGCATTTTGTAGCGAGCCACGTCGTCGGTCGTCTTCTTATAGGTCGCCTCGGCTTCGCGGACCTGAGCCTGGGCTGTGTCGAGTCGCGCTTGAGCCGCGCTTAGCTGGCGTTGCGCGCCAACTAAACCCGCGACCGCATCCAAGCGCCCGGAACGCGCGGTTTGCAACTGGCTGTTCGTCGTGGTGGATGTGATGGGGACGTCGGTGCGAGTGCTTATCAGAGTCGCCTCGACGTCGGCCAGATTCGCCTCGGCCTGGGCGAGGGCGATGGCAAAGTCCTTGGGATCAATCCGGACCAGCACGTCACCGGCCTTCACGTACTGCTCGTCGTCCACCAGTACCTCCGCGACGTAGCCGTTGATGCGCGCGCTGATGGCGTTGATATGTCCGTCGATTTGGGCATCGTCAGTGGATTCATATGCGCTGAAGTACTTCCAGGCAAAGTAGGCGCCGACGGCCAGAACCAAGAGGATGAGGAGCAACACGATAACGCGGATCAGTGTTCTCCGGCCCCTGCGCGGCTGCTTGCGGCGGGACGTTTCGGTCCCCGTGGCTTGCGTGACTTGAGTTTCCGACGCGACATCTGCCATGGCTACTTCACCTCCATAAATTTCTGGATTTGCTGCTCAGCTCCGCCTAGCGCGCGCGCCAGCTCCACTTTGGCCAGATTGTGCGCATAGAGGGCCGAAATCAGGTTGTCGTTGGCGATGGCGACCGATCCCTGGGCCTGCACTACCTCGATATTATCGGTAACGCCCGCCGCGAAGCGATCACGCGCCTGCGCCAGCGTCTCGTTGGCGAGGTCGAGATTGCTCCTTGCGACCGCTACCTGGTCGGCGGCGGACTGGATATCGAGCAGAGCCGCCCGCACCTGGTAGTCAATCTGCCCGCCGAGATCGGCAAGCTCGTCCTGACGCTGCTTCAGGGTGGCCTGCGCCTGAACGATGTCGCCCTTGATGCGACCGCCGTCGAAGATATTGAATTTGACCGCAGCCTGAAAAGTGAACGTGCCGTGCGAGCTGGCGAGCGTCGGCCCCACGTCGCCGTAGTCCCCGGTGACTCCCACGCTCGGGTAACGCTCAGCACGAGCGGCCCCGACGGTCTCTTCCGAGGACCGCACCAGCGCTTTGGCGCTCTGAAAATCCGCGCGCTGGTCCAAAGCAGTGCGCAGGGCCTGGTCCGGAGTCATCGTGGTAAGCGGGGAGTAGGGAACGGGTTCCGCGATGTTGAATTCCTGCCCGGACGGAAGGCCGATCACACGCCCCAACGCCAGCTTGTCCTTGGCGAATTGATTCTGCTGCGCGAGCAATTGCTGCTGTTGCTGCTTCAACTGCACCTGCGCTCGCAGGACATCGATCCCCGCGCTAGTTCCGGCGTTCTTTTGGTCGGCGGTTCGATCGTAGATCGCCTGATCGGTCGCTACCTGGGCCTGTAGCGACTCCACGCGGGAGGCGTCGGCGATCACCAGAAGATACGCGTTCGTCACAGACTGCACCACCAGGTCGCGGGCGTCCTGAAAGGAGAGCTGAGCGGCGCGCTGGTTCTCCTTAGAGGCGCGATAGTTCTTGCGAAGATTGTAGTCGAAAACGCTGAACGAGCTGGACGCCCGCACATCTGTGAAGTGAAAAGGGCCGACTATGGTGGGGATGGAAAAACCGGGAGCCTGAAAATTGAAGCCGACCGTTTTCAGGTTGAGCTGCTCGATGGTCTCGCTAATAGTACCGTTCACTTGAGGCAAGAGGCTGCTCAACGCTCGCAGCCGCTCACCGCGCGCGATCTCACTGGCCGAGCCGCTCACCAGCAGGCCAAGATTGGTTCGCAGGCCGCGATCGAGCGCGTCCCGAAGCGTCAGGGGTAGCGGCGTCGGCGAGGCCGTTCCAGTGGGTACGCTACCCTGGAACTGGCTCTGCTGGCCGAGTAGCGCCGGAGCGAGCAGCAACCCCAAGGCGAAGACGGTTCGATAACGGTAAATCACGAGACGTACGTAAATTGGTATCAGTGGCATTCCCTTCCATCCTAGCCCTTCATTTTCAGGTGCTGTTCCGAGCTGGCCCGCCGTCTCAATGTTCCCAGGGTGTCTTAGCCGGATGCTACAAAGAGCAGATATTGCCCGTCTGCCGTTGTGCTCGTATCGACACGTTTTCCTTGGATGCTTGCCGATGCCTCCAGGCTGTAAGATCTACCAACAGCGCCGAATCTTTTGGGTCGGCCTGTGGGATCTAAGGGGCTCGATGGAGACTTCGAAGATTTTCCCGTGATCTTAGCCCACGCGCCAATCAACTTTCCTTCGGCCTGGAAGGTAAGCGTCTCCGGGCCGTCATGAATCGAAATTCTTAGCATCCGCGCGGTGCTTCGCCAATGGATTAGAAGCACCTGGGCAGCCGATGTTTCCAATAATGTTGCCAATGCGTTACAAAGGCAACACGACGGGAAGTCGCCGAAATGTCAGCGTCAGACGGATATTCGGGCGCCTCTCTTCCCCTCGCGTATGGCCATTGGATGCGCGGGGAACAATAAAAGAAACACGGTGTCTACATAGACGTGTTCGAGCAATCCATACTCATCCATAATCCGCCGGTCAAGCCGTGGAGCATGTTCGCATCGGTCAGCGCCGAGCTACTCGTTGTATGTCTGGCGATTCTGATTCCGCTCGCGCGAACCGACCAACTACCAGGCTTTCATTGGAAGTCAGTTAGCGTGGGCGCGCCTTTCAAGCCGCTGGAAGCGCAGCCGGTAGTGACGCACTCGGCCGAGTCTGTGACATACGCACCGTCTCCACGCCGGATTTTCGTACCGCTGCCTAGCCAATCTGCACTACGCGCTGGCGTGGCGACTACGGAATTTGTTTCGATCGACCCGCCGGGAATGATCGGTATGGGTGAGCCGTCGCGCTCCATGCGCATTGAGCTGGACAAATTCCTAGCCACGCCGGCGATTGCGCGCCCTCCTCGTCCACCCGCCGTTACTGCCGCGCCTTCCGGGCCACTCCGCGTGGGCGGGGACGTGCAGATGGCCAAGCTGTTGAAGAAAGTGATCCCGGAATATCCGGCGCTAGCGAAGACTGCGCGGGTGTCGGGCGCGGTCCACTTGCTTGGCGTCATCGCAAAGGACGGAACCATTCAAAACCTGCAAGTGATCAGCGGTCATCCACTCTTGGCGCGCGCTGCGCTGGATGCGGTCAAACAATGGATCTATAAACCCACGCTACTGAATGGCGAGGCGGTGGAAGTAATAGCGCCGATCGATGTTAATTTCACGCTGGGTCAATAGAACTTGGCTTAAGAATGCCTCTCCTATGCAGGAAACTAATTAGTAAGTAAAGAATACTGAACAACGCAACCGACAGCAGCCCGAATTGCCAGGCGTGCAGCCGCAGATAAGGCACCGTGTCTCGACCGAGCCGAGTACCCAACCAGGCCAGAAACAAGTAGCGGGGAACTCTGGCCGCAACCATCACGATGGTGAACGTGGCGGGGCTCTCTTCAAGGGCGCCAGCCGAGACGATGAAGATCTTCAACGGAAGCGGGAATGGCACAAACGCCGGCACAAAGACCGTGAGAAGCCCGTACTCATGAAACCAAGCCCGGAAACGCGCCTCGCGCCGGCTTATGGTGTGACGTTGCAAATACGCCTCACCCCCTTTTCTCGCGATCATAAATAGCAGCAAGCATCCGATTAACGAGCCCACCACGGCGGCGCCCGCGGACCAATAAGCTTGCGCATGATCCACCGCTGCGATCAGGATGATCAGGACGTCCACACCGCCGATCATAGGGACTCCTGTGTTATCGAGGATCGCTAAAAGAAAAACGCCGGTCGGTCCCCACGAAACCAGTGTTTGAATGAATTTGGCCAGTGGCTCTCCGATCGATCCTTACTTCAGCATCTCGAGCAGCTCAGGTTCGCTGAGCACGGGAATTCCGAGGCTGTTCGCCTTGTCGAGCTTGGAGCCGGCGTCGGCGCCGGCTACCACGTAATCGGTCTTCTTACTCACCGAGCCGGCAACCTTCCCGCCGGCCGATTCTATGCGCGCTTTTGCATCTTCGCGCGCAAGATTTGGAAGAGTTCCTGTGAGTACGAAGGTCTTGCCGGTCAATGGCCCTCCGCTTTTTTTCGAAACGGCATGCTCGAAAGTTAGGCCCGCCTTTCGAAGCCGCTCCACCAAATCTCGATTGTGGTGCTCGTGAAAGAATAGCCGAATACTTTGTGATACCTTCGGCCCGACCTCTTCGGCTTGCTGCAATGCCTCCTCGTCTGCATCCTTAATTACGTCCAGGCTTCCAAAGCTCTCCGCGAGGATTTGCGCAGTTCTCTCCCCGACGAACGGAATGCCTAGGCCATTCAGAACGCGCGGCAGCGGTTGGTTCCGTGATCGATCGATGTTCTTTATAATCTTATCCGCCGACTTTTGGCCCATGCGCTCGAGCTGCAGCAATTGCGGGACATCCAGCTTATAAATATCAGCCACGCTCTTGACCATCCCCCGCGTGACTAACTGCTCTACCAGAACGTCGCCCATGCCGTCGATATCCATCACACCGCGCGCTGCAAAGTGCAGGATAGACTGCTGCAGCCGCGCCGGGCAATTGGTATTAATACAACGGCTGGCCGCTTCTCCTTCTTCCCGCACGATCTCGCCGCCGCATACCGGACAGTTTTTGGGCATACGGAACGGGCGTCGCTCGCTGCCCTGGCTGACCACGCGCACAACCTTCGGAATCACGTCGCCGCTGCGCTCCACCAGCACCCGATCGCCAATCTCCACGCTCAGCCGTCCGATTTCGTCTTCATTATGGAGCGAGGCCCGCGCCACCGTCACTCCGCCGATACTCACCGGCTTCAAAAACGCCACCGGCGTCAGCGCGCCTGTGCGCCCGACATTCACCTGGATGTCTTCGATCGACGTCTCAGCCTGATGCGCGGCGAACTTGAAGGCGATGGCCCAGCGTGGTGCCTTGGCGGTCCAGCCGAGCGACTGCTGTTGTCTCACCGAGTCCACCTTCACCACAACACCATCGATCTCATAGGGAAGCGATTCCCGTTTGGTCTCCCAGTGCCGGTAGAACTCGAGCAGATCATCCAGGCCGGAGCATCGCTTGCGATAGGGATTCACTTTGAAGCCCATCGCTTTCAACGCTTCGAGCGAATCCCAATGACTTGTATAGTAAAACCGTCCCTCTGCCAGCAAGAAATAAGCGAAGTATTCCAATTGGCGCGCGGCCGTTACATTGGGATCGAGCGCCCGCAATGCGCCCGCCGCGGCGTTGCGAGGATTTGCGAATAGGGAGAGCTGTTGTTGCTCACGCTCCGCATTCAGTTTGTCGAAGGACTTTCGCGGCATTATAACTTCACCGCGTGCTTCCAGCGCCCGCAGATCGGTTTTGACGTTCAGGGGCATCGATCGGATGGTGCGCGCATTTTCCGTTACGTCCTCGCCAACCAGCCCGTCGCCGCGCGTCACCGCTTGGGCGAATTGTCCCTTCCGAAATTGGACCGCCATCGATAAACCGTCCAGCTTCAGCTCCGCCACGTATTCAAAGGGCTCGCCCCGCAGGAGATCTCGCACCCGCCGGTCGAATTCGCGCATCTCTTCTTCGTTCAGCGCATTGTCCAAGCTGAGCATGGGCGAGCTATGCGGCACCTTAACGAACCCCTCGCGCGGCTTGCCGCCCACTCGCTGGGTAGGAGAATCCGGAGTGATTAGCTCAGGATGCTCGGCTTCGAGTCCTTGCAGCCTGCGCATCAGGGCGTCGTATTCCGCGTCAGTGATTTCAGGCTGGTCCAATACGTAATACAGGTGCTCGTGGTGACGCAACTGATCGCGCAGCTCGTCGATTTCTTGGCCTGCGTCCGTGGATGGCATCTCTACTATAATTAGGGTACTATCGAGACCTACCGGAACACCTTTCTCATCTACAATCCTTTCGCACGCGGGCTTCAGCGGAGGAAGCATGCGCTCGATCGCACCATCGGTGTGCTTGCGTCTGGAGGAATTTCTGTCAACGCAGTGTCCACCACTGGCCCAGGCACAGCGGCGGAGCTAGCGCGCCGCGCAATCGAAGAAGGCGCCGATCTCATCTTGGTGGCCGGGGGCGACGGGACCATCAACGAAGCCCTCAATGGCATGGTCCACTCTCGCGTGCCGCTGGGTATTCTCCCCGCGGGAACGGCCAATGTGCTGGCAAACGAGTTGGGGCTAGGCAAAACAATGGAACGCGCGGCTGCATCCGTCGGTGAATGGACGCCGGAGCGGGTGGCCGTGGGTTTGATCGACCGGAGTTCCAATGAAGGTCCGCGGCACTTTCTGTTAATGGCAGGCGCGGGTCTGGATGCCGACATTGTCTATCACTTGGCGCTGGGCGTGAAGGCCGCGTTGGGAAAAGCGGCTTATTGGATTGGCGGCTTCGCGAAACTGGGCCGCCGCCTGCCGGTGTTCACCGTGGAAGCGGAGGGCCGGACCTTTCAAGCCGGGTTCGCGCTGGCCAGCCGCGTTCGCAATTACGGTGGCGACCTAGAAATTGCCTTGGGCGCCTCGCTGCTCGACGACCAGTTCGAGCTGGTGTTGTTCGAGGGCTCGAATTCGTTCGCTTATCTCATGTACATGCTGGGCATCGCGGCCCGCCGACACTCGCATATGCGCGGCGTCACGACCCTTCGCACCCGGCGAGCCGTATTCTCGGCGGCCGCCGATGGAAAGGTCCATTTGCAAGTGGATGGTGAATACGCCGGGTTGGCGCCGGCTGGCGTCGAGATCGTTCCCAACGCTCTGACTTTGCTGGTTCCCCACCATTTCCGTACTCGACACGCGAAGACTGCCCGCCAGACTCCCGCCGATACCGCATGGACAACCTCACCCACACGCTGACCGGCTTGGCGTTGAGCCGTGCCGGCCTGAGCCGTTGGTATGCCCGGCCCACTCTCGTGCTCATGCTGGCTGCTAACATTCCGGATATCGACATCGTCACCATTGCCGGAGGACCGTTCAATTATTTCCAGTATCACCGCGGCGTCACGCACTCAGTTGCGATGCTGCCGGTGATGGCGCTGCTTCCGGTGCTTTTAGTGTGCGCAGTTAGCCGGACGATGCGCGGTTGGAAGACGGCCTATGTGTTGTCGATTATCGGCGTCGCCAGCCATCTGTTGCTGGATTGGACCAATACCTACGGAGTTCGATTTTTCCTGCCCTTTTCCTCGCAATGGTTTCATCTGGATCTCAACGGCCTCACCGATCTTTGGATCTGGGGCGTTCTCACCCTGGCCTTTCTCGGTCCGCTTCTCGGCAGACTAGTGAGCGCCGAAATTGGAGCCAAGCCCAGCGCCGGCCGAGGCCTCGCTCTTTTCGCACTGGCTGTCATTCCAGCTTACGATTTCGGCCGGTATCTGATCCATCAACGCGCCCTTGATACTCTAAACTCGCGTGTCTATCAGGGTGGGCCCCCGACCCGCGTGGCCGCGTTCCCGCGCTCGGCCGCCGATCCCTTCCAGTGGGCCGGTTGGGTGGATCGGCCGGAGTTCGTCATGCACTTTTCTATGAACCTGCTGGCGGAATTCGATCCAACCAATGGTGCACTTATTTATAAGCCTCCCCCAAGTCCTGCGCTGGGTGCTGCTGGCAAGGTCTTTATCGTCCGTAAGTTTCTGGAGTTTGCGCAATACCCTCTATGGCAAGTTACGCCGACGGCCGATCCGGAGGGGGCGCGTCGTGTAGACGTACGCGATTGGCGATTCCCGTTTACCGCCAGTACGATAGTGGATAGCTCGAACCGGGTGCTTTCCTCTTCGTTCCATTATTGAGCGCAGTCAGCGCCTGCACCCGCTTTATGCCAGGTAATCGAACAGGCTGGTCTTAGGCAATTGCGCACGTGCCTGCAATGCCGCCGTTTCTTGCGTCTGAGATTGTTGCATCAAGGTGATGGCCTGCGCCAGATTGGCATCCTGGATACCGCTCAACTGCGTCTGCAACTGAGTTTCATAGTTAGCTCCAAAATTCGTCTCACTCGTCACGCGATTTTGTACGTTGCCGTAGAAGGCCAATTGCTGGTTTAAGTAACCATCTATAGATTGAACATTGGGCATCGCGGCGTTGATGCCAGCCTGATCGTTATTCAACATCGCCAATCGAAGATTGTTGATCGTGGTGAAGATATTTTGCTGCCCGGTTGGATCGTCAAAGATAGTCTGCGCGGTTTGGGCGACCAAGAACGTCGTGCCATCCGCAGCCTGGATCTGGCGGGTTGAAGCCGAGCCTTGGTACGCGCTGACGGGGTTGGATTGAGTGAGGTCGATGCTGTAAGGCTGCGTGTGATCGCTGTTACCGGCGAAGATGTAGCGGCCCCCTACGCTAGTATTCGCCGTGCTCACCAGTTGCTGCATGATTCCCCCCAATTCGCCCGCGATGCTCTGCCGAGTCGCCGCCGTGGCCGTACCAGTGGCGCCTTCCGAAGCCAGAGTTTGAACACGCTCTATAAGGTTTACCGCTGAGCTGAGCGTCGATTCGCCGGTGTTCACTTCGGCCGTGACCTGTCCCAAATTAGTATCAATCTGCTGAGCTTGAGCCAGCTCGGAACGGGTCTCATACAAGTTGGCGATCTGCCCGGGCGCGTCGGAGACGGCATTGATCTTCAAGCCGGTCGTCATCTGATTCTCTGCGGTTTGGGCCCGTTGCTGAATCAGGGCGATACCATTGAGGAAGCTCAAGGCCGAGGGATCAAGAGAAGTAATCATTGGATTATCCTTGGTTACGAGTTCGGGAGCGCATTCATCAGGAACTGGGTGAGGGAGTCCAGCACAGTCAGCATTTTCGCGTTGGCCTGATAGGCGCGCTGAAAGGCGACTAAGTTTGCCGCCTCCTGGTCGAGCGAAACGCCGGAAGCCTGCTGGCGTAAAGTCTGCGCCTGATTCAACAACGACTGCTTGGTGGTTTGGTTATCCGTTGCGGCCGATAAATCTGTGCCCACCCGCGCGGCAATATTTCCATAAAACTGCGCGAACGTAAAATTGTTCAGGGTTGCTCCATTGCCCAGGGCCGACATTTTGAGCGCGTTGCCGTTTCCACCCTGCGCCCCCGGGAGAGCGGCGGCGATTTGATCGGGCGTTAGCGAGTTCACCGCCAGTGTCGCGCCCGCTCCGATGCCGGCGTTATAGGTGAACAAATCGGTCGCAGGTGATGCGCCGTTTTCGTCAATGCCCTTTGACAAGCCAGTGTTTACCTGGTCGGCAACGCCTTGGGCTAATTTGTTGAGGCTTTGGAGGTAGGTGGGCAAGACGTTGTTTTTGTCGTCCAGCATCGCGCTTAATTGTCCACCCGTGATCTGGCCGGTTATATCCGCTCCAGTGCTGCTGCGGACCGCCGTCTGTGGCTTCGAGAAGTCTCCCGAGATAGCGAAGGTTTGTCCGCCCACCACCAAGGGGGTCTGGCCGCCAATGTACACAGTAACCGTACCATCGGGCTGCTGCAGCGCCGTGAAGTTTACCACTTGCGAGAGTTGTTCCAGGGTGGAGTTCAACTGGGCGTCCACTCCGGCGTTGACTCCCCCGAAAGGATCCACCCGGTTCTCCCCGTTGATGGTGGCCACTTGCCCGGCCAACTGGTTGATGGTAGCGATCGTACTGTTGGTCTCCTGGTCGATATTAGTTCCTTGACTCTCCAAACCCAATGCCGTGCTCTGAAAGTTCTGGGCCACGCTCTGCGCCTGGTTAATGACGTTCTGGCGCGAAACGGTGTCGTTCGGATTTACGCTCAGAGTGGAAAAGCTCTGAAACAGACTGGTCATCGCCGGCCCGATCCCGGATGTGCTGGAGGTACTGAAATAGCTCTCCATCGATGTCAGGTCCGAAACCTTCTGCTGGTAATAATTAACATCTGTCTGTTGGTGGCGGACCGCCTGTTCAGCGAATGCGTCGCGCGAACTCTGTACCTGTCCGGCGGCCACCCCTCCGGGTAGGCCCACCGTGAGATCGAACGGCTGAGCTACAAAAGTCGCCGTCTGCTTGGCATAGCCTGGCGTCGAAGCATTGACGACATTGTTCTCCGTCACGGTGAGCGCCTGCTCCACGGCCTTCATCGAATTTGCCGTGTTCATTAGTGCAATCATCAGACTACCCATGGATCACCGCATTCTTCGTGTTGTTTGGAAATAAAGCGCTGGGCTGGCCATTGGCCGTGTAGTTAGCCGCTCCGTCATCCCCCGCGCAGCCTAACAGTCGTGACCAGCCTTGATAGAAGCTGCCCGCGCCTTGGAGCAATGCATTTACTTGCAGCAAATCGCGCCGCAGACCAGCGACCTCCAGGCGCAGGGCTTCTTCGACAGCTAAGGAGCACGGGCCTCGCGATCTCAAGACAGGCTCTAGCCGTTCCAGGCGCTCCACCGCAAACAGCAGATCGTCGGAGCCGCTCTCGAGAGCCGCTGCTGAGGGTCGCAACAACTTCAAACGGAATTTCTGAAGACTGGCTCGGGCAGCCTTGATCTGTCCCAACTCCGCGTTCATGTTCAACATGGCCCACCCATTTAGATGTAGTTCGCCCCACCAACCTGCAGACTGTGGCGAATGATACTATTGCTCACCGCTCCCGCATCCACTTGGTACCGGCCGCTCAATACCGCTACGCCCAAAGAAGAAAGCTTGCTGAAATGCGCGGCGGAATCACTCAGCGTGGCCGTAAGGTTCGCGCTGAGATTCGAGAGCTGAACTCGATCAGCTCCCAACGATGGTCCTGACGAACCGGTGATGCCTTTGCTTTCTCCCGCTGACCCTGCCGCGCTGGAGCGCGCCAACTCGGAGAACGGCATGCGTTCAGAACTGTTTATTTTCATTGCCCGATCATCCCTAGCTTTCCTTATCGACGCTCGGGCAATTGATCGTAGGGATTAGGGTGCCAATTGAGAGTAGTATCCCTTATACTTTGTTAGGGAATACTAGCTTGCCAAACTGACGCTCTTAGCGTTGCGCCTGCGCTGGAATTCGCAGCCAACGGTCCAGAAAACCTCGGCTTCCGGTCTCCCGATCCGATTCGACACTTACCGGCTGCGGATTCATCTTGCGATCGAACTGCGTAAGCAATTCGACCTCATCGTAGCCGATCTGTGCGGCATACTGGCGCAAATAACTGGTGCTAAAGATACCACCAGGGAGCTTCTCGAAATCCTCGGCTTCAATGGCCTGCAGAAATCGCAAACTGATCTTGGTACGATCAGCGATCTGCACCAGCGATATACCAGCTTTCTTACGGAATCTCGTAAGATCCAGCGGGCGAATGCGGGCAGGAGAGGGCGGCACAGCCGTGCCGGGCTTTTTCGAGGGCATGATGTCCTTAAAAAGGGTAGTTAACAGTACTAAAAGCCGTAAGGGTCTATGATAACCCATTTGTCAACAACATACGAGAGTGAAAATACCTTAACCATCCCTGGTAATCTTACCAAGTACAAGCCCGATCGAAGCTTGATCGGAAGTAGAGCTACTATGGATCGTGCGCATCGCAGCGTTCAACAACCTCAAAACAACCGTTTTTTTCGGGGCTGGATCCGATTTGACAGGATCAATTTTGGTCAGACTCCCGTATCATGAAAGGTAGAGATCCCTAGGGAGGCTGTTAATGCGTTCACTCGTGCTGTCTATGTGCTCTGTTGCTTTGGCTGCGGCAGCGACCACTCCGCAACCCACGTTCTACAAGGATGTGTTACCGGTATTACAGAAAAATTGTCAAACCTGCCACCGGCCTGGCGAGGCGGCTCCAATGGCGTTCCTGAATTATGACGAGACCCGCCCGTGGGCTAAAGCCATCAAAACCGCCGTCGTGACCAAGAAGATGCCACCGTGGTACGCCGATCCGCATTACGGCAAGTTTTCCAATGACCGGTCGCTGGCACAGGCAGACATGGACACACTGATCGCCTGGGTCGACACCGGAGCCAAAGCAGGCAATCCCAAAGATGCTCCCCAACCAACCGATTGGGTGGAAGGCTGGCGGATCGGAAAGCCCGACATGGTTCTCAGCATGCCGGTAGCTTTCAACGTTCCGGCCTCTGGTACGATCGATTACCAGTACATTATCGTCCCCACGGGTTTCACCGAAGATAAGTACGTACAGATGGCCGAAGCGCGGCCCGGCGACCGCACGGCAGTGCATCACATTATTGCTTTCATCCGCGAGCCGGGTAATCCCTGGCTGAAGGATGCCAAGATCGGCGTGCCCTTCGTTCCCAGAGAGCAAGAGCGCCAAGCCGATGGAAGGGGCAATGTACAAAACGGGCAAAAGCGCGAAGGCGGTGGTGGCGGTGGACTCGGCTTCGGCGGCGATTTCCTGGCGGGTTATGCGCCGGGAACGCTTCCCGACGTGTTGAAGCCCGGTCAGGCGAAGCTGGTGAAGGCCGGCTCCGATATCGTGCTGCAGATGCACTACACGGCCAACGGCAAAGCCAGCACCGATATCTCCAGGGTCGGGGTGGTATTCGCAACGCAAAAGCCGACCGAACGTGTGCTGACACTCGCTGCTGCCAACCCGCAATTCGCCATTCCCCCGGGGGAGTCCGACTACCGGGTAGACGCCAAAATCACGCTTCAGGACGACTCCACATTGATTGACCTGCTGCCGCACATGCACTTCCGCGGCAAGGACTTCGAATATCGCGTGACCTATCCAAGCGGCGAAAAAGAAACACTGCTTAACGTGCCCAACTACGATTTCAATTGGCAGCTTACCTACGAATTGGCGAAGCCGAAGTTGTTGCCCAAGGGTACTGTGATCGAGTGCACCGCGCACTTCGATAACTCGGTGAACAACAAATACAACCCGGATGCGACCAAAGAAGTGCATTGGGGCGAACAGACCTGGGAAGAAATGATGATCGGTTTCTTCGACGTGTCGGTCCCAATGGACAAGACTGCCATGGATCTGATGCGGCCTAAGAACCAACCCAAGCCGGCAGCCACCGGCGGACCTGGCCTTTAAACAGAACAAAGAGTAAGCGGAGGAAGAGGATGAAACTCAAAGGCGCCGTACTCACAGTCGTATTGTCGGCTGTGGCCGTAGCTGCTCCAAGCAGCGTTACGTATTACAAGGACGTTGCTTCGATCGTTCAGAACCGCTGCCAGGAATGCCACCGGCCAGGTGAAGTGGCTCCCATGAGCTTCATGACGTACGATCAGGTTCGGCCGTGGGCGAAGGCCATGAAGACGGCGGTCCTGACCAAGAAGATGCCGCCTTGGTCAGCCGATCCGCACTATGGCAAGTTCTCTAACGACCGGTCTCTCTCGCAGACTGAAATGGACACGCTGGTCGCCTGGGTAGATGCCGGCTCTCCTGCTGGTAACCCCAAGGACGCGCCTAAACCGCGTGAGTACTTCGAAGGCTGGCAGATCGGAAAGCCGGATGTGGTATTTGAGCTCCCGACGCCGATCGACGTACCGGCCTCTGGAGTCGTCGATTACACCTACGTCGTTATCCCCACCAACTTCACCGAAGACAAATGGGTGCAGTTCGCCGAGGTTCGTCCGGATGCCCGCTCGGCCGTGCATCATGTGCTCGCGTTTCTGCGTCCGCCGGGAAATAGTTTCATGAAGGACGCGCAACCGGGCGTGCCGTATATTCCGCGCCGTGCCGTGAGCGCCAATGGGCAACGCGGCCAAGGAAATATCCAAGAGCAGATCCCGGGCGAGATGCTGGTCGGCTACGCTCCAGGCCTTCCACCGAGCCAATGCCGGCCTGGCGAAGCGAAGCTGATCAAAGCCGGCTCCGACATCGTTTTGCAGCTGCACTACACGCCTAACGGAAAAGCGGTCACGGACCGCAGCAAGTTCGGCTTGATCTTTGCCAAGGAACCGCCGCAAAAACGGGTCATGAGCATGATGGCGATCAACTACTTCATCAAGATTCCGGCCGGCGATGCCAATTATGAAGCACACTCCCATGCCACACTGCAGCAAGATGTGAACCTGGTCAGCCTGCTGCCGCACATGCACCTGCGCGGGAAGGATTTTCTCTACAAAGCTGTCTATCCGTCCGGCGAGACTCAGGTTCTTCTGAACGTTCCGAAATATGATTTCAGTTGGCAGATCCAGTACGCCTTGGATCAAGAGCTGTTGCTGCCCAAAGGCACACGCATCGAATGCACGGCCCACTACGACAACTCCGCCAACAATCCGTCCAACCCCGATCCGACTAAGGAAGTGCGTTGGGGCGATCAGACCTTTGAAGAAATGATGGTCGGATTCTTCGACGTCTCGTTCGATGCCCATTCCGATCCGACAGCGTTGCAGCGCCCGGCCGGAAGGTCCGATTAATGCCATGAACCGCGCCCAGTCAATCTCTTTTCTCCTTGCCTCCGCTGCGGTGTGCGCATGGTCCGCTACGGCACCGCAGGCCACCTTCCACAAGGATGTTGAGCCGATCCTGCAGCAGCATTGCCAGGAATGCCATCGGGCGGGTGAGATCGCTCCTTTCGCGCTGATGTCCTACAACGACGCCCGTCCGTGGGCCAAGGCCATCAAGGAAGACGTCGTCACCAAGAAGATGCCGCCCTGGTTCGCCGATCCGCAGGTCGGCCACTTTTCAGACGACCGCTCTCTGAGCCAGCAGGAGATCGATACCCTGGTCGCCTGGGTGGATGGCGGCGCCAAGGAAGGCGACTCCAAGGACGCACCCAAGCCACGCACATTTACCGAAGGCTGGAACATTCCCAAGCCCGATCTCGTGCTGGACATGAACACGTTCCACATCCCCGCCACGGGCGACATCCAGTATCAGTATGTGGTACTGCCCACCAAATTCACCGAAGACCAATGGATTCAGGCTGCCGAGGCGCGGCCGAGCGACCGCACCGTCGTGCATCACGTGGTGATCTTCGTTCGCGATCCTCAGTCGAAGTGGCTTCGCGAAGCCCAGCCCGGCGTTCCGTACACTCCTCCGGGCAACGGGAAAGATTTCAACAACACATCCGGCGGCGGCAACGATATTCTCATGATCTACACTCCGGGGAAAATCCCCGAGATGTGGCGGCCCGGGTTAGGTAAGATGATCAAGGCTGGGTCCGACCTGGTGCTACAGATCCACTACACGACCACCGGTAAAGAGACGACGGATCACACCAAGGTCGGCATGGTGTTCGCCAAAGAGAAGCCGACCGAGCGCGCCATCACTATCGGCGGCAACAATCTCGGCTTCAAGATTCCTCCCGGCGATCCAAATTATCGCGTGGACGCCAAGAACGTGTTCCCGAATGGCGCGACCATCCTGAACTTCTTCCCGCATATGCACCTGCGTGGGAAATCGTTCGAATATCGCATCGTATATGCGGATGGAAGGACTGAAACCCTGCTCCGCGTGCCCAAGTACGACTTCTTCTGGCAGCTCGACTACAAACTGGCCGAGCCCCTAACGATTCCCCCTGGAGCGCGCATCGAGTGTACGGGCTGGTACGACAACTCGCCCAACAACCCGAAGAATCCAGACCCGACCGCCACCGTTCGTTTCGGAGAGCAAAGTTCGGAAGAGATGATGATTGGTTTTTACGACATCGTGATCCCGGCTGACATGACCCTGCGCGATCTGTTTACACCTAAGAAAACGGAGGGCGCGACCAGCGGAAGCGGTCAGTGAAGCCTGTTGTATCGAAGATAGCCATAACCCTCCTCCTCCTCGTGGGCGCCGGTCTCCTACTAAGCGCCCACGATGTTATTTCCACAAAGATTACCTGGTCGCGCGAAATCTCTCGGATCGTTTACAAGCGCTGCGCCTCTTGCCATCGTGAGGGCGGTTCAGCCTTTTCGCTCATGACCTATACCGAAGCGCGTCCCTGGGCGAAAGCGATTAAGGAAGAGGTTCTGGAGCGGCGGATGCCTCCCTTCAGCGCCATCAAAGGCTTTGGAGAACTCCGCAATGACCGTGCGATCACGCAGGAGGAACTGCACCTCATTGCCGACTGGGTGGAGGGCGGATCTCCCGAAGGGGAACCGTCGTTGCTGCCCAAGGTCCCGGACTTCACCGCGCCTGATCCAGCCGACAAGGCGCCCAAGAGCGGCGCTGAAGTGGTCGTCGACGGCCGTCTGGAGCTCAAGCATCCCGAGACCTTCGTGGGCGCGCGTGCCAAGTCGCTGGCGGAAGGCGCGTCAGTTAAAGCGATCGCCCAGCTTCCCGATGGAGTCATCGAACAACTCATCTGGATTTACGATTACAAACCCAAATTCGATCAGGCTTACTACTTCAGCAAGCCGCTCAGCTTCCCCGCCGGGACGAAGATCGAGACTTATCCGGCGGGTGGAAGTCTGGCGTTGTTGACTAAGAAGTAGACTCAGTTGGAGCTACAGACCGCCGCTCAAACTCTTGAGAAGTTCCGTGTGACCGTACTTGCGCGCCAGGTCGGCAGCAGTCAGACCTTGCTTGGTGCGGGCGCCGAGGTTTGCGCCGTGTTTGATCAACAGTTCGATCATCGACGTATCCCCGAAGTCGACTGAAGCGGCGTAGAGCAGCGGCGTCATGCCGAAGTGATCAACACGGTTGACATCGACTCCGTGCTCGATCAACAGGCGTCCCACGGGGGCTTCCGCGCCTATCGCCGCCCAACCGAGCGGCGTAATGCCATCGTCATCCGGCTGGTCCGCGGCGGCCCCGGCATTGAGCAGCGCGCGCGCCAGCGCCATATCGCGAAAGAAAACGGCGCTCAACAAGGGCGTGGCGGGAAATGAGCCGAGCAGCACCATCTTGTTGTCGATCCGATCACCGGCTTGGCGCAGCCGAGGCACGATTTCTGCATTGCCCGCCACTGAGGCCAGCACCAGCGGCGAGGCGTTGAACAATGGCGCGCCCTCGCCTTTCGGTAGGCTCACGTTCGCTCCATGATCCAGGAGGAAACGCATCGCGTTGCTCGAGTTGGGATACTGGGCCGCTACCATGAGTGCTGTGTATTTGGTCTTGGCATGTGCGTTGATCTTTGCTCCTCGCTCCACCAGCAGCTTCGTTTTCTCGAGGTCGGGCTGAGCCAGCATCAGCAGCGTCGTGCCGCCCGATTTCGTCGCCACATTCGGGTCCAGTCCTTTATCGAGCAGACCCCGTAGGTCGGCTGGGCTTCCGAACAGCGCCTTCTCCACCCAAGGCTCGACATCTTTCAGCGAAGCCGCCTGCACCGCGGGAACCTCGGCTTTGCGAGCAGGTCCGAGCGAAGCGGCTAGCGCACGAACCGCCCAGCTTGCGCCCATGATCGAGATGAACTGATCATGCTCGTACGGATAGCCGGTCTCAATATACGGAGGGCTCACAGGAGCGGGTGGATGCACTCGTGAGACCACATGCCAGGAGCCATCCGGAGCCTGGGTGTCGAGTAGAAACTTCAGGCCCCGCTCGATGGCGGCATCGCTCACTGGCACGCCGCCAGATTCCTGTAGCGCGACCAGCGCTTCACCGGTCGAATAGGCATCGCTCGTGCGGCCATCACGCGATTTCCATCCTCCGTCGGCTTGCTGAGCGGCCTTGAGCGCAGACGCGAGCTTCGCGAGCGATTCCGGCTTCGCTCCGGCCCACTTCAATCCAAGTAACTGCATCGCGCGCTCCTCGGTCACACTCGGGCGTTGCGCGTCGAGCCAGTTACGCGCGCGCTCCACCCGCGACTTCGTTTCGGCCGCGAGACTAGGGTGGCCATGGAGTTGAACGGCACGCAGAGCAACTGCAGTAGCAGTCACTATGCTGTAGGACTGCGGAGGACGCACGTCGAGTGTGTCCCAGTGGCCGTCAGCCTTCTGGCGCGCCGCGATGAGACGGGCATAGACCGCGGTCACGAGATTTGGACGGACCCCGGCGGCCTCGGCTCCGAGCATCAGGTACGATTCGCTAATCGCCGGATCGATAACATGCGTAAACTGCACAGCGCGGTTGATGTCGCTAAACAGGGCGAAGTCACGTTCGGCAGTGGCCCGCCTAGCCGCCTCGTCCACAGGAATGCCGTGTTCCCTGGCGGCGCGGAACGCCAACGGCGGCAAAGACTGGTGATGGCACGAGTAGCAACTCTCCTTCCCGGCCCAATTTTTCTGCGATGCCTGAATCAGCGTGACAGCCTTTGCAGCAGCTTCGCGGACACGATCCGGTGAAACCTCTGATGCGAAAACTACGGATGAGGCGAGGCACGCAGACATTAGACATAAAATCCCCGACGTTCGCATGTGCCCGATCATATCAGAATGGCACAATAATACAAGCCATGACGGTATTCGCCGACCGCCTCATCCACTCCATCCGCGCCCGAGGAAATCCCTGCGTGGTTGGCCTGGACCCGCGCATCGATCTCATGCCGGCCTTCATCAAGTCGGGACGCGGCGAACCTTCGCGCGAGGTGATCTGCTCCATCATCACTGATTTTCACGAATTGGTCATCGACGGAGTCGCCGATCTTATTCCCGCCGTCAAGCCGCAGCTCGCATTTTTCGAGCAGTACGGATCGGCCGGCGTCGAGGCGTTCGAGAATACGGTCGCCTTTGCCAGGCAGCGCGGCCTGCTGGTCATCGCCGACGGCAAGCGCAACGACATCTCATCCACTGCCGAAGCCTACGCTGCGGCATTTCTCGGCGAAGCCGACGTCCTGGGCCACAAACAGAAAGCCTTCGACGCGGACGCCGCCACCGTGACTCCTTACCTAGGCCGCGACAGCCTATTACCGTTTGTCGAAGCCTGTGCCCGGTACGGTAAAGGACTGTTCATCGTTCTGAAAACCTCGAATCCCGGCTCACGCGATTTTCAGGATCAGCCGGTCGCGGCTACCGGGCGTCCTCTGTATGAGTCGATCGCCGTCACAGTGGACGAACTCGGACGCACGCTCATCGGCGAATCAGGCTATAGCTCCATCGGAGCGGTCATTGGCGCGACTTTCCCCGAGGACGGCCGCCAATTGCGCACTCTGATGCCTCGCGCACTCATCCTGGTTCCCGGTTATGGTGCGCAGGGAGGGAGTGCCGAGAGCGCCGCGGCGTGTTTCAATCCTGACGGGCTGGGTGCGGTGGTGAGTTCATCGCGTGGCATCACTTACAAATACGCCTCGCCTGATTTGCCTTGTCATTCCTTCGTGGCCTCCGTCCGCGAGAACACGCTGAGGATGATCGACGACATCACAAAGAAGCTAAGAAGTTCCTAGCCTCCTTTGGTATCTTGAAAGCCGGAGGTTTTATGTCTTTTTCCAATCGGCTCGTGATCGCGGCAATTTTTTCTACTGTTCTCGTTTCCGCTCAGAACAATAACAACTCTTTCACGCCCCGCTGGTGGGCCAAATATCAGACCCTGCTGACGAATGGCGCAAACGCCCCCGCGGGAATCACCAGCTCCGCGCCGGTAGTCGGAACCAACGTGGACGTGTCGAATGAGTGCGGTCCGCAGAGCGAGACTTTCATCACGCTGAACACCCTGAATGCGAAGTCGATCGCCGGCGGCTCGAATGAAATCTTCCGGGATCCGATGCGCGGCTATTCGTCCTCGGATGGTGGGGCCACCTGGACCGGCGTCGATCTGCCGCTTCCTCCCGCAATAGGTACCAACGGAACCGACTTTGGTTCCGACCCCAGCCTGGCCTTCGACACGCGAGGGAATGTGTTTTATAGCTACATCGTCGTGTTCTTCGGCCATGGCAATGGGATCAATGGCACTGAGCTGGCCGTAGCCCGTTCCACCGATGGCGGCAAAACTTACCCCTCCGCCAATTTCTTTTCCTTCTCCGGCGGCAGTGACCATTTCAACGACAAACCGATGATCGCCGCCGATACGAATCTAAACAGCCCCTTCCGCGACAATATCTATCTGACTTGGGACGCGGCCAGCGGCGGATCGACCAGCGGCGGCATCCGTTTCGCACGCTCCACCGATCACGGCGCCAGCTTTTCCATCGTCCGCATCGATAATCCGAAAGGCCCGGGACGAGTCATCGCGGCCCAGCCGTTTGTCGGCCCTAACGGGGAAGTATATGCAGCCTGGAACGATATCGCAGCCAATACGATCGCCTTTAATAGCTCCTTCGATGGTGGTGTGACATTTGGCACGCCCGGTGTCATTGCCAGCAAGTCGATCGCATTTGATATCGGAATCCCTGCCATCTCGTTCCGGCGGGCTTTGATCTATCCCTCCTGCGATGCTGATCGTTCCAGCGGTCCTCATCAAGGACGGCTGTATTGCTCCTGGACGGATCTGGCTTCCAACGGCGTGAACACAGATATCTTCACTGCTTTTTCTGATAACAAGGGCTCCTCCTGGTCGGCTCCCCAGCGTGTTGCCGACAGCTTGAGCGGCTCGGTCGACCGGTTCTATCAGTGGCTCTCGGTCGACGCCGTGACCGGAGAAGTAACCATATCGTTCTACGATACGCGCAACGACACCACGGGCCAGCGATTCATCACTGACGTCTATTTCAGCCGTTCGTCCGATGGAACCAGCTGGCTTTCTCCTAATTCTCGTGTGACCACCGCCAGCTCCAATGAGCACGATTGCAACGGCGTGTTTCCTTGCAGCGCCATCGATTATGGCAATCAGTACGGCGACTATGAAGGCCTGGTTTCCTTTAACGGAATTTCGCATGCCATCTGGACCGACAGCCGCGACCAGTTGAACTTCGCCCCAGGCTGCCGAACTAACCTGGCCATGGAAGAAGTCTTCACTGCGACCATTCGCTAGCAGATGTCACAGAGGACCACTATTGCCCCCATGCTCTCGGTTCGAAACGGAGCGCGGGCGATCGTGTTCTATAAGGCGGCCTTCGAGGCGCGTGAATTGTTCCGCATCGACGCCGAGGATGGAGCGGTGGTCGCCCGGCTGGGCGTTGCGGATGCGGAATTTTGGGTTGCTGACGAGTCGCCAGAGCATTTGAACTTCAGTCCGGAGTCTCTGGGCGGTGGTTCTGTGCGCATGGTGATGACTGTGGAGGATCCGGATGGTGCGTTTGAGCGAGCCGTCGCATCGGGAGCCACGGTTGTCTCGCCCGTCAGCGATCAATATGGTTGGCGCCTCGGACGAGTTGTCGATCCGTTCGGACACCATTGGGAAATCGGCAAACCACTAGCGATTGGATCGTGAGTTTGGTTGGTCTAGCGGCTCGCCTCGGAAGGACTCAATCTTTTTCTCATGGTGAAAAGCGGCGTCCCAAATAGATCGCTCGGACCGTCGGGAGTGCGGCAAAAGCCGAATCTCTCATATAAACGAATGGCTGAAATGAGAAATGGGGTTGTCGTCAGAAGGAGCGTCTCAAGGCCGTGCTCGATTGCGAAGGTCTCAGCTTGCTGTAAGAGGGCTTCGCCGGTTCCCTTGCCGCGGGCTGTCGGAAGCACACCCATTCCGCGTACGTAGAGCGCTCGCCCTCTTGCTACCGCGGCTACCGTGCCGCAGATTGAATCCGCCCACAGCGCGACCCAGACCGGACCTTCGGTAATCCGAACCAGTACTTCTTCGACGCCGATGGCCGTCGCCGCAAAGCCTTGAGAAGTGTAGAGCGGCCGAAACTCGGCAAAAGTATCATGCAGGATGCCTGCAATTGCCGGTGCATCTTCCGCCACTGCCGTGCGGACCCTCACATCAGCCATTTTCGCAACTGTCTCCCTCCCTGCGGTACCCTGAAGGAAACGCCGAGGTCCACTATGAATACGCTCGCACTGTCGCTTCTGCTGAGTTCTGTTCCGCTGTTCTGCGCCGACGAGGCCCTCCCTAAGGCCGAAACCGTTCTGGATCGGTCGATAGAGGTCACGGGCGGCAAGGCCGCTTTTGAAAAGCGTCACAACGAGGTCATGCACGGCTCCATGGAATTCACGGGCCGCGGCATCAAAGGGACCATGACGGTATATCAGGCCGAACCCGACAAGAACCTCGCAGTCATCGAAATCGAAGGCATCGGAAAGATCGAATCCGGCAGCAACGGTGAAATTGCCTGGGAAAATTCCGCTTTGCAAGGCCCTCGCATCAAACAAGGCGACGAAAAGGCGGGCTCTCTTCGCGACGGCACGTTCAACGCTGCGCTGAATTGGCGAAAGCTGTACACCAAGGCGGAAACAGCGGGCGTCGAAACCGTGGAGGGCCACGAGTGTTACAAAATAGTGCTCACTCCAAAAGATGGCAAGCCGGCCAACGAATTCTTCGATAAGAAATCCGGACTTCTGATCAAGACCACCGTCACTCGCAACACGCCCATGGGAGAGATCACCGCCGAAGTCGTCGCCGACGACTATCGAAAAGAGGGCGATATCATGGTCCCGCATAAAATGATCAATCGCGCCGCCGGCCAGGAGTTTCTGATCGCGGTCGAGAAGATGGAGGTCAATGTCGACTTGCCAAAGGATCGCTTCGACCTGCCGCCCGAGATCCAGGGCCTGTTGAAGAAAGCGCCGCAAGCCGCGGCGAAGCCCACTCCCACGCAAGCGCCGGTAGCTTCGAGCAGCACTGGCGGCAGCAGCGACAGCGGGGGCAAGTTAAGCATCTATATGGCCGGCAAGCCCATGGCGTCTGAGACCTATACGGTTGACAAGTCAAACGGCAAGATCGAAGTAAGCGGCTCCGGCAACGCCACCATGGGCACCATGAAGATCGATATCGAGCAGTTCAAAGTGGTCACCGATGACAAGTATCAGCCACTCGAAGCCCGCGCTAAAGCCAAGCTCGGCCAGATCCCGATGAATGTGAAGACTACCTTCGCAGAAGGAAAGGCGAGCAGCGAAATCGACAACGGACAGGGACCGAAGACCCGGGAAGACAGCGTGTCGCCCGGTGCGATTGTCGTCAATGCCAATCTTCCGCTCTATCCATGGAGTTTTCTGGCCATGCGGGCCGATTTGACAAACCAAGATCCGCAACAGTTTCCAGTCTACGTTCTCGGTCAGGCAGAGGTGTCTGCCACGGTCGTTTTTAAAGGCCGCGAGCCGGTTGAGTTCGCCAACAAGACCGCTGACCTGAATCACATTACAATGAACACCAAAACACCGCAGGGCCAGGCCATTAGCATGGATCTTTGGCTGGACGACAGCCGCAAAGTGATCAAGATTGCTGTTCCTTCCATGGGCGTGGAAGCATATCAGGACGGCTTCGATCGAAAGGCGCCGCCGGAGGCCCCGGCCAACGATTCGAAAGGTGGCGATAAGCCGCCCAAACAGTAGTTCGAGAATTGGAAGGCCTCGAGAGTGCAAAGTTTGACGAATGCCGGTGTGCTCGTAACAGGTGCGGGACGAGGCATCGGTAAGAGGCTGGCGATCGGGTTCGCCACCGCCGGCTGTCGAGTGGGCCTGCTGGCTCGCAGTAAGGCCGAACTTGACCTGGCGCATCTGGAAATCGAGCACGCCGGGGGTAATGCCCTTCGCATCCGCGCCGATGTCACCGATTTCGAGCAGGTCACCGCGGCGGTGGACCGCATGCGCGTACACTACGGCGGCGTGCAAGTTCTGATTTGTGCGGCGGCCATCCAAGGACCCATCGGGCCACTGGTGGAACAATCCCCCAAGGCTTGGGCTGAGACCATCCAGACCAATCTCGTCGGCGTGATGAATGCGTGCAAGGCCGTGCTGCCGCACATGATCGAGCAGCGCTCAGGCAAGATCATCGTGCTGGGCGGCACCGGCGCAACCGCGGCGCGGCCCAATCTCTCTGCTTACGCCGCCGCCAAGGCCGGACTGGTGCGCTTCGTCGAAACCGTAGCCGAAGAAATTCGCGACCATAACGTCCAGATCAACTGCATGGGGCCTGGCGGCGCTTACACCCACATGACGGACGAGATTCTTCGCGCCGGTGAAAAGGCCGGCTGGAAGGAAACGGAGGAGGCTCTAGAACTCCGCCAAACCGGCGGCGTGGCTCCCGACAAGCAGATCCAGCTCGCCTTGTTTCTCGCTTCCGAGCAGTCCAACCACATCAGCGGCAAATTGATTCAGGTCTCCGACGATTGGAAAAAGCTCAAAGACGCGAATCTCCACCCCGAGATCTATACTCTTCGGCGCGTTCAAAAGATGTGAAGCGGAGAGTGGGCGGTTGAAGACCTACACCTTCAAAGTCGTCGTGGAGCCAGATGAGGATCGCTGGCACGCTTATTGCCCAGCCCTGGAAAGGCAGGGTGCATCTACCTGGGGGCACACTCGCGAGGAGGCGCTGAAGCATATCGACGAAGTGGTTCAACTCGTTGTGGAAAGTATGGTCGAGCATGGTGATAAGCTGCCCGAAGAAACCACGGACGAAGTTCAGATCACCGTCGAGCCACGCGTTACAGTTAATGTCTGATTCATGGGCGTCGACTATGCGCTGCCGCGCAACCTGACCCCGTGAAATGGCACCGCCGGACGTAGGAGGGCTTAAAAAGCTGCTGAAAAAAGTGCAGAGGCAACGAAGTCTCTTGCCGAGACGGGACAAAGGGCGTGGGGAGCGTTATCAAAGTCGGGTGTTTTGTAAATTAATACCTTGTAGAATCGCTGAACCGAGTACTAGCCATACTCACTTAAACAAAGTCCAACGCTGGCGAGTTTCCTATTTCGCAACTGCTTGTGGTTTGAGTTTCGGGCTCCAGCGCATTTTATCGTGAATTGTTTTGGGAATTAATCAGTTATCAAAGTTGATATACTCTAAGCCACGGGGAGGGCGGTGAGAATGCTAAAGGTTTTCGTATTTCTGGGATGTATCGTGCTCAGTAGTGCAGCTCTGACGGGAGGAACATTTACCAACACCGGAAGCGCGACCTTGGTGTGCCTGGGTGACAGTGGTTCCCGAATTCTTCAAGAAAGCGGGACAGGCATTAACCTGGCTTGCAACCAATCTACTGAGAGTGGGGGTGCTATTTCCGGTTCGGTCGCCGATCTAGCGACTCAAGCATCCGTGGGCATTATTGGCGGTGTGTTACCCGATGCATTCTCTTTTCAGAGTACATTCAAGGATTCGGTCCTAGCCGTTGGAGGAACCGGACAGGGTACCGTGGAATTTACACTGACCTACGGTTGGACCCTGTCCTTCAACGACAGTGGCTTTGGAACGATGTCTTCTGATTTCCTATTTGGCGGGATACCTGTATGGAGCAAGAGTGATCAAAGCTGCCAATTCGGAGAGCCATGTTGGTCGTTTTTTTTCGCTTGCCCGAATCCAAAAACTTTCGGTTGCCCCCTGAACGTTACCACTATCATCGATGAGCCGATCACGTACGGCATTCCATTCTCTTACCAAGCGGACGTATCATCTTTCGGGGGCGCTGGCATCTACGCCGTGCAAAATGGATTGAATATCTCGGCGATGCTAATCACAGGCGGGCAATTGATCGAAGCGCCAGAACCATCGAGTCTGTGGCTTAGCAGTGTTGTATTACTGTGGCTGCTGTTTCGCTCTTCACGCAGGCTTCCTTCGCCGAGAAGGCATAACTTTAATCAGAAAGCCTATTCCAGAGTCATCGGGCTAGATATTAATCCGACGGTAGTGATCCAGTCGGCTACTCGGTAGAGCGACCCTCTTCAAATAAATCCTTCAGCGAAACCCGAAAGGCACTCGCAATTTTGACCAGCGTCCGAATACGAGCCGCCGTTCTCTAAAGCGTCTGAAACTCATCCGATAATCAGGAGCCCTCGGATTCTGTATCCTGTAGTCATGACCCGGCTCGCGATCTGCCTCATTCTGGGCGCGGCTTTGTCGCTCAGCCTCTCCGCCCAGCCCAAGAAAAAGAAAATTCTGGCCATCGGCGCGGTCGCCGGATACCAGCACGATTCGGTTTCGCACTCCCTCGCCACCATCGAACAGATCGGCCGCAAGTCCGGCGTCTACGACACCTACATCCGGACCGACACGCAACTAATCACCAAGCAGAAGCTGGCTGCCGGAAACGCCAAGAACCTCGACTATTTCGACGCCGTGGTTTTCTACACCACCGGCGAACTGGACATGACCCCGCAGCAGAAGAAAGACCTTCTAGCATTCGTCCACGATGATGGAAAAGGCTTCATTGGCGTACACAGCGCAACCGACACCTTCTATGAATGGCCCGAGTACGGTGAAATGACCGGCGGCTACTTCAAGGAACACCCGTGGGGTGTCTTCGAAGCGCCCGTGATCGTCGAAGACTCCAACTTCCCTGGCATGCAGGATTTTCCGCGCCAGTTCGTCTTCAACGACGAGATGTATCAGGAGCGCAACTTCTCCCGCGACAAGACTCATGTCATCGCGCGCCTGGACGCCTCGAAGCTCGATCTCAGCAACCCTAAGGTGATGCCCGAACATCGCACCGACAAGGATTTCCCGATCATTTGGGCGAAGATGTACGGCAAGGGCCGCGTCTACTACAACACGCTAGGCCATCGCGAGGAGACCTGGGATCGGCCCGACGTGCAAAAGATGTACCTGGAAGCCATCAAATGGGCGCTGGGGATGTCTAATGCCGATGTGACGCCGCATCCGATGCCGACGGCAACACGCTGACGCCGTTCTCCTGCCGCTTCAACTGTCCGCACGCCGCAAAAATGTCACGCCCGCGCGGCTTGCGCACAAAGCACGGTATCGATCGCCTGATAATCGCCTGGAACGCCTGCACTCGCTCGGCATCGGGAGTTTCAAACCGAATCCCCGGCCCCGGATTCAGCGCGATAAGGTTCACCTTCGCGTCCAAATGAGCCAGAAGTTTCACCACCCGGCGCGCGTCGGCATCGGTGTCGTTCACACCCTTAAGCAGCACGTATTCAAAGGTCAGCTTTTCCCATGTTCGCAGCGGATAAGCCTTACAGGCCGCCAACAGATCCTTCAGCGAATACTTACGCGTGATCGGCATCAGCTCGCGACGCTGCTCTTCGGTGGATGCATTCAGTGAGATCGCCAGCTTGGGCCGGATCGGTTGGCGGCCCAGTTCCATGATCTTCGGAATGATGCCCGCGGTCGACAGCGTAATCCGGCGCGGCGAGAGTCCGATGCCCTGGGGATCGGTCAGCAGCCGGGTGGCTTTGACTACGTTGGCCAAGTTCAGTAGCGGTTCGCCCATTCCCATCATCACGATGTTGAGCCGGCCTGTTTCGGTCGCCAGTTGATGCGTCCGCATTACGAACAGGACTTGCCCCACGATCTCACCCGCTGTCAGATTCCGCTCCAGCCCCATCTGCGCTGTCAGGCAAAACTGGCAATTCACCGGACATCCGACCTGACTCGAAATGCAGATCGTGTCCCGGCCCTCCTCGGGCATCAGAACCGTCTCCACGGTCCGCTGGTCCTCTAGTCCGAGCAGATATCGCCGCGTTCCGTCGCTCGAATGGAACTCGGTTACGAGCTTCGGAAGCCCCATTGATAGCCGAGAAGCCAAATCTTTTCTTAGATTTAAGGGGAGGGTGGAGACATGATCGAGATCAGCTACTCTTTGCCGGTACACAGCCTCATAAACCTGCTGGGCCCGAAATGCCGCGTGGTGCGCTCCGAGGGCTTCTTTAAGATCCGCAAGTTCTAGTCCTACAATACTTTGCACTGCTTTTCACTATATCACGCCGGGCTTCCGTGGACGCGATAAAATAGAACTAGTGGCCACAATCATCGAGATCGCACCGCGCAAGATCCCCGATATCGACAGCACTACGTTGCCAAACGGCGTGCGTGTGATCACCGAACACATGGCCCACGTTCGATCAGTTTCTCTGGGCATCTGGATCGGTACCGGCTCGCGCTGCGAGACGCCTGAGGAAAACGGGTTGTCACATTTCATCGAGCACATGGTCTTCAAGGGGACCACCCACCGGTCGGCTGAGGACATCGCCCGGTCGGTGGATTCAATCGGCGGAGGACTAGACGCTTTTACCGCCAAGGAAATGGTCAGCTATAACACCAAAGTGCTCGACGAACATCTTCCGTTGGCCTTCGATGTTCTCGCGGACATGGTTTTGAATCCACTGTTCCGCGACGACGATATCGAAAAGGAAAAGGGTGTCATTCTCGAAGAGCTGAAGATGGAGGTCGATAATCCCGAGTACCTCCTGCACGAGATCTTTTCGAGTAATTTCTGGAAAGATCATCCGCTGGGCAAACCGATCCTCGGCACCAAGGAAACGGTAAAGAATTTCAATCGGGCGAGGATTCAGGATTATTACCACCGCTATTATTCGCCGTCGAATATCCTGATCACCGCCGCCGGTAACCTGAATCATGACCGCCTGGTGGATCTGGCACGAGAGCACTTCGAGGACCTGCGAGTAAACGGCCACCCCTCGCCCGGCCATCCGCCCGTGCCGCACTCGCGCCTGGTATTCCGTAACAAGACCTCGCTCGAGCAGACTCATCTTTACCTCGGCGTCCCCGCTTATCCGTTTCCGCACGAAATGCGCTTTGCCTGTTATGCCTTGAACACCGTGCTCGGCGGCGGCATGAGCTCGCGACTCTTTCAGAACATTCGCGAGAAGCAGGGTCTGGCATATGCGGTTTACTCCGAGCTCGGCATGTATCGCGACACCGGATGCCTGGCCATCTACGCTGGCACATCGGTGGAATCAGCCCGCCAAGTGATCGATTGCATCGTGAAGGAGTTCCGCGAGCTCAAAGAGCACCTGGTCCCGGAAGAGGAATTGCGGCGGGCCAAGGATCATCTGAAAGGCTCGTTCATGCTAGGGCTCGAATCCACCTCCAGCCGCATGGGCAACCTGGCGCGCCAGGAGTTGTACTTCAAGCATTTCTTCACTCTGGACGAAATGCTGCAAAGCATCGAGAACGTCACCGCCGAGCAGATTCAGCACATCGCACAGGAGTTTTTCAATCCCAAGAACATCGCGCTGGCGGTGCTGGGCAACCTGGGTGAATTTCGCGTCAAGCGTGAGGACCTCGCCTGCTAAAACTTAAAGGTCGCGCGGTGGCACAGGCATTCTTGCCTGTGTTGCTTTTTGCCTCGACTGTATTCGCCCTCGACCTCAACAAGCTCACGCCCCAAGGTTACGTGAGCGATTTCGCGCATGTGCTCGACAATTCTTCCCGGCTGCGTCTGGAAGCCTACTGCGGACGCGTCGAGCAGGTCACCGGCGTCCAGATGGCCATCGTCACCATCGATACCTTGGACGGCGAGCCGATTGACGACGTCACCAATACCCTATATCGCAAATGGGGCGTCGGCAAGAAGGGCAAGGACGAAGGCATCATGCTGCTGCTGGCGATCAAGGACCACCGCGATCGC